>Ga0105243_10000095_pt1 | contig 100826 bp, 74 predicted proteins | sample KBSM34metaG_FD_81525 | JGI IMG/M metagenome (GOLD analysis project Ga0105243, IMG submission 81525) | Miscanthus rhizosphere microbial communities from Kellogg Biological Station, Michigan, USA - KBS M3-4 metaG | ecosystem: Host-associated > Plants > Roots > Rhizosphere > Soil | place... | reverse complement strand
TATTCTAGAGCATCGAGCAAATAAATCGAAACTCGTAACCCGAAACTCGAAACTGATGCGCATCGCAGTAGCCATGTCAGGCGGCGTGGATTCGTCCGCAGCCGCGGCCATTTTGCAGGAGCAGGGTCACGACCTGGTCGGCTTCACGATGCAGTTGTGGAACCAGCGCCGCGGTATTAGTGTCGACGAAAACGGCGAACCGCTGCCTTCGCGTTGCTGCTCGCTCGACGACGTATACGACGCGCGCCGAGTGGCGGAAGAACTTGGCTTCCCGTTTTATGTTCTGAATCTGGAAAAGGAATTTGAGCGCGACGTTGTCCAACCTTTCGTCAACAGTTATCTCAATGGCGAGACGCCGATTCCCTGCGTTGCTTGCAACAGCCGTTTGAAATTCGCTTCGCTCGACAAGTTGGCAACCAGCCTCGGCTGCGAAAAAGTTGCTACCGGACATTACGCGCGAGTTGAATTCGATGAAGAGACAAATCGTTATCGCCTTTTGCGCGGGCGCGACCCGAACAAGGACCAGTCTTACTTTCTTTGGGAGCTGACGCAGGATCAGCTCGCGCGCGCGATGTTTCCGCTCGGCGAACTCTCAAAGAGCGATGCGCGCCAAGCGGCGCGCGACAGTCATCTCGCAGTCGCGGAAAAGAAAGAGTCTCAGGAGATCTGTTTCGTGCCCGACGGTGATTACGCCGGCTTCATCGATCGGTATCTCGCGGCTGAACAGCAAACTGATCGTTTGCCTGGCGAAGGCGAAATCGTGACCAATGAGGGATCGGTAATCGGAACCCACGGCGGCATTCATCGATACACAATCGGCCAGCGACGCGGCATTGGGATCGCGAACTCGAGGCCGCTGTATGTGCTCGGCGTCGACACCGAAACGAATCGGGTCGTCGTCGGCTATGATGACGAATTGCTAAGCGGCGAATTTTCGGCGGCAGGCGTCAACTGGATTGCCATGATCAATCCAACCGAACCGGTCCGCGCGGAAGTTCGCGTCCGCTATCGCCACACTGCCGCGCCGGCGACGATTAAGTCTCAGCCCAACGGACGCGCGATCGTGAGATTCGACGAGCCACAGCGCGCCATCACACCTGGCCAGGCTACGGTGTTTTATCGTGGCGATGAAGTCGTGGGCGGCGGCTGGATAGTTAAGAACAGTAAGCAGTAAGCTGTGGGCAGTGAGCAGAAAAAGCGTCGGGCCCCGATAACCTGCTTACTGCTACCTGCTCACTGCTTACTGGCGTAAACCTTTTCCGTCCCTCGCTCGTACTGACGTACGACAAATCTCAAACACACAGGATTCATCGATATGGCAATGTCTACAACTCGCAAAGTCGTCCTGACGATTTCCGGAATCGTTTTAGGGTTCATTCTCATCGTATTCATCGGCATGGCGATTCTGGTTTCGGCGATTCGCGGCGAACAGCCGTCCATCAAAGACAATAGCGTGCTCGCACTGAGAGTCTCTGGCCCGCTGCCTGATTACGTTCCTGACAACACCCTAAATCGCTTGTTTGGAAATCCGCCACAGTCGCTCAGCAGCTTGCTGGCGCAATTCCGCAAAGCGAAAACCGACAAGCGCATCAAGGCAATCATTGTCGACGTCGATGCGTCGGACACTGGGTGGGCCAAGGCCGAAGAAATTCGTGGCGCGATCGCAGATTTCCGTGCGTCGGGCAAACCCGTTTACGCGTACATGGAGACCGGCTTCAACAAGGACTACTACGTCGCGGCTGCGTGCGACAAAATTTACATTCCGCCTTCCGGCGAGTTGTTCGTCACGGGTCTCGCCGCTGACGTGATGTTTTTCCGCGGCACGCTCGACAAGCTCGGCATCTATCCCGACGTTTACCAGATCGGCGCATATAAAAGCGCCGGCGACATGTTTACGCAGAAGCAGATGACTGACGCGCATCGAAAATACATTAACGAGCTGCTCGACGATTTGTATGGACGGCTCGTCAATGAAATTGCTAAAGGCCGCGGGAAGTCTGCTGACGACGTGAAAAAGATAATCGACAACGCGCCTTACACCGCGAAGCAGGCGCAGGAGCAAGGTTTGATCGACGGCGCGCTCTATCGCGAAGACGTCGAGAAGATGATCAAGAAGAACCTTGGCTACAACGACAACGATGAGCTGCGTGTCGTCAAGGCCTCCGACTATCGAAAGATCACGCAGGAGTCTCTCGGCCTCAACAAAGGCGAAAAGATTGCGGTCGTTTATGCCTCGGGCGACATCATGTCGGGCAGCTCGCAATTTGGAAGTAGCGGTGAAGAGACTATCGGCTCGGATTCGCTCGTGCGCGTGCTGAATGAAGTGCGCGATGATACTTCAATCAAGGCAGTTGTGCTCCGGATCGATAGCCCGGGTGGTTCAGGTCTCGCGTCGGACATCATCTGGCGCGGCATTGAATCGTTGAAAGCGAAAAAGCCGGTCGTGGTGTCGATGAGCGACGTGGCGGCATCCGGCGGCTACTACATCGCTTGCAACGCGAACAAAATCGTCGCGCAGCCTTCGACGATCACGGGTTCGATCGGCGTCGTCGGCGGCAAGCCAGTGGTGAAAGGCTTCTACGACTGGATTGGCGTCACCAATGAATACGTGATGCGCGGCACGAACGCCGGTATGTTCCGCGAAACTGAGAAATTCAGTGACAGCGAACGCGCCAAGTTCCAAGAGTTTCTGAAGAGCACTTACGACGACTTCACTTCGAAAGTCGCGAAAGGTCGCGGCAAGGATCAAACTTACATCGATTCGATCGGCCAGGGCCGCGTCTGGACTGGGCGGCAAGGAAAAGACAACGGTCTGGTTGATGAATACGGCGGCCTCGACAAAGCGATCGAAATCGCCAAGCAGCTCGCGAATATTCCGGCCAACAAGAGCGTACAGCGAATCATCCGTCCCATACCACCGAGCTTCTGGGAACAACTCTTCAGCGATTCCGACGAAGACGAAACCGAAGCTGCGCCGGAAATGAAACAGCAGGCTGCCGTGCTCGCCGCAATGCCGGAAGACGTGCGTCACGCTTTTCGTTTCTTGCAACTGATGGATCGCGCGAAGCGTGGAGAGGCGGCTTATCTTTTGCCGTTTAGCCTGCGAATACGATAATTTAGCAGTACAGAGCCGCGCGCGGTAGCGAGCGGGATAAGGGCGCAAGGTTCGAAATAATTCGCCGTCGCACGGAAGTTGAGTCTTGATTCCGCTCGCTACCGCTCGCGGTTCTGGATAGTTTCGTGAACCTGCGGCGATCGGCCTCCGTATTCTTTCTTACTTATGTTTTGTCCAGGCTGCGGATCGGAAGAACGTCAGGCGAGTCAGTTTTGTCGCGCTTGTGGCACTGATCTACGCGCCGTGCGCGTGAGTTTGGAGCGGCCTGATTCGATCACCGCTTCAGCCGTCACGGCGCGGGAGGAAATCGGCCGCGCGGTCGCGGATCAAATTCGCCGGGTCGAAGACGCCCACGATCTCAAAAGAGTTGCGGAAGACGTCCTGCCCCAAATCGAAAAGTTCCTCGAATCGCCCGAAGAGAAGCGGTTGCGGCGCGTGCGCGCCGGAGTCGTCACCGCTGCCGCGGGTTTGGGCGGCGCAATTTTTCTGGTGGTAATGTCTGCTTATATACCGGGTGCCGATGCGTTGTTTGGAGTTTCTGGTTTGGGGTTGGCAGCTTTTATGGTTGGCCTCGGACTGATCATCAACGCACTTTTCTTCACCAACCTTCGTAAGGGCGTCGAAGACCATTCCCCAGATGCAAGCGCCCAGACCATGCTCGACACCGGATATACGCCGCCTCAATTGAAAACCCAAACGACTTCGAATCTTGCGCAAACTCCCAGCTCAGTTACTGAGCACACCACGCTTCACTTGAAATCCGATCGCTGAGAAAGATATGGCCGTTACTCTCGAAGGCGGTTGTCGCGTTTCCGACATGCGCGAAGGCGAGCCGGTTGTAAACGGCACCCTGCGTATTTGGAATCAAATCGGCAAGGCCACTGGCGCGCAAGCCATTTCCCTGCGTGTGATGGAATTTGCGCCGGGCTTGTCACCTGGAATTCGCAACGGCGATTGCGACGAAATTTTGTATGTCCTCGGCGACGAAAACCAGGCACTTGAAATTACGATTCGTATCGATGACAACGAACACCGCATCGGTGGTGACACTGGAATCTACATGCGCCCGCGACAAACTTTTGTCATCAACAATCCAAACGAAAATCCAGTCGTCGTGATTAGTTCGCGCTGTCCCGATCCTGCCGCGACTCCCGAATTTGTCGCTCCCGCCGCGGCGTTCTCCTCGCCATCCGATTCTGAGGGGTCACCAATTTTTCAGCTTCGGAATCGCGCACCGCAATCAACCGCCGATCGCTGGTATCGCGTGCTGGTGGACGACGAAGTAGGCAGCGAGCAGGTGACGCAATTCGTCGGCTCGATTCCGCCCGGACGCGCACCCGATCACTTTCACACATATGAAGAAGTCCTCTTCATTCTGAAAGGCGAAGGCCGCATGTGGGCGGGTCAAACGAATACCTCGATTGGTCCCGGCTCCTGCATTTTCTTGCCGAAACGACAGGTGCACTGCGTTGAAAATACTGGGAACGGCGAGTTGCGTCTGTTGGGTGTTTTCTATCCGGCAGGCAGTCCGAGCGTAAGGTATGAGGCATAAGAAAACCTCGACAGGATTTACAAGACTTACACGATGGGCACAGATCGGATCATTCACACCATCTAACGCGTTCGCATCCGGCTAATCTTGTAAATCCTGTTAATCCTGTCCGTCGTATTCATTGAATTCTTCATCGACTGCGCTCACACAAGCTCAGCCAAAATCGCCATCGCCTCCCGCACTTCCTCATCAGTATTGAAGAAATGCGGCGACATGCGCAGGCCGACTCCTGGGCGGCAATCAACAAAAACGCCACGTTCGTTCAAGCGCTGAACCATTCCCGGTCCATCTTCAACATAGACCATCACTGAGCCGCCGCGCTGATTCACGTCGCGCGGACTGTTGACTTTCCATCCCCGGCTCAACGCGAAGTCGATCATCCATTCCGTCCGCCGTTCTGATTCGGCGCGACAAGTGTCAACGCCGACTTCTTCGATTATCTGCAAGCCGGGAAGCACCGAATAGAGCGCGGGAATGCTGGGAGTGCCTTGCGCGAAGCGACGCACCGAGCTGTCATAGTTGATCGGCGGCGCAGCAAAGTTAAAAGGCGCAGCGTGTGCCACCCAACCTGTTAGTTTCGGCTGAAGCTTGCGCCGCAAATCTGGCCGCACGTACAGATAGCCGCACGCGGGGCCGCCGCACAGCCATTTGATCGTGCCGCCGATGAGAAAATCGACTCCCCACTGTTCGGCTTGAAACGGAACCACGCCGGCCGACTGATAGACATCGAGCAAAACAAGCGCGCCATGTTTGTGCGCGCGCTCGAGGATGGGTTCGATTTCGACACGATACGAACTGCGAAATGAAACGTGCGAAAGCGCCACGAGCGCGGTGCCGCCGTCGATGGCGTCAAGGATCCGTTGTGTGGGTATGGTCACGCCGTCGTCTGACGAAACGGTTTCCACGCGCGCACCCATAGGCGTCTGCGCATCGAGGATGTAGCGCATCGAAGGAAAATCGAGAGCACTCGCGACAATCTTACTGCGCTTGGTTGAAGTAAAATCAAAGCAGGAAAGGACGCTCGAAAGGGCAATCGAAGCGTTGGGCTGAACCTGAACCGAACCAGGTACGCCGCCGACGATGTTCGCGATGCGATCACCAACTTGCACGGACATCTCCCACCAACTCGTGGCCCATGCGTCTTCGCTGGTGTGGTGTTCCCAAGCGTCGTAGTAGGCCAGCATCGAGTCGCGCGTCGCGCGCGGCACCGGACCGAGGCTGTGGCTCAGCAAGTGAATGCCGGACGCGAGCGTGGGAAACTCTTCCCGGCGGCGATTGAAATTAGTTTCAGGCTTCATTTGGAACGCCCGCATCCTTGCGGGCGGTGCGCCGACATCCTGTCGGCTCGGTCACTAATGTGCGCGCAGGGATGCGCGCGACCCGCCGGCAAGATGCCGGCGCTCCTAAGCACGGATATTCGACAGCATCTTCTCTAGAGCTAACGGATCGGTCGTCAAACTTTTAAGAATTCCTTCCGCTTCTTCACCAATCGGCGGATCGATTGATTCTTCGCGGATGTGCCGCAGGATTTCGCTCGCGACAAATTCAGGTGTCATCTTCGGAACGTCGGCGCCTTTGGCCATGTCGGTATCGATCGTCGTTGGCATAACAGTCATGACGTGCACGCCCTTGTCTTTCAGATAAGCCCGCAGCGCCTGACCAAGCGACAACAGAGCGGCTTTGCTCGCGCAGTAAGTCCCAACCAGCGGCAGATTGATCTTCGCGAACGCGGTTGCAACGTTTACGATCATGCCTTCGCCACGTTCGACCATCAGCGGCGCGAGCGCCCGCGCCATTTTCAGCGCGCCGAAGTAATTCACCTCCATCTCGCAGACGGCATCGTCGAGATTCATCACAACAGGATTTCCGTAACTCGCTACACCTGCATTGTTGACCAGGATGTCGATTGCTCCGAGTTGCTTTGTCGCGTCCACCTCAACATCACTAGTGACGTCGAGTTTGATCGGGCTGATGCGATCGACGGCAAGTTGCGCCATGGCAGACTGATTTCGCGCGCCAGCGAATACTTGATGCGCGCCCGCCTCCACAAAAGCCAGCGCCAAAGTTCGCCCAAGTCCACGACTCGCGCCGGTCACCAGCACTGTTCGTCCTTCGATGTTCATTGCGATTCACGCGCGCGTCGGCGCGCACGTCCACTCATCCACTTACTGAACAGATAAAGCAATGCGGCGAAGGTTGACCAAAGCACGGCGAGTTCCAAACTGGTCAGCGCATGCTGCGCAATTCGTTCACGCAGACTTTGGGTCATCAATGTTTGCACGTCCTGCATCACTTGCACCGCAATCAACACACCCATCGACAAAACCGACAGCAGCGCCGCAACCATCATTAACCAGCGCGGGAGGTTGACGCCAATCTCGTCATAAAGTTTTGGATTCGATCGCGGCAGAATGAGAAAGGCTACGCTGTGCAAACAATAAAGAATCACGAGCGCGAACACGGCGATATTCAAAGCCAGTGATAACTGCTTGCTTATGAGCAGCGCCAAACACGCGATCAGATTCAGTGTCAGCGACACTGTCGGAGTTGCTGTGCGTCGACTGATAAACCCGAGCCAATTCGGGGCGAGACCATCCTCAACGAAGATCAGAGCCAATCGCGAAGGCACAATCAGCGTCGGATTCAACGATGTCGTTATCGCCATGATTGCGCCCAGAGTGACGACCACAGCGGCACCCCACGGCAAATAGACGGAGGCGACTTCTGTCATCGGCGCGGCGCTTGCTCCCAACCGGGTCCCCGGCAGCACGCCGAATGCGACTGCCGCCATCGCGATAAAGATCAATGCGGTCGCAGTGACGCCTTTCAAAAAAACCCAGGGCAAACGGCGGGTGCTGTCTTTCGTCTCTCCTGCCGTTTGCGCCAGCGATTCGAAGCCTGCGTAGGAAAAAAAGATTGGCGCAAGACTCAACGCAAAACCCTTCGCGCCATGCGTAATGAACGGCGAGTAGTTCGCCGGATGAATCGCGAATAATCCAGGCACCACCAAAACAAAAATTGAGACACCCAGCAAAGCACACATCGCAACTTGAAGCCGCCCGAACCAACGGACTCCGACGACGTGAACAAGATAGAAGAAAAGCAGACTGCCGACAGCCAATGCCTGGTGCGCAAACTCGCCACTGATGCGCCGGCCGCTGAGTTCGATGATGTAATCTGCCAAAGCGCTCGCGAGGTAAGCTCCCGCGCCGATGTAAGCGACTATTTTCAGCCATGCGCCGATGTAGGCGATTTTGTATCCACCAAAAGTGCGCGACAGGTGCAGGTATTCGCCGCCCGGTTCTTTGCCGAGCGAAGTCGAGATGAAAGCCGCATAGGGAACTGATGTTGCCAGAATTGCCGGCATCAATACCGCATAGCCGAGAATCACGCTTGGGCCCGTTAGACGCCACGCGTCGCTCGTGACTTTGAAGATACCTGCGCCAATCAGAATCCCAATTAGCGAAGCGTAGGACTCAACGGTGCCCAGGTCACGGCGCAGGCGCGAGACAACGTCAGCCGAATTGGTTTGCTGATTCATCTACTGAACAGAAAAAATGATACAAGGGCCGTCAGGCCCGACATCTTTGTAGAAGCTCAATCAAAAGTGCTAAGAAAGGCCCGTAAGGCCGACATCTTTGTAGAAAGAATCCGTTACATTTAGCACGAGGCCCGTAGGGCCGACATACGCACTCATTCGATGGACTTGAAAATGTAACGCTCGTCATAAGGCACACTAAACTTGTCGAGCAATTGCACATACTCGTCGCGAAAGGAGCGGGCCTGATGATGTCGTTGCTGGTTCTTGATGTAACGAACGACCCTGTCCAATTGCGACCGCGAATAAGAAAATGCGCCGAAACCTTCCTGCCAATTAAATCTCCCCCTTACCCAATACCTTCGGTTAATAAAGTTCGTTGACCCCGACTTAAGATCGCCGACCAAATCTGAAAGTGCGCTGTCCGGGCGTTGGCCAATTAGCAGGTGAACGTGATCGGGCATGTTATTGATGACGATAAGCTTCTGTCGTTGCGCACTCACGATGCCGCTTATGTACTTCTGAAGTTCATCATTGTGTTCCGGATCAATTAAGCTTTGCCGGCTTTCGACCGCAAACACAATCTGAATGTAGATTTGGGAGTAGGTGTTTGCCATTTCTCTTCCTCATTCGAATATGTCGGCCCTACGGGCCTCCCCAATTCTTACCGGGGATTTCTACAAAGATGTCGGACCTAACCCCCTCAGCCGTGCGCGATCCCCATAAAACCAGTTTTCCTTTTTGGCGCCTGGTACTGACTCTTTTTACCGTTTCATTAATTCATTCGACGGCAGTTTCGGATCGAGCACCTTTTCGGCAGTCTCAACTCCCGCCACCGGCAGCTTCTCTGCGTCAATCAATCCCAACTGCGCCAGCACGGATGCCTGATCCCAGTAGATATGTTCGTGAGCCAGCTTGCCATCGCGGAAATGAACCACGACTATGAGCGGCACTTTCACATGCTTGTTGGTCGGCTCGACACCGGGCAACATCCAATCCATCTTGATCGTGTGCGAAAACTCAAAGACCATTTCGTCAATGACGCGATCGACTCCGATGGTGCGCGAAACCGGCGTCATCGAAGTGTCCGGCGGCATCTGCGGAATGAATCGTTGCGAATAGAAATCGCGCAGTTCATCGTGTCCCACGCCACCCGTCATCACGGGAACATGATTGACGTAAGCATCCACCACCATCGTCTTCAAAGTGTCTTCTGTGTCGCGCGTGGCAAACTCGTACTTCACATGTTCGTCCCACTTGTCGGATAGGACCTTCTGCGCGTTCGCGAGGCCTTCACCAGCCAGGTGACGAACAAAAAACTCCACCGTGCGCAGATTGGCAAGTTCGGCGGCCGCGGCATCATAGTGCGCCCCACCCGGACGCCCGAATGCATGATCCTGCTCAGGATAATCGTGAGTGGTGACGAGCGAATTTGCATCGAGCGTCGCGTGAATCTGCTTCTGAGCATCGGGAGGGCAATACTGATCTTTGCCGGCGATGTGCAACATCAGCGGTGACGACAGTCCTCTGGCTTCATTCAAAGTCTTTTCAATGCCGACACCGTAATAACCGACCGCGCAATCCGGTTTGAATCTCACTGCCAGCAGCCACGCGAGATTTCCGCCTAAGCAAAATCCCACGGCGCCAACGCGGCCCGTACACGCTGGATGTTTGCGCAAGGATTCAGCAGCGGCCGCAGAATCTTCGACAGCTTTCGCGAAGTCGAGACCCTGATAAAGTTGAAAGGCTCTTTGCCATTCCGCTTCGGATTGATCGGTCAGCACAATTCCCGGCTCTTGCCGCCAAAACAGGTCCGGACAGATGGCGACAAATCCGTGCGCCGCGTACCAATCACACACTTGCCGCATGTAGTCGTTGACGCCAAAGATTTCCTGCAACACAACAATGCCCGGGCCGTAACCACTGGCGGGCAAAGCGAGATAGGCGTCAAACTGTTGGTTATCGAGCGACCTGATCTTGACCATCTAAAAAAGGTCACCTCCGCGCGAAGTTTTATACGCGAAGTAGATGAAGTTTGGCGAGTCGGGGCAGTAGCCCGACCGTGAGGGAGGGCGTCGCACCAGTAGCAAGAAACGCCTTCCTCACGGTGCGCTAGCGCCCCGATCTCAAACTCACCCACTCCTGGCCGGCCGCACAGAAATCGAGGAAGCTGCACGTTCGGCAGTGTGAGTTGGTCAGCGCCGGAAAATCTTCGGCTGCAATCGTCCCGTCCAGCGAAACTAGTTCTGCCATTACTTCATCGACGGCGCGAGCACAAGCTTGATCGCTGAGGAGTTCCGCCGCCAGCGTCTTTTCAACGTTGGGTTGGATGAAGTGCAGCGTCACCCGCAAAGAGTTAATGCGCACAGCGCCTGGCAGCAGTTCGCGAAAAGCCAGAGCATAGGCCTGCATTTGCAGCCGGTAATCGTGCGCGGCATTTTCAATTTGCTGATCTAGCGTTTCCTGCGTGGACGGTTCCGCGACGATTGTGCAGACGTCCGCCACAGCCTCAAAATTGAAAGCAACCTGTCCGCGCGGCGCCTTCACGGTTGATCGTGAAACCGTTGTCGTAGTAACGCGTTTTTGCGCCGATCGGTCAGACGCGCGCGGAAATCGATTGGTTTTGAAATCGATGATCTCAACGTCAATCCCATTCTTTGCCGGCGTAATTAAGAGTTTGTCGATGGTTCCGGTCAGCGTCCCGAGCGGCCGTCGCAAACGAAAACGCAATTCGCTCCACAAGCCGGGAACTGATCTCGTGGTTCCCATGGTGAATTGCGAATTGTCTGCAAGTTCGGTGCGCGCGGCTGCTCGAACTCGCTGGAACACGTCGCTTGCCAGGTAATTTTGCGCCAGCGGCAACAGATCAGAGACTGCGACATCGGCGTCAACCTGCAATGTCCTGCCTGCCAATTGCGCAATGCGAATCGAGCGCACGTGCTCAAAGCTTTGTCGCAAACGTGCTTCGACTTCGTCTCCTTCGCAAAACGTTTCGCAGAAGCGATGGATCACCGCACCTTTCAAGGTGGCAGTCAGATTTGCCGGTGGTTCAGGAGCTTCCGCATCGTTCCACACCAACAATTCTTCGGCGCCGGGCGCGCGCAACAAACGCTCGAAATAATATTGTCGCGCGCATCGCTGAAAATTGAGGAGCTGCGTCACGGTGAATCGACGCAGTATCGAGCCACGCTCGACAGCGACCGGACGCAGGAGCGGAAATGTCTTTTCGAGCGGCTGCGATGTGTCGATCGATAGTGTATCGCTTTCTAAACCCAATGGGACTGTTGTTTCGCGATTAACAGTCTCTCGCGTGACACGCAGATCGACATGAACTCCATCGCCGAGCTCCAACACGCCGGTTTGTGGATGCTCGTCCAATTCCAGTGTTTGCCAAAGCCACGCGAGCCATTGGTCGCGCGTCGTCGTTTGCAGATTCTTCAAATCGTTCTGCGTAGTGGCGCCGGAGAAGATCAGGCGATCCTCGGCGCGCGTGGCGGCGACGTAAAGCAATCGCATGCTTTCAAACTGTTCGCGTCGCTGACCACGCTCGCGCAAGTATCCAAACGTTGCACCACGAGCAACGGTGCCGCGACCATCGGGCACCGCGACGCTGAATCCTTTGTGACGATCGAGAACAAATAACGAGTTGTCGCGTTCCGATGATTTGTACCGGTGCACATCCGGAATGATCACGACCGGAAACTCGAGGCCCTTCGCCTGATGAATAGTCATCAGTCGCACGACATTCGCCGTCTTGTCGATTTGTCCTTCAGTTTCACGGCCGCCGGCTTCTTCAAACTTTTCAACGTAATGAACGAAATCGCGAATCAGTTGGCCCGTCTTCTCGAACGCTTCCGCCAAACGAAAAAGCTTCTCAACATTCGAAATGCGATGCGCTCCGTCAAAGTTTGCGGCAATCACTGACAAGAAGTCCGTGGAGGAAACGGCGTGACGAAGCAGATCCGCAATCGTGTACCGATTTCTCCGATCCAGCATGTCACGCAGGAACGCGGCGACGCGATCGAGTTCGATGTGTTCTTCCTCATCAATGAACTGAATCTCGCGGTGCTTTCGGATGGCCTGCCAAAGATTGCGGCGGGCCAACTTCTTTCCATCCGTCAACTCGCCAATAAGAGGCGCCGAACGCAGCGCGAAAAGCGCGTTGTCTGAAATGCCGCACAGTGGCGAGCGCAGCACGGCGGCCAGCGCAATCTCGTCGGTCGAGTTATCGAGAAAACGCAGCAACTGCATCAGGTCGGTTACCTCTTCGCGCTGATAAAAGCCTTTGCCTTGCACCGTCAGGTAGGGAATTCCCGCGCGACGCAAGGCACTCTCGTAAATCCCGACTCCGGTGAGTGCGCGAAACAGAACTGCGATTTGGCCGTAGGTGACGTGGCACAGACTTCGGTCTGTGGTTCCGTTCTTAGACAGACTCAAGTCTGTGCCACTAACTAACGCTTCGATTCTTTCAACCAGCTGCGCGGCATCGCGCTGCCGCACATCTCGGCTTTCGAATCTTGTTTCTTCTTCGTCGTCAGCATCCGGGTTTGTGGTTTTGTTGTCGGGCACGATGCTGAGCAAAAACTCAACCAGCGGAGGCGCGTCGCGCGCGTCCCGTTCCGCGACGCTTGCTTCATGTTCTACATAGCCGAGCTGGCCCAGTTCTCTCGACTCGACGCCGGCAGGCGCACAAAAGACTTTGGCAAAGATGAAATTCAGCGTGTCGATCAGCGGCTTTTGACTGCGAAAATTCAGGTGCAGCGGCTGTTGAAATCCGCCGCCTTTCTCGATCTCGTCCGTCATCTCGCCAAACACGTCGACGTCAGCGCCGCGAAATCCATAGATGGATTGCTTGCGATCGCCGACGATAAAAAGATTCGCCCCGCGTCGCAGCCCAAGCTTCATCATCAGATCGCGCTGCAGACCGTTCGTGTCCTGGAATTCGTCAACCAGAAAATAGCGATAACGTTCGGAGATGCGCGTGAACAATTGCGGATGCTCATCGAGCAGTTTCAACGTGCGCAGTTGCAGGTCGTCAAAATCCAGAACAGACAATCGCTGCTTCTCTTCATCAAGACGCCGTTCGACGTCCTGCATGAGGTTCAGAACCGCGAGCGAATAGTCCTTTGCGAGCAGATCGAAGCCAAGACGCGGAAGTCGTCCGGCCAATCGATCATTCGTGTCATCGCCCCACAGAAGATCGTCGATTGCGACAATTTGTGGAATGACGTTTTTGGCGGGACGAATTTCGCGAAAGTCTTCGATCAACTGACAGTACTTCGCAATTGTTTGCTCGGTGGGTGGTTGCGCGACGATCGCGCGCACCTTCGGCCATTCAGCCCGCAGTTTGCTCTGCTTATTCTGCGATGCTGCTGTTCTCTGCCGAGACTGAAGCAACTCGCCCATTCGCGCGTCCAGTTCAGCAAACGTTGCCCCATAATCGTCCGCCACCGCATGATTCGCGATTGCCTGCTGTTTGATCGCAGAGAGCGCCAACCCCTCGCCGCGATATCTTCTGTATAGCTCAGCCAGCAGAGCTGAGAGCGTACCGCGACCGCCAATGCCCTGAGCCAACTTCACCACCTTGTCATTACTGTGATGAATCGCGTTGCTCAATGCGTCATCAACAACGGCCTCAAGCATCAGCGTCGATTGCTGCTCGTCGAGCAGCAGGAACTGCGGATCGATGTTCGCTTCGACAGGAAACTCGTGCAGCACCCGCGAGCAGAAACCGTGAATCGTCGTGATCACCGCGCCCTCAAGGGCTCGTTTATGCCGCAACCATCGCTGCCGCTCGGCGCCTGAGGTCGCGCGCAAGAGCGAATCGATTTCGCTGCGCACACGCTCGCGCATTTCGTTCGCCGCCCGATTCGTGAAGGTAATGGCAACCAAGTTATCGACTGAGACTTTCTGCGTGCGGAGGATGTGAAGATAACGTTCGACGAGAACTTTTGTTTTGCCGGCGCCCGGCCCCGCCGAGACGGACAAATGCCGGTCAAGAGTGTGCGCGGCGGTCGCTTGTTCGGGTTTGAGTTGGCGCGTTTGCGAGTTTTCCTTCATTCCACGAGCACCGAGAGACAAATTAAGTTGACCTAAAAGTTTTTGAGAGTCAAAGCTCAACGAGCCCGCTTTAGCGGGCGGCAGAATTTAGCCGATGGTGCAGCGAGCGAAGCGAGCGGAACCTTGGGTTTTACGCAAACAAACATTTGAGCCCGCTTTAGCGGGCGACAGAGTCGGCTAGTCTGTCGGCATGCTAAAGCGGGCTCTAACAAATCTAAAACCACTCAACCCCAGGGCTGCGCTTCGCTTGCCTAGGGCTAAATTCTGCCACCGGCTTCGCCGCTGGTTAACGATTACGTCAACGACGTTTTGAAATCTATTGACCCGGTGTGGCTTGTGCAGCTTCTGTGGCTTTGGGATCGAAGGGAGTTTCGATGAATTTCTTTGCGACCGACTGTGCGTTGTCGTAGTTGCTGCCCGTCTGCAGAGCTTTGTTGTATTCGAACACGGCCTTGTTGCGGTCGCCCTTCGCGTCGTAAGCGTTGCCACGTTTGATGTGCGCCCACGCGTCAATCCATGCCGGCTTGCTGCTGCTGGAATCCAGCGCCGCCTGGAAGTTATCGAGTGCTAACTGCCAATTCTTCTGCTCGAAGTACACCAGGCCGAGGTTGTAATAAACCCAGGCGTTGTTCCGATCCATTTTTAACGCCGACTCCATCTGCTGTTGCGCTTCGGAGTATTGGCCTTCCTTGAACAGCTCGATCCCGCGACGCGCGACGATCGAAATCTTCAAATCGTCAGACATGCGCAGAATTTTGTTGTTCGGATCGACGTCGGCGGCAATCGGTTGACCGCTCGATTCAAAATCAAAGTCCTCACTCTTGCCGCTGAAGTTCAATTTTTTTGTTTGCGCGTCGCCGCCTTCGGAACGCAGCTGCAAATCGACGGGCATGTTCAAATTTTCAAAGTTTTGACGAACCGTGCCGCGTGTGCGGAACTTGCCGTTGCGCGTGCGGATGATTTGGTAATCAACGCTGAACTCTGGCACGCCGGTACCTTCCAGCCATTGCGCGAAGAAATAGCGCATGTTGCGTTCGGCGACTTGCGAAGTGAGCCGTTCAAAATCGTCAATTGACGCGTTCTTGTTCCGGAACTGCTCGAGGAACTTGGCCATCAACTGGTCGAACTTATCCTTGCCCAAAGTTTCTTTGAGCATGCTAAAGACCATCGCGCCTTTGTAGTAGACAATCGATTGATAAGCCGCGGATTGATCATCGAGTGACGCCGGCGCGCGCGCGATCGATGACGTCTGTTCGAAGGTCAGTGCGCGTTCCTGTTCTTCCCGCTGTGAGGCATCGAGCTGCGCGCCGCTCTCGGTCGATTGGCGAAACGAGAACGCGCTCCATTCGGCCAAGCCTTGTGAAATCCACGCGTCGTCGAACGACTTCAAGCCGACGGTTTGTCCCCACCACTGGTAAGCAATCTCACGTTGCAAGCGATCGTCCGGCGTCGAACGGCCTTCAAAGAATTTTGAGGCAAGGAAAAGAATTCCCGGACCGGAGTAAGCTTCGAATGCTTCGTCGTCAGTCTGAGCGATGACCATCCGCGTGCCGAAGGCCGGTGCGCCGTATTGATTCGTGTAGAACTCGAGCGCCTTGCCCATCAACTCGCCGTAAGGCGCAATGCGATTTTCGTTGCCGGGCTTTACAAAGAACTGCATTTCGTAACGACCAACGCGCAACGACTTAGTGATGTATTGACCGGCGATGAAGTTACCGATCAACTGCGGTGTTTTGGTGACGAAATGAAATCGCGTCGTACCAGTCTTGTCTACTTGCGGATTGACCGGCTCGTCGCTAAGCCCCCCGACCTGCACGCCCGTTGGGACAATCACCGTGATGTCGGCGGTGGCGCGATCAGCCGCATAGTCATGGAACGGAAACCAGCGCGCGGCATACATCAGGTAAGACCCTTCCGTGCCAATGTACGCGAGTCGCTTGCTCGCAAGTGGCCCACCTTCAGGAGAAATAAGTGCTCCGCTCCAACGAATGCGCAGAGTGGTCGGAGTATTCGCCGGCACTACCTGACCCAGGTCGATGCGCACGTTTGGCCCGAATGCTCGCGAGCCGACGGGGTCCTGCACCACTCCGGTGAGCACGTGGCCATCTTTCTCGACGCTGTTGACCTTGAGTGAGCCGTTCAGCTCGAAAACCAGTGAACGAGTTGCCTCGAGCGGCGTGAATGTCACATCCGCGCCCGCGCGCAGCGTGTGATCGTCCGGTTGCAACTGCACTTCGATTCGATAGTTCGTAATGTCGTAGCGCGAACCCGCGGGAGCAGGTTGCTGGGCGCGAATTGCGGCCCCGAAGGTCGCCGTTAGGATGGCTGCGCAGAATACGGAGAGCAGAGTTTTTCTCAACATACAATTTGCTTCAGACCGGTACTGCCATTATAGGCGACCGCATCGCCGGTCGCTAAATGCAAGGTCGATTTGGGCGAGGTTTTGATGGCGAAACCGATCGCGTGGTTGCCGCGCACCTGCCAGGCGAACATTCCAATTCGGCCGCTTGACAGTGGTGGGCGACGTGTTTAGATTCACTTCGCAAACACGCCACCGGCGCCGCGGGCGGATTCCCGATTTCCTAGTATGGCCGCCCGGATTCTAACCAGGAGTTTCCTTCTTATGAAAAAACACTACAGATTTCTCGGACTAGTTGCAGTATTGCCGCTGGTTGCCGCCGCTTGGTTGCAAGTCGCACCACGCGTTGCCGCCAAAGGCGAACCGTCGGCCATCAAGGTTCCGTTCAAAGAGTTCAAGTTAAAAAACGGACTGCGGGTCATTATCTCTGAAGACCATTCAGCTCCGACGTACTCGATCGACGTGACCTACAACGCCGGCTCGCGCGACGAGCGCAAGGGTCGCACCGGCTTTGCCCACCTCTTCGAGCACATGATGTATCAGGGTTCGGAAAACGTCGGCAAGGGTGAACATTTCATTCTCATCGACATGAATGGCGGTTCGATGAACGGTACGACGAGCGAAGACCGCACTACGTATTTCGAGACGCTGCCGGCAAACCAACTCGACCTGGGTCTGTATCTCGAAGCCGATCGCATGAAGAGTCTCGCAGTCACGCAGGGCAATCTCGATAATCAACGCAATGCGGTGCAGGAGGAGCGTCGACTCGGCGTCGACAATCAACCTTACGGTAAAACGTTCGAAGTGATTCTCGACACCGCGTATGACAATTTTGCCTACAAGCACTCCACGATCGGTTCGATGGACGACTTAAATGCGGCGACGCTTCAGGACGTCACCGACTTTTTCCGCACCTACTACGCGCCGAATAACGCTGTAATTACGCTGGTCGGTGATTTCAAAACGGAAGAAGCGCTGGCCAAGCTAAGGAAATATTTCGAGGCGATTCCATCACAGCCCGCGCCGCCCGTTCCTGATATGACTGAGCCGGAGCAGACGGCTGAGCGTCGCGCTAACGTCGAAGACGGATTCGCGCGCATCCCGCGTGTCGACATCATTTACAAAATGCCGGCCGGCGATAGTCCTGACTATTACGCCTTGAACTTGTTGGGCAGAATTATCGGATCAGGCAATTCGTCGCGCCTGTATCAGAAGTTGGTGAAAGAACAAGAAATCGCGACCGCCGTATTCGCTGGCGCGCAAGAGAAACGCGGGCCGTCACTGTTTCAGATCGCTGCGCTCACCCCTCCAGGAAAGAATCTCGCCGACGTCGAGAAGTTGATTTATGCGGAAATTGACCGCCTGAAGAACGAACCAGTCGCGGATTGGGAGTTGGAAAAAGTGCGGATGACGGCTCGTCGTCAACGCGCACAGCAACTTCAAAGCACGCTGGGACGGGCGATTTCTCTCGGCCAGTACGCGTTGTTCTATGGCAATGCGAATCTCATTAATGATGTTGAAGACAAATACAACCGCGTGACGAAGGAAGACATTCAACGCGTCGCGCGCACTTATTTCAAGGACACAAGTCGATCAGTAATTACTACTGTACCGAAACCGCGAGCCCCACGAGGCGCCGGCGACTAAGGAGGACATTATGAAATATCTCAAGACTACAACTCTAAAAACATTCGCCGCGACCCTCATCGCTCTAGCGTTTCTCGTGCAACCAAATGCGCGCGTGCTCGGCCAAGGTCCGGGCGCGGGTCAGGACAAAGGAACTTCCCGCAGCAAAGTAGAACGAAAGAACCGCGCTCCAGTTTCGAAAGAAGTTCTTCAGGTCAAGTTGCGCAAACCAGTTGAAACCACGCTGGAAAACGGTCTCACGGTTTTGATCCTTGAGGATCACCGGCTGCCCCTTGCCAGTGTGCAACTGAATATCACCGGCGCCGGTCCAATTGTGGAACCAAGAGAGACGGCGGGTCTGGCGAACATCACGGCGCAAATGCTGCGCGAAGGAACCAAGACACGAAACAGCCGTCAAATCGCCGAAGACGTCGAAAAGCTCGGTGCGACGGTGACCGCGGTATCAGGTTTTGGGTCCGCTGCGGCGACGTTGAATGCTTCCGGCCTTTCGGACAATTTCGATCAATGGTTTGGGCTGATGACGGACATCCTTCTGAACCCCACATTTCCCGCCGACGAATTCACGAAATTGAAGGCGCGCATCAAGACGAACCTGGCCAACCAGCGTTCTCAGCCGGGCTTCCTCGCGGACGAACGTTTTCGACGTGCGGTTTTCGGAAATCACCCCGCCGCAACTATCGCAACGACTCCTCAAGTCCTGGACAGTCTGACTCCCGAGATGCTCGCGGCATGGCATCGCGAACACTACGCACCGCAGAACTCGATTCTGGGTATTGCGGGCGATGTGAAAGCTGCCGAGTTGATTCCCAAACTGAAGCAGTGGTTCGCAGGATGGAAGCGCACCGACTACAAAGAAACTCTGCCGCCCAATCCAACGCCGACCAGCACTGGAAAGATTTTTCTTATTGATCGACCGAACTCAGTGCAGTCGACGATTCAGATGGGCAATATCGCCATCGATCGCCGCCATCCCGACTACTTCGCGGTTAACGTGATGAATACCATAGTCGGTGGCGGAGGCTCGGCGCGTCTGTTCCTCAACCTGCGCGAAGAAAAAGGCTACACATACGGCGTTTACAGCAGCTTCACGGCTTTGAAGTATCCGGGCCCCTGGTCCGCTGGAGGCGATGTGCGCACCGAAGTTACCGAAGGCGCGATGACTGAGTTTCTGAAGGAACTTAATCGCATTCGCGATGAAAAAGTCGGCGCAGACGAACTGGAAGAACAGAAGCGATCAATTGTTGCCAGCTTCGCGCTTTCACTTGAAAGCCCAGCGCAGCTTCTGAACTATGCAATCACCCGCAAGATCTACAATCTGCCGGATGATTACTGGGACACTTACCCAGCGAAGATTATGGCCGTCACCGCGGATGATGTGCAGCGTGTCGCACGGCAGTACGTCAACCCGCAAACGCAACAAGTGGTCGTGGTAGGCGATGCCAAGAAGATCAAGTCTGTGCTTGAAAAGTTCGGCCACGTCGAAGTCTATGACGCGGATGGCAAGCCTCAGCCTGGAAGCAACTAATCGCGTCCAACCTCTCTTCGAAGAGCGATTCGGTTAAAGCCGAATCGCTCTTTTTATTTTTCGTTTGGAGTTGGTTATTTTTCGTTTGGAGTTGGCGAAGCGGCAGGTGATGGAGCTGACGACGAATAGGCCGGCCCAATTTTGTCATCCAGACCGTCGAGCGTGCCATTCACTTTCTTGTAAATATTCTCAATCACTGCACGACGCGCAGGATCGGGTGCGCCCGCGCGATAACTGTTGATGTAGTAAAGCAACGCCTGATCGTGTTTCCCATCAGCCTCGAGTCCCGTCGCCAGGTGCCACATCGATGATCGCCACATCGGAGTGCCTTGCGGCGCAACGCTCACAGCCCGCCGCAGACGCGCAATGGCTTCGACCGGCTTATCGAGGTTTAGTAGCGCCATCCCCGCAATATCTTCAATGCGCGCTCGCAAAATCGCGGATAGAGCCGAACGAGGTGCATTAGGCGTGTTGGGTGTTCCGCCTTGCGCCAGGGCCCGTGCGCGCGAGTCGGCGAGTTCCTCAGGTTGCACTGCCACGGTTGCAGCCGGAACACTTAGAGCGACTTCGACGCCACTGGTTGCCGCGTCCATGAGATCAACTACAGTCGTCAGAGCAACTCCTTTGCGCAGCAGTTTGCTGGCCACATAAACCTGACGATAGGTGCGCATCGGATCGTCACCCCGGATAAAGTCCTGCGCCAGAGCGATGAGATCATCGTCACTCGGCGACCGGCCCTCCGGATTGAGCGCCGCCGCAAACGCCATCAACCCCTTGATCATATTTGCGTTCGCTTCTGTGTCCGCGGAGGTGTTTTGAAAAATCGCAGCGTGCCGTTCTGGCGCCAGTAGCTCTGTAAATGTGATCCCGCGCGTTGTAATGCGACCCGCGAGCTTCGTCTCGATCTGTCCATCCTTCAACGAGAATGTTTTCGAGAGCTCCGCCAGGGCTTCGTCGTAAAGGCCCATCGAAGCGAGTACCGTTGCCAGTTCGTAGTCCAGGGTTGGGAAGCGCGCGTACGTGCGCGCAAATCGGACCGCGCGTTCGGCATCGAGTGGCCGCTTTTGCGCCACCAATGCGCGCGCCGCGGCAATCTGTGCCCAGGAATATCGCGGCTCAATGGCGATGGCTTTCTGCGCGAGCTCAAGCGCACGTGGCGCATCGCCGTGTGCGACGAACCAGTAAGACGCGCCGACGAGCAGCGGAAGATTGCGCGATTTTTCGGCGTCTTGCAGAATCGAATTTAGCTCCTGATTGGCTTCGTCTTTTCTCCCCAGCTCCAGCAAAGAAAGAATCGTTCCGGCGATCGCCGAATTGTTTTTCGGATCAACTTGAGAAACCTCGCGGTAAGCCGCAAGCGCGGCCTCACTCTTACCCGCTGCACGCTGCAAGTCCGCCCACGCGAGCTTCGCTGAGATCAATTTAGGATTCAGCGAAAGCGCCTTTGCGTATTCAGCTTCAGCGTCGTCGAGCCGCAGTGCGATGTGACGTGCCGCGCCCAGCACCTGGTGCGCGGCCGCCATGTCACTCGAATTTTGGACAGTAAGCTCGGCTAACCGATTTGCTTCCGGGGCATCTTCGATTGCCAAATAGAATTGCGTGACCGCAAGCAATCTCACTGGATTGAGTTTGGCCAAACCTTCAGCTTGATGTGCGGCTTGCATCGCCGGGCCGCGTTGTCCCCTCATAAACAAGTTCATCGGAATCCGCGCGATGACTTCGGTGAACAAGCGATCGGACATGTCCGCAGGCACTTCTGCAAAGGCCGACGAAAACTCGTCGAGGCCACCGTCGACATCGCCCGACGCTAACTTTTGATCGCCGAGCGTGGCGTGCGCAGTAACGATTAATTCCTGCGCGCGCGGAATGGCCGCGGATTTCGGATGCGTTGAGATGAACTGCTTCAACAAATCGATGCGCTCTGCTGCCGGCTTCGTGAGCGTCAGTTCGACTTCTTCCTTCTCATCTTCAGGATTGGCGCGTACAACCGCCGGCGTCCGCGTCGGCCGCGGCGGTCTGCCGGAATTATTTCGCGCCACCTCAGGAGTTGGGGCGGGTGTTTCAGCTGGCGAAGGCGCGGGTTCTACGACACGGGGTGTTGCGGATGGCGATGCAATTGGAGTCGGTGATTCTCTTTGACTGGGCGATGCAATTGGAGTCGGCGATTCGCTTGGCGTTTCCGTAGGCGTCGGTGAAGCTGACGGAGTCTCAGACGCTGTAGGTGTTGGACGCGCGCTTGCTGATGGTTCAGCTGTTGCCATTGGTGATGGCGTTTCAGAAGGCGGAGCGGGTGTTTCGTTCGGTGTCGAACTTGGAGCGGCTTGCGGAGTTGGTGATTCGCTCGGCAGCGGTGTCGGCGTGTCGGCCGGTGTGGGCGTATTTACCGGTGTAGACGCGCGCTCAACCGTGCGCGGCCGAGTTCGCGCCGCGACTTGTCCGGATTGCGAATCCAAATCTGCCAGCTTGAAGTTGTACTGCTCACCCAGCCCACTCACAAATGTCTGGACTCCGACTAGCAGACCAGCGTCATAATCGTTCGCCTCGAACTGCGGTCGCATTTTCCGACCCATCTCGCCCACCAAGCCGTCCGGAAGTGCTGACTGGGCCGACCGGCTAAATTGCGAAAAGAACTTTCCGTTGTCGGCCGCTATTACCAGCAATAGAGTCTTATGCGTCGATGTGTGGGAGCCTACGTTCCATTCGTTCGCCAAACGCAGAGAATAATCATAGAGATCTTCGGTGCCTGCAGTTTTTACCACCGCAATCACCAGATCGATGTCCGTGCGGGTTTTGAGTTGCTCGAGAATCGATTCAAGCCGTTCCTTGTTCGACGTGCCAACCACCGTGGCGAAGTCGTTGATGTGTCCTGTTGGCGGCGGCAACTTCTCCTGCGCCAGGCCGATCGCGAAAACGCGCGTCACCGAAAGCGTGGCGAGCACAAGTAACAAAACCGCGGCGCGTGGATTGTAGGTTTGCTTCTTCATTCGACAGTTTGGCCTGTCCGAAAACAGCGACTTGCACAAATTGGGGAAGAGTTTGACTCTGGCCGGCATGATAACATCTGCCAGAAGGCAAAAGGAAAAAGGTAAAGATGAAAATTCGAAACACGACAGGCTTAACAGACCGTAGCTGATTAGTTCTTCCCTTTACTCTTTTTCCTTTTGCCTTCTGCCTTTTTCAAATGAGCGAGCTCGATCAAGCCTGGGAACTGGCGTTGGCCGAAGCGCAAACTCGCGCTCACGCCGCCGGTCGGCGCGACATTGCCGATTACTTGAGTCTGCGACGGCGCAATGACTTGCTGCGCCGCACCGGGTCGGACTGGTTAATCGAGGAGTTCATCTCGCTTGCCGGCGAAGCCAATCGTTCGGGCGCGGGCATTCAACTCGAACGGCACGATGAACATCGCTTTTCGCGCGGCACAGCCAGCATGGTCGGCAAACAGGTTACGCTGCGCCGAGGCGTGCGTGCAGTGACGATTGAAAGCGGGTGGCCGCGGACACCGAAAGACGGGATTGTCCGCGGCGGCGGCCTGGCTTGCGCCAATATCAAACACTTCGGACGGCCAAGCTTAAACGACGAACTCTTACTAACAAGTTCAAAGAATGGATCGCCGCAATGGTTAATTGTGAAGGACGAAACGCAATCGAGCTTAACTGAATCGGATTTGCTCCGTCATCTGTCTTTCCTTATCCACTCTTGAGAGTGCATTCCATCCTTCTTACATAATCCTTAAGAGTTACCCGCTTTTCTTGCGATTCTTCAGTGATTGCCTTGTGCGGCGCGCGACTCGCGTCTGTATTTAGTCGTTTGAATGGAGAACTTTGCCAAGTTCCAGGAGGAGGTGAAACATGAAAAGCAACATAGCGATTAAGATTTTGATGGCAACTGCTCTTCTAATTCTGGCAATTCCAGTCGTGGCCTCGGCGCAAATTTATCGTCGTTCTTACGAATATGATCGTAACGATCGGCGCAATCTGCGCGACGTGATCACGCAACTCGACAATTCGAGTGCGCGACTGGAGAGTGACCTCAACGTAGGAAGAAACCGCAGGGTCCTCGGCGGTCTGTTCTGGGTAAGAAACGTCGACTCGAACGCGATCGCCGAAGTTCGCGACTTTCGTCAAGCCGTCAGAGACCTGCGACGGAGCTTCCGCGCTGGCGATGATCTGGCTGACAGCCGTGATGAAGCCCGCATGGTGCTTGACCGAGGCGTTCAACTTGATCGCTATTTACGACTGAGGACCGGCAGTCGCGATGTCGACGCCGATTTAGCCGAGATCAGATCAAATCTGCACCTGATTGCCGATGCATATGATCTGAACATGCGTTACTACTAACGTGACGCTGGCGATGATTCGGAGAATTATCGTTAACTTGGGAATTCGATTGGCCCCACCGCTGCTCGGCAGTGGTGGGGTCTTCGTCTGATTTGTCTCGATTCCCTACCGCGCGGCTGCCCGACGATTTCAGCGCTAGGCTGCACGGTTTGCAGCGCACGCATAGCGATTGAAATTCTAAATGACGCTTTGAAGGAAAGATTTTCCAAGCAATATCGATTCACATCGCTCGCGGCACAGTGGTTGCCGAGAGGTGGGGCAATTGAGGCGCGGGGCGCGCTCGGTACTTGGTAAGGAGACTTGAAGATGAAAACACAACTAATCAGATTTGGTTTGCTGGCGGGCGTGCTGGCGCTGTTGGTTCCAGCGGTTGCGTCAGCGCAATATCGAAACGATCAGTGGGGACGCCCTGATTACCGTCGCGATCGTGACAACCGTTACGTGCGCGACAGCATTCAGCGCCTGGATCGGTTGGCAAAGGATTTCGAACGAGAAGTTGATCGCGATCTCGATCATGATCGGCGCGTGAATGGCTCGCGTCGTGAAGATCAAATCAACCGCCAGGCACATGATTTTCGCAACGCGGTTGGTGATTTGAAATCAGCGTTTGGCAATGGACGCGATCTGAGCCGCAGCGCTGACGAAGCGCAACGCGTATTGCGGCAGGCAGACGTAATGGAGCGCGCCGGGCGGCGTCAGTTCGACAATTATCGCGTGTCGTCTCTTTGGTCACAGATCCGAAACGAACTGAATACAATTTCCGATGCGTACGGATATCGTGGCTCGATTTACGGCGATCGGCGTGATGACGTCTATCGACGCGGCGACAACCGCAACAATGTGCCGTGGTGGCAGCGTATTCCGGGATTTCCAAACTAACTTCACCAACTTAATCGTCTCTCTTCGAAAGCCCTGCTCGGCAACGCGTAGGGCTTTCGCGTTTTCTGCGAGGCGATGACAGAATGACGCCGTGCCCGGCACTCTTTTCATCGTTGCTACTCCGATCGGCAACCTGGAAGACATTTCGCAGCGAGCTTTGCGACTGCTTCGCGAAGTCGATCTGATTGCCTGCGAAGACACTCGCCACACGCGGAAGCTGTTGAATCATTTCGGGATCATTACCGCGACCACCAGCTACCACGAACACAATGAGCAGGAGCGCACGGAAGAACTCTGTGATTTGCTTGAATCAGGTAAGGACGTCGCGCTGGTTTCCGACGCAGGCACTCCCCTGATCAGCGATCCCGGATTTCGCATTGTGAAGGAGGCGATTGACCGCGGCATTTCGGTCGAGCCAATTCCCGGAGCGGCGGCCCTCGTCACCGCCCTCAGCGCTTCGGGCCTGGCAACAGATCAATTTCTCTTCGCGGGCTTTCTGCCTTCGCGCGGCGGCGCGCGCCGCGCGAAACTGAGCGAACTGACATCAATTCCTGCCACACTCGTTTTCTATGAAGCGCCACATCGCATTAAAGCCACGCTCAAGGACGCGCGGGAAGTTTTCGGCAACCGCGAGGCAGTCATCGCGCGCGAGTTGACCAAACTCCACGAGGAGTTCGCGCGCGGATCGCTGTCTGAACTAATTGAACGCTTCTCAAAACCAGACAGAGCGCGCGGTGAGATAGTCCTGATCGTTTCCGGTCACAAGGTCGACTCGCCTTCGTCATTACTAACAACCTCTTCCGAAGAACAACTGAGTAATCGAATCAAGGAGCTTGAGCGCGAGGGCTTCGGCCAGAAAGCTGCTTTGAAGAAGGCGGCAAAAGAGTTGGGTCTAAAACGAGATGATGCCTACCGCATCTTGGTAAATCAGAAAAACCGGCGCAGCAGATAGAACAGAACGCTGAGAAGCACCGACACAAGCAGGGAGGAAACCAACGGGAAGTAGACGCGTGTGTGCTCACCTTCGTAACGAATGTCCCCAGGCAAATGTCCGAACCACGACAGCGCGCCTGAATAAATCAGCAGGCCAAGCACGACGAGCGCGCCGCCCGCAATCACAACGAGTAACCCGACATTTCGATTCATAAAAGTCTAGAGGCGGGCCTCTAAACGAATTTCACATGCGTTAGCCGGCGAGATTACCGATCGCTCCGTCCGGCTTAACGATCGACTTCACCGCTGAGTACGGAACCAAAACATGTTGCGGCCCGGCCGCGTACGCGGCCACCTGGTAAGGATCGAACGTTATCCACAGACCTTTGCGCGTGATCGTCCAGGCACCATAGTTGTCAGATCGCGGCCCGGCGCCTTCTTTGATTTGATCCTCCATCAGCATGTCGTTCTTCTTGCTTTGATCCTGAAGGTCCTTGATGCAGAGAGCTGAAATGTTGTTCAAGTAATTCGACTTTGGCTGAAACAGGTCGGCGAGCGCCAGCTTCTTTTTATTCTTGACGTCGTAGTTCAGCACTAGTGTGAGGTTGCTGCCGTGCGCCGCGCCGCGCTCGTACTGACTCTCTGAAAACTCGACGCTGATGAGATCGTCAGTCGCGAAGCGAACGTTGTAGCCGATGTCGAGCGTTGAAGTTTGAGCTTCGTCGGCCAAGTCCGTCTGTTCCTCACCAGGATTACCCTCAGAGGCTTTGAAAGCGGCCACGTCTTTGCTGATCATCGCGCGCGCTTGTTGATTGAATCCATCGAAACGCGAATCGCCTTCGATCTGCGGATACTCAACATTGACTGTGTACTTTCCTTCTTTGTTGTTTTCGCGGATGACTTTCGGGGTCACGTGAACTGATGCAGTGAATTCAATCGGTTGCTGGGTGAGCTCGAAATCAGTTTCTTTCGATCCATCAGGTCGCGACCACTTGCCGGCGATTGCTGCGAGACCGATGTCGTTCGACCTCCATTGACCCTTGAAGACGCCGGTATCTTTGCCCGTCTCGTCCGTTTCACGCAGCTCGAGCTTGCCGTTGCTGTCGATCGAACCCTTCAAATCGATGTTCTTGCCGACGCGCGGATAAAAGTATGTGCCGTTAAGGCGGTCACTATCACGCACTAACGTCATCTCGATCGAGAGATTCGCGATCCATCCGCGAAACGAAAACTTCTCACCTGCCGGCGCTGCGCCACCGCCGATTGTCTCTTGGGGCGGCGAAGCGACATTCGTATTGACGGTCTGGGTTGTGGTTGATTTGCGGCACGCCCCAAACACGGCGACGGCTATCAATAGAAGAACAGTTGTTTTGCAGTTGGTTTTCATCGGATCTAATTAGAAGCGTGGGCCTTTACCAGGCCGGCTTGTTGCGCTTCCTTGCGAATTTCCTCAAACGTCAAATTGCACAGCCGCCCGCCAGTAAATATCTCATTGTTCGTTACGTCAGCAAGGGCGAAGGATGGTGTTTGAAACTCTCTCATCTCCTTATCCGTTTCGAAATTCGTCTCCGCCAACACCAGCCCCAACAGATCGCCGAGGAACATATCGACCGAAAAACGACGCCCTTCGAAAGCGAAGTAATACCGGTTCTTTCGGATTTCGTTTGCCTCGAAAACACTGAACGTGTCGGCTTCAAGCGCGGTCAAATAAGTGTTGGTGATAATTGTTCGCGAAAGATCATTCGGGTTCGGCGCAAACTTCTGCGTGAATTTTACTGTCCACTTGTTTGTCTTTGGATCGCGTACCTTGCGAATCCGCAGACGCGTGCCCGTGATGTAGTTGTCGGTAATTTGTACGTGTGGGTCCGTGCGGCTCAGTCCTTCGGGCAAGTCATTTAGCAAGAATCGCCGCTCGCGCTCGACACGTGCATACTTGCTGTCGGGAACGACGACATTCTCGTCAGTTAGCTTGGCTACACCCATTACTTGGCAGGCACTTTACGCTGAGTAGTATAATCCACGTCGCCCCAAAAGGAGTTCCGGAGCGGCCATTACTCCTTGCCTCGCTGTTCCGCAAATTATCAGTCTCAAGAAAACCCCTTTACCCCGAAAGCTGCTGCTGAAGTGGCTTGAAGCGGCTTCGCGTCACGAGCCAGGGTGATTTCATGTTGTTTGAGCAGATGCAAATCAATTCGCGACGCGCCGAGCGATCAAGCCTAATTGCTTTCGTGCAACAGTTCGCAAGAGGCGCCGTTTTCAGTTTCCTATTGTTCAGTTGCGACGCGACGGCCGCGACACTGCCGACGGGCTTCTCGGAAACGACGATCGCCGGCGGACTGTCGCAACCAACTGCGATGGATTTCACGCCGGACGGAAGATTGTTCGTCTGTCTTCAGGCCGGCAGTCTGCGCGTGATCAAGAACGGCAGCTTGTTGGCAACTCCATTTCTGACTCGGACCGTCGATTCATCCGGTGAGCGTGGTCTACTGGGCGTCGCTTTCGATCCAAATTTTCCAACGAACCAGTTCGTCTACATCTATTACACGGTTCCCGGAAGTCCGGCGCACAATCGCGTCAGCCGCGTGACGGCTAGTGGCGATGTCGAACTTGCAAACAGCGAGATCGTGTTGATGGATCTCGACAATCTGAGCAGCGCCACTAATCACAACGGCGGCGCTATTCACTTTGGCCCCGACGGAAAGTTATATGTGGCTGTCGGCGAGAACGCCAATCCCGCGAACGCGCAGACTTTGAGCAATCGCCTCGGCAAAGTGCTGCGCATCAACGCTGACGGTTCGATTCCTGGGGACAACCCGTTCTTCAATTCGGCCAGCGGCGCCAATCGTTCGATTTGGGCGTTGGGCTTGCGCAATCCGTTTACGTTCGCATTTCAACCGGGCACGACGCGCATGCTGATCAACGATGTCGGCCAAAGTGCCTGGGAAGAAATCAACGATGGCATTGCCGGCTCGAACTATGGCTGGAACATTTGCGAAGGAGCGTGTTCGCCGCCGAACGCGAACTTTCGCGATCCGATTTTTCAGTACGGGCACGGCACGAGTTCAACGACGGGTTGCGCCATCGTGGGCGGCGGCTTCTACAATCCGGCCACGGTTCAGTTTCCCGCAAGCTTTGTGGGCAAGTATTTCTTTGCCGATCTGTGTTCGGGTTGGGTGCGGCTTTTTGATCCGGTAACGAGGACTGCTTCAGACTTCGCATCAGGGATTTCGCAACCCGTCGATTTGAAAGTCGCGGCGGACGGCAGCCTTTACTATCTCTCGATAGGATCGGCAGCCGCTTTTCGCATTCAGTTCAACGGCACGCCGCCTTCGATCGCGACACCTCCAGCGAGTCAAACGGTGACGGAGGGACAACCGGTGACTTTCACCGTGGCCGCAAGTGGCACTACGCCGTTCACTTATCAATGGCAGCGAAACATGTCGGACATCAGTGGCGCAAATTCTTCGAGTTACATGATCTCATCAACAACGTCGGCGGATAACGGCGCAAGGTTTCGGTGCATCGTGACAAACGCTTTTGGCAATGCGACCAGTGATGAAGCGACGCTCACCGTGCAACCACCCGCGCCGGTGCTGTTAGCTGAACAAGACGATCGCGCCGTGGCGCTCGAATCCCCGGTGATGTTTCGCGATCCGTTTCCGCTGATCGATGCAGTTAATCTAAGTCCGGACACCCAGACGCGAATCATGTTGTTCGGAATGAATCTTGATTTGCTGGCGGGCGAAACCATTTCCGCGATGACAGCGCAGGCCCAGGATGCGCAAAATAATTATCCAATGCCCGTCGAATCTCTCACGCCGTTGTTTGCCGTACCGGCTGTAAAGCAACTGATCGTAAAGCTGCCGCCAAACTTGCCGACGGGCCAGGAAGTCCTGATAAGCGTGACACTGCACGGCCAGACAAGTAACAAAGTGCGCGTGCTAATCAGGTAGTTGTGCACGGCTTGATTTGGTTCTTGTGCATTCCTTGTCGCCGTTGCATTTTGCGGACAAGACTCTCAGTTAGGTTCACTACGGAAATTATCGGTTGGTGCTTCAGGCTTGTCCGGGGCCTCGAGGCTCCGCAGAATTGACTGAGCAATGAGCAGCCGCGCCATTATTTTCAGTTCACTGCGCTGAAAGCGATCGGCGAGCGCTTTAGTACGTGTAAAATCCGCGTTCGCCAACGCGACTACTCCGCGTCCGTACCTGATGAAAGCAAAGTCCAGTGGGACACCTGGATCCTGCATCACTATTTCGCCGCTTTTGACTGCTCCGCTGTGCACGATTTTGTCGAGAAACAAAAGTTTCGAGATGTTGTCGTTCGCACGATCGATGATCGGCTCAGCCATCGCAAACGCCTGTGGCGGATCAATCAGCGCGTAGGCCATTAATACCGCAAGAAATGCTCGCGATTGGGTATCACTATTAAAATCGATTTTGATCAGCGGCCGCGCATCCTGCAGCAGTTTCAAAGCCTCTTCATGCCGGCCTTTCTTATCAAGCATCATCGCAAGCTCCGCCATCGCCGTTGCGCGCTGCTCTTTTAACCGGATTCTTGGCAGTAGCTTTTGTAGTTCATCGACGTTGCCCTGGTATATCGCGGCGCCGACTTCTTCGGCATCGAGAGAATCGAGTAACGCTTTCCGTTGCGACTCGTCCGGGATTTCGGCGTTGATCGTCTCGCGCAAAGCCTCGGCACGATTGCGCATGACGGCGAGAGATACGGCTTCACGATAAAGCGTCCGGCGTTGTTCTTCGCCGAGTGTATTCGCGGTGCGAATCATTTGTTCAGGCGTAGCCGTTCGAAACAGCGATTCGTAAGTCTTCCAATCCTGCTGGTCTTTGTTCAGCGTGCGATTGACTTGCGCCATTTTCGCTTTAATCGTGGCCACGCGGTCGGGAGCAAACAACTCGATTTCAGGCATCAATTCATCGAGTCCACCCGCGAGATTGGGATGTGCCGAGGCGCTTGAGGCCGCATCGATCAATAACTCGACCAAATCGCGCCGTTGATCGTCGCTTAGTTTTAGTTGGTGCCAACTGACTGTGGGAAAGTTCTGGTTCTCAGTTTTCTCACCATCAGCTTTCGGGGTTCGGGATGCCTGTAACAGATAAGCGCCGATCCAGAAAGCATCCGCGTCTGACACAAGATCCACTGTGTGAACCTTTTCGATGATGTCGCCGGCAAATTCGGTTGCAAGATCCTGGTGCTTCTGATTCAAACTATTCAGCAGAGACAGCAATTGAAACGTGAGACCCTTCGCTAAACTTTCGCGTGCGATCTGAAGCGCCTTTTTCGGATCGCTCTCCGCGGCTTGATTGGCAATCTCCTGTTCGAGATCACTGTCATCCGGCAGGCGATAATTCGGGTTCGGTGGAATCGGCGGCGGGCGCGTAGCCCGTAACATGTCAAGTGCGAGTTGTGGATCGCGGCGCGCGACACGGATAAGAAAATTTCGCCGCACGGAATAGGCTTCAAAATATTCCTTCTGGGCCTTTTCATTTGCTTGCGTCTTCGTTGGTGCGCTTTTTGACTTCAAGTCCTTCGCATCTTTGGCGGTCGTGTCGTCGACAGTATCAGTCCTTAAACCGAGGCTGTTGAGTGCATCCCAAAACAGAATGCGCGCGCCTTTTTCGTCGTGCTTCCAGAGAAGGTCCGCGGCGCTCGCCTGAACGAATGATCGGTTCTCAGGGAGCTTCAACCCCCAAGAGCCCGAGACAATTTCATCAACCAGCGCAAAGGTCTTGCGTTCGAGTTCTTGACGCTGCTCTGCTTCTTTCTCTGCCTTCTCTTTTTCATCAACCTGGGCCACGACGCAGTTCGGGCCCAGCAGTAACACGAGGAGCAGAAACGCAAAGTTGAAAAATGAATACTTGAACCGCATCGATGAAACCTGACACGCTGAAGAGGAGACCTGGGTTGCGAAAAAGATACTCCAGCTGAGAGTGTTCGGCAATCCTTTGCGTTCCTTTGCGACTTTGCGCCTTGGCGTGAATTAGCCTGCCACAGAAAGATTCTCGAAGGCGCTAAGACGCAAAGTTCCGCAAAGAGGCCATGTGAAGGGCAATGTTGGCGACATTCGAATTCTCAACTAGAATGCCGCGGCCTTCGCGTGAGCAGAAGGACACTTTCAGTTGTGCGACGGGCTGCCGGCTTGTCGTACTTTCTCAATCGTGAGGAGTCCCCGTGAGAAACTTCAGAATAGTTGCCACTACACTAGTCCTCGTCTCATCTTTTTGCCTTTCAGTAGCACAGAATCAGCCACCGATTGGAATCCGCCCCCAACCGCCCGAAGGTAAAGGCGTGGTCGTGCTGCGCGCGGCTCGTCTGATTGACGGGACTGGCGCGCCGGCAATCAACAATGGCGTCGTGGTAGTTACTGACAACAAGATCACTGCTGTTGGCGACGCGCGATCCGTCCGCGTGCCGCAAGGTGTGAAAGTGATCGATCTCGGTGATGCCACTCTGTTGCCTGGCTTCATTGATGCACACACGCACCTGATTGGTCGCGTGCTCGGTGATCCGGAAGGGGACACGTCCGCGGTGCGCGACTACGACGCGTGGGGCGCAATCCTCGGCGTCATTCACGCGCGCGACACTTTGATGGCCGGCTTCACGAGTGTGCGCAACGTCGGAGCCGACGGGCCGTTCAGCGACATGGCTCTGCGCAAAGCAATCAATGAAGGCTGGACGCCCGGACCGCGCATGGAAACTGCCGGACACGCCATCGGCATTACCGGTGGGCATTGCGACGAGAATGGTTACAAACCTGGTTTGCTGCAACTCGGTCCCATGCAAGGCGTCGCAAACGGCCCGGAAGAAGTCCGCGCGGCCGTCCGTTATCAAATCAAGTATGGCGCTGATGTGATCAAGACGTGCGCGACTGGCGGCGTCCTTTCGGAAGGCGATGCAGTCGGCGCCACGCAATACAGTTACGAAGAACTAAAGGCCCTCGTCGACGAGGCCAGTAAATTAGATAGAAAAGTTGCCGCACACGCGCACGGCACCGAGGGAATCAAGATCGCAACGCGCGCCGGCGTATCTTCGATCGAACACGGATCGTTTCTCGACGAAGAAGGCGCGCGCATGATGAAAGAACGCGGCACGTTTCTGGTCCCGACTTTAATGGCCGGCGAAGCCGTCGAGCGTGCAGCAAAGAATGGCGTGTTGAAAGGCCTGCGCGCAGAAAAAGCTTTGAGCGCCGGGGCGCACGTTCGACAGGCGATCAAGATTGCGGTCGCCAACAATCTGCAAATCGCACTCGGCACCGACGCGGGTGTAATTCCGCACGGCACTAACGCGCGCGAATTCTTTCTACTTGTCGATTGGGGCGGTATGTCGAACATGGACGCGATTGTCGCCGGCACAATGAACGGCGCGAGACTGCTTGGCTGGGACAAGAATCTCGGCTCGCTAACGGTAGGCAAATGGGCCGACATCGTCGCCGTCTCAGGCGATCCGTTGAAAGACATCCACGCAATGGAACGGCCTGTGTTCGTGATGAAGAATGGAGTGGTGTATCGAAAGGACTGATCGACGATAAGATACAGAACCGCGAGCGGTAGCGAGCGGGATTAAGAAGCCACTTTCGGTCGGTTCGAGAACCTCTTCGCGAGTTTCTAGAGTTGAAGTCTTATCCCGCTCGCTACCGCTCGCGGTTCTGCATCTGCTACGCAGGCTCGTTGGCTGATACAATCCACGACGCTCAAATCAACGCCAAGCCATGAATAGAACGCGCATAACTCATCTCATCGTTGCGGCCACGATTCTTGTTTGCCTTGCGGCTCCGTGTCTTGCTCAATCGATCACGATTGCATCCAAACCCGCGCCGGCACCCGCGGGTTGGCGCGGATTGATCGGTGAGTACGGGTCAGACGATGACATTCTGATCATCCTCGAGAAAGACGGGCGGCTGTGCGCCTTGTTCAAGCGCACAGAGTTGGAAATCCTCGATGAAGTTAATCGTAATACATTCAAATTTCCGATTCCTGGCCCACACGCCCAGCAAGGGCTCACGTTCGTCCGTGATCGAACCGGTCGCGCCGCCAAGGTTTACCTGGACTCTGTCGTCCTCAAACGCCGCGCGATCGAACCCGAATCCGGCAATCAACTTCGCATCAAGCCACTGCGGCCAGTTCCGGAATTGATGAAGGAAGCGCTGGCGGCGCAACCGCCTTATGAGAATGTTCATTTCCTAGTCCCGGATTTGGTCGAGCTGCGCAAACTGGATCCGACAATCCATCTCGAAATTCGCTATGCCACGACAAACAATTTCCTCGGCACCAGGTTCTATTCACAAGCGCGCGCGTTCATGCAGCGAACGGCGGCGGAAGCCGTGGTGCGCGCGAATAAGGTTTTGAAATCGTACGGTTATGGTCTGCTGATTCACGACGCGTATCGGCCGTGGTATGTGACGAAAGTCTTCTGGGACGCGACGCCTGACGACAAGAAAGTCTTCGTTGCCGATCCATCGAAAGGTTCGCGCCACAATCGCGGGTGCGCAGTCGATCTCACGCTCTACGATTTGAAAACCGGCAAGCCCGTCGAGATGGTCAGCACTTACGACGAGACGACCGACCGCGCGCATTCGGATTATCCCGGCGGAACTTCGCTGCAACGCTGGCATCGAGATCTACTGCGCCGCGTGATGGAAGGCGAGGGCTTCGCGGTCTATCCGCCGGAATGGTGGCACTTTGACTATAAAGACTGGCAGAAGTATGCGATTGGGAATGTGAGGTTTGAAGAAATACAGAACCGCGAACGGTAGTGAGCGGGTTAAAGACGCAAGCTACGCATATTGATTCCTTATTCCGCTCACTACCGTTCGCGGTTCTGTAACGTTGTTCTTATCCTCATCCAGATCTCAAAATACCTCCACGCTGCCGGCGCGTTCGGCTCCTGATGATGATCAGGTTTGAGAATTAGATCACCTGTCGATAGCAGAACCTTCCTCACGTTGTCATTCTGCAAGACCTTCGCCCACGTCGCCGCGACAATCAGCCGATAGTGTTGACCTGGTTTCTTCGGTCGGTAATTAAAACGCTTTCCTTCAAGACTCACCCAGCCGATTTTCATCTTGCGCATGTTTTCCTCGGCCAGATCGCCGGCGTGCTTTGCTTCAAAGGCAGTCATCTGCGTGACTTGTTCGCGCGCGTACTTCCATTCGAGGCCCGGGAATTTCGCGCGCGGATCGTTAGGACCTTCGGGATAGAGCATCGCCTGCCAGAAGCCCTCCAGGCTCGCGTAACGTTTGCCGTGAAAGACAAACGGCGTCGCCGCGAAATTCGATAGCAGGCCGAGTTCGTTACGCTTCGAAAGAATTACTTCGCCGGGCCTGGCTTCCTGCGGGAGGATCTCCCAATCGGGCTTGTTCGGATCGTTAACCGGCGTCCACCAGTGCGTAGGGTAACGAACCGGCACCACTCTTATCGTGCATGAGGCGGTTTTGCTGCATTCCCTTGGGAAATTGTTTACTTCGGCAGTCGCCGTGACAACATGATCGGCGTTCCCGGACATTCCGACCTCAATCGTCGCAGTGCCCTGTCCTCGGACGATGCGGCCAGCCGATAATGACCACGTAAATACATGTTGCTCCGATGGAAGGGTCATGACGGTTCTTGCCCTAAACTCGATGTTCGAAGAATTACTAACTGCTGGACAATCAACTACGATAAGTGGACATTCTTGTGAATAGATCGACTGTGCCGCAAACAACGCGGCAGCCAACCCAAGTACACTAATAATGTAGCGACTCACAATTCGATCATGTTCATCTGCGCACGCGGCTACGATTCGCCGGCATACGCACATCCGGCTTCAAATTATCCACAAACAACTTCAGAATTCGTTTGTACTCATCCGCCCAACTCTCTTCGCGCTCGAAGCCATGATCTTCGACCGGATATGGCGCAACTTCCCAATTCGTTTTGCGAAGTTCGATCAGCTTCTCGACCAGACGCACCGTGTCCTGGAAGTTCACATTTACGTCCACCATCCCATGACAAATCAGCAACGCGCCTTTCAGTCCATTCGCGAAATAGATTGGCGAACTTTGCTTGTAGCTTTCGGCGTCGTTCTGCGGCAGATTCAAAATGTTTCCAGTGTAGCCGTTGTTGTAGTGCGCCCAGTCGGTCACCGGCCGCAGCGCCGCGCCGGCCGCGAACACGTCCGGCTGCGTGAACATTGCCATCAGGGTGATGAAACCGCCGTAGCTGCCGCCGTAAAGCCCGACGCGTTTTGGATCGACACCGAATTCATTCACCAGATAATTCACGGCATCAACATGATCGGTCAGGTCTTTGCCACCCATGTGTCGATAGATTCCGGTGCGCCAGTCGCGGCCGTAACCTGCTGAGCCGCGATAATCGATGTCGAGCACGACAAAGCCCCGCTCCATCAAAAGATGATTGAACATGTATTCGCGGTAATACTGCGACCACCAGCGATGCACGTTCTGTAAGTAGCCGGCACCGTGCACAAAGAGTACCGCCGGCCCTCCGGGCTTGTGATTTGAAGCGATGTACAACCGCCCCCATACAGTCGCGCCGTCGCGGGCTTTGAAACTGACCAGCCGGGGGTCGATCCAATTGTTCGTAAAGAATTCTGGGATCGGTGAAGTTGTGACTGGCTTGATCGCCGCGGCCGCTTTCTCATCCATCGGTTTGTTCGGCAGCAGATAAAGCTCGGGCGGTTTGTTGCTGAACGACCGAACGTCCGCGAGCATGGTCTCGTCCGGCGAAATATCAACCTGATTTTGGCCGGTCAATCCGGTAATTTGCGTGCGCGCGCCACCGTCAATCGGCATCGAGAAGAGATGTCGTTGAAAGACGCTACCTTCGCTAGACGTGAAATAGAACTTCGATTCGTCTTGCGACAGGCGGACGTCTGAAACTTCAAATGGGCCGGAGGTCAGTTGCTTCGGCTCACCGCCATTGATCGACACTGAATAGAGATGCGCCCAGCCGTCGCGTTCAGATTCGAAGTAGACATGCTCGTTGTCCGGCAGCCAGCCGAGGGTGAATGCTCCTGGACCGTCCACCCAAGCATCGTCGTGCACCGTCGCGAGCACTTTCGTCTTTCCGTTTGCCGGATCGAGCAGCATCACCCATCGATCTTTGTTGTCGGCGGCGCGGCCCATCAGCACAGCGTTCTTGCCATCGTCTGACCATTGAAGCTGTGAGAGTTGCACTTCGCGAGGCTTTGGTTCTGCCGGCTTCCTGGCTTCACCGGCTTCCTTCTGGGACTGTTCCGTAGCATTCATTTCCGTGCGTTGTGGCGGAGCATTCGCCGGAAGTTTCTGACCATGATCGACATTCTTCGTATCGCCGGTCTCAACATTGATTACAACCAGCCGTGTCCGGTTTTGTGTGTCGCCAACTTTGTTGCGGCCGGGAATGTCTTCGGTATAAGCGGACTCAGTAACGTAGTTCGGCACAATTGTGTTCTTGCTGCCTGAGCCCGGTTCACTGATTGTCGCGGTGATGTATTTTCCATCCGGCGACAGATTCAGGTTGACGACGTTTTGGCCTGTCGGAACTGCGAAAGGCTTTCGCGTCTCGCGTTCTTTGCGCTTCTTCTCCTGTTCCTCACGTTGTTCGGCGCGCTCCCGCACCGCATCGAGCAGTCCGCGCTCTTCCTTCTTCAAATACTCCTGACTGTCAGTTCCCTTGGGTGAGGCCATCGGCAAGGCCGCCCCGATACGAATGTCGGTGAGCTGTTCGAGCATCCCACCATCCAAGGTCATGACGTAGAGATTGTTGGCGCGCGTGAAGTAAATCCGTTTCTGATCGAAAGTGAAGTGCGGATTCGTTTCGGCATCGACAGTCTTGGTGATTTGCCGCCGCGCATTCTTCGCATGATCGTAGATGTAGAGGTCGCCCTCGTCGGTGAAGACAGTCATCGACTTGTCTTTCGACAACTCACCATTTGCGGGCGGCGCCTGTCTCGCTTCGTCATCATTTAGCCGTCGCACGCCAGTGCCGTCGCGATTGACGACGTACAGACTCATCTCTTTCAGACGCGGCTCGTCGGGCTGCTTCCAACGAAAGTAGACGCGTTGACTGTCCTGCGCCCAGTAAACGCCGCTCGGCGGATAACCGACCAGGCGCGGCCCGCGCATGATGCTATCAACGGTCAGTTCAAAAGGTTTGGCCGGCGCCGGCTGCTTTGTCTGTTGCGCACTTGTCGAGTGCAACCACAATAGCGACGCGACGCATAGTCCAAGAGAGACATATCGAGACAAGTTCCGTTTCATGCTTGTTTCAATCCTTCAGCGAATGATCGGTGCAGTGGAATTACTTCACTTGGCGAATCGTCTGTTCAATTGCAGCTAACTGTTTCTTCCGAGAATTAGCGACAGGCCTGGTTTTCGCGAAGGCATAATCCTTGCCCTGCCGAAAAACCAGTTGTCGTAAAGACGCGTCATTCTATATGAAGGAGTGCAAAAAGATGAGAAGAATTAGCGTGGCGAGATTGGTGTTTGCTTCGCCGATCGTCTTCGCGGCGGCTTGCGCGACCGCGGCGCAGACGGCCGACCAAACTATTAACGTGAGAGTGATTCCGGCGACTGCGGAAGAGCGCGTCGCCAACGAAACGAAGGAGAAACAGCTTCGCAAGGCGGCAGAAGAAAAAGCAGCATCGGAAGAGGCAGCCAAGGTTAATGAGACAAATCCGAAAAGGCTGCTCAGTCGCGCGCGCATCATTTTCATAAATTCCGAGACTTCGTTTTTCGAGGAAGTGCAGTTGCAAAACGCTCTGCGCAAACGTCCGGAGATGGACACGTTGGAATTGGCAATCGTCGATGGCTGGGACAAGAAGAGCGTGGCGGACATCATGGTTTTTATCGATCGACCGCTGTTCACCTACACGTTCACTTACAGAATTACCGATCAACGCACGGGGATAATTCTCGCGACGGGCAAGGTCACAGCTTTCGACGGAAACGCGGCAGCGCCGAAACTCGCGGACCGGATTATCGAAGAAATCAGGGATGCGAAGGGCGGAGCAAAGCCGAAGAAATGAGTTTCAGCAGCTCAGGCTTCTCTTTCTCGTCTTGCTTCCGCAAGGCGTCGACCAGTTGAGAGACAAAACAAAGTAGCCGTTTCAACGGCTTCCAATCGGAATGTCGTTGAAACGGCTCTACAAACGCCTTGGCATGTTCACCTTGCTGAAGCGCGGTGAGATATTAAACAGTAGTGGGCTACATCTTGCCGGCCTTCATATCAGCCACGCGTTTCTCAAACGCTGCGGTGTCAACCTTGTCAGCCTTGCCTTTGGCGATCGCGGCATCAGCGGTAGCCATCGCTTCTTCTTTGCGCCCTGCACCCCAAAGGATGTTCGCTTTGGCAGACATGTTGCGGAACGTTTCCTTCACTTTGATCGACTGGTCTACAAACTTCAATGCTTCGTCCCAATTCTTCCAATTAGCATAAGTGTTCGCGACCTGAAGCGGAAGCACCTCATTGGTCGGGTTCGCCGCGATCAACGCATCCGCGTGCGCACGCCAGACCGCTTTGACGTCCTTCACTTGTACGGTGAATGGCACGCTGACTTTTTCCCAGCGGATATTCACTTGCGCGGAATCCGCCGTGATCGGATCGAAAGTAAACGACAGCCATTCCTGGTTGTCGTTCACCCAACGTGCCTTCGTCTTAACTCGGAGCGCGTCTTTCTTCTCGTCATAATTGAATGCGCCCCACTGTCCAGGATCATTGTTGAAGATGATCGTCCACTCGTCTTTGGTCGGAATCGCTTGCAAGCTATAACTGCCGGCCTTGAGCGGTTGCCCATTGATCAGTACGTCGTCAGTTACCTGAAACAGAGTCGCCTCATTCGCGCCGGCGCGCCAAACGTGATCGTACGGCGTAATCGGCTCGCCTTTTTGCCGCTTGTTTTGATCGTCCAACGTGGCTTCGCCCTGCGCTCGGGCGGCCATCGATGCGGGCGCGTCCGCGAAGATTGTTCGCCCCTGCACACCGGGACGGCTGTAGGTGATCGTGATATCGGTGACGCCGATCGTCTGCATGACACTCGCCTTTTGGCTGGGGCGAATCGGCTTAATCTGCACTGGCGGCTGTTGAGCGGCAACATAAGTCACGCAGCTAAACACAAACAGAATCGCCAGGGTAAACATCAAAGCTCGTCTTGAAATCATTGTGGCACTCCTCGGATAAGAATTTGGCGCGCATTATGTAACGCGCGCCAAGGTTATCGCAAGAGACAGCGTTCTCTTAGGCGGTAGATTTGACAAATTTTTACAAATCCGTGAACCGATTACAGCGATCTCAGAAATATTAGCAATTGGTTCTTCTGAAGATCGGTCAGATTCCGGAAATTGCTGATGACAAAGCGCGCCTCACCATCGTGCCGCAGGATGGCGTCGCGCGGCGTCAGCGAGGCGCCGTCGTGCATGAATCGCGCGCGGGTCCGCAAACCCCATAAGGGTGCAGTGCGCAATTTGTTGCGCGAAGATTGCCCGCCGTTCTGCACGATGCCATCTCCAGTCCCAACATCGTGCAGCAGGAAGTCGCTGTAGGGATGAATGATCTTCGCGCCCAGCGCGTCAGGCACCACGAACTGTCCGCCGTTGATTGGTGTTCCCGCAGGCGCAGTACGCAACGTCGTCACGTGACAGACGTTGCAACTTATCTGATTGAACAACTGCGCTCCGGTCAGCGCGTTTGCAGTCGCGGCAAGATCAGGATCGGGCGGCGGCGCTTTAGTGGCGCGAATGAACTCAGCAAATTTCGCTACGTCGCCGTCGTTGTCTTCGGGATCGGCAACCGTGTCGTACGCCGCGATCGAATTTCCATTTGATGAGTTTTCAGTTGGCTGCAGCGTGCTGGTGATGCCCATCTCGTTGAGATAGGCGTCAGCCGCAAATGAAACCAAACTCGAGTTCTGATTTTTCCAACCGAAGCGCCCGACGCGCAAAGCACCGTTAGCTTCCGCCACCGGCACCTTTATTACCTGGCCGAAAATTCGGCCGCCCGTGAGGAAGAATTGCGAGCGCGCGAGATCGATTAACGTTTGGTCGTCGATAGCTTCAACGTAACCCAGTCCAAGCGTCGACGGCGAACCGCGGAAAGTGCGCACTTCGTTGCCGGCGAGGATTCGTTCCTGAATTAACGCATCAATCGCGCGATCATTGATCAGAGAACCGCCGGGATGCGCGATGAAATTCTGTTCATCAAGGTGTCCCGCACGAAGCTCAGTTACCTGACTGCTGCCTCCGGAAACAGGTGTGCCATGACACTCGCCGCAAGAGCGCGCGTTGAAAACGGGACCCAGACCTTCCTCAATGCCTTCTTGTTCATCGAACGTCTCGCGATCAGCATCGAAGGTCGGCTGATCGATCAATCCATTCGGTTTGTTGTCGAAACCAGTCGGGGCTTCGTTAAAGACGATCGGATTCGCCTTACCCGTTTGTTGGGAACTGGAAACAAGGCTGACTGAAAAAATCAGCAGTAATACAAGTAGGGAAATTTTCATTCTCATCCTGAACTCCTCTCTCTTGACACGAGCAGACGCTCGCACTTTCGGGTCGTTGGCAAAGAAATTGGGCGAGACTCAGAAAGTGACTGCACGGCGCAGACTCAACTCAGCGTCGCGCACGGGCGAGCAGGCAAGGACTTTTATTTGGAGCAACTGAAAGGAAGGTCGCGAACGCGCGGGCGTTGTGAAGATCGCAACCGCTTTTTGTGACTAAGTTTCTACGCCGAGGTGAAGCGGGCTGTCAATGAATTATTTGTCTCAAGCACCAATCAATTTGATTGGCATAAAATACTAACCAAGAATTTCACTACGCTTTGTTTCTCAGCTTGTTCAGGGCTTCTTCACCGAGAAAATCGAGGAGCGACTTGAGTTTATCGGAAGCGGCTGTGTCGCTGACGTTTATTGTCTTTGCTTCCCCGGCATGTTCGATGGTCACCTGGTATTGCAAGTCATCGGGCACGTTGGCTTTGGATGTTGACGGCTGGTCGAATGGACGCGCCTCTTCGACCAGCCGTTTCAACTCTTCTGCGCGAGCAGGCGCCATCTCCGCGGAATCGAGATCCGCGCTCAACGGAACATTTGCGAAACCACCTGATCGTTCGAACTTTACGCGCATAGACTATCTTTCTCCAGCAGCTTTCGCGAGCGGGGCGCCCACGGGAATTCCGACGATGGCCCAACCGGCCTTCACGGCTTTCTGCTCGGCGCTGCCCTGACCGTACAAAGTCCCGGCAACTTCGTAAGTCATTCCCGCACACTCGGCAAAATTCGTCAATGGCTGAATTTTGTCAATCAGTGTGCGATACCAAATCTTGCCGGCGCGTTCCCACGCTTTGCCGCCCAAGGCAACCGCGACTTCATAAAACGCTTTGTTGGGAATACCCGAGTTGATGTGCACGCCGCCACTGTCGGAGGTTGTCTTGACGAAGTTCTTCATGTGCGCCGGCTGCGGGTCACGTCCCAGCAATGGATCATTGTAAGCGGTTCCGGGCGCTTTCATCGATCGCAAGGCTACGCCTTGAATGGCTGGCGCAAAGAGTCCCTCGCCGATTAGCCAATCGGCCTGCTTGGCTGTCTGTTGCTTCACAAACTGCTTCAACAACGACCCGAACACATCAGAGAAATGTTCGTTCAACGCGCCGGGCTGATCCTGATAAACCAACGCGGCTTCATATTGAGTAACGCCGTGCGTCAGCTCATGACCGATGACGTCGATCGACTTTGTGAACCTTTGAAAGATCTGACCATCGCCGTCGCCATAGACCATCTGCTGGCCGTTCCAGAACGCGTTGTTGAAGTTCTTCCGATAGTGAACCGTCGAATCCAGACGCATGCCGCGATCGTCGATCGAGTTCCGCTGAAAGTTATTCAAATAGAAGTCGTAAGTTTTGCCTGAACCGTCGTATGCCTCGTTAACAGAAGTGTCGGCGCTTTTTGGGGCGCCTTCACCACGCACCAACTTGCCCGGCAATGTCATGCCGTTCTTTGCATCGTAAATCGTGCGCCGCTTTGTTCCGGTCGGGGTTGTCGCCAATACGGCGAACGTCGTGAGAATCTCACGCTGGCCGCGCAACCGCGACGAGACCGTCAAGTTTTGAAAGGCGTTTTCTCTCTGCTTCGCGTTGCCATTACGGGCGATCTGTTCTTGAATGTGCGATGGAATGATAAAGCACAATGCTGAATGGGATAGCTGTCTACACATTTTGTCCGTCCTCCAGGAATGATGTGAGCGGAGAATCCAACCGTGTGAGTTGGGGAACCGAGCCCTCAGAATATCAGGGCGGGCGGCGCTCGAAATCCGAAACTTCATGGATGACGCATCGCTCAGATGCGCACCTCTTCACGGACCCGAACATCCTTGCGAGCGAGGGAGGAATCGACAAGCCAGTCAGTTCCTTTGGAAGTTCACCGCGCACTCTACGCCCGATTGAAATGCTGGTCAAGACTTTAACGCCGACAGCAAAAAATGAGGAATAACAGAAATCGTACAGACAAAAAGACGTGCGCCCCGCCAATTTTGACACTGGCGGGGCGCGACTTCCGGGTAGGTTCGGGTATTACAGGGATGACAATTGTAAAGACTTGAGAATCGTCACTGATGGCCGATCCTGTAAATCAAGGTGGTGCTGTGCTGACGGGCGAGATAAAGTCTGCGGCGCGATAAAATAAAAAAACCGCCGCATTCACTTTGGATCAGCACCACCTGATCGTCATCGACTCTGTCAAATACCTGAAACTTGACTCGGTAAGGCGCAATCTATACCCATTCTCATATTGAGTCAAGCGAAAATTAACACAATGTTGACAGCTTTGTGACAGACCGCATACGCCGTAACCACTCCCGTACATCGACCTCGAACTCATTTTCCAGAGCGGGTTTGTACCAGCCGATAGGCCTGCCGCCGTACGCCTTCGGCGACGTTTCGATTTTCCGAGATGGCTTTTAGATCTTTTTGCTGAATACGAGGCAGGATCGTGACAGCTGTCGGCATCGGCGTGCGCGGATTGCGTGCGAGGTTGTGAATAATCGCGTACGAACGAGCCCAGGCGCGGTTCATTCCGATCAGACGCAGGACCTCTTCTGAAACTGTGCGCATCGCAGAGATGTTTTCGATTTCTTTATCCGTGATCCGCGGATTATGCATGACGGCGGTGGCCACGACTCTGTTGGAATCACGAATAAGAATGCCGCGAGCTTCGCGGTCGCCCTTGAGAGCAAACTTCACCCGATCTTTTACGGTCATGAACATGATGCGACGCACCAGCGAAATCCTCTCGGTCGCCACTTCACCAACGTCAAGCTTTTCGGCCGCCAGAACTGCTTGCACATTTGCCGCCGCTTGCTCGGGAGTTTCGACGAGCATCTCTTCGATGAGCTCGCGCGCCAACCAGCTGTCATCGATATCAACGTCAGATACTTCGATGTGTTGAGCGAGGACCCAAGCATCATCAACGGATAGCACGCCATCAATCGGCTGGAGTTCTGCAGACTCGAAAAACTCCGCGGCGGCAGCGTTGCCCTGGGCACGCAGTTCGCCGGCGATCTGTTTGGCGCCGCGCTCCTTTTCAAAGAATTCACGGCGGACTTCTTTGGCGCGACGCTCGGCTTCGGCGGTTCGCGCGGCGTTCGCCAGCACCGCCTCGATGATTTCGGGCGCGCGGATCAGCCGCTGCTGATTCAAAGTGATTAGCTCGAGCAGCGAACCGTCCGCGGTCGTGCTGGCGAGCGAAGCGATCGCTGTGTCCGGCGTATTCACGTGCGTCGTCACAGCTTCGTAGAGTTCGTGTCTGAAGTCTGTTCGAGCCGCGAAATACGTCAGCACAGACGGCGACGCGTCAGCACTGCGAGCGACGTTCAGAAGATCTTCGGATGTCTGTGAATCAAGTGTGGCTTGCGCGGCCTGGGCGATTGCGATGTCGCTGTCGGACCGCAAAAACACGAGCGCTTCGAGCAATTCGCTTTGCGCGAGTGGCAACAATCCTCGGGCCGCAGCCATGCGGGCCGCCGGCGGCACTGCGCCGGAAACGATCGATTTAACCAGTGGATTGTTAGATGTGATTTCAGCGGCCACTTGAAACAGTGTAGCCGATGGAACACAGACTGTGTGGAAGAATTTCGCTGTCAGAAAAGCGTGAAGCTGTACTCGAGCTGCATGAACATCGAGATGGGTTTTCCGTCTTTCATGCCTGGCACGAACTTGATGCGGCGCGCCGCTTCGATCGCCGCGTTCGTTAGTCCAAACGGCAAGGACCGCAGGACCAGGATGTGCTCAACTGAGCCATCAGCGGTGAATACCGCGCGCAAGACGATGGTTCCGGTAATACCTGCGCTGCGCGCCTTACTTGTATAGACGGGCTCGGGCTTGCTGAGAATACGCAAACGTGTTGTCGCTTGTGATGGATTAATCACTCCGCCTTGTTCGCCCGTGTAAACGCGCAGCGTTTCTAACTGTTGCCGCCAGGTATCGACATCGTCGGCCTTTGGATCCAGCGTGAGATATTTCTCCAACGCATCTGCGGCTTCTTTGAGCAGTGACCGGGCCCGTTCGCGAGCTTGTTTTCGCTCCTCGGAGTTTGGGTTAGCACCTACGGTAATCGTTTTCGAATGCAGCGTCGCACCGTTCGCATAAATCGCGAGATAAACTTCGCTCTTCAATAAATATGCCATCGCGAAACTCGGCTTCAGTTTGATGGCAGTCTCCACCCTGTTCTGCGCCTCTTCAAGTCGGCGCTGATTTAGTCGCACAACACCCAAAATGTAATGAGCTTCGTAGTCTTTGTCGTTCAGTTCGATTGCGCGCGCGGCCTCGCGGTCAGCATCGTCGTCTCGGCCGGTCAACATCAGCGTGTAGGCGAGTCCCGCATGAGCGGGTCCGAAATTCGGCACCAATGTGGTCGCAGTCTCGAACGCTTTGCGACCTTTACTGATCTGATTGTCGCGGGTCAGCGCTAAGCCGAGGTAATACCACGCGTAAGCATCGCTTTTGTCGTGCTTAACAACTGAGTTGAGGACATCGATCGCGGCCTTAGTATTGCCGTCTTTGTAGAGTTGTATGCCGCGAGCGTGATCGTCGGGGCCGCTGTCTGATTGTTGCGCTGCTACGACACCCGACGCCGCCAGAGTCAGAGTGAAGATGACCGCGAGTCGAGTGAGCAGGCAGGACACGACCAGTGTCTTTTGGGTGAGGTGATTGAGCATTGCTTGCAAATCGGGGTTACTGGTTACATGGCCCCGTGGCACTTCTTGTACTTCTTCCCCGAGCCGCACGGACAAGGATCATTGCGGCCAACTTTCGGTTGATCGCGCACGATAGTTTTGACCTTACGCTCTTCTTCGCCGGCGGCGGCGGCGCCCTGATTCGGGCCGGTGAACTGCATTGAACGCGAGCCGCGCCGGCGCGCCTGCAAACGACGACGTTGGATTTCTTCCGGCGATTCTTCGGCGACGACTTGCAGATTGAAAAGCGAACGAATCGTGGTTGTGTCGATGCGATCGAGCATCGCCTGAAACAGATCAAAACTCTCTTTCTTGTATTCGACCAGCGGATCTTTCTGACCGTAACCGACGAGGCCGATCCCCTGCTTCAAGTGATCGAGCGCCAGCAAGTGATCTTTCCACTGCGCGTCAATGATATTGAGCATGATGATGCGCTCGTACGTACGCATCGCTTCGTCGCCAACATGCTTTTCTTTCTCGGCGTACTTCGCTTTTAGCTTTTCCCAAAGAGTCGCCTCGATCTCTTCAGGAGTGGAACGCTGAAAATCGATGCCTTCCGACTCCGTGTCCAGGGCATAGATCGTATGAACCTGAACTTGGAAATTCTCGGTGTCCCAATCGTCGGGCGAGACATTTGGATCGAGATACTGACGCGTTATGTCCGAAAGCAAATCGCGCGCGACGCCGGTTTCTCCGATCAGGTATTCGCGCTGATCGGGTTCTTCCATCAATTGGCGGCGGAGGCCGTAAATCGTCTCGCGCTGCTTATTCATAACGTCGTCGTATTCAAGCAGGTGCTTGCGCGTCTCGAAATTGCGTCCTTCCACCGACTTCTGCGCGGCCTCGATGCGCTTCGAAACCATCTTCGACTCGATGGCCACACCCTCTTCCATACCGAGGCGTTGCATCAGCGCTTTGACTTTGTCGCCGGCAAAAATACGCATCAAATCGTCTTCGAGCGACAGGTAGAATCGTGATGAACCCGGATCGCCCTGGCGACCCGCGCGACCACGAAGCTGATTGTCGATGCGGCGCGATTCGTGACGCTCAGTGCCGAGAATGTGAAGGCCGCCGAGCGAGACCACTTCGTTGTGCTCGGCTTCGACGATGCGCTTGGCTTTTAAGAATTCACTTTGCCATTGCGATTCGGTAGCTTCGTCGGGATCGACTTCCTGGTCTTTCAGAAACTCGCGCGCCATGAAATCGGGATTTCCGCCGAGCAAAATGTCGGTGCCGCGGCCGGCCATATTCGTCGCGATCGTTACCATGCCTTTCCGCCCGGCTTGCGCGACGATCTCGGCTTCGCGCTCGTGATATTTCGCATTCAAGACGTTGTGTGGCACGCCGATGCGCTGCAGACGTCGCGCAATCAGTTCAGAGTTTTCGACTGAAACCGTGCCGACCAGAACCGGCTGACCTTTTTCGTGCAGCCCTTTAATCTCCTCGACCACCGCGTCCCACTTTTCCGGCAGCGTGCGATAGATAACGTCCGGATTGTCCCTGCGGACCATCGGCATGTGTGTCGGAATCACGATCACATCGAGCTTGTACGTCGAATGGAACTCAGCCGCCTCGGTTTCGGCCGTACCGGTCATGCCCGAAAGTTTCTCGTACAGCCGAAAATAGTTCTGCAGCGTGATGGTCGCCAGCGTCTGGTTCTCGCGTTCGATCTTTACGCCTTCCTTCGCTTCGACGGCCTGGTGCAGACCATCAGACCAGCGACGGCCCTTCATCAGACGGCCCGTGAAGTCATCGACGATGATCACCTCACCATCCTGCACGACATACTGATGGTCCAGTCTGTAAAGCGTGTGCGCCTTCAGTGCCTGCTCGACGCAGTGAAGCAGCTCCATGTTGTCCGGATCGTACAGATTGCCGACGCCGAGCAGTTTCTCAGCTCGGTCGACACCTTGATCTGTCAGCACTGCCGAGTGGTTCTTTTCGTCGACGATGTAGTCGCCGGTCTTTTTGCCTTCTTCTAATTCTTCACCCTTTTGAAGCTGTGGGATGATCGCGTTTGCCTGAAAATACTTGTCCGTCGATTCTTCCGATGGACCCGAGATAATCAGCGGCGTGCGCGCTTCATCGATGAGAATCGAATCGACTTCGTCAACGACAGCGAAGTAATGACCTCGTTGCACGCACGTCGCGAGATCGAACTTCATGTTGTCGCGCAGGTAGTCAAAACCGAATTCGTTGTTCGTGCCGTAGGTGATGTCGGCAGCGTAAGCAGTCTGCCGCTCGAAATCATCCATGTCGTTCTGGATGCAGCCGACTTCCAGTCCGAGGAAACGATGGATCTGTCCCATCCATTCCGCGTCGCGCGCAGCAAGATAGTCATTGACGGTGATCACATTGACCCCGCGTCCGGTGAGCGCATTCAAATAAGACGGAAGAGTGGCGACCAAAGTCTTGCCTTCACCGGTGCGCATCTCGGCAATTTTTCCCTGATGCAGCACGAGTCCTCCGATCATCTGCACATCAAAGTGCCGCATGCCTGTCGTGCGCTTGCTCGCTTCGCGCACGACGGCGAATGCTTCCGGCAGAAGCTCGTTTAGAATTTCCTGTTCTTTGTACTTGCGGTCGTCTTTGTCGCGCGCGTCTTTGACGGCATCCTGAATCTGCGCTTTGAAGAACGCAGTTTTCTCACGCAGCTGATCGTCCGAGAGCTTCTCGATTTCAGGCTCGAACGCGTTGATCTGGTCGACGATGGAACGAATCGATTTCAGGAATCGCTCGTTGCTGCTGCCGAAGACTTTGGTTAGTACTTTGTCGAAACTGGCCATAATTCGTGTGGTTTACGTGCTAATGATGCCGATAGTTCGCCAATCGAACTCGAATGCAATTGGAGATTGTACGGGAGCGGAAAGTTGCCATCAAGCGGGCCCCGTTCGCCATCTGCTGCTTATTCCAAACCCACATTGCGCAACAAAGCCTGAAAACGCGGTTTGTCGCGCAAGTTATCGAAAAATGGCTCAGCCGTGAGGTAGATGATGACGAAGTGACATCGTCATAGACCTGTTCCAAAAGATCGAGCGCGTTTTCGCTGAAAGCTCTGAGCGACTGAAGTTCCTAATCAGTCGACTTCGCTGTTATCACCGTCTGTCGTCAGTTGTTTTTGTTCTGTACCGATCAGCTCCACTCCTTATGCGATTCGCGCACTGAGCGCGACTACGGTGGATGGATTATCGAGTGCGTGCGTGATTATCTTTACATCCAACCTGGGATTGTCCCAGCCGAATCCTGCTGTGCTCACCGTGCAGGCAGCGGGATTCGATCTGCTCGTCGAAAACGTGAGGCCGATCACGGGCGTGGTCTCAACGCTTCATACATCGTCGTGAGACTTCCTGATAGCTTACCGCCGGGCGATTTGCCGCTCACAGTCACGCTCAACGGCAATACGAGCAACATCGCGATACTCGGCATCTCGCCATGAGAGTCTTTCGTCGAATTAATCACGCATCAACAGTTCTTGAGTAGCTTGATACTGGCTTGCCTCTGTGATTGACTACGCGTTCGACAATTACAGAGTCTCAATGTCAGCGAAGCCTACTATCATGAAATTCGGCGGCACGTCGGTCGCCGACGCCCCCGCCATCCGCAGTGTCGCGGAAATCGTCAAGTCGTCCATCAACTCTCAACCAGTGGTCGTCGTTTCGGCGATTGCGGGCTTTACGAATTCGCTGATCGCGAGTGTCGATAAAGCAATTGCCGGCGATGCGCGCGCGGCGAGCAGATCCCTCGAACCTGAATTCGAGCGACATCTCGCCATCGCCGGCGAACTTTTGCAAGGTGAGCGCCGGGCAGCATTCGTTTCCATCGCCGCAGACGCGCGCGCAAAAATTCGGCAACTGCACAAGATCATCGCCGCGCATCCCGTCACGAGCCCTCCGCTACAAGACGAGATCGTCGCATATGGCGAGCACTTGTCTTCGCAATTGATGACCGCGGTGTTGTGCGAGCAAGGAGTCCCAGCTCTGCACATCGATGCGCGCCGCTGCATCAAGACGGATGACAACTATGGGAATGCGACGCCGCAACCTGAGACAGCGGCCGCCGTAAGGGCCGAAGCCAGCCGGCTGATTGAATCAAGAAAAGTTCCGGTGCTCGGTGGGTTCATCGGCAGCACGTCTCGGGAAGTGACGACAACACTCGGGCGCGGCGGATCGGATTTCACCGCCGCGATCGTCGGCGCGGCGCTCGACGCGCGTGAGATTCAAATCTGGACTGATGTCAGCGGCGTCTTGACCGCGGATCCGCGCGTCGTGCCGGACGCCAGAACGATTCCCGTGCTCTCGTATCACGAAGCTGCTGAGCTCGCATATTTCGGGGCCAAGGTCCTGCATCCGAAAACGATTCAGCCCGCGATTGACCAGTCGATTCCCGTGCGCGTGTGCAATTCGCGGGCGCCGCGCGATGCCGGCACTCTGATCGTTGCCGAATCCGAAAGCACGCCACAAACCATCAAAGCGATCGCACATAAGAACGGAATTACGACCGTGCAAGTAACTTCGGCGCGCATGCTTGGCGCGTACGGCTTTTTGCGGGCATTGTTCGAAGTGTTCGATCGGCACAGGACTGCGGTCGATGTGGTGACGACCTCCGAAGTCAGCGTGTCTCTTTCGATCGATGATGCTCGCACCATGGCGGATTTGATTCCCGATCTCGAACAGCTCGGCACCGTCGAAGTCGAAGAGAATCGCACGATCATCTCGGTGGTGGGCGAAGGTCTCCGCAACACACCGGGCATCGCCGCGCGCGTATTTTCTGTCATCAGCGACATCAACGTCTCGATGATTTCGGTCGGCGCCTCGAGCGTGAATCTGACATTCATGGTCGACGAAGAGCACGCAGCGGAAGCGATCAGTCGCCTGCATCGCGTCTGTTTTGAGGACTCGAACCAAATTGCAGTAAGGAAGAGCCGCTTGCGGCCGCTTGATGAAAGGCGGGGGGCAAGCCCCTCTTCCTAACTGCGATTGATTTCAGTTGAGTCCGCTCCCGAGTTCCGGTTCTGCAAAACCTATGGTTGACGTTCTCAGACTCACCCGCGAGTTGATCGACATTCCGTCTGTCACGGGCGAAGAGTTTCAGATAGGCACCTCGCTGGGCGACCTGCTGGTGCGACTTGGCTATCACGTCGAGTTGCAGGACATTTCGCCCGAGCGATCGAATATTATCGCGACCACTCAAGCCAAACCGCGCGTCGTCCTCTCCACGCACATGGATACGGTGCCGCCATTCATCGCCTCGAGTGAAGACGATGAATTCATTTACGGTCGTGGCGCCTGCGATGCCAAAGGAATCATCGCCGCCCAAATCGCCGCCGCTGAGCGTTTGCGCGGTGACGGAATTGACGAAATCGGATTGCTGTTCACTGTTGACGAAGAAGTAACCAGCGTGGGAGCGAAGATCGCCAACGAGCATCCGATTGCCGAGTCATGCGAATTTCTGATCAACGGCGAGCCAACTGACAATCGCCTCGCGATCGGCACCAAGGGATCAGTGCAAGCGACGATCAGCGCGCAGGGACGCGCCGCGCATTCTGCTTATCCCGAGCAAGGCGAATCAGCGATCGAAAAGCTGCTCGACGTGCTGAACGACATTCGACGAATCGATTGGCCGAGCAATGATGTGTTCGGCGAGACGACGTGTAATATTGGCATCGTCGCAGGCGGTACGCGCGCAAACGTAATCCCGGATGCGGCGCAAGCAACGATTCAAATTCGACTTGCCGATTCGGCACTCGCGATCAAAGAACATCTGGAATACGCGATTGCGCAACGCGCGACACTCGACTACAAGTCCGTTCACGATCCGATTCGCTTGTTGACGATCGATGGTTTTGAGCAGATGGTCGCGCGATTCACTACGGACATTCCGTATCTATCAAATTGGGGTCGAGCACTCTTGATTGGACCCGGATCGATTCTCGTGGCGCACACCAAACATGAAAAAGTAAGTAAGGCTGAGCTGCTAAACGCGGTAGACTTGTACGCGAATCTGGTAAACAACTTGTTAGCCCAATGAAGATTGCATTGATTGGACACGGAGCGATGGGTCAACTGGTGGCGAAGCTGGCGACCGAACGCCACCACGAAGTCGCACTCACTTTAGACGAGCGGGACGCCACTCGGCCGACCGAAGAACTCTCGGCAGAACTCGGCAAATGCGAAGTGGCGATCGATTTCTCAGTGGCGGCCGCTGTGACGAGGAACATTGAACTGTGCATGCTCGCGGCACTGCCCTTGGTCGAAGGGACCACCGGATGGAGCATCAACCATAACGAACTCGCCCGCACTGTCGAAGAATCTGACGGCGCGTTGATTTACGGAGCAAACTTCTCGGTCGGCGCGCAGTTGTTTTTCCGGATCGCCGGGCGCGCGGCTGAGTTGTTTCAAAACCTGCAGTCATACGACGTATTCATTGAGGAAGCCCATCACAAACGGAAGGCAGACGCACCGTCGGGCACCGCGATCAAGCTCGGCGATATCGTCGCGAACCATCTCGGTCGCGACGTGCCGATCTCTTCGACCCGCGCCGGCCACATTCCCGGAACGCACCGTGTGGGTTTTGATTCGCGGGCCGATCACATCACACTCGAACACGTGGCGCGTTCACGCGAAGGCTTTGCTGAGGGCGCGCTGATGGCCGCGCAGTGGATCGTTGGTCGTAAAGGTCTCTATGAGTTTTCGGAAGTCTTCGATGAGATACTAGCTGCTGAGGAAACCGAATCATGACAATGCAACTCGAGTGGATGCGCGGTTGCGCAACCGCGCTCGTGACGCCTTTCAATTCAGATGGTTCGATTGACGAAGCGCGGATGCGCGCGCTCGTCGATCGGCAAATCAACGGCGGGGTGAAGCTGCTGGTGCCCTGCGGCACGACTGGTGAAAGCGCGACGATGACTGAAGAAGAAGATGCGCGCGTCATCGGTATGACGATCGACGTCGCTCGTGGACGAGCGAAAGTCATCGCCGGAGCCGGAAGCAATTCTACGGCGTCGGCAATCGAATACTCGCAGCGTGCGCGCGAACTCGGCGCTGACGCGGTGCTGCAAGTCGCGCCGTGGTACAACAAACCCACACAAGAAGGCTTGTACGCGCACTTTCGCGCGATCGCCGAAGCGGTTCCGGACATGCCCATCATGCTCTACAACGTTCCCGGCCGCACTTCTTCCAATATCGCCGCGCAGACGACGCTGCGCCTCGCGCGCGATTGCGAGAACATCGTCGCAGTTAAAGAAGCGTCGGGAAATCTGTCACAGATTATGGAAATACTTCGCGAACGGCCGAAGGATTTCGCCGTTCTCTCGGGTGATGATGCGGTAACGTTGCCGTTAATCGCGTTGGGCGCGGAAGGAATCGTGAGCGTTGCGTCGAATGAAGTTCCGGATTTAATGTCACAAATGACGAACCTCGCACGCGATGGAAATTGGAATGAAGCGCGCGCGCTTCACTATCGTTTGCTGCCGCTGATGGAGGTGAACTTCATCGAATCGAGTCCCGGACCGGTAAAGGCCGCGATGGCGATGATGGGGTTGCTGGAAGAAAACTTTCGCTTGCCGCTCGTGCCAATCACCGAAAAGAGTCGCGCGCGTGTTCGCGAAGTGCTTGCTGAACTCGGTGCACTCGAGAGTGCAAGCGCGGCACGATGAAGGTTGACCTGCGTCAGGGAGAACGCGAGGTTGAAGCGCCGTTAGGCGCGAAATATTTGTAGAACCATCGATTCTCTTACCCATTTTATGCGCGAAGCGAAATGCATTCGGCATTTCGCTTTGCGCATTTAGGTTTTGAGCAAGCGTGGGTGCTATAAATGTCGCGCCGCTACGCGGCGGCGACGTTCTAAGCTAACTGCTGATGCCTCTACGAGAACAGATCGAAACACTCGCATCTCGCGAAGGCGCTCAGTATTCCGACGCAGACTTCGCCCTCTTCGATCAATTTAAAGCGGCCCTCAATATCGGCGAGATTCGCGCGGCCGAACGTGATACGAATGGGAATTGGCAGACGAACGCCTGGGTAAAGCGCGGCATACTGGCGGGCTTTCGCATGGGCCTAATCATCGAACAGACGCCACCCGGCGCGCCGTTACAGTTCCTCGACAAGAACACTTATCCAATCAGAAGGTTCTCTCCGCACGATCGCGTGCGCATCGTTCCGGGTGGATCGAGCATTCGCGACGGGGCTTACATTGCACCCGGCGTAGTGTGCATGCCGCCAATGTTCGTGAACGCCGGCGCGTACGTCGACGAAGGCACGATGATCGACAGTCATGCGCTGGTCGGGTCGTGCGCGCAGATTGGCAAGCGCGTGCACATTTCGGCGGCCGCGCAGATCGGTGGGGTGCTGGAACCTGCAGGTGCCATACCCGTCATCATCGAAGATGACGTGATCATTGGCGGTAACTGCGGTGTCTATGAAGGAGCCATCGTGCGCGAACGCGCCGTGCTCGCATCCGGCACAATCATCACCGGGTCAACGCCCGTGTTCGATCTTGTGCGTGAGACGATTTATCGGCGCAGCGGTGAGAGGCCGCTTGAAATCCCTCCCGGCGCCGTGGTGGTTCCCGGTTCGCGTGTTATCAATTCAGACAAAGCGCGCGAGTGGGGCTTATCACTGTACGCCCCAATCATCGTGAAGTATCGCGACGAGAAAACTGACGCGGCGACGCAGTTGGAGGAGGCGCTGCGGTGAATAATTTCCAACCACCCCCATTTCTGCGCGGCATCGAGAAGAGCATGATCCGAAAGATTTCGGATCGCGCGAAGCCCGGCAGCATCAGTCTCGGTCTCGGCGAACCTGATCTCCCAACTCCTGAAGTCATCAGACGCGAGGCGATTCGGGTTATTCAGGAAGAAAAGAGCGGTTACACATTACAAGCCGGGATCCCGGCGCTGCGTCAGAAAATTGCGGGCGATTATCCGCACATGAACCTCAATAATGATCAGGTGATTGTCACTGCGGGATCTCAGGAATCGCTTTATCTGATTCTCCGCACGCTGGTTGAAGATGGTGATGAAGTGTTGATGCCCGATCCCGGCTTTATCGCTTATCCAATGATCACAAAGATGGTGGGCGGCAAAGAGATTCGCTATCGTTTGCCCGCAGCGCATGATTTTGGGTTTGATGTTGAGGATTTCAAAAACAAAATCAGCGCACGCACAAAACTTGTTATCTGCATCAGCCCGTCAAATCCAACCGGCCGTGCGTTATCGAAAGACGATCTGCAGGCTATGGCGGATGCCGTCACCGCGAGCGGCTCGAATGCTTTCATCATCAGCGATGAAATCTATCGCGAGCTTTACTACACGCCTGAGCGGCCTGCATCTATTTCCGAATTCTATCCACGCACAATCATCGTCAGTGGACTTTCGAAATCGATGCGCATGACTGGCTGGCGAATTGGTTGGCTGGCCGGCGACAGCGAAGTAATGAAAGCCGCGCTGGTGCTGCACGGATACACGGTGACCTGTGCGTCGAGTATTTCCCAGAAAGCGTCACTTGCCGCCTGGACTAACGAAGCTGCCGCTGCTCGCGAAGAATACCGCGCGATCTTTCATCGCCGCCGAGATCATCTGCTGTCAGCATTGCAAAATGAACTTGGCTTGCGCGCCGTGTCACCCGAAGGTGCGTTCTACACGATGGTCGACGTGAGTCAGTATGGCGACGAACTGCGCGTCGCCGAAGCAGGACTTGAACACGGCGTGGTCACGATTCCCGCCGCCGCGTTTGGCGAAGAAAGCCGCGGTTTTCTTCGCATTTCATTCTGCGCGGATGAAGAACGATTGACCGAAGGCGTACGCAGGTTGGGAGAAGCGCTCAAGTCTTTGCGTTAACTTTGCGACTTGGCGCCTTTGCGAGAACTGATTTCACGCAAAGACGCGAAGACGCAAAGAATCGCAAAGTTCCATGACGAAAAAATTTCGCGTAGGCATTCTTGGCGCGACTGGCGTAGTCGGCCAGCGCTTCATCCAACTGCTTCAGGATCACCCGCAGTTTGAAATCAGCGCGCTCGCTGCATCCGATCGTTCGCAAGGCAAATCGTACGCGGACGCGTGCACGTGGCGTCTGCCGGGCGAGATGCCCGACGCTATCAGGGAAATCGTCGTGCAGGCCCCGGCGCCGCCGCTCGATTGCGACTTTGTCTTTTCAAGTTTGCCGACGGATGTGGCGAAACAGGCAGAAGAGGATTTTGCCCGCGCCGGCTATCCTGTAATAAGCAATTCTTCGCCGCATCGCATGGTGGCCGATGTGCCGTTGCTGATTCCGGAAGTGAATTCCGAACACCTTGAGTTGATCGACGCGCAGCGCACCAACCGCGACTACAACCGCGGCTTCATAGTAACGAATCCGAATTGTTCGGCGATTGCCGTGGTGATGGCGCTGGCGCCGCTGCATGCAAAGTTTGGTGTGACCTCGTGCGTGGTCACGACAATGCAGGCCCTGTCGGGGGCGGGCTATCCTGGTGTCGCTTCACTCGACGCGAACGACAACGTGATTCCCTTTATCGGCGGCGAAGAGGAGAAAGTCGAAGCCGAAACGCGCAAAATTCTTGGCACAGTAAGTCAGGGTGAAATCCTGAAGGCCGATATGAAAGTGAGCGCGCAATGCAATCGCGTGAATGTGACTGACGGGCACATGGCGTCGATCAGAGTAACGTTTGCGAAGAAGGTTTCGATCGAGGCAATCCGTGATGCGCTCGCGTCTTTTCGAGCGGTGCCGCAACAACTGAAACTTCACTCTGCTCCGGCGCGACCGGTCGTCGTTCGCGATGAAACCGATCGGCCGCAGCCGCGGCTCGACCGCGATGCGGGAAACGGCATGAGTGTGACGGTCGGACGCATCAGCGAAGACAGCGTGCTTGATTACCGATTCGTGGCGCTCGGCCACAACACGATCCGCGGCGCCGCTGGGGCAGCGATTCTGAATGCTGAGTTGTTGGTGGCCAAAGGATATCTGAGTTAGCTGGTGCCGCCAGGATGGCGGCGACCCGCAGGCAAGGATGCCTGCGCTCCGATCCACTCGGTAATCACTTGCTTCAACTCCTCTAAATGATTGTCAAAAAAGTGTCCCGCGCCTTGGATTACGCTTAGTTCAGCCGGCGCGTTCTTAGCCACTCGCGCCACTAACTCGCGCAAGCGATCGACATTTCCGTACTCATCGTGCTCGCCATGAACGAACAGAATCGGCTTGCGGCATTGCTCGACGAAACTGAAGTCGTACTTGTCGACCGGTGTGCCAATGCTGAGCAGGCGCATGACGCGATTGTCGGAAAGACCAACTTCCAGGCCCACGCGCGCGCCGAACGAGAAACCGCAGAGTGTGATCTCCTGATTAAGGTAATTCTTAGTCAAGTAGTCCAATCCGGCGCGAACGTCGTCGCGTTCACCATAGCCTTCATCGTGAGTGCCGCTGCTTTGGCCGACGCCGCGAAAATTTATTCGTAATGTAACCAGCCCCGCATCATTCAAAGCCGCTGCCGCGCGAAATACTACTTTGTTGTGCATGGTGCCGCCGCCCAGGGGGTGCGGATGCAGCACTAACGCAACACCGCGAACGTCGTCGGTGCGCGCTTCTTTCAGAATCGCTTCCAGCTGCCCATGCGGAGCCGGAATGAACAGATTGCCCGCCGGATACATATGAACATTGACAATTCTTAGTTGCCGATTTTCGATTGTCAAAGACCTTGTCGCCCTGTAACCCTCCGGGGTTCCTGGCCCGGCAACGCAATAACAAATTGACGCGCGTGAAAGAAAAGGATTAGCTTTCGCTCAAGACTCTGCTTATGACGCCAAACCAACAACTCAGCGGGCTCGATGAATTTTCGCGCGTCATTGCAGAGACTGCGTCCGACGCAATCATCACGATCGATCACAGCAGCACCATCCTTTTTGCCAATCGAGCAACAGAACAAATCTTCGGCTATTCGCGCGACGAACTAATCGGCCAATCGCTGACGATGCTGATGCCCGACTATTTGCGCGAGGTGCATCGCGCTGGTTTGCAACGCTATCTCGCCAGCGGACAGCGGCATATTTCCTGGAACGGCGTTGAACTGCCTGGCGTTCACAAGGACGGCCGTCATCTTTCGCTGGAAATCTCTTTCGGTGAATTTATAGAGAACGAACAGCACTTCTTTACAGGCATTGTGCGCGACAGCACGGATCGCAAACGGCTTGAGAGACGCTTGACTGTCCAATACCAGGCAGCGCGAATTCTCGCCGAGTCCGAGTCGTTGGAAGCAACTGCGCCAAGACTCTTGCGCGCAATCTGTGAAAGCCTCGGTTGGAATCTTGGACAAATGTGGGTAGTTGATCGTGATGCTGAGCTGTTGCGCTGGATTGCGACTTACAGCGATTCCGACGACCGATCGGAATTTGAAACCGCGAGTCGCAATCGTCATTTCGTACGCGGCGCGGGATTTCCCGGCCACATCTGGGCCTCGGGCACGTCCGAGTGGATAACCGACTATGCGCAAGAAACGTTCCCTCGCAGCGAGGCGGCGGCGAAATCCGACCTGCAATCGGCACTTGGTTTTCCGATCAAGCTCGGTGAAGACGTATCAGCGGTAATGGAGTTTTTTGCCCGGGAAGCACAAATACCCGATGAATCACTGCTTGCAGTGATGACTGCGATCGGCAACCAGATCGGACAATTTATCGAGCGCAAACGGGCGCAGCAGGAACATGCTGAATTATTCGCGCGCGAGCAAAGGGCGCGGCTGGAACTTGAGACCGCCATGAATCGCATGCGCCAGGTGCAGACGGTGACCGAAGTAGCGTTGTCGCATCTGTCACTCGATAAGCTGCTCGCAGAGTTACTCGATCGCGTGCGCGATGCGATGGATGTTGACACCGTCACGATCCTCCTCCTTGAAGAAGGCAACACCCTCGTGGCGTGGGCCACAAAAGGCCTCGACCTCGACCTGCACATTCATGTTCCCGTGGGCGCGGGGTTCGCGGGACGCATCGCTGAACAAAAGGCACCGCTCGTGATTGACGACATTGAAAGTGCCGAACTCTACACCCCGTTCCTTCGGGAACATGGTGTGAAGACGCTTCTGGGCGTGCCGCTCTTGGTCGAAGGCCGAGTGCTCGGAGTGATTCATGTCGGCCGGCGCTCGCCGCGACCGTTTACTCCGGACGATACGCGATTGCTTCAGTTAGTTGCATTCCGTGTGGCACTCGCCATCGACAACGCCCGTCTGTTTGAAGAAGAACGTGCCGCGCGCAAGGAAGCAGAAGCGGCCAATCGCGCGAAGGACGAATTCCTGACGACGCTTTCTCACGAGTTGCGCACGCCTTTGACGCCGGTGATTGGGTGGGTGCACATGGTGCGCACGGGCATGCTACCGCCGAAAGAGATTGATCATGGCCTGGGGGTGATCGAAAAAAATGCGCACGCCTTGAAACGGCTGATCAATGACCTGCTCGACATGACCGCGATTTTGAGCGGCAAGATGCGCATGGAAGAATTGCCCGTGCACCTCACGCGCGTAGTCAGCGAAGCCATCGAAACTGCGCGACCTTTCGCAGAATCGCGTGACGTGCACCTTGAACTCACGTTCCGCGATTGGAATGATGAAATCGTGACGGGCGATTCGACGCGCCTGGGTCAGATCTTCGGAAACCTTTTGCACAACGCGATCAAGTTCTCATCCGCCGGCGGCAGCGTACACGTCACCTGTGCGACTGAAGGCGAAGAAGCGCTCCTCACCTTTGAAGACAAGGGCTGTGGCATTACGCCTGAGTTTCTCCCGCGGGTCTTCGAAAAATTTGTGCAGGCCGATGGCTCGAAGACGCGCGCCCACGGCGGGCTCGGTCTCGGTCTCGCGCTAGTTAAGAGTTTCACTGAAGCGCATCACGGGGTGATCGAGGCAGAAAGCGCTGGCGTTGGCCACGGCAGCCGCTTCACTGTTCGACTGCCTCGCCGAAAACTCACGATGCCAGCCGCGGCGGGTCAGGATGCAAGTGCGACAACCGAAACCAAACCTTCTCTGGCGCACATTCTGATCGTGGAAGACGACGAAGACACGCTCGAGCTTCTGCAATCGACTTTCAAGACAAAAGGCTTTCGCGTGACGACTTGTCAGTCGGCTCAGGAGGCACTTCAGATTGCGCCGGCGAACTCGATTGATTTGATCCTTTCGGATATCGGCATGCCGCATATGGATGGGTTTGAAATGATGAAAGCGCTGCGGCAGCTTCCGAACATGACCGAGGTTCCGGCGATCGCCTTGAGCGGCTACGTTTCGCAGAAGGACACGCGCATGGCGCTTGACGCGGGCTTCAACGCGCACATTTCGAAACCAGTCGAGCCGGCTGAATTGCTAAACACGATTGCGCGGCTGCTGGAAAAATCGAAGAAACCAAACGGCAAGTCTTCGCTCAAGAAGTCCGACAAGCCGGCGAAATAACCCAGCCCGGAAAAACTGACGGCCGCTTCACCCACGAGTCCTGCCACAGTAGAATGCTCAACAGCATTAGCGATGTGCCCCTGTAGCTCAACGGTTAGAGCAGCAGACTCATAATCTGTTGGTTCGGGGTTCGAATCCCTGCGGGGGCACCAAAGCCATTGCCGATTTTTAATTGTCGATTGCCGATTGTTTCGTGCGGAGGTTGTCTTATCGTTCACGTCTTTGCGTTGCGGGTGCTGTTGGATGCAGAACCTCACGATTGCGCGATTGGCGGGCGGGCGTCCTCCCGCATTGAGCGCTGAGGCGCGAACATCAGTTGTCTACTGTGTCCAGCGGGCTTCTTCCTTTTAAACCTCACGACCTTACCAACCCTAGTGTTGGTCAGAGAATTAACCGCATGACACAGATTAACGGGCGTCTGCTGCGTGTAGACGCTGGTCATCCGCATTGCGTGTGACTGAGCAAGTCCCTGGAACTACGTATTTCAGTCTCGGAAGCCTTGAGTCATTAATTCTTTCGATAAGGATCCTTTTGCCCGCGGTGTGCCTGATCGTGCAAATCGTAGATATTTGGACGCGAAAGCACGACGCGATATTCGGCCAACGCCTCGGTCCGCTTGCCCGCAAGATCGAAAGCTTGAGCCGCCCGGAGATGGGCCCTTGAGACCGTGCCAGAGTCTGCCTCCTTGACAGTTGTTGCTGCCAGAAACTCTCTGGCGGCGCGCTCGGCCTGGCCCATCTGCAGAAGCGCCTCACCATAGCGAACGTGGATCAGGTCTTGAGCCCGCGGGACGGCGCCTGGCGCCGGGCGCTCGTGTAGCATCGTCTCGAAAGTGCTCACGGCTTCGCTCTCCATCGCCGCCACGTCCTTAGTCTTGCTCGTCTGCCGCTCAGTCGCTGCCTGTGAAGCGAGACTGTCCGCAGTTTCCAAACTGAAAAGATAGTTGCGTGGGTACCTCTCATGCAGCTCTCGCGACAGCGCCAACGCCTCCGGGAAACGCTTCTCCTTTTTGTATATAGCGATGAGCAGGACCTTGGCATCGTCGCGCGCTTCCTGACCCTCCTTCGCGACCCGCTCGAGCGTCTGAATTCCGCGCCTCTTGGAGCCACGTAGTCCGCCTATGCTTGCCAGCATTCTTATTGGCAGTGGCAGCGTGCCAACAATGTAGTCGTACATCCCGATGGTTAACTCGGCATCATGGAAGTTCGGATCCAGCTTTATCACGTCACGCTCAGTGTCGATACTGTCTGAGCCTGCACGCAAGGCGGCCATGAATCGGCGCTCCACCGTTGCTGCGAATGCGGCTCTCAACGATTCGATAGCGCCGAGCACATAGAGAGTCTGCGGATCGCGAGGATTGCGTTGCAATCGAGCCTTTGCAAGTTGCGTTGCCTGGCGTGTGAGATCTCGAAAATCCCGGACCAGGCTCGGATCAGGTTTGTCTTCCGGCCCTGCATAGAACGACTGCGTGCTGTAGATGGCCGACTGCAAACGGCGTGCTTCATTCAACGCCTCAAGCCAGAGTGTCGTGGCCAGCATCTCTGGCGCGGTTGGATCGTCCGGATACAACCGGCCCATTTCCTTGAACCTTTGCCGCGCAATGCCATACTCAAGATTGAAAATAGCTTCAGAGCCTTCTTGTAGCAGCTCGAGCTGCGGATTAACAGCAGGTGTTCTCTTCTTGTCGTCTTCTGATTGCGCCAGAGCGCTGACGAACGGAAACGAGGAGAGCAGAAACAAAAAGACTAATATCGAGTACTTCGCTTGCATTGGTCCAAAGCCTTGCGCCTCTGCCCAGGCCCTGATTTTTTCAGCGGTCTAATCCTCTTACACGCTCAGCCAAATCCGCGGCAATTGCTTGCGGGTCCTGCTGGGGCGAGTAATTCACTGGCTGGCCGATGATCACAGAGACCTCACCCGGCCAGGCAAAGTGTCTGCTTGCTACTTTCAGTTCCCACAATCCGTTAATGCGCATCGGGACCACTGGCGCATCCAGTTTCTGAATTAACAAACCCGTGCCAGGCATGAAGGGATTCAGAGCTCCATGCTTCGTGCGTCGCCCTTCCGGAAATACCATAAGACTAAATCCATGATCCATCGCTTCACCAGCAAACATGAAGCTCCGTCGAAAGCCGCTCTTTTGCGGCATCGCAAAGACATTGAAGAAAAAAACGACGGAAACATACTTAAGAAGAAGGAGCAGGCGAGTTAACACGCTCGTTCCTGCTGCGGGATGACGCCATTCTCGCAGCTGCTCTCCATCCATGGCGATAGCCATTCTGGTTCGGAATCTTCGCGGAAGCGCCAACAGGACGAACGCATGATCCGCAATCGTTACGTGGTTGCAGATGAACACTAACGGCCCACGAACGTTGCGCAAGTGTTCCTTGCCCCTGATTCCGGGCGAACCCATGACGCGCGTGACCGGCAAGACAATCAGGTAAAGCAGGACAATTCGCAGCCAATTCAAGGGCCAACTTCGTTGCCATTTTGGATATGGATATGGCGACTTTTCTTCGTGCCCGCCCGCCCGAATCAGCGTTTCAACCTCGGCTAGCGTGGTTGCATCTGTGAAAGCAGCTTCGTCGATCTCCAGCTGATAGCGATCCTCGATCGCGCTCAACAACTCGACCCGGCCGAGCGAATCAAGTTTTAGATCCGCTCCGAGCTTTGCAGACGGATCAAATGTTGCTGATACGTCCTTGCTGATGCGCGCGATGATCTCAACGAGGTCATTCGAGTGACAGATTGCAGAAGCAGCGCCAGGGTCAGAGATCTTAGCCGCTCGGGCTAACTCGGCTCTCACGAATCCTCCGACAACTTGCTTGCGGACTTTGTGCGTTGCGGTACGAGGAAAATCTTCGCCTGGCCAAATAAACCAGCGACGGATTTGCTGGTGGGGCGCCAATAATTCATTAACCCGGCTGATCGCAGCTTCCGCGTTTGCGCCTTTATCGCGCAGTATCAAAACAGCGAGTGGCTCCGGTCCGTGAGGGCCTTCGAATTCTATGACCACACCCGCTTTTATCGAAGCCTCCCGGCCCATCACGAGTTCAAGGTCCGCCGGGTAAATGTTCAAGCCGGCTGCAGTGACAATGCTCTCTTTTTTTCGACCTTTGAAAAACAGTCTGCCTTCCTCGCCAATCTCGCCCACATCACCGGTGGGAAACCAGCCATTCTTTGCTGCTCTCGATGGCCCGTCTTCCCTCCAATATCCGGATGAAACGTTCTCTCCCCGCACCAGAATCTCTCCGTCTTCGGCCAGTTTCACTTCCTGACCACGCAGTACTTTGCCGATGGAGCCGCGCCCCTGCTTGAATGGGTGGTTGACGCTGACAAGCGCCGCCGTCTCGGTCATGCCGTAACCCTGAATCACGGCGAATCCTAGCCGTTGCCAGAACTCCTCGGTATCAGGATTGAGCGATGCGCCGCCTGAGACGAAGGCCCAAAACTTCCAGCCGAACAGGCTATGAATCGTGCGAAACGTCCACCAGCGCCGCAGAAAATTTCGGCCCGCCGCGGAAGTAATCGCGCCGCGAAGTGCCGGGAGTTTTCCGCGCGCTTCATAGTCACTTTCGATTTTCTCTCGCAGCGCGTCGAGAATGCGCGGGACAGCGATGACCACTGAGATGCGCTCGCGTCTGACCGTTCCGATGATCTGTGATGGGCTCAGAGACTCTTGAAAGAAAACTTCGCCACCGAGCAGTTGCGGCACAAAGATGCCCATGAATTGTCCGAAGACATGGTCCAGCGGCAGAAGATTGAGAAAACGAACGGGATGAAACGGGCGCTCCCATTTCAGATAGCTCTTAATCTCGCGCTCGATTGGCGACAAATTCGCCATAAGATTACGGTGCGTAATACGAACGCCTTTAGGCTCCGCGGTGGTTCCGGAGGTAAAGACGATCTCTACGGTATCGTCATAGCTGATGTCAGTTGTGGAATAGGGGTTGGATGAATGATGCGCAATCTGCGAGGTTAGTTCGTCAAGCTCGATAACCGGCAGAGGTTTTTCGACCAGGGCAGAAGTGGCCGTGTCACAGAGCGCAAGCTTTGCTTCAACCTGCTCTTGGACTCGTTTAACGAATCCAGGCTCACTCTGACGATCGAGAGGTACGACGATCACCCCGCGAAGCAGACATCCAAAGAAGGCTGAAACCCACTCGGGATTGTTCCTGGCCCAAAGCAGAACGCGATCGCCTTTTGCGATCCTTCGTGCTTCCAGTTCCCGGGCAAGGCGGAAGGCAGTCTTTGCAATCTGACTGTATGACCATCGTTTGACTCTAAGTCCGTGCGTGTGCGCGAACGCAATCTCATTATCGCGTGACAGAAAATCGTCGAGGTAACTTGCGAGAGTTGTGCGCATCAGTGCGGTATCTCGAATTGGCTCCCGTCTTAATCGTAGAGCGACCTTGAGCCTACTTCAATGGCACCAAAGAACAGGAAGCAGGAGGCAGTGAGCAGCCAAGCAGTGAGCAGTGAGCAGTGAGCAGTACGGTTTCGCCCAAAGCAAAGGCCTCGCGATCTCTCGCGAGGCCTTTTAAGAGGCAACCGCATAACTCAAAGTTACTTGAACTTGAAGTTTGCGCGGTGAATGGTACCGTCGTTTAACTGCACCACAAGTTGCCGGCATGTCCCGGCCCAATCGGCCTGCGTTTTCCAGGTGTAGATGTATTGGTCGGCGGTGGGATCATAGCTGAGACTGCTGCCGCCTGCGGTCACCGTCCCCACCAAATCCATTGCCGGATCGCTGGAATTGCACGCGATTGGCCCCGAGGAGGGTGACCCCGCTGCGAAAATTCCCAGTCCTTTATTACCACTCAAACTGAACTTCACAGGAATACCCCGTCCGGCTTGAACCACATTCAGCGCCGGGAGGTTAGCCACTGGCGGGAAGAACCCGGCAAAGTTGTATTGCACGGTGACAGTGAAGCTGCACGTGGACGTATGTCCATTTCCATCATTAGCAGTTGCGTTGACGGTAGTAGTTCCAACTGGGAACACTGAGCCTGATGCTGGCGTGCTGTTCACCGTGACGCTGGATGAGCAGCTATCCGTCGCAGTTACATTTGGATAGTTGACTACCATCGACGTCGCAGTCGAGTTCATTGGCAGAGTTACTACCACATCAGCTGGACAGGTGATCTCTGGCGCTAACGTGTCCTGCACGGTGATCACAACATCGTCGGTATCGGATCCACCACCGGTGTCCGTCACAGTAAGAGTGATGGTGTGTGTCCCGGTTGGCAGATTAACGGTCAGCATTGCACCTGTGCCAAGCGACGTGGCTCCTTCGGCCCATGAGTAAGAGTTAATCGTTCCGCTCCCCGCGGTGGACGCCGAGCCATCAAGATTTACCGATGTCGTTGCACCTGCACACTCAACGGTTTGATCTGCGCCGGCGTTAGCCGTAGGCGAGGCGGCCGCGGTGCTGAATTTTTGAATGCGGAAGTTGTCCCGGTCCACGACATAAAAGAACGTGCCGGCAGTATTGGACGCAACATCCGCGGAGCCCGCGAATTGACCGTCCCCGCTACCAGCACTTCCGCAGACTTCGATGAAGGTTCCTGCATTCGAGAATAGTTGCACCCGATTATTGCCGGTGTCAGCGACGTAAACTGTTCCGGCACTATCCACGGCAACGCCTTGAGGTGCATTGAACTCACCATTCCCGGTGCCCATTGTTCCCCATTTGGTAGCGAACGTCCCGGCACTGTCGAACTTCTGGATTCGATTGTTGCCGCTATCGGCCACATAAAGATTATTAGCCGAATCGATCGCTATGCCGACGGGGGCGCTGAACTGGCCGTCGCCGCTTCCACCTGAACCGATCGTGCCGCTGGGCGTACCGGTGGATGAAAACTTCCTGATGACATTAGCAACTGCGTCCGCCACGTAAATATTGCCTGATGAGTCGACAGCTATGCCGGCGGCCATCTGGAACTGTCCGCCGCTACTTACAGTGGCACCAAAAGCAAACTGAAATACTCCACTTGAGTTAAACTTTTTCACAACATTCGTCGCTGACTCGACCGCGCCGTCCGTTGCATAAATGTTTCCGCTCGAATCGGTGGTGATTCGGTAAGCGCTGATAAATCCTTGTGCCGTACCGTTATTCTGTCCGATCCTGGCGACGAAGTTACCGTTCGCGTCGAATTTTTGAATTTGACCACGCGTATCGCCTGAAGCATCCGCGACGTAAACGTTACCGGTAGGATCGACAGCAATTCCTCTTGGCGTTAAGAACTGGCCGTTCTCCGAACCGGCCGTGCCCCATTTCAAAATAAACGTGCAAGCCGATGCGGCAACCACCGCCACAAGCGCGGCAGTGGCCAGGATCATGAAAAATGTCAGCCAACGAATTTGGCGACGCTTAGACGAACGCACGAAGATACGAGGGAACATGATTGGTCTCATTTGGACCTCCTTTGGTCTATTGACAAGTTAGAGAAGGAGCGCAAAGGGGGGTGCGCAACGAATTTTTCTTTTTCCGTAAATCCGTCCGAACTTGTCACGCGACGGCTAACGATTTGTGGGGCCGCCTAAGAGTTCGGTAAACGTGGCCGAGAAGATACTGCCGGCCAGCGATTCTGTCAATAAAGACTTAACCGTGTTGGCGAGTAATTGAGCAAACACGCATCTCGGATCAGCGCTGCTCTGAAGCCTGCTGGTCGGGTGTGTTTCGCATGGTCGCCCGGGCGAGGCTGAACAGGACTAGTGCGAGGGCGACGCTTGAAATCGTCAAGACGAGGTAAATCAACCAGGGCAGGCGCTCGGTGAACGGCAAGGGCGGCGGACTATAATTGGGATTCGCGACAAAAGAGCCGATTGCAGCCGACGTGCCGGGCACTTTCAGCTTGGCCGACAGTTCTTTCTCAAAGTCATAGTGCGGCGCTTCCGCGTTCGCATTGCCAAAATAGAGTTTCAAAGGCTGCTGCGCGGGCTCTTTCAATTCGAAATAGAGTTCGCGAAGCGGTGCGCTCGCCTGGATCGAACTGATTGAAAGTGGCGGATTGTTGTAGTCGTCGGTGATTAGCCGCAGCTTGCGCGCGTGCTCTTCGTTATCGAAGACGATTGTGGTTACTTGATTCCTGTCGCCGACGGATTTCGCCAGCTCACCGGATGCAACGACGCGAGGGTTTTGCGGATCATCGACAGCCTCGACGTGAAAAGGTCGTGAGAACGATTGGTCGTCCGTCATGAGCAGCAGATGATCGACAGGTACTTTGCCACCCAGATCAATTGTCCATGAAGAAGCCGGCGCGCCGTCGTGTCGCTGCAACTGATACGAAGGGACGGCGACCTGCCAGGTGACTGCCGCACCCTTCTCGCGTTGAGCCAACCACACTCGCACACTGGTAATCGCGGGTGGCTCTTTGTCGACGCGTTCGTCCGGGCCAACACGCGCGCGCAGAAAGCGGTACCTGCTGGTCGGATAACTGACGCGACCGGACTGGGCGGTGTGATTGATGGAGGTGAAGCTGAAAATTACTTCGCCGGTTTTTAGGACCTTCCAATCGGCGCCGGTGTCGCTGCCTTCGACTGTCGCCGTACGGCGAAAATTAGTGCCGGCAGTTTCGATCTCCACTTCGTTGTGTTCACCCGGGGATTCACCTAAATCCACTGAGGCCTCGCTGGTATTTCCGACGGCAGCCTGATTGAATATGCGGCCGGCAATTGGCTGTGCGTCATCAACCTCACGCTGCACTCGTACGGCGTACGGAATTTCGCGTCCCGCAGCGTCAGAGAGTCGCAGGTCCGCCAAGTCGTCACGCGCTTTGTCCATCACTTGCAGCGGCACGCCGAATTCATACAGTCCGCTCTTCGCAGGTGTAAGAGCCACCTCAGCAACAAACGGCCAGGCGGACAATGCGCTGTCGCTGAGTGCTGCAACGGTTGCGAATGCTGATGCGGCCAAAGCTAATAACAGAATCGCGAGAGGCCTTTTCATGTTGACGACTCCTTCGAATAAAACGCCCTGTGATATCCCCACGTCACCATCAGCAACAGCAACCCCAACACGAGAAACGCGATGATGCGATAGAGTTGCTGCAATACCGCGATGTCGACGAGCATCACTTTAACGACCGTCAGAGCGAACAACGACAGCGCGGCCCAGCGAATCGCCGGCAAGCGACGGACGAAGCCAACCGCGGCCAGCACGGCTGCGTAGATCGACCACAAGACAGAGAGCGCCATCTGTCCAAGCCAATGCTCGTGCTGATACCCCTCTGCCGTCTTTTGCAGCGCCGCACGCGTCGCAAAATACGTATACGTCTCAACAGTCAAGAGAAACCAAAGCGTTAGCAAAGCGACGACCAGAAGAACGATTTGAAAAGCTCGAGCCGCGATGTGCATGCGCTCGCCAAGCTTTTCGTAAAGCCACGCTGCGGCGCACAAGCACACGATCACGAACAATGACGAAAGAAAATATTTGTTCACGACGGGCGTAAACGCTGCGCGATAGCTCCAGGGCGTGTCCCACAACGCCAGTTTTAGAATTGCCAATCCAAACAGCCCGTGCGCAATCCCACGCAGGCGCTGCGATTTCATTTCAATGCCGGTCCAAAGAATTGCGAGGCCCTCGACCGCCCATGCGATGGTGATCCAATTTGATTTAAGTTGAATGGGAATAGCGAGCGTCACGAAGGTCAGCGCGACGCCGATCAGCAAAAGCATTTCCGCGCGCGTCGTGGCGCGGCGATCGAGCAGCAGCTTTGCCACGCCCGCATACACGAGCGCCATCCCGATCGCAAACACACCCATCCACTCGTGGTGGTTCCCGTTTAAGAGAAAGTAAGACGTCGCGAAAAACACGTACGGATTGACCAGCAGCAGAGAAAAATCCTCGAAAGTCGAAACGAATTTCAAGGGGTTGCTCGCGAAAGCAGAGAGGTCGTCGAACGGAACTTGTTCCTTTCGAAGAAATCGACGAGCGAGATGGGCCAGCAGAAATGCGAAGAACACTGCTGCCTGGAAAATCATTACGGCAAACAGCTTCCGCGGGTGGTAATTGTCGCCGTACCACAGCCAGAACAGCAGATGAGTTCCGAAGAACGCCAGGGAACTTAAACCCGGCCACTGCTTCAACAACGCGAGCGTGCCCACGTCGAGCGCAAAGATGTAGCCAAACAGCGATCGATATTGATCTCGATCTGCGCGCAGCAGAATTGGATTCAGGAAGCCACCGATGAGGGCCATCACCGCGATCGCCGGCGCATCATAGAGCAGCGCTAATCCGGCGGCTTCTGCGATCAAAATCGCGAGGTAGAAGAACGCTGCTTTCTGCGTCGCGAGGTGGTAATAACCGAACGACGCATACGCCGACAGATAGAGCAAAACAACGCCGCCGGCCGTCAAAATTTGCGAGAACACTCGCCATTTGCGTTTGTGATAGCGATAGCCCAGCGCGGCCAACGTCACGCCGGCGGTGACACCGATTGCGACCCGGCCAAGTTCGCCAATCCAACGATTGTCGAATGCGTACTTCAGAAAGAACGCCGTCGCAAACAGAATCAACGCGACTGCCGCCCAACCCAACCAACGGCGGCCGATGATCGATTCCAACTCCTGCGCATTGAGCGTTCGAGTCGGTTTTGTCGTCGGTAACGGTGACGGCGAAACGGGCTGTGAAGGAGGTTTGAACGTGCGCGGCGGCGGAACAGCAGGCGGCGGTGGAGAACTTGTCGGTTTTGATTGCCCACCAACTTCAGGTTTCGCCGCTTCGAGTGGTGCGACTGTTGATTTCTGCGAGAGCGCCGATTCCAGTCGCGCTACGCGCGCGGTCAACTCCTGAAGAATCTGAGAAAGTCCCTGACTCTCAGAAGGCGCCAGCGGTGGCGGCGAACCTTGCGAACGCGAAAGCTGTTGATTGAGTTTGTTTCGCGTGCGGATGGAAACAACGAGCGCGACGATCGGAAGAATGATTCCGCCGACCAATAACGCGAGCAGCACCAACGCGATGATTAGTGCAAAGGTGTCGTCCATCTTTGCGGCGCAAGAGCCCGATTACCGCCTGGTCTGACTTTCGCGGCGCATTCTATTTTCGCCGCTTTGCGTAGTCAATGAATTCACCAGGCGGTTGTGTTTAGCTTCAACCGTGATCAGGCACGGCGATTCTAGTTATTGAGGACCATCACCCGACTCGGGCTTGATGCTTCGTCGAAACAGTTGCGGTTCAAGGTCTTAACAAGATCTTCAAAACGCCAGCCTTGCCCGCCTCATCCATGGCTTGGACTCCGGCGACTAAAGGGAACTGTCGATCAATGAGGCTTTCGACGTCGACGGCTCCGGTTTTGAGTAGTTCGAGAGCGGGTGCGAAACGACCACAACGCGAGCCGACGACACTGATCTCATTAACTACCAAAGGCGCAGCGTCGATTTCTGTCTTCCCGTGAAAGGTTGATTTCAAAACGAGAATGCCGCGTGGATGAAGCAACTGCTGGGCGAGCGCAAAACCGGAAGCTGAGCCGGATGCTTCGACGGTCACATCGAATTGCGACGCTCGCTTCAAAGCTTCGTTCACGGTGATCGTCTCGATCCCACGTCGCGCAGCGATTCGTAATTTGTTCTCGTGCTTGCCAATCAAGGTCACCTTCGCGCCCGTCGTGTCAATGACTTGAGCGCAAAGCAATCCAAGCTTGCCGTCGCCGATTACCGCGACGCGACTGTCTTCGCTGATCGCAACGCGTTCGAGAATGCCACACGCCGCCGCCAGTGGCTCAGTGAAGACAGCTCGCTCATCGCTGACTTCGTCAGGTACCGGCAGCAAATTGGTGAGCGGAAGTCTTAGAAACTCTGCATGCGCCCCGTCGCGACCAACAATGCCGAGCACAGTTCGATTCCGGCAATGACGTGCATCACCCGCGCGACATAGATCGCAGGCGCCACAGCCTGCGTTAATCTCACCCACGACGCGGATACCTGGCGTCAGACCGGCAGGATGCCGGTGACGACCGGCAGGCAGCGATGCCTGCGCTCCGCGGGACACTTCTTCGATCACACCCACAAATTCATGACCGATCGTTCCGGCGAATCCGGCATAGCCGCGGGCGATTTCGAGATCGGTGTTGCAGATGCCGGACAGCGTCACGCGCACCAATGCTTCGCCGTTAGCGACGGGCTTGGGGACGTCGGTGACTGAAAGAGAGCTGTCTTGGTAGCGAAGCGCCAACATTTCGTGCTTTGTGCTTAGTATTTGGTACTTTGAGGTGAATTCAAAGTACCAAGATCAAAGTACAAAGTTCAGCTCCTTTAGAACTTCTTCGTTCGCTCGTAAGAATTTTCGAACGACAACTCGATTGACTGATCTCGATTGCGGACAATTAGTGGCAAACGCCATTCAATCTCTTCACCCGTGTCGAGTTGTGCAATTGCCCGCAACCACCAATCACCCCGACTCAGCAAGGTGGACGCGATCCCATCATTTGTCACTTGAGCCTTCACCGGTACTACGTCGTGCATGCGTCTCGACAGGAAGTCGTCAAACTGCTTCGCCAGACGCGGCGATTCATCGAACTCACGGCGCGCGGCCGGTAAGTCGAAGTGATACAACTCGACCGGCGAATGCAGCGTGGCGTTGCGAATCGTGTTGCGCACCACGACTCGAGTTCCTGACAGCGGCGCGTTGTATTCACTGGTTATGCTCGATGAATCAGCCGGCAGATGCTCGTAGATCCGATAACCGGCAAAGAAAAGTCCACCGAGCAGTGCGATCGCCAGCAAAATGCGCGCAACCAGCAAAAGAAAACTTGAGGACGCTACCGGTTCTTCTTCGCCTTTCATCGTCGGAGCCGCCGCACGTAATTCACCAGTTCGTCGATCTGATTTTCGTTCAAAGACTTCTTGAACGAGGGCATTTTGCCACGTCCGTTCGTGATTGAGTTGAACAAGCGCTCGTCCGTCACATCGTTCTGCCAATTCGCATCTGTCATGTCACGCGCGTGCGTGCGCCTGCCTTGCGTAGTCTTTCCGCGCCCATCGCGGCCGTGACACTTGACGCACTTGGCATTGAAGGTCGTAGGCGCGTCGCCGGCCGACGCAGATACATTCGTTGGTGCGAAGCGAAGCGCCAGGCCCGCGATTGCAAACAAGCAGAGGGCGCCGAGGACAATTGGGCCAAGCCACAGTTGCCGCTTTTGGTTCATCTGATTCCTCCGAATCGGACTGAGCAGTACGCGATAGTTATAACTCCAAACGATTTCGTTTGTCCCGTGTCGGCAAGTCCGGGTTGAAAGACACGTGAAGGCGCGATAATCTCAACACTCCGTGATCACCATTTCGAACGACAAACTGCGCGAAGAATGCGGCGTGTTCGGCATCTATGGCCATCCGGATGCCGCGCGTCTGACCTATCTGGGACTGTATGCGTTGCAGCATCGCGGCCAGGAATCATGCGGCATCGTGTCGTCCGACGGCGCGCAACTGGTTTTCGAACGCGCGATGGGCCACGTGCGCGACGCCTTTGACGAAGATCGGCTCGATCGACTGAAAGGCCACAGCGCGATCGGGCACGTGCGCTATTCGACGGCCGGCGAAGTTTCAATCCGCGAATGCCAGCCGTTTGTTGTCACCTGTCAACACGGGCAAATCTCTATCTGCCACAACGGAAACCTGCCGTTCGCCGGCGAAGAGAGAAAGAAGCTGGAGCGCGAGGGCGCAATCTTTTCTTCGACGTCTGACACTGAAGTTGTCCTCCATGAAGTCGCGCGTTCGCGCGCCGCAAACGTCTCCGAAGCAATTCCCGAAGTACTGCGCGAAACGGAAGGTGCCTTCTCGATGTTGTTTCTGACGCCGAAAGAGTTGATCGCGATTCGGGATCCGCGCGGGTTTCGGCCGCTGGCGCTCGGACGTTTGGACGATTGCTGGGTGATCGCTTCAGAGACCTGCGCTTTTGACTTGATCGATGCGAAGTACGTGCGTGACGTCGAGCCCGGCGAGATGATCGTCATCAACGAAGATGGCTTGCGATCGACACATCCGCTGCGGCCGGAAAAACACTCGATGTGCATTTTCGAGCACGTCTATTTCTCGCGGCCTGACTCGATCATTTTTGGACAGTCAGTGAGTCGTTCGCGCCACAAAATGGGTCAACGGCTGGCGATCGAGCAGCCGGCTGACGCTGATATCGTAGTGCCGGTTCCCGATTCAGGCGTTGCGGCGGCAATCGGCTATTCGGCAGAGAGTGGTCTGCCGTTTCGTCTGGGACTGGTGCGCAATCACTACGTCGGCCGCACCTTCATCGAGCCGAAGCAATCGATTCGCAGCTTTGGGGTGCGCATCAAGCTGAATCCGGTGCGTCATCTGATCGAGAACAAACGTATCGTTTTGATTGACGATTCGATAGTACGCGGGACGACGTCGAAAAAGATTGTGCGCATGATGCGCGAAGCGGGCGCGAAAGAAATTCACGTCCGCATTTCCTGTCCGCCGACCATCAGTCCTTGCTATTACGGCGTCGACACGCCAAACAAAGCTCAACTGATCGCCGCGAATTATTCAATCGAAGGCATCCGTGACTTCATCGAAGCCGATTCGCTTGGCTACCTGTCGCTCGAAGGCATGCTCAATGGGACAGGCCTCAATCCTGATGAAGCTTGCGTTGCCTGCTGGAACGAGAAATACCCGACGCGCATAACGCGCGAAGCCGAGACGATGCATTCACGCGATGAAATAGCCGCGCGCATGGCAATCGAAATCTGATTGGCGGAGCGGTCTGCTCGCCGAACTTCTTAGGAAAGCGATGAATCCAAGATTGAAAATACGTCCTGTCAATTCAACGATCGCTCGGCTACTCATCGTGTTCGCGGCATTGGCCTGCAGCAGTTAGAGTCAGAGGCGCGATAAGCTCCGTCAAGACAGTTGGAACTGATTAAGAGGAATTTATGACTGATCGAATTTTTAACTTTAGCGCCGGCCCGGCGGTTATTCCGGTGCCGGTTTTGGAGCAAGCGCGCGACGAGATGCTGTCGCTCCCTGGCGTCGGGATGTCCGTGATGGAAATCAGCCATCGCTCGAAGACGTTCGACGAAATCATTCAGGGTGCTGAGAATGGCCTGCGCGAACTGCTCGACATTCCCAAAGACTACGCCGTGCTGTTTCTGCAAGGCGGGGCGAGTTTGCAGTTCACCATGGTGCCGATGAATTTTCTATCGCTCGACGGCAGCGCGGATTACATCGTGACAGGAAGTTGGGGAAAGAAGGCGGTCAAGGAAGCGAAACTGTTTGGGAACGTCGACACGGCCGCGAACATGGCGGATGGCGGTTTCACGCGGATTCCGAATCAGGATGAGCTGCACCTTAATCCGAGCGCGGCTTATGTTCACATGACGTCGAACGAAACGATCGAAGGCGTCGAATTCAAGACTGAGCCTGAGGTCGGCGACGTCCCGCTGGTGGCTGACATGTCTTCGAACATTCTTTCGAAACCGATTCCGGTCGAGAAGTACGGATTGATTTACGCGGGCGCGCAAAAGAACATGGGACCAAGCGGCGTCACTGTCGTTATCATGCGCGAAGATCTTCTGCCGCGCGTGCGGCCGGGCTTGGCGACGATGCTCGATTACAACACGCACGCAAAAAACAGATCGCTTTACAACACGCCGAACACCTGGGGCATTTACATCTTGAATCTTGTTTGCAAATGGCTGAAAGACAAGGGCGGCGTCGCCGGCATGCAGGCAGAGAATGAGGCAAAGGCTCAGTTAATTTATGACGCGATTGACGCGACTGATTTTTATCGCGGCCATGCGGATCCGGATTGTCGATCACTCATGAACGTGACGTTCCGTTTGCCTTCTGAAGATCTCGAAAAGAAATTCGCGAGCGAAGCGACTGCGCAAGGTCTCGACGGGCTGAAAGGCCATCGCAGCGTCGGCGGCATTCGCGCTTCAATTTACAATGCGTTTCCGAAAGAAGGTTGCGAGGCGCTGGTTCAGTTCATGAAGGAATTCGAGCAGCAGAATGGCTAGAACTATCAACCATAGAGTACACAGAGGAAGACAGCAGATAAACAAAGAGATCGGCGTATTTGCTGTTTTCCTCTTTAGCTTTCTCTGTGTCCTCAGTGGTGCAACTGATCGAGCCCGGACTCAATCTTCCGACCTCGCGCTCCCCCAGGAAAGGCATCTCCGCAATGTAAAGCAACTGACCTTTGGCGGCGAAAATGCCGAAGCGTACTTCTCGGCGGACGGCAAGAAACTGATTTTTCAATCGACACGCGCAGGCCACGAGTGCGATCAGATCTACACGATGAACATCGACGGATCCGAGGTGAAAATGGTCTCAACCGGCGACGGCCGCACGACGTGCTCGTACTTCCTGCCCGGCGACAAAAAAATTCTCTATTCATCGACGCATCTGGGCGGCAAACAATGTCCGCCACGGCCCGATTTCTCACAGGGCTATGTCTGGGCGGTTTACGACACGTTCGATATCTTCACGGCGAATCCGGATGGATCGAATCTGAAGAGGCTGACGACAACCCCCGGCTACGATGCCGAGACGACCATCAATCGACAGGGAAAACTCGTCTTCACTTCAAAGCGGGACGGTGACCTCGACATATATACGATGGATGCGAATGGTCGTAACGTGAAGCGGCTGACAAATGAGCTGGGTTATGACGGTGGACCGTTCTGGTCTTACGATGGAAAACAGATTGTCTATCGCGCGTATCATCCGCAGACCGAAAAAGAAAAAGCCGATTATGTCGGGCTGCTGAAGCAAAATCTCATTCGCCCGACGGTGCTCGAGATTTGGGTGATGAATGCCGACGGAACGAACAAGCGGCAGGTGACGCATCTGAATAAGGCCAGCTTTGCGCCGTACTTCTTTCCTGACGGCAAGCGCATTATTTTTTCGTCGAACGTGGCCGACGCGAAAGGACGCGACTTTGATCTCTACTTGATCAAAACCGACGGCACCGGAATGGAGCGCATCACTTACAACAACACCTTCGATGGTTTTCCCATGTTTTCGCCGGATGGCAAGAAGCTTGTGTTTGCGTCGAATCGCAACGCGGCGAAGCCGGGCGAGACAAATATTTTTATTGCTGATTGGGTTGAGTGATATCGCGCTGAAAGCGCGAAATAGGATAGCCCAGGGCATCGCCCTGGGTATGGGGTTGAAGAAGAATCCAAGTCCTGAAAGGGCGTAATTAATTTCTCAGAGAGAGGCAATCGTGATTCGCAAATTTCTTAGACTCGCCGTAATTCTTTCGCTGGCTATCTCAGCCGCGTTTGCCCAGCAACAGAGTGCAACTCCCAGCGTCAGCCACATCCAACAAATCGTCATGTATCTTGCGTCCGATGCGCTCGAAGGACGGCGCACCGGCACGCAGGGCGCGAACGATGCGGCGCATTACATCGCCGCCGAGTTCAATATGCTGGGTTTGCGGCCGGGAATGGGCGGCGCCGGTCGCACTCGCGGAGAAAATCGGGCGCGTTACCTGCAACCGTTTCCGTATGTTTCGAAAGTGGAGTTGGGAAAGGGAAACGCGCTGGCGCTAAATGGACATCCTGTCGATGGCGTTGGTACCCATTTAGGAGATGATTGGATACCGCTGGGGTTTTCGTCGAACGCATCGGTGCCCGCGGCGGCGGCCGTTTTCGCGGGGTACGGCATATCGTCATCCGAGCTTAAGTACGACGACTATGCGGCGTCGAACACGAAAGATCGCGTGGCGATCGTATTCGCCGGCACCCCCGATGGCGACAACCCACACAGCCAATTCGTTCAGGCCGGACAGGTCAGATTTAAAGCCGCCGCGGCCCGTGCCGCCGGTGCGAAAGCACTACTGATTATCGCCAACGAAGATATCCTGCCACATGATCGACTCTCGCAACTGACCTACGACAATGCCGGTGAAGCAGGTATTCCGGTTATAGCGATCTCGCGGGCATTGGCGAAGCGAATTCTGAATGCCGAATTAACAGCTCTTCAAGTGGCTGCTGATGCGCGCACGGCGATGAGTAGCCCACTGCGACAACCGATCAAAGAACTCTCGATAAGCTTGACGGTAACAGTCAATCGAATCGAATCCCCTTCATTCAACGTCGTCGGCGTTTTGCCCGGCAGCGATCCGAAGTTGAAGAACGAAGCGATTGTCATCGGCGCGCACTACGATCATCTCGGGCTGGGTGGCGAAGGGAGTCTCGCGCCGCGCGAAGGTGAGATACACCACGGCGCTGACGACAACGCTTCGGGAACCGCCGGCGTGCTCGAACTGGCTCGCATGTTCACGCAAGGTGCCAAGCCGCGCCGCACGATTGTCTTCATTGCCTTCAGTGGTGAAGAAGAAGGACTGATTGGATCGAATTACTATGTCAATCATCCGGTCGTGCCGCTCGCGAATACGGTCGCGATGATCAATATGGACATGATTGGGCGTTTGAAGGATCAGAAATTGAGCATTGGTGGGGTCGGCACGGCGCAGGAATGGAAAGACGAAATCAAACGCACTCAAGATTCACTTACCGCGCCGCAGACAATTCCGGCGAGCGCCGGCAATCACTCGAGCGGCAGCAGCGCCTCGCCATTTGCGCTGACACTCAACGAAGACGGCTACGGTCCCAGCGACCATTCGTCCTTCTATTCGAAACAAATCCCCGTGCTCTTCTTCTGGACAGGCACGCACAACGACTATCACAAGCCTTCGGACACCGCGGAGAAGATCAACTACCCGGGCGAAGCGCGCATCATTTCGTTTGTCGCAAACATCATTCGCGACATCGACAAGAACGACAAACGACCTATGTACACAGTGGCCAAGAGTGAATCGCAGGGACGCTCGACGGGTTTCCGCGTTTATCTCGGCACGATTCCGAATTACGCCGATTCAAACGATGGCTTGCTGCTGGATGGCGTGCGCGACGATTCGCCGGCGGCGAAAGCCGGCATCAAGGCCGGTGATAAGATCGTGAAAATGGCCGGCCGCGACGTGAAGAATGTCTACGATTACACGTACGCGCTTGGCGAAATGAAGGCCGGCGAGGAATACGAAGTTGAGCTAATGCGAGGCGGTCAGCGCATCACCTTGAAGATCAGGCCAGAAGCGAGAAAGTAAAAGGTAAAAATAAAAAGGCAAAAGGAAAAAGGAAAAAAGCGCGGCGCGGCTTCGGTTCAAAAGCAAAAGCCCAAAAATTGGTTCAAAAGAAAAAGGCAAATCATACAAGTCGATACTAACGCACCAACCGTACTTTTGCCTTTTTACTTTTTCCTTTTACCTTGTCTTACCAGCGTGGTTCGCGGTCGTTGCGACTGGGACGACGATCGCGATCGCGGTCTCGGCCGCCACGACCACCACCGCCGCCACCATAACCACCGCCACCGCCGTAGCCACCGCGGTTGCCGCCGCCACCGTAGCCGCCACCCCCCCGATCGGTCCGCGGGCGGGCTTCATTGACCGTCAAATTACGGCCGTTGAAGTCTTTGCCGTTGAACTGCTCGATAGCCGCCGCTGCTTCTTCCGGCGAAGTCATCTCAACGAAGCCGAAGCCTCGCGAGCGGCCCGTCATCCGATCTTCGACGACCTGGGCCGATTCAACCGTGCCGGCCTTCGCAAAATGATCGCGCAAATCGTCGCTGGTTGTTTGAAAGGGGAGATTTCCTACGTAAAGTTTTGTAGCCATTTCTTCTTCTTGTCCTTGTCCTTTGGTGCAAAAGGAAGCGCGGAACTCAATCACTGAAAGCAAAGGCAGGATGACTGACTTTTTTCGGCGAAAGGCGACGTCCCGATGCTCTGACTAAACGCGAGAGCGGCTCCTAACGTTGACAACTAACCTCACTCTCTCTTCAGCCGAACACGTCGCTTCGCAGCACGGACAGGCGCCTCGCCGTCGAGGCGCGAGAGCAGGAACTAACTAGCAGAGTATGCGCGGGACGCCCCGCAAGTGCAAGCGATCCCGCGCGCTTGGATCAACGAACTGCCGATACAGATCGGCGTCCGCCGCTATTCGCTCAAAACCCTGGATTATGGTACGACGGGCGCGGACGATCCGGATTGGCTCGATCGATCATGCCTGAGACCAATCACCGCAACGGTCACGACTGCGGCAATTATGCCGAGTGCGATCCATACGCCCTTGCTACCGCCACCACCACTGTCACTGTCGCTGTCCTGCGGCGCCATGCCGGTACGCGGCGGGGCTTTGAAAAGGTCACGACTCGTCGTCTTTGCGTTTAGAAAACTGTGATTCGTGCTGGCTCGCGAAGCGATCTCAGTACGCGCAAAGATGCGGTTGAAGTCTACCTTCGAGCCCGGCGCGAGCTTGACCTTTTCCGATGCCACCGCCACTGGCGACACCTTTGTGTCCGCAGCACGCTCGGTGCTCGCCAAATCGGTCGTCGTTTCGGTTATTGCCGGAGTGTCGGCTTTCTTCGGATCCGTCGAAGCTTTGGGCGCGCCCATCACATAGACGTTCACAATGGCGACCACGAGAACCACTGTTAGAAGTTGAAAGACTTTTGTAAATCTCGTCATGTCCTTTTTGTTTTCCTCCTCCGTGTTGCTGCCTAAAGAAATTGCCTAAGTCCAAGTTTCTATTGCGTTTGAATTGGGCAGGAGTCTAACTCTCGGAAGCGTAAAGGGTCAACAACTTTCGCGAAAAGCCACAGAAAAACAGCACTTTCAGAATCGCCGACGCCTTCGCTCGCGTCGTTCGACTGCACGCCGAAAGAGCCGCACGACATCCAAAATTACCATTCTTTCACCGGCGTAAGTGACGGTGCCCAATGCTACCGGGGCATTCGATTCATCGAACGAGTCAGTCGCCTCGATGTCTTCAGCAGAGATGGTGATCGTCTCACGGCATGTTTCGGCTACCAGTCCCAGTTGGTCGTCCCCGTGCAAAACAAGCACAAACGGGAGCGTGGGCGTCCAACGTTTTTCCGCACCGCTTAGAATTGCTGCTGCATCAAGCACAGTCAACATGCGCCCGCGCACACAAACCACGCCGACAACGGCGGCCGGCGCTTTGGGTAACGGCGCGAGCGGACGCGCCTCGGCCGTGGCGTCAATTTGATCCATGAACACCGCGAAGATCTGATCGCCGATAGTGAACGGCAGAAGATCGTGCAGTTCGGCGCCATCCTCGGTTGATGAATCGGGCGATTCTGGCGCGTGCCTTTCAGACGTGGTCGGTTCGATCATCGACGGCAGTGAACAATGACAATAGTGAAATGAAACCATGCCGCGGCAGACGAGGTCAATGATTTTGCGTGGGCGAAGGCCAATCGATTCGGGAAAGATTTCCGCGTGTGGTACAGTCGCGAAAAACCTGAAAGGAACCGCTTTTCCATGGACGAGTTCGATCAATACCGCGCCGCCATGAACGAGAAGCTGCTGGGCAGCGACCACCTCGGCATCAAACGGTTTTTCGCGCTCGATACGCAGGCCTACGAAGACGGCGCACTCGATAAGAAGACCAAAGAGCTGATGGGACTGACCGCATCGATCGTTTTGCGTTGCGATGACTGCATCACCTATCACATTAAACAATGCGCGACGGTCGGCGTCACGCGCGAGCAGTTCATGGATGCGTTTAATGTTGCCCTCGTGGTAGGCGGATCGATAACGATTCCGCATCTAAGGAGAGCGGTCGATAGATTGGATCAGGTTCTGCATTCGTAAATGAACTACCCAGGACACAGTGCAGTCAGGACTTTGGCCTTCGGTCTTTGTTCTTTGTTTGTTTTGCCGTTGATGTTCGCGTACGCACATGTGGCGGTTAACAAAGGCGTAAGATCAAAGACCGAAGGCCTCGTCGCTGAGAAAGGTCTGGATATGCCGGTACAGGAACGTACACGCATTCGCGCCCCCGAATTGTCGGGCGGTCGAGGTTGGCTGAACACAGACAAGCCGCTCTCGCTCGCTGCTTTGAAAGGGAAAGTTGTGCTGCTGGACTTTTGGACCTATGGCTGCATCAACTGCATGCACATCATTCCTGATTTGAAGAGACTCGAGAAGAAGTATCCGAATGAGCTGGTTGTCATTGGCGTGCACTCGGCCAAATTCGAAAACGAAAAAGACACTGAGAATATTCGTCGCATTATCCTGCGTTACGAGATCGAGCATCCGATCGTCAACGACGCTGACTTTAATATTTGGCGCGCGTACGCCGTCGATGCCTGGCCAACGCGCTACCTGATCGATCCGGCGGGTTATGTCATCGGTCGACTGTCAGGTGAAGGCGGATACGAAGCACTCGATAAAGCAATCGGAGATTCAATCGCAGAATTTCGCAAACGCGGCGAATTGAACGAGGCGCCGCTGAAGCTGGCGCTGGAAAAGGCGAAAGTCGGCGATCTCCCGCTAGCGTTTCCCGGCAAAGTAATTGCGGATGAAAAAACTGACCGCCTGTTCATTGCTGATTCAGATCACAATCGGATCGTCATCACCAAGCTCGATGGAACTTTGATTGAGGTAATCGGCAATGGCCCGCACGGAATGGCCAGCGGACCTTTTGCGGAAGCGACTTTCTTTCGTCCCCAGGGCATGGTGCTGGACGGCGACAAGCTTTACGTTGCCGATACTGAAAACCATCTAATCCGGCAGCTGGATTTGAAAGCGCGCACAGTCGAGACAATCGCGGGAACCGGAATGCAATCTCACGAATATGGGGAGACCGGTCCGGCGATGAAAATCGCCTTGAATTCGCCGTGGGATTTGCAACTGGTTGGGCGCACGCTCTACATAGCGATGGCCGGGCCGCACCAGATTTGGCAGCTCGATCTGGATAAGAAGGAGATTTCGACTTATGCGGGATCCGGTCGCGAAGCGCGCATCGACGGCGCCCGCGATGAAGCCGCCTTTGCGCAACCGTCGGCGTTGGCCACTGACGGGAAATCTCTGTTCGTCTCAGACGCAGAAGCGAACATTATTCGCGCGATCGATCTGGTGACAGGCGAAGTGCGTACACTCGTGGGAGGTGACCTGTTTGATTTTGGCGATAGCGATGGCCACGGCAACGATGTGCGCTTGCAGCATCCGCTCGGGCTGACGCGCTGGAACGACAAGCTGCTGATTGCCGACACTTACAACCACAAGATCAAACTGCTCGATCCCGCGGCGCGAACCGTGAAATCATTCGCAGGAACCGGCAAGCCGGGCCAAGCTGACGGCGGCACGCCTTCGTTTTATGAGCCCGGTGGACTAACGCTTGCGGGTGACAAACTCTACGTAGCGGACACAAACAATCACGCGATTCGTGTAGTTGATCTGAAAACGAAACAGACAAAGACCCTGGCAATCAAGGGTCTACAACCGCCACCGGTCAATCAACCAGCAACCACCGAAACCGCGGTCAATCAGGAAGAGATCAAATTGCCGTTACAGAAGATTGGAAGCGCCGATGGATCGATCCTGCTTAATCTGCAATTGCCGGCCGGTTACCATCTCAATCCCTCGGCACCACATCGGTATAGTGTTTCGGTAAGCGATGGTTCGCAATTGATCTCAATAGATTCCAACAATGCGAGTGGGACGCTAAAGAACGTGCAGCTGCCGGTGCAAATTCCATTTCACGTTACGGGCCAAGGCACCGCACAAGTGAACGCAAGTTTCTCGTTTGTTTACTGCCGCGAAGACAACACCGGGGTTTGCCGCATTAAGACCTTGAAATGGCAGGCGCCGATTGAAGTGACCTCTGATGCTGGGGCGGCCACGCAAGTAATCCTCACCGCCAAGGTAGCGGCAGAATAATCGCGCAGCGAAATCACTTTTTTGTCGCAAACATAATTAGAGTCGGGAAAAGCGGGTTTGTCGCTTGCCCGGCGTTACCGCCACTTGTAATATCGTGTTTTCCATTTCATACAACTCAAACAGAAGGAGTCACCACTGTGGCTAATAAACCATTTCTGACCGACATTAAGACGCTGCGTGAGCGCGCCCGGAAACACATCGAAAATGGGGCAGTGACTGAGGGCTACACAGCCGATCGCGATACCGTCATCAAACTGCTGAATGAAGCATTGGCGACTGAACTCGTGTGCGTGCTGCGTTACAAGCGGCACTACTTCATGGCGAACGGAATCCACGCCGACAGCGTCGCGGCCGAGTTTCTCGAGCATGCCAACGACGAGCAGGGGCACGCCGATCAAATCGCCGCGCGCATCGTGCAACTGGGCGGTGCGCCGAATTTCAATCCGGAAGGGTTGCTGACTCGCAGTCACGCTGAGTACGTCGAAGGCGACACGCTGACGGAAATGATCAAAGAGGATCTGGTGGCGGAACGCATCGCGATCGACAGTTATCGCGAGATGGTGAGCTACTTTGGTAACGACGATCCGACATCACGACGAATGATCGAAGGGATTCTCGCCGTCGAAGAGGAACACGCCGACGATTTGGTTAGCCTGTTGGGCGAACTGAGCTAAATTTGGAGTGCGCCGGCTTGACGGCGCTTTTCTTTGCGTCACTTTGCGGTGTCAAGCCACCGCACTCCAAACTTGTCCGACACTCCACCAACCTATACCGGTCGTCCGAGCATCTGCCGAAACTGTGGCGCCCTGATTGGCGCGGGCGAAAGTGCGTGTCACGTTTGCGGCGCGCCGCTCCAACCAACCGTTCAGGCGATCCCATTTCGTGAGCGATACGCCGTTGGGTACGCGCGCGCAATCCTCTCGCGGCCCTACCTTTTCACGATTGTCTTTCTCGTCGCGAACTTTTTTGTTTTCCTCTTGATGTGGGAAGCAAGTGGGATGTCCTCGACCTCTTTGTGGGGCGCCTTTCCCGAACACGTCCTCCTTTCATTCGGCGCGAAGACTAATTACGCAATTCGTTTTGATCACGAGTGGTGGCGTTTTGTGGCGCCGGTGTTCATCCATGTGAATCTGCCCCACCTTTTGATCAATATGTACAGTCTTTGGGTGCTGGGTCCGTGGGTCGAGAAACTATACGGCTCGGCAAAGTTTGTGGTGTTCTGGATCGCTACCGGGGTTGCCGGAGTTCTCGCCAGTTACCTGACAGTGATTCCGGGCGCGCGTCCAGGCCTGATCGGAAGTTTTCTCATCAAATCCGCCGATGAACCTTCGGCGGGCGCATCCGGCGCGTTGTTTGGATTGGTCGGGGTGCTCTTTGTCTTTGGTTTGAAATATCGACGCGAATTGCCGGAAGGATTTAAGCGCGCATTCGGAACCGGTATGTTGCCGGTAATTTTGTTGAATCTGGCGATTGGCTTTCTCGGACGCGGCATCATCGATAACGCCGCACACATGGGCGGACTTCTTTCGGGCGCTGCGCTGTCAGCCGTCGTGAGTTACAAACGCCCGGGTCAGTCGGTGGGCGTAACGATCGCCTGGCGCATCGCGCAGATCGCGGCGCTGCTGCTGGTCTTGATATCGTTCTTTTTTATTTGGAAGCATTATCAATAAACGGTACAGAACCGCGAGCGGTAGCGAGCGGGTAAAAGAGAACTCGCTTGATTTTTAAGGCTGAATTCCTGACCCGCTCACTACCGTTCGCGGTTCTGTAACGTCTGAGGAGACATCATGGAAATCAAAAAGATTGGCGTGCTCGGATGCGGCCTGATGGGCTCAGGGATCGCGCAGACCGCGGCGACCGCCGGTTATGACACGATCGTGCGCGAAGTATCTGACGATTTGATCGCAAAAGGATTTGGCGGCATCGAGAAGTCTCTGACGAAGTTTGCCGAAAAACGCACGCTCAAAGAATCGCCCGATCAAATTCGCGGCCGGCTTCGTGGCACCACCAAATTCGAAGACCTGTCGGACTGTGACATCATCATCGAAGCGATTGTTGAGAACCTCGATACCAAGCGCGAGACTTACCTGCGACTGGATGATCTCTGCAAACCGGAAACGATCTTCGCGTCGAACACTTCTTCCCTGTCGATTACGCAGATGATGTCGGTGACCTCCGCTCAACGGCAGCAGCGCTTCATCGGCATGCACTTTTTCAATCCCGTGCCGATTATGAAACTAGTCGAAGTCATCCGCACCATCCTGACGGAGGCGACTGTCTACGAAGATGCGGTGGCATTTGCCACCAGTCTTGGCAAAACACCCGTGCGCACAAGCGATCGCACCGGCTTCATTGTAAATCGTTTGCTGGTGCCGTACATGCTCGACGCGATTCGCGCTTTGGAAGAGGGCGTCGCTTCGATCGTAGACATCGACAACGCGATGAAACTGGGTTGCGGTTATCCGATGGGACCTCTGACGTTGGGAGATTTCGTGGGACTCGACACTACCTATTACATCTCCGAAATCATGTTCGACGAATTTCGGGAAAAGCGTTTTTCGTCGCCGCCGCTCTTGAAGCGGATGGTGATGGCTGGATTGTACGGCCGTAAATCAGGCCGCGGTTTTTACGATTACACGGATCCGAAGAATCCGACGCCGATGAATTTAGTATAGCGGCGCACGCATCCTGCGGGTCGCGCCTATCCCTGCTCGCGTTTTTTCCCACCGGCGAGATGCCGGTGACGCGCACACAAAGATACGTGCGCTCACTCCATTTCCAATCGCTCAAACGCGACTTCGAGCGTCTCAAGCAGCGTATCTTTGCCCTGCGCGTTCAGCATAGAGAACTCATACTTCGTGGGCCACGCGCGCAGAAACTTCCACGTCAAGACAACCTCGGTGTGTTCTTCGTTCTGCAATTGAACCGTCACCGTGCGAAACGAGTGGATGTCGCCGTTTCGCGTATCGTTCCACCATTGATACAAATTCAACGATCCAATCGCGCCGCGCCTGAAAATCACATTACCGTAACGCGCGCGGCCGGGAATTTTTCGCGTGCCGGACTCTTTCTCGTTGCCGCTGCGGTATTCGATGATGTCGATCGTCGCCGCCGGCAAAATTACTTCAGAGAATCCCGCCTCAGGCCCTTCCGTATTTCCGGTCCCGAGGTCCACGAGAAAATTGTAGTTTGAGTAAGGACGGTCCCTCAGCACTGCCATCGCCGTTGCCTCCGTGAAAGTGTTTGGGGCGAGGGCAGAGACAATACAGGAAAGAGAGGCTGGGAGCCAGAGCCTAACGACTGGCTACTAGAGCTGAGATTAATTGAGCGATGAAGTTTATTTTTGCGCCTGGCCTCTAGTCCTGGACTCTCACTTCGCTTGTGCCACAAAATCTTTCGTGCGCGGATCCTGCGGCGAATTCAGAAGTTGCTCAGCAGGTCCTTGCTCAACTACTTCACCCTGTTCCAAATAGAGCAGATTGTCGGCCAGCCCTTCGAGAAAACCGATCGAGTGCGAAACGATCACCATTGTGTGGCCGCGCTCGACAAATCCGCGCAGCAGCGAGCGTAGCGCCGCGCTTCGTTTTGGATCGAGCGCGCTTGTCGGCTCGTCAAACATCAACAGGTCGGGATGCATCGCCAGCGCGCGCGCAATCGCGACGCGTTGTTGCTCGCCGCCCGAGAGTCTTTCCGGATAACGACGCGCCTTCTCTTTCAGTCCCACAGATTCAAGTAGTTGATACGCTTCGTTCTCAGCCTGCTTGCGCGGCACGCGCTGTACGTGTGTCGGCGCCTCGATGATATTCCCCAGCACGGTCAGATGCGGAAACAGATAGAGATGCTGAAAAACTGTTCCGACTTTGCGTCGCAAGTCAGTCACACGTCGGGCGTATACCTGCTTTGGAAGATTTGATTCGAGTCGCACATCCGCGCATTCAATCGAACCACCATCGATTCGTTCGAGTCCGTTCAGACAACGGAGCAAGGTCGTCTTGCCACTGCCGGACGCGCCGATTATTCCCGTGACGGTCTGTGGCTGCACCGCGAACGACACGCCACGCAGGATCGGCGTGCCGTTGGCATTTTTGATGAGATTGGTTACGCGAATCATCAGCTGAATTGGTTCATTGGATCAATAACTCATTGAATCAATGAAAAAAACCGGTGTAACAAATCAAACAACCTCACTTTCCACTGCTTCAACCGCTTCTGTTCGCTGCAGTCGCCGCTCAAGCCGGCGCGCGAGATGCGCCATGGGCAAACTCATGATCAAATAAAAGATCGAGACCGCGACCCCCAACAACAGAAATTGACCTGAAGCGTTGGCCAGTTCGCGATAAGCCGTCGCCAATTCCCAGACTGAGATCGCGTAAGCAACCGACGTGTCTTTGAACAGCGACACGAAATCGTTTGTCATCGGCGGGAGCGCAATGCGAAATGCTTGCGGCAGAATGATGCGCCGAAATGCAAGCAGCGGACTCATGCCAAGGAGATAAGACGCTTCCCACTGCCCGCGCGGAATTGCGGCGAGCGCGGCGCGATACACCTGCGATTCATATGCTGCGTAATTCAAACCGAGTCCAATCAGCGCTGTCAGCCATCCCGGCATTGCGAGTCCAATGGTCGGCAACCCAAAATACAGAAACAGCAACTGCACCAGCACCGGTGTGCCGCGGAAGAACTCAACATAGATTGTGCAGAGCCATTGAATCGGTCGCGGGCCTTTCCATTGCCCGATCGCCAAAGGCATTCCGAGCACGACCGCGATAGCCATCGATCCAAACGCGATCAGCACCGTGACAAAGGCCGCACGCGTCAGTCGCCAAATTGCTTCGCGCCAATTAAAACTGATCGAGGTGATGTCGTAACCGGCGCTTTCCGATTGCGGCGGCTCGCCCGCTTTGTTCTTCGTTTGCAGTTCAACCTGGGCATCGTTCCAAAGTCCCCATTTGCGCAGAATCTGTTCGAGCGACCCGTCGTTGACGATTTTGTCGATGGCAGCATCGACTTCGGTCTTCAGCTCGTCGTCACCCTTCCGTAGTCCAATGTTGTACGTGCCGCGAAAGAAAGGCTCACAGGCGCGTTTCACCTTGGGATCTTTGCTGACATAGAAGACTTCCGCAGGCACATCCATGATGACCGCGTCGATGCGGCCTAATTTGAGATCTTCATACGCCGTAGGCGGATCGGCGTACGCCTTCATGGGGATGCCTTCTTTTTGCAGCAGCCGCGATGCGGCCGTGTTGCCGAGGGTGCCGACCACTCGATTCTTGCAATCCGAGAGTGAATGAATCTGCTGTTCGTCGCTCCGCACCGTCAGCGCGAGCTGAAAAATGTAATAAGGCTTGCTGAACTGAATTTGCTTCTGACGATCGGCAGTCGGCTCAAGCCCGTTGACGATTACATCGAACGACTTTCGCCGCAGGGCCGACACGAGCGTTTCCCAATCCGACGGGACAAACTCAGGTTGACGGCCCATCGCCGCCGCGAGCGCGTCAACCATCTCTTTTTCGTAGCCGATGTACTGATCGGGATGATTCGGATCGTTGAAGACGTAAGGCGCGCCGCCACTCGGGTCCGCGCCCCAGCGCAAAGTCTTTTGCGCCTGAACGCCTACGGCGCACAGGAGCGTTAGCAGAATCGATGTGATAATCGATCGACGCATGGGCTGAAGCGCGGACATTCTAACCGAACAATCCTTTTGCCGGGTTACAAAATGTCGGCCCATGCCCGCCAGACAAGCCGAGATTCATGTTGGCGCGCTCGTCGCATTCGCATACAATCCCCGGCCATGTGCACAGACAGAAGAGATTTTCTCCGCGCCTCGGCCGGTTTGGCGGGCGCCGCCCTCGTGGGAAACCGTTTTGCCTTTGCCGACACTGAAAGCGTCGCCAACGCTCAGCAACGTCAAGAAGTTCCGGATCTGATTCAGCGTCTGCGCAAGATGACTGCGGGCATCCTGCCAATCAGCGACGACGAACGCAAAACGCGCATCGCGAAAGCGCAGCGCCTGATGACTGAACAACAAATCGATGCGATCTACCTCGAACCGGGATCGAGCATGTTCTATTTCACGGGCATGCGGTGGGGAACGAGCGAACGAATGTTCGCGCTCGTGATTCCGCAACGGGGTGAACTCGGGTGGATTTGCCCGAAGTTTGAGGAGGAACGCGCGCGCGAGCTGATTAAGTTTGGCAACGACGTGCGCACATGGGAAGAAGACGAGAGTCCTTATCGCCGTGTTGCGCAGGTCTTTCGTGACCGAGGCATTAGGTCGGGCCGCATCGGAATCGAAGAGCGCGTGCGTTTCTTTCTCTTTGATGGGATTCGCCAGGCAGCGCCACGACTCGAGTTTGTCAGCGCCACACCAATTACCGCTGGCTGTCGCATGTTCAAGTCGCCGGCGGAGCTCGCGCTCATGCAAAAAGCGAACGACCTCACGATCGTAGCTTATCGCGCAACATGGGCCACAATGCGCGACGGCATGCCGCAGGATGAATTCACAAACAATTGCGCCACCGCGTTTCGCAACCTCGGAGTGCAGGGCGGAGTCTTTTGCAGCTTTGGCAAATATACCGCGTTCCCGCACGGCTCAAGCACGCCGCAAACTCTGGAGGAGGGTGACGTCGTTTTGATGGATGGCGGTTGCACGGTGGAAGGCTATCAATCCGACATCACGCGCACTTTCGTCTTCGGCAAACCAACTCAACGCCAGCGCGATATTTGGGACCTCGAGCGGAGATCTCAAGACGCAGGGTTTGCAGCCGCGCAGGTTGGCGTGCCCTGCGAAGCAGTCGATGCCGCCGCGCGCAAAGTGATCACCGGCGCGGGCTTTGGTCCGGACTACAAAGTGCCGGGCTTGCCGCATCGTACGGGTCATGGCATCGGGCTCGACGGACACGAATGGACCAACTTTGTGCGTGGCAACAAGACACCGATTCAGCCGGGCATGTGCTTCAGCGATGAACCGACGATTGTGATCTACGACGAGTTCGGTATCCGTCTCGAAGACTGTCTTTACATCACCGACAAAGGCCCGAAATTCTTTACCAACCAAAGCCCGTCGATTGATAAGCCTTTCGGCTGATCAGGGCGATCCAACTCCCGAACCGACGATTATGGTTTTACTCGGCGCGGGCCTGGCCGGAACAGCCGGTGCCGTGCGACGTCGCCGAAAAGCAACTGCGGCTGCAGAGCCCGAAATCGAGAACCGCACGAATTAACTGACACGCGAATTGTCCAGACTCAAGCCGGCGCTAACCAGCTCCGGCTTTTTTGTTTTTCGCGAAATGAATCTCGTTGACAAGCCTGGGATCCGAGCATACAAGTGACCTAAAGCATTTCGTTGAGGAGTTTTCATGCGAAATCTGTTAATTGGTTTGCTCTTCGCTCTCGCACCTGCGGTTGGGGCCGCACCTTTAAAGGTCGTAAACGTCGGCGCGCCCGCGATCAACTGCGTCTTCACCACTGCATCGCCCTGCACCATTGGGGTAAGCGACACATCAGCCGATGTGCCGATGAGCGCGGGCGGCACAGGTCGTTTGCAATCGCGAACTTTCAAAGGATTGGCCGGATCACCCGCGAACGGCATGTTCGCATACGAATATCGTTTGAATTTAACCAATGCCGTCGGCGCCGTGAACATTGCGTGCATCGATTGGATGTCGATCAGTTTTGGTCCAGTCGTTAACACGCTCGACTACGACAGTGATCGGAAACCAGACCAGGTATTTGTGGTAACCAGCGGCGGTCTCGGCACAATTGGTTTGGCATCTGCGGTCCAAACCGCGGACACAATTAGATTCAAATTCAGCAAGCCGGTGTGCGAAGGCGGGGCGCCCGGAAAAGGTGACAGCAGTTTCTTCTGGGGCCTCGTCTCCAAATCGCCTGCTAAAGACGTGACCGCGATCGTGCACGAAACCGGAGGCGCAACGCACGTTGTTAAGGCTCGCTCGCCGATGTAAAGCTGCCATTTCCGCACCTCTGTGTGCTCTGTGGTAAAACATTCTGCGGATTAGGCAACATCACAGAGGAACCTTTGCTCAACTTTGCCATTCAGACTGCGCGCGACGCTGGGCGTTTGTTGGCCGAACGGTTCGGCCGAAACCTGCGCATCAGCAACAAGAGCGAACTCGACCTTGTCACCGAATCTGATCTCGCGTCAGAACGTCTCATCATCGATCGCATCAAGACGTACTACCCCCGCCATGCCATTCTGGCTGAAGAATCCGGCACAAATCCCCCAGCGACGGACGGCGAGCAAAGCGATTGGCGTTGGATCATCGATCCGCTCGACGGCACGACCAATTACGCGCATGGCTACCCATGCTTCTGCGTTTCGATCGGCCTTGAGCATAAAGGTCGTATCGAGGTGGGCGTCGTTTATGACCCGATGCGTGACGAATGTTTCGCGGCCGAGCGCGGCGAAGGCGCGGCACTCAACGGCAAACGTATTCAGGTTTCGCCGGCGCCGAACCTTGCAAGTGCGCTTTTGTGCACCGGTTTTCCGTACGACGTGCGCGAGCGCAGCGAGTTCGCGCGGCACTTCGCTAATTTCATCATGAATGCACAGGGCGTGCGGCGCGACGGCGCCGCCGCGCTCGATCTGGCCTACGTAGCGGCGGGCCGCTTCGACGGTTTTTGGGAAGAGGGGCTGAAGCCGTGGGATGTTGCGGCCGGTGTCTTACTGATCGAAGAAGCCGGCGGAAGAGTTTCCGATTACCTTGGCGGTACGCTCGACATTTTCACACCGCCGATGCTGGCGAGCAACGGTTTGATTCATGAACAAATGATGCGCGTGCTGGCGGTGTGATCGGCCCGCGCATGCACTCCACTCACTGCGTCGCTTTCTTGTGCGTGAGCAGGTTGCAGGCGTCGATCGCGCTCGTGGGATCAACGGCGTCGTTGCCCTCTTTAATGTGCTGGATGATTCCGTCTTTGTCGATCACGAATGTGGTGCGCATCGCATAATCGCTCTTGGCGGGATCGTAAATGCCATACGCTTTCACTACGTCACGTTTCCAATCGCTTAACAACGGGAAGGTCACTCCGATCTTTTGTGCATACTCTTTGTTAGCGGGATTGCTGTCCATGCTAATGCCGAACACTTGTGTGTCTGTTGCTTCGAGTTTGGAGATATCAGCCTGATACCCCTGCAATTCTTTCGTTCAACCGCCCGTGAACGCCAGCACATAGAAAGCGAGCACAACATTCTTCTTGCCTTTAAAGTCACTCAATTTGTATCGAACCGTCTTGCTGTTTGCGTCGACAACAGTGCTCGGCAGATTGAAGTCGGGCGCCGGATCGCCAACTTTCAGGTTCGTATGCGGCGCCGGCGGTGGCGTCGCGGGTTTCGGCGCCGCGGATTGCGTCGGCGCGGATTGCGCTACTGCGAAGGTCGCGGTCGCAGCAAATAGAAAGATGATGCCAAGGGCTTTCCGTGTCATTGGAACGACTCCTTTGTGAGTATGCCTGCCTGCTGCCATCTGCTCGCTGCCAAGTGTCTCGCTCAGGTCTCGGAAGCACGCAGAGTGTACATCCGCTCGTCCGCCGCTGCAAAAGTTTTTGTGTCAATCCGCTTGGATTTCCTGGATTTTTTGCTTCTCGCAATCAAACTCAAGAATTCCTCAAGAGGGGTCCGGATAATGAGGGCACCCTGAACTGAGCGGGGTCGGAGCGCAACAATCCCACGACGGCCAAGAACTTCTCAACGATGAACAAAGACGAACTAATACACGACAAGATTTCGGTTGCGGACGGTGCGGCGCGGACTTCGCGACTGCGTCTTCTCAATCTGGTTCTGGCCAGCATGACGGCAAACAACGCCACCGTGATTCATGGTCGCGCCGGAACCGGCAAGACCACTCTGGCCGCAGATTTCGCCCGACGAGCACCGCGTCCGACGTGCTGGTTCAAAGTTGATGCGGGCGACGCAGACTTGGCAATCTTCTGCCGCTACCTAACCGCCACGCTCAAGTCGCACTGTCCACCGCTCGATGAGCGTCACATGCTGCAAATTGCCGAGTCAGATGCCAGTGATCGGGCAGGCTTGTTGGCCGAAGCCCTCGTGTTTCAGTTCACCGACCTTCGTAGTGATCCGCTGCTGTTGGTGATCGAGGACTTGCACCTGGTGTACGACGCCGAGTGGGTGGTGCCGTTCTTTCAAAGACTGCTGCCACTCTTGCCGTCTGAAGTGCACGTGATCATCACGTGCCGCAGCCTGCCACCGACCCCTTTGTGGCGCATGCGATCGAAACAGATGCTGCGGGTCATCGAGGAATCGGAACTGGCCTTCAGCTTTGAAGAGACGCTGCAACTCTTCAAGACCTACGGACTGAATGAAGACCATGCCCGCGCCGCTTTGCGTGAGACGAATGGACGCGCGGCCGCTATCTCGAACTTTGCGGCGACACCCGGACGCGCGGGACGCGCCGTAGCCGACAATTTCTTGTCGATCGAACCGCGACAGATGCGCGGCCTGGGTCAGGTTACCCCGGACTTTCAAACATAGAGATTGCTTTCGGTAGCAATGCCTTCAGTGAAGATTGCCCCCGTTACAAATCGAGTCGTCACGAATGGCGACGATGTTCTCGCGCGCGTTCCCAACCATAGAAGTCGTGCTTTTGGCTGTGCTACTCTCCGCAGCAGTTCCCGACAATTTGCTTCGCAAGTCGTCATGGCCAAAGGCGAACGCAAAACCGCCAAAGTTGTTACACCATCCACCGCCGCGCCGGTAGTCCCTGTGCCGGGCACTTTCTTTTTGCGCACCAAACTGCTGGCGCCGAGGCCAACGCCAGAGTTGCTTTTTCGCGAACGACTGATTGAGCGGCTGCACGCTAACCTTTCGCTGCCGATGACGCTGGTCACGGCTAATGCCGGGTCCGGCAAGACCACTTTGGTCGCTGATTTCTTGCGTCAGCAGGAACAGCCCTACGTCTGGTATCAACTCGATCATACAGACAGCGACCCGGCGGTGTTTGTCGGATATCTCGCGCAGGGAATCCAACAACGCGTGCCGTGCTTCGGCGAAACGATCTTCGCTTATCTGCAGGCGAACGAGCTGGCGCAGCAGCCGGAACGCGCTGCTGATGTGCTGCTGAACGAAATTCTCGAGCACGTCGAGCAACAACTCATCGTAGTGCTCGACGATTACCATCATCTCGGAACTGACACTCCCGTTCACGCGGTGGTCGATCGTCTGATCGCGTATCTACCCGACGTGATGCACGTCGTCATAATTTCGCGCGATGTGCCACCGCTGACACTCGCCAGATTGCGATCACAGGATTCGCTGGCTGTGATCGATCGAGGCGATCTGTTGTTTACGGCGCAGGAGACCCAGGAGCTGTTTCGGAAAGGCTTTGGTCTCGAACTGACTGCTGACCAGTTGCGCGAATACGGCGAGCGTACGCATGGGTGGATCACGGCGCTCCAGCTCGTGCGGCAAGTCGCGCAGCGACAAGTTACTGGCCGAGACGGCGCGGTAGCCGATCCCCTCGTCGTGTTGCATCAATCCGAGCGCGACATCTTTGAGTATTTCGCGGAAGAGGTCTTCAGCGCAGAGCCACCGGAAATTCAAAAGTACTTGATGCGAATCGCTCTGCTCAGTCGCATCGACGTCGAGACGTGTGCCCGGCTTTATCCCGAACTGCTCTCGTCGGCAGTTCTGCCGCAACTTGTTCGTCGCAACGTCTTTTTGACCGTCGCGAGCGATGCACGCGGCGAAGAGTATCGCCTGCACCCGCTGTTTCAGAGTTTCCTGCGAAGGCGCTTGCGCACTGAAATTGGCATGGCAGGTGTCGCCGCTGAACATGCTCGTTGTGCCGAATATTTTCTCACGCGCGGTGATTGGGACAGCGCCGTTCGTCATCTGCTCGAAGCGGAGCAGTTCGACCGCGCCGGCGCAGTAATTTCCGACCACGGCCGCGAATGGATCGCGTCCGGCAAACTTGCTTCGCTGTCGTCGTTGGCTGAATCGCTACCGAATACCGTGCTTGAGGCACATCCACGCGCATTGGCGCATCGCGCTGAAGTCGCGCGGTTGCGTGGCGAATTCGAAACAGCACAGAGTCTTTTCCGGCGCGCGGCGGCAGCTCTACGGGTGAACGGCGACGACGAGGCTGAGGCGGAAGCGCTGCACTCGCTGGCGACTATTTCCCGCCGTCAGGGAGACTACGAATCAGCGTTTAAGTATCTGGACCGCGCCGTTGAACTCACAAAATCCGATTCCCCGGTGCGGGCAAAATGTGGGAACACGCGCGGGCTTTGTTTCGCTTCCCAGGGCGAATGGACCGCCGCTGAGCGCGAGTTTCGTGTGGCCTTGCAGTCGGCGGAAGAACGCAACGACGAACATCAGATTCGGCTAATCACACATAACCTTGGCCTGCCGCCCTTGATGCGCGGCGACTTTGGCCAGGCCCTGCATTGGTTGCGTCGCATGTTGCGCACAGACGATCGCGAAGCTCCCATTCCGCAGGAAGCCTGGGGTCATCTGAACATCGCGCGTTGCCACCTGTACCGCGGAGAGCTGGATGAAAGCGAACGACATCTCGACCTCGCGCTGGAGCGGTGTCAACTCTTCAATCTGGTCGGCCAACTAGGCGAAGCTCTGGAGGCCTACGGAAATCTTTGGCGCGAGCGAAACAATTTGACGCGCGCGGCAGAGTCTTACGAGCGCGCCTGCCGCAGTTACGAACAGGCCGGCATCGACCTTTCGCGAGTTGAAGTTTTGGAAGAGCAGGCCCTGCTCAGCTTGAAAGCCGGTGACGCCGCTCGGGCACGCGCGCAAATCGACCGACTCATAGATTCGCGGAAAGAGCGCAACGATACAATTGGAGTTTTTACGGCCACGCTTGCCCTCAGTCGCGTGCGAATTGCGCAACGTGAATTTGCCGAGACAAAGAATGAGTTGCTGACGACGCTCGAGTATTTTCGGGCACACGGACAGTACTATTACGAAGCGCAGGCGTGTATCGAGCTGGCGGCGTGTGAACTCGAACTCGGAAACGAGCCGCAGGTGTTCGAACTGCTGCGGCGCGCGCTCGATTTGGCGGCACGGTATGACTACGACTATTGGCTGCGTCAGGAGATCGCGCATCGACCAGCATTGTTCGCCTCAGACGTCGCGCAGGACATGTTGCCATCAGACCTGCGCGTGCAGCTTTCAACGCTTCCAGTCGTTGCGGCTCAGCCCGCGAAAGCTGTCGCCACGCTGACACTCGGGCCGCTCGTCGATTTGACGGTAAACATGCTTGGGCCGGTTGAGATCTTTCGCGATCCCGCCCGCTCGTTTGCGGCCGACGCCTGGACGACGCGGCGGGCGCGAGACATCCTGTGCTACATCGTTTCCCGACGTCATCATCGCGCGGCAAAAGACACAATCATTGAAACGTTCTGGGCTGAAGACAACCTGGCGACAATTGAAAAGAACTTTCATCCGACCATCTCGCACATTCGCAAGGCGCTCAACAGCAATCAGCCGCTGAAACAAAACTTCATCATCTATCGCGACGGCGATTACCAACTGAATTCCGAGTCTTCCTATAGCATCGATACCGAGACCTTCGAGCGACTGATTTCAGACGGAGAGAACGCGCGCCGTGAACGAAATTACGAGCGCTGCATCGATTGCTACGAGCAGGCAGTGGCGCTCTATCGCGGCGAGTTCATGCAAGGCACATATGAACCGTGGGTGGACGAACAGCGCGCGTATTATCGCGAGCAGTATCTGCGCATGCTGGAATCGCTGGCGGGCGTAGCCGAGAAAAAACAGGAATGGCCGCGCACGATGGATTTGGCGCAGCGCATCCTGCGCGAGGACCAGTTTCGCGAAGACATCCACTGCATGTTGATGCGCACGCACGCCGCATTGGGAAATCGCGTCGCGGTGAAAGAGCAGTACGAAGCCTTGCGCGAACTCTTGCAAAACGAACTGGGCGTCGAGCCGGCGACACAAACGCAGCAAACGTTTCGCGAACTGATGGAGAGCTGAGAAATTGCTTTAAATACTGAGAAAAACCCGTGGAAAACCCAAACAGAAATGCAAGGCGTCCGCAACAAAGCCGAGCCAGAAGGCGACTTAGAATTTGCGCTGTCTCAGTTCTTTCTTTGAGCAGTTGCGCCTCGCAACATTGTAAGCGAAACAAGCCACTGTCTTGACCCGACCGTGGCGATGGCTTGTACCCGATGGCAATTCATTTAGTCAAAAAATTTCATGTCGCGATTGCCCTGGTGCTCGTCGTTCTGATGAGTTCGGTGCCGGCGCTTGCCGGGCTGACGATCATCGGATCGAATGGTATTACCGCGTCGGGCGCGGACGGCATCATCTTCTCGAACACATCAGGCATCACGGCGAGTGGCGCTGACAGCGTGCTGGCGTTTTCGCCAAACGGCATCACCGCATCGGGAGCAGACGGCATTACTGCGAGCGGCGCCGACGGAATCACTGCCAGCGGCGCGGACGGCATCACGGCATCAGGCGCCGATGCGACGACAATCACGCGCGCCGATTCACTCACGGCCGTCTCAGGACCTAACGGAATCACTATAAGCGGCGCCGACGGCAATACATATCAAGCAGACTCGATAGTCGTTCGAAACCCAACAGGCATCACTGCGAGTGGCGCTGACAACGTAATCGCCACGGGCACAAACGGCATTACGGCCAGCGGCGCAGATACGCGGAACATCGCACATGCCGATGGCATAACCGCGAGTGGCGCTGACGGAATCACAGCAAGCGGTGCCGACACTGTCGTGACTGTCAACGGCGCCAGCGGGATTATCGCGACGACCCCAACTGGGGTGATCTTCTCCGTGACGCCGAGCGCGGTAACGATCACTGGCGTCAGCGGCATCACCGCGAGCGGTGCGGATGGAATCACGATTAGCGGAGCCGACAACTTTGTACTGACGGGCGTGACGGCGTTGACCTCGGCGTTGAATGGCGCGGGAGTCAGCACTGGGATCACCAGCGTCGATCCCGAACTCGCAGTCATTCTGAACAACGCAACTGACGACAGCAGCGTCGATGCGGTAATCACTTATCGGGCCATGCCGACCGATGGGGATCTCGCTGATTTGCAGCAAATCGGCGTGCTGGGCGGCACGCGCTACCATTCGTTGCCGATGGTGTCGGTGACGACCACGAAGACGCAGCTGATGGCGATTTCGCACCTGCCGCACGTGCGATCGATTTATGGCAATCGCACGCTACAGTGGAATCTCGAAGTGGCGAACCGAAATACCATTGGTTCAGATCGAGTAAGGAAGAGCGGCGAACTAACGAGCGCTAACCATGGAACACCGGTAACTGGCCGCGGCGTTACCGTAGCAGTGCTCGACACGGGCGTTGACGGAACGCACGGCGACATTTCCGGCCGCGTCGTCCAAAACGTGAAGCTGGCCGACACGGAAAGCCTCGGAGTTGGTTTCAATTACCCCGTCGTTTCGGCAAATCTTCCGAACACGGACCAGGTCTATGGCCACGGAACCTTCGTCGCCGGAGTGATCGCGGGCAACGGCCAACAATCGGCGGGCAAGTACGCGGGCGTGGCTTCCGGCGCAAACATCCTCGGCTTAAGCGCCGGCGATGCGACGCTGCTATTCATCCTTTCTGGTTTCGATTATCTGCTGACGAATGCGCAAGCGTTCAATGTGCGCGTGGTGAATTGCAGCTTTTCGGCCAACACTGTGTTCGACGTTAACGATCCGGTCAACATCGCGACAAAGATGCTCACCGACGCAGGTGTAAATGTCGTGTTCTCTGCCGGTAATAGCGGATCGGGAGCTGACTCGCTGAATCCGTATTCGGTGGCACCGTGGGTCATTAGCGTGGGGGCCACCGACAACGTCGGGCATCTTGCTGACTTTTCATCGCGTGGCGAATTCGGCAGCCCGCTATTTCATCCGACATTGGTTGCGCCAGGCGTTAGCACCGTGAGCTTGCGACCTTCGACATTGGCTTCCGTCACAACCGCGAGCGGTTTGGGAACGAATAACTCGCAACTAAGCGCGAGCGAACTGCCTTACTACACAACGGGCGACGGAACCAGTTTTTCTGCGCCACAAGTTGCTGGTGTGATTGCTTTGATGCTCGAGATAAATCCGCAACTGACACCGGCGCAGGTGCGCGACATTCTGCAACGAACGGCGACGCCTCTGTCCGCGTACTATCTGTACGAAATTGGCGCGGGCATGTTGAATGCGCATGCGGCGGTGCTGGAAGCGGCTTTTCCGCAGAGACATTTTGGTTCGTGGCGCGGCGTGGCGTTCCAGAATCAGGTTCAGTTCACGCCCAGTTCGCCGCAGACATTCATCGGAAGTGCGGCGCCGGCTGCCTCGACGGATACAGCACTCGCGCTGCCCGCGGACACGGTGCGCGCATCTTTGCAAATTGCCTGGGGCGGACTGACTTCGGTGAATCGATTAAGTCTCGCACTGCTCGATCCGAACGGCGTGCAGCAAGGAATTGCGAACGCGGCGCCGGCGCCAGGACTGACTGGCCGGCGACAACGAACATCTATTGATGCACCTGCGGCCGGGACATGGACTGGGCGTGTCACGAATGTGATCGGCACAGCTTCTACGCCGACTGCCGGCGATAGTGCAATTGCGCCTTCTGGAACCGGCGTCAACGCCACGACGGGCGGCACTGGTTCACAAGTCTTTTATGGTGTGTTCCAAACTGTATCGGCTCGATATCCGGCGTTGAGCGATCTCAGCGCGCTGGACAGTTCATTGCTGAGTGAAGTGAACCAGAGCTTCCGCTCGTTGGTGATGGCTCCGATCGGATCGCGTTTCCGGCCGAGCTTTTCGGTCACGCGCGTTGATTTGGCCAGGGGGCTGGTGCTTGGAGGGCACGTGCCGCAGTACTTACCCAGCACCTCGAACTATCCGGACGTTCGCGACAAGGCAACGATGCTTTTCGTTGAAAGCGGGCAAGCATCACCGAGCGGCGCGCTGTTCCCGTCAATTACTCCCGGCGCAAACTTTCAGCCGGATGCGACAGTGGATCGACTAACTGCGGTCGTTGCGCTTGTCCGCGCGGCGGGACTCCGGCAACAGGCTGAATCCGGAACTTACACGCTCACATACACTGATGCGCTATCAATTCCGGCTTCACTGCGAGGCTATGTTGCCGTGGCGGTGCAGAACGGCTTGATCAAGATGAACGGATCAGCGTTCAATCCTTCCGGCGCGTTCACCAGGCTTGATTTGGCTCACGCGACATCGCGACTCGCCGGGATGCCGCTTCAATAGCTCACCTGAAACGGCCGTAATAGACTTCAGTATCGTAATCAAACGTGACTTTTCCGTCGGTCTGATTTGAGTCAAAGATCTCTCGAAGCAGGCTGATCATCGGCTCAAAATTCGCATCTCCCGGTTGCGGCGCATATGATGCCGACAACGTCCGTCCTTGGAACCCTTCAAAGTCAAACAATTGCTGGAACTTAAATTGGGCGATCTTGTATTCACCCGCCGCGAAAAACTTGTCGATCTCAATGTCTTCAATTTCGCGGTGCACGTCGCGATAGTCTGTGCCATACCGCAAGAGC
>Ga0105243_10000090_pt1 | contig 102483 bp, 86 predicted proteins | sample KBSM34metaG_FD_81525 | JGI IMG/M metagenome (GOLD analysis project Ga0105243, IMG submission 81525) | Miscanthus rhizosphere microbial communities from Kellogg Biological Station, Michigan, USA - KBS M3-4 metaG | ecosystem: Host-associated > Plants > Roots > Rhizosphere > Soil | place... | reverse complement strand
ATATTGACTATTATAATAACGACAGGATAAGACTTAATTTAAAAGGAAAGAGTCCGATAGAATATCGAACTCTTTATTATCAAAAGATTATTTAATTTTGTCTAAACTTTTGGGTGCACTCTATTTGGGAGCTTTTTTAATGTCTGTATTACATAAAAGATTTGATGATGGTGATAAGGCTCATGGCAATAACAACAACACCTACTACAGCAAACATTTTCTTAGTGGGTAATTTCGAGGTAAGCATTGCTGAAAACGGAGCGGTAAAAACACCTCCCAACAGCAACCCCAATACAATATTCCAATGATGGATCCCAATGGTAAAAATAAAAGTGACGGCACTGGTAACCGTTAATAAAAACTTAGCAACAGTTGAACTGCCTACCACATACCGTGGAATTCTTCCTTCTTTTATTAATGTTCCGGTAACCAGAGGTCCCCAGCCACCCCCTGCAAAAGAATCTATAAAGCCACCCACCAGTCCCAGTATTCTGAGATTCGTTCTCCGTTTTGTTCTGATCCGATTGGCTTTTTTGTTCTTAAAGGCATTTCTCAGGATATTAATTCCCAGATATAAAGTATAGCAAGCGATAATAGGTTTTACGATATGGGCATAATGTTCACCATAATGAGATAGAGTTAATGCTCCGATAATAGAACCTACGATGGCTAGCGGGAACAATACCCACACCATTTTTTTATTGACATTTCCTAATTTGTAATGGCTGAAGCCTCCGGCTGCTGTAGTAAAAGATTCTGCAGAATGAATACTTGCGCTCACTACGGGCGGTGGAACATTGAGCAACAGCAATATAGTAGTACATATCACGCCATATCCCATTCCCATGGAGCCGGCAACTATTTCTGCCATAAAACCTGCAAAAAGCATCCAGTAAAAGATATGACCGTCTTTACTCAGAAAATTCTGAATATCCCCGGAAAGATTGAACTGATAAACCACAAGACCCAATATTCCAAAGAGCAGCAAAACCCCAATAATTGCCAGATAAATATTTGCTTTTCTCTGGGCTATTTTGGTAATATGGATTAATTTTTCAATTTCTACATTGGATGTTACCGGAGAGACCTTTCCGTCAGATAAGTATTGGGTAGTTATTTTATTGAGTTCTTTTACTTTATAATTAAAGTCTCCCTTTAATTGATTGCGTATATTCTGCATATTATCAAGAACATGATCCATTTCATCGGGAATGGTTTCTGTGAATGTTTCTCTTAACCTCTTGGCTATAGTTGGTGATTTTCCATTGGTTGAAATGGCAATTTTAAGGCTTCCTTTTTTCACAATAGAGCCTAAATAAAAGTCACACAGATCCGGTTTATCTGCAATATTAACCAAGACACTATTCTGATGGGCCTGTTCTTTGATCTGTTCCGCCAGTACGATATCATTTACAGCAACAATGGCCAGATCGGTGTTCTTAAAATCATTATTGTTGTAGGGTCTTTCATGCAAAGTTATATTAGGGTATTGATTTTGTAAAGCTCTGACTTCCGGTATGATTTCCTTAGCAACGAGTCTTATGGAAGTTTCAGGTGAATTTCCAAGTACAGATTCTAATTTTTCAAGAGAAATCCTGCCACCACCAATGATCAGTAATGACAAGTTTTCAAGCTTTAAGAATATGGGATATAGGGAGTTACTCATCTTGATTAAAGTTTTAGATCATAGGTGAAAGCGAGATAATACAATCCTCCGATTTCAGGTCCGGCGGCGTATTGAAAATAACGGCGGTTGAGCAGATTGGTAGCCCCTATTTTTATATTCGCATGGATCTCAGGAAGTTTCCATGTTGCCTGGGCATCTAGGGTATAATAAGACGGTATTTCTCCTGAAGCTAAAGGACTTTCCCACATAAAGCTGTTTTGCCATCTTGCAACCACTGTAAATCCGATATTCTTAACAATCTCCCTATTTCCAACACTTACATTAACCATCCATTTTGGGGTATTGAATGCGGTAATAAATAGGTCCGAATTATTGTTGGAAGCAAGGTCATTATAAGAGATATTGGCGTTGATGTTATAATTTTTAATAACATTATACCGGACTCCTAGAGAAGTTCCATAGCTTTTATAGGTCGTATTACTGTTTGTATAGACTCTGTATCGGTCCTGTTTGCTACGGTCCAGCATAGCGAGAACAGCTGTATTGCTTCCTACCTGGCTGTTTTTAGGAACGGCAACTTCTACCTGGCCAAGAAACCCTTCGTAGATGTTGTAATAGAAATCCCAGTCCAGTACTAGTTTAGTATTAAAAAATACAGATTTATAGCCTACTTCAAATGAATTGATCTTTTCAGGTTGCAGTTTTTGCAGGTTGGCAACGGTCAAAAGCTGTTGACGGTCCTGTGCCGCCTGACTTTGACTTTTTCCTCCGTCTACATCTGCATTTACAGCAGAAGTAAATCTGTCAATAGAAGCCAGTGTGTAAGAATTTTCCAGATAGCCTAATCCTTCATTTACTTTAGAAAGGCCTCCCACTCTTCGTACATTTCCGTTGTTGACGAAAGAAAGAGCCTCAAAAAGTGAAGGAAAACGGTATCCGTTTTGAAAAGAAGCCCTGAAATTATGTTCATTAACAGGGGAATAAACAATACTTATTCTCGGGTTCAGTTTGGATTCAAATTCCGGATTTCTGTCAATCCGTAACGCTGCATTCAGTTTTAATTTGTCATCAAAGAAAAGTTTGGTAATCTGAGCAAATACACCATACTTCTGATAGATAACATCTTTCCCGAATGTACCGTTAGCTAAAGGAATATTTCTTTCACTCACCGGTCTGTTGAAGTCTACAAAGTTGTTCCCATCCGGAGTTATACTGTATAATCGGTAATCTATACCGGCAAGAAGATTGAATATTTTTACAAAGCGGGTCAGATCATAGGTGAGCTCGCCCTGATAAAAACGTGATTTTTGCTCCAGCTTAGCGCCTCCGGTTGCCGGTGCTCCTGCAATTCCGGCATTGGCAGAATCCCAGTTATTAATTCCAATAATGGTATTTTTTAACTGTTCAAAAGCTGCAGTTCCAGGGACTGCTCTATTTTTATCAGCTTCCAGACGGGCCAGAATAAACGCATTATTAAGGCTTTGTCCCGCATTGAGATTATTCTGAAGACTTGTCTGAAATATGTTTTTCCAGTTGGTATTCGAAAGATTGGTGAGATCCAGGTTGTCGGCTAACGGTTTCAGATTGTAGGAATCTCCGGTATTTTCAATGGAGACATAGGCTCTGAAAGTCAATTCTTTGCCTGTAAGTTCTATCTTATGATTTTGAACGGTGGCATTCTGTAGCCTGATTTTATTTCCTCTTTGAAATGTCCCGTCCAGTAATCCGTACCGATATACATAGGAAGCTCTCCACTGATCTCCAAAACGGTAATACAGCCCTGCATCAAATTTTATATTTTTCACCTCCGGACTTACCAGGTCTTTTTCCAGATATCCTGTTCTGGAAACATTAAAAGTCGTAGGCTTTCCATTATAGTCAACCTTTACGGCAACTCTGTTATTTCTTTCGTCACCGTATTTATTCCAGAGATCTTCAGCAGGATTATTTGCCAAAGAAAAATGAGGATTGGCGGTGATCAGTGAATTGGGATTTTGATCCGTATGATTGTCTGAAATCCAATCTACTCCACTGAAGTAAGAAGCATTCACTTTAACAGCCCAGTTTTTATTGAAAACTTTTGCAAACCGAATGGCACTTTCTCCCAGAGAAGATATTTTATGACTAACATTGTCTACATGATTAACCCCACCACGAAAGTAAACACTTATTCCCTGGGAGGTAAAAGGATCTTTTGTCTGGAGGCTTGCTAACCCGTTAATGGCATTCATCCCATACAGGGCAGATGCCGCTCCCGGAGTCACTTCCATAGACTGAATGTCCAGTTCGGTGGGACCTATTGCATTTCCCAGGGGTACTCCCAGCGTTGCAGACTGTACATCTACGCCATCCACCAGCTGCATAAACCGGAAATTATTAGGTGAATTGAAGCCTCTGGAATTGGGGATCTTCAATGTGAGACTCGAGGTCAGCAATTGAAGTCCTTTCACATTTTCCAACGTTTCATAAAAGGAAGCTGCCGGGCTCTCTCTGATGGTTTTGATATCAATTTTTTCAATGGCTATCGGAGATCTTAATATTTTTTCAGGAAGCCTTGATGCTGAAATAACAACAGCATCAATAATGGTGTTCTGAGGATTAAGCCCGATGGTTATTTTATTGGAAGAAGAAAGAACTTCAACCGTTTGATTGCTAAAGCCGTCTTTATTAATCACCAATCGGAATGGGATGGTAACTCTTGTTCTTATCTTAAAATTACCCAGCTGATCCGTTAGTGCTGTGTCTTCCGTATTTTCTATCTGTACCTTTACCGAATCAATACCTTTTTTTGTACCGGTATTTTTGATCATTCCGCTTAATTCAATAAGCTGCTGCTGTGCTTCTGCCAGGTTAAAAAATAGAAATGTAAAGGCAATAATACCTGCTTTTGGCAGAAAGGTTCCTTGTTTTTTGTTTTTCATTTTTCTTCATTTTTTAGGTTGAGAATGAAGCTGTCTGAACTTTTTTAATAAAACACCATATTTTTTACCACAAAGACTTAAACACTTTAGTTATTTTCAAGTGAAAATCTTCCTGTATAAGAAGTACACTTACTTTCTTGAAAAACTCAAATTTTCCTAAGTATTCCAATTTAGATACGGTATATTCCCCTCCTCTGAAGGTGTGGCAAACCAGAGGTTTGACGGGGGTGGTTGACTACATTATAAAAGTTAAAAAACAGCCTGATTAGTATTGGGATTTGAAAATCAACAACACATACACATTCGTTCGCCTAAAAGAAGAAATTGTTGGTTTAGTTTTTTCCGGTCATAAAAAAGGCTAGTCATATTTTCAATTTTAGTTTTTTTAATAAAGAATGCTTGAGCCTAAGGGGCTTTCAGCCAAAAAAGAGACAAAAGATTATATATAAACATTTGAGTTCACTTAAGTACGTGTACGATAATGCCGTGTAAAAGGTTCACCTAAGCCTTCTGAAAATCTCTCATTTTCCTGAATATCCCAATTTAGGTACGGTATATTCCCCTCCTCCGGAGGGGTGGCAAATCAAAGATTTGACGGAGTGGTTGACAACAGTATAATTTGTGGTTTCGAATAAAATGCATACTATTATTTTCAATGTAAAGTTTGTAAGTAACGGTACGAAAAATCACCAAATGTTTCTTCTGTATGTCTTTTGTTTACATAGATCCCGAAAAGTTCATCCAGAGTGGTAAGAATCTCTTCTTCGCCAATATTTTCTTTAAATTTTGTATTAAGGCGCATTCCCAATCTATCCCCTCCAATATGAAGATTATATTTACCATAAGCAGTCCCTACAAATCCGATTTCCGCATTAGGAGATCTTCCACAGCCATTGGGGCATCCCGTCATACGGATGGTGATGTCTTCCTGTAAAAGTCCATGTCTTTCAAGGATAGGCTCTATTTTAGTTACTAAAGAAGGCAGATAACGCTGTGCTTCCGCTAAGGCCAGTGAACAGGTATTTAAGGCTACACAGGCAACAGAATTTTTACGAAGGGCACTTGCCTCATCAGTATAATCTGAAATCCCATATTCTTGAAGAAGGCTTTCAATTTCAATTTTATCCTCCTCATTGATGTCAGCAAGAATAAGGTTTTGGTTACAGCTGAAACGGAAATTAAGTTTCCCGGTTTGGGCTATTTTTAATAACCCTGACTTTAAAGGATATTCCTGGGTATCTAAAACGCGGCCATGTTCTACAAACAAAGTATAAAACCATTTCCCTTCATGATTTTGAATCCAGCCGTAGCGGTCTTTTCTCTGTTCAAACTTAAATTCTCTGGCTGGCTCAAAGCTAAATCCTGTTCTTTTCTCAACTTCGGACCTGTACTGGTCAATTCCAAGTTTGTCAATTGTATATTTTAATCTTGACAATTTTCTGTCGCTTCTGTTTCCGAAGTCTCTTTGTACTGTGATAATTTCATAGACCGCCTGCAGTACTTTTTCCTCAGTATCTACAAAACCAAGAACAGAAGCAAGACGGGCATAGGTAGCTTCGTTTCCGTGAGTAGCCCCCAATCCTCCTCCGGCAGCAATATTATAGCCAACAATTGTATTGTTCTCAATAATGGCAATCAAGGCGATATCATTGATGAAAACATCCACATCATTATTCGGAGGAACTGCAATTCCTATTTTCAGTTTTCTGGGAAGATATCTATCCTGATACAGTGGATCTTCTTCAGCTTTTCGATCTACAATAAGCTCATCATCAATCCAGATATCATAATAAGACTGAGTCTTCGGAAGGCACATTTCACTGATCTTGCCGGCCAGCTCATAAGCCTCCTGGTGTAGCGGTGATTCAGAAGGATTGGCGGTACACGTTACATTCCTGTTGACATCTCCGCAGGCTGCGATAGAATCAAGATGCTGCAGATTGAAACTCTGAATGGTTGGTTTTAAATGTGACTTTAAAATACCATGCAGCTGGATGGTCTGCCTTGTTGTAATTTTTATGGTTCCGGTAGAATGATCTTCTGCTGTTTCATTCAATCCTATCCATTGATCTGAAGTTAAAAATCCCCCGGGAAGTCTTAATCTTATCATATAAGAATACAGCCATTCCAGTTTTTTAGAAACCCTCTCTTCCCTTCTGTCTCTGTCATCCTGCTGATACATACCATGAAACTTGATCAGGGTCTGATCATCTTCTCTGATGGCGCCTGTAAAATCATCGGAAAGGCTTTCCTTTAATGTTCCCCTAAGGCCGTTACTCCCGGTTTTAATTCTTTCTACCGGTGAAAGGTTATCTTTATTGCTCATAATTGTTTCTTTTAATTGTCCATCACAGTTTAATAAACATCCTTGGCATATCTGCCACTCAGTTCCATGTCTTCCAGATAATGAATAGCCTGTTCTTTACTTCGTTTTCCCTCACGTTGAATGATATTGAGGAGTGTTTCTTGCACATCTCTACTCATAGGTTCTTTAGCGCCACATACATACACAGAGGCACCGCCCTCAAGCCAATGGAAAACCTCCTGGGCTTTTTGCTCCAATTTGTGCTGTACATAGATTTTTTCGGCTGTATCCCGGGAAAAAGCAAGGTCTAAATGAGTGAGACTGCCTGTTTTCAGGAAGTCCTGAAGTTCAGACTGATAAATGAAGTCTGATACAAAATTCCGGTCTCCGAAAAAGAGCCAGTTTCTACCTTCTGCACCTATAGCATCCCGTTCCCAAAGGAATGATCTGAAAGGAGCAATGCCGGTTCCGGGGCCAATCATAATAATATCTTTATCAGCGTCAGGTAATCTGAAATGGCCGGCATCCTGAATATAGAAATCTACAATCTCCCCTTCAGTAAACCCACTTAGAAACCCACTGCACAAACCACTGTGTTTCTGATGGTCAACAAGGAATTCCGATTTGGCAACGGTGATATGAATTTCATTTTCACCATGAGCCTCCAATGAAGAAGATATCGAATACAGACGCGGCGCCTGACCTGTTAAGATCTGAATGATTTCTTCAAATTCCTCAGCTGTTTTCACAGGATAAATTCTCAAAAGATCAAGAAGACTTAAACGTACTTCAGGAATAGAATGCCCTGTGATCTTTGCATATTGGCTGACTACATTTTTTAAGAGATAGCTGATATTAAGGTGTTTGCTGAGGAGTTCTTCTACACTGTCCGATACTTTTGCGGTTTCAATGTTCTTTTTAGGATCAATCCCTGTGAGACTGATAATTTCCTCAACCATTGATTTTGAATTGAAAGGGATAATACCCAGTGCCGCACCTGGTTGATATACAAGCGGTTCATCTGTTTCTATCTCAATATGATAGGTTTCTTTTTCAGAAGTAATATCATTCAGATTGATCAGAGAAGAAACCGTTCCCCGGTATTTCTTTCTTCCTGATGATATTTTGGGAGCAGATCTGTTCTTTGACAGGTTATCTGAAGTTTTATTCACGGTTTCAAATACCTGTTCTATCCAATGGGCGGCTTCCTGCTCATAGTCTATATCACATCTTTTCAAGGGAATAATACGTTGCCCTCCTAATATTTCAAAACGGTAATCTACCTCTTCGCCAGTTTTGCAAAACTGAGGATAACTGCTGTCACCCAGGGCTAAAACCCCAAATTTCAGATCGGTGAGATTGATTTCATTCTCGTGGATATAATCGTAAAATTTCTTTGCAAGAAGAGGCGGTTCTCCTTCTCCCTGTGTACTGATGATAACAAAGAAAAATTCTTCTTTACCCAGATCTTTTGGTTTATACTGGGAAAGGTCTGCCAGTTTAACCTGAATTCCCTTTTTCTTGATAATTCCCGCTAAACCGGTCGCCAGCTTTTTACTGTTTCCGGTTTCCGTACCATACACTAAGGTTATCTTTTTTACAGTATTCTGATGGTTAGCATCAGTTGATAAAGGTGGTAAGGTAGCCGTGAGTGAAGATCCACCGGCAATACCTGCCAAATAACCACTTGCCCAGATGGCTTCATCTCTGGAAAAATCACCGGAGATCTTTTTAAGGACGTTCAGTTTAGTTTCAGACAGCATATTCAAAGAAATTTTGAGTTTTTGATATAAGACTTCCGTTTTCCACCGATTTAAAATATAAACCTTCCTGTTCTGCATTTTCCAACCAGGAGAATTCTTCATGAAGATGTACTATTTTACCAATGATCACCAGCGAAGGTGAAGCAAAATTTTTATTTCCAAAAGTTTCATTAAAATCATCAAATGAAGAGGTATACACTTTTTGATAAGGTGTAGTAGCCTGCTCGATAACCGCTATTTTTTTGTCTTTAGAAATTTCAAGCTGTTTCAGCTTTTCTACAAGATCTGTAAGATTTCCTTTAGACATATAAAAAACAAGAGTATCATTGGTAACAGCCAATTCTTTCCAATATTCTTCAGTAAGAATTTCAGATTTATAATAGGTCAGAAATCGGACAGATGTTGAATATCCTCTTGCTGTCAGAGGCATCCCTGCAAATGCGGCTGCTCCTAAAGCGGCTGTAATTCCAGGGATGATCTCATAGGGAATATGGTGTTTTTTTAAAACCTGCAGTTCATCCAGAATATTGGAGAATATGGATACATCCCCTCCTTTAAGCCTTACAACTGTTTTATTCTGAAGAGCATAATCAACCATCAGGGTATTGATATGAGTCTGAGGAGTAGATGCATTTTTACTACATTCTTTGCCTACGTAGATGACTTCTGTATTTTCATTGACGTAAGTTTCCAGGATCTCAGGACTTACAAGACGGTCGCATAAAATGACATCCGCCTTGGCAATGGCTTTTACGGCTTTTACAGTAATCAGTTCAGGGTTGCCGGGCCCTGCACCGATAAGGTAAACCTTTGGTGATTTTATAATTGTTTTCATTGAAAGTCGGTGTTAGTTGGGGATTTTAGAAGAGTCCTTCTACAGACAGATACCTTTCTCCGGTATCGTAGTTGATGGTAAGGATTTTAGCGTTAGACTGTATTTCAGGTAAATGTTTTGCTATAGCAGCTAAAGCAGCTCCGGTAGAGACGCCTACGAAAAGGCCTTCTTTTTTTGCTGCATTGATTGCATATTCATAGGCTTCTTCTTTACCAACGGTAATCACTCCGTCCAGAAGACTAATATCTAATATGGAGGGTACAAATCCGGCTCCTAAGCCCTGTAAAGGATGTGGTGCAGGACTTCCTCCACTTAATACAGGAGATAATTCCGGCTCTACAGCGAATACTTTTACATTGGGATAGGCTTCTTTTACCACTTTTGCAATGCCGGTGATATGTCCCCCGGTTCCTACTCCTGTAATAATATAATCCAGGCCGTCAGGGAAGTCTTTTAAAATTTCCTGAGCTGTAGTTTCTGTATGGATATTTACATTGGCGGGATTATCAAACTGTCTTGGAATCCATGAATTGGGGGTTTCCTCTGCCAGTTCGTTGGCTTTTTCAATAGCCCCTTTCATTCCTTTTTCCCTTGGAGTAAGCACAAACTGGGCACCATAAGCTTCCATGATTTTGCGTCTTTCAATACTCATGCTGTCAGGCATTACAAGAATAAGCTTGTAGCCTTTTACTGCAGCAACCAATGCAAGGCCGATTCCTGTATTTCCACTTGTCGGCTCTATAATGGTGCTGTCCTGGTTTAATAATCCTTTGGCTTCTGCATCTTCAATCATCGCCAATGCAATTCTGTCTTTAATGCTTCCTCCGGGATTGCTTTTTTCTAGTTTAATCCAGATTTCATGATCTGAATTGAAAAGCTTATTAATTTTTACGACAGGCGTATTCCCAATCGTTTCCAGTATATTCTGAAATTTCATATCCAATATAATTTTTTGTTTTCTGTTTTATATAACAAAGGTTAATGATTCCGGTAATGAACTGTTATCCTTTATTTTGATTTCACTTTTATGATAAACCAGAGAATGAGACGGAACATCCTGTGTGATCCAGACATTTCCTCCAATAATACTTTCTCTGCCAATGGTTGTACTTCCTCCTAAAATAGTGGCTCCCGAATAAATAATCACATGATCCTCAATATTGGGGTGTCTTTTCTGATTGGCTTTTTCTTTGGAAACATTCAAAGCTCCAAGGGTGACTCCCTGATATATCTTGACATGATTTCCAATGACCGTAGTTTCTCCAATGACGATCCCTGTTCCATGATCTATAAAAAATGATTTCCCAATGATGGCCCCTGGATGAATATCAATCCCCGTTTTACTGTGGGCATATTCTGAAATGACACGTGGCAGTATCCTAACCTTCTGATTCCATAGCTGATGGGAAATACGATATACATAGGTGGCAAAAAATCCGGGATACGCAAGGTATATTTCTTCTATAGATTCTGCTGCAGGATCAAATTGCAGGATAGACCGTGCATCCAGCACCAGCTGATCATAAAGTTCAGGCAAAACCTCAAAGAATGTATTCACATTAGTTTCCGCTTCTTTTTCACTTCCCGTTATTGTAATGATCATATTAAAAAGGCTGTCATGCAAAGCTGCAAAGCTCTTTTTCAACTGATCCTCGGTGTCGATTCTTTGGGGAAGAAAAAGCACCTGATACAAATCTTTAACGAAAGCTTTGGTTTTTGTTTTATCAAAGAATTCATGAGTCGTATTTTGTTTACTTTGATGAATTCTTTTGATTAAATTATCGTGGGTTGCCATTTTTTTATTGAATTATACAGGCCGCAACGGTAGAATTGGATGTTTCATCCACTAAAATTGCAGATCCTGTTTTTTTATTATTGATAAAACTGTCATAGACCAAAGGCTGTGCTGTCCGGAGTGTCACTTTCACAATTTCATTAAGCCTGATCTCTGTATCTGTTTTTTCCTGAGTAAGGGTATTAACATTAATCTTGTAGTCTACCTCTTTTACCACAGCCTTTACCAGCCTGCTGTTTTGCTGCAATACATATTTATTCCCCGGTTGCAGCGGCTTCTGATCCAGCCAGCATAAGAGAACTTCCAGATCTTTTTCTGTATTCGGAAGCTGTTCTTCGGTAGCAAAAAGATCTCCTCTGCTGATATCTAAATCGTGGGTAGTATGGATAACGGCAGGCTGCCCTTCAAATGCTTCTCCTTGTTCCTCTCCGTTGATCTCAATTTTAGAGATTTCAGTGATCAGGCCTGCCGGAAGAATATGAATCTTGTCTCCTTTTGTAAATTTCCCACTGATGATCTGCCCTGCGTAGCCTCTGTAATCATGCAGTTCCTCTGTTTGAGGTCTGATCACATACTGAACCTGGAAACGGTTCCCGGTATTCAGTTCTTCATGCAGGGTTACCTGTTCCAGATAATCCAGTAGAGAATTCCCATCGTACCAATCTGTTCTGGAAGATTTTGAAACGATATTATCTCCTTTCAATGCTGAAATAGGGAAATAGCTGACATCATTCAGCCCCAGATTATCGGCAATTTTTGAATAGTCGGACTTTATTGCATCAAAAACATCTTCAGAATAATCTACCATATCCATTTTATTGATGGCTACTGCTACTTTTTTCAGTTTTAGTAATGATGCGATGATAGAATGTCTTCTCGTCTGTTCGATCACTCCTTTACGGGCATCGATAAGAATAACCATCAAATCAGAATTGGATGCTCCGGTAATCATATTCCGGGTATACTGCACATGACCGGGAGCATCAGCAATAATAAATTTTCTCTTTGGGGTTGAAAAATAGCGGTAAGCCACATCAATAGTGATTCCCTGCTCTCTTTCTGCACGTAAACCGTCTGTTAAAAGCGCAAGATCTACCCCGTCTTCATTTTTGTTTTTAGAATGTTTTTCAAGTACTTCAAGCTGATCCTGTAAAATACTTTTACTATCGTAGAGCAGTCTTCCGATCAGGGTACTTTTACCGTCATCTACGCTTCCTGCTGTTATAAATCTTAATATATCCATCTGATTTAATTATAAATAATACGTGATAAATAATAATTGATCGAGAGTGTCTTCCATAAATTATTGATCAATTCTCTTTTATCATCAATTAGAAATAGCCTCCTTTTTTCCGGTCTTCCATTGCGGCTTCTGTTACCCTGTCATCAATACGGGTTTCTCCACGTTCTGAAATTCTGGTCGCAACAATCTCTTCGATTACGGCGTCAATAGTTTCGGCCTTAGATTCCACTGCAGCAGTACACGTCATATCTCCTACGGTTCTGTACCGGATCTTTTTTGTTGTGACTACATCTTCCGGTTCTAAAAAGACATGTAAAGAGTTTGCAAGCCACTGTCCGTTAAAGTCTACCACTTCTCTTTCGTGCGAAAAATAAATAGAAGGCAGTTCAATTTTTTCTCTTCGGATATAGTTCCAAATATCGAGTTCTGTCCAGTTACTGATGGGAAAAACCCTTACATTTTCTCCTTTATGGATTTTTCCGTTAAAGATGTTCCATAGTTCAGGACGCTGAAGTTTGGGATCCCATTGCCCAAATTCATCACGGACTGAGAATATTCTTTCTTTAGCACGGGCTTTTTCTTCATCTCTCCTTGCTCCTCCGATACAGGCATCAAATTCAAATTCTTCAATGGTATCCAGCAAAGTATAGGTCTGCAGCCAGTTTCTGCTGGGGAATTTACCTTTAGCCTCAGTAAGTTTTTTACGTTGTATCGTATCTTCCACTTTTCTTGCCACTAAATTAACATCCAGTTGCGCTACCAGCTGATCCCGAAATTCCAATACCTCCGGAAAATTATGTCCGGTATCAACATGTACAAATGTAAACGGGATCTTTCCGTGTATAAAAGCTTTCCTTGCCAGGTGAGCCAGCACAATACTGTCTTTCCCTCCGCTGAATAATAAGGCAGGGCGTTCAAACTGTCCTGCCACTTCTCTTAATATATAGATCGATTCGGACTCCAGCTGATCCAGATAATTTAAATGATGTATTGACATTTTTTCTTTTTTATTGATGAATATGTAAACCGCATTCTTTTTTGTTGGCATCTTCCCACCACCAGCGGCCTGCTCTGAAATCTTCTCCTTCTTTAATGGCTCTTGTACAGGGTTCACATCCTATGCTTACAAATCCTTTTTTGTGAAGAGGATTATAAGGCAAATGATATGTTTTTACATAGTCTGTCACCTGTTCTGAGGTCCAATTGAGAAGCGGATGAAATTTGATAATCTTATTATCCGGGTCCCATTCCAGCTGCGGCATATGCTGTCTGTTGGCAGAATGCTCTGACCGAAGTCCTGTGATCCATACTTTGTAACCTTCCAATGCTTTTTTTAAAGGATGTACTTTCCGGATTGTACAGCACATCTTCCTATGCTCTACTGATTGATAAAATGAGTCAGGCCCGTTTTCTGAAACAAAAGACCTTATTTCTTCCGTATCCGGATAATAGACTTTGATTTTCTTTTTGAAAAATGCTCTTGTATTGGTCCAGGTTTCATAGGTCTGTTCAAAAAGCCTTCCTGTATCCAATGTAAAGATCGCTACCTCCAGATCTTTTATCAGATGCGTGATGACCTGATCTTCATAGCTGAAACTGGTCGAAAAAATAACCTTCTCAGGGAATCTTTCTGCCAGAATTTGAAGACCGCTATTTTGGAAAGAAGCCACGGGGACCTCTTTCAGAAGTTGATCAAATTCTTTTTTCAGATTGTTTTCCATATCCAATTGAAATTAATTATTGCAAATATATATAAAATTCTATAACTCCTATCAAATTAGTAGAATTTAAATGAAAAAAAATTAATCTTTGTTGATAAACTTAGTGAGAGTGGCCTCCATCATGCTATTTCTGGTTTTTTCACGAACGATAATAAGTTCATTTCTAAGATAACAGGTAGCTTCATCTACACAGTCATCGCATGCTTCGTAGAAGTTTAAAGATACACAAGGAGTAAGAGCGATAGGCCCATCAAAAATACGGTAAATGTCTGCTAATGAAACTTCATCAGGGGATTTAAGCAAATAATATCCTCCAACTTTTCCCTGTTTGCTGTTAACGAGCTTAGCTCTTTTAAGTTCAAGAAGAATTTGTTCGAGAAATTTCTTGGGAATGTTCTCATCCAATGCAATAACGGAAGTGGGCAGAAAGCCTTGATTGTAATTTCTTGCTAATCTGACCATTGCTTTCAGTGCGTATTTGCAACGTTTCGACATCATAATTCCTGCAAGTTATAACAAATTATCTGATAAATGAAATCTAATCAGAAACTGGTTTATAATTAAGTGATAAAAGAGATAGCCTTACTGAGTGTTTCAGGTTGCTATCAATTTCAACCCTTATAGGTTTTAGAAAATAGGCTGTCGAAAAGTTCACTTAAGTTTAAGGAAATTAAAAGATTGCTAAAGTATTACAAGTATTTCTAAACCTTATAGGTTTTAGAAACCTATAAGGTTTGTGTTTCTCAATACCATATTGAATCAATATAAACCATTAAGAGATTACCACAATTAAGTATAAGGCAAGCCGTAAACAGCCTGTTGAGAAGTTTATTTAAGTTTAAGAAAATCTTGATTTTTTTAAAAATAGTACAATTGAAGGACTGCACATTCCCCCTCCTCCGGAGGGGTGGCAAATCTTCGATTTGACAGGATGGTTTATTACACTCTGGTTAGTTTTCCTGTAAAACAAAATAAGCCAGTACCCTATCCTCTCGTTGCAGATTTTCGATTCTTTGAAAACCGCTTTTTATAAGAACTTTTTGAGATCCTATATTAGCGAGATCGGTTACCGCAACAATGTCTTTCTGTTGGTTTAAGGACAGACAATGTTCCACAAGTGCTTTGCATACTTTGGTTCCAATGCCTTTGCCCCAATAATTTTCGGCTAAAGTATACCCTATTTCTATCTGCTCCGGATGATCAAGGAAAACTCTGGCCAGGCACATTCCTACAAAGTCATTGTTTTGTACATTGAATATTCCCCATCTGCTGAAAGGTCCTTCTTTATAGTCTGATAATGCCTTTTCAAACATTTCTTTATATTCTTCAGGTGTTTTATAGGGCAGGTATCGGGTAACATTTTCATCTTCAAACAGATCGAGGAACAAAGTAAATTCCTGAGGTGTAAATTCACGGATGATGATTGTATCGTTTTTATAATACATAAGAATACGGTGTCATATAATTTGAAATGAATGAATAAAAATAAGTAAATAAACTAAGAACTGCTAGCAAAATAGATCATATTAATGAAAAAAATGGGCTTAAAAATTAAGCCCATCCATATTTACCCCATGAATATCATCTTCATCATTCTACTGTTTTTACAATAGTATTTCGTTACTAGTTTATTTAAAAAGTGTTAAACCAATCTGTTACTGCTTTAAAATAATAGTCGGGAGGCTGATGCCCCAGAAGACCTCCGCCACCAGAGTATTGTCCACCCTGGTATAAGGTAAGCTTTACCTGAGACGTTCCGGAATAGGTTTCGGTAATATCTCCTTGATTTCCAATGGTATTTGTGGTGTATTGATTCTGGTCTCCTCCATTTTTCAATATCCAAAAATCAGCTTGCTGTATTCCGAAATCACCGTCAATACTATTGCTTCCAAAATGGTCATCATCCAGTCCAAAGAAGATCCAGACTGCTGTATTTCCCAGATAATTGGGCTCATTAATATAACTTCCATTATTTTCAAACCAATAAGGTCTGTTGGAGGCAACCGGAGCAATGGCTTTGAATACCCCTTTCAGAAAATAAGCTGTAACATTGGCCATATCACCTCCCCAGGAATGACCTGTCGCGAAAATACGGTTGTTATCAACTGAATACGTATTCTTAATGAGTTCAAGAAGTTCTTTGGTAAACTGAATATCGTGCATCCCGTCAAAAGGAGCAGCATAATTTCCTAGTGCCCAGCCTTTATCGTTTCCCCAGTTATACTTCTGGTCAGGGTAGACAAAAATGGTATTATCCATCAGTTTTTCCAACCCGGGTGTATTGGCATTCCAACCCTTTCCCAGCCATTCATACATTTCTTTCCCTGTTGAATCGGTTCCTGCAAAAATAAATAGAACACGGTATTTTTTTGTACTGGAATAATTGGCCGGCAGAGAGATATAATAGCTTCTTTTATCTCCGGCGGCCGGAGAAAAGGTATATTCCTTTTGCCCGCTTGTTAAAGAATTTTTGGAAATAACTTCTGAATTCGCAAGCGGTTGAGCATCTGGTGCTAAAGTGGCCAACTCTTTGGTTTCACAGGAATAACAAAACAGGAAACAGAGCAGAAATACAATCTTCAAAGTGCTGATTGCCAAAAAAGTGAGTGTTTTCATATCTATAATTTTTGTAAATGATGTTTTTGGTTAACTGAATCGTTCAGGGTTAAAAATGTTGATATCAACAGATGGTTTCTGTTCCTCTGCAATTTCGGAGACTGTTTTTCCAAAGATTGGGCCAAGGCTTAATCCCATCTTAATCCTGTACCATTTCAAAAATGCATGCAGTTAAAATGTGAATGTTTGACGAATTTATAGTTAAAATAAAACCTTTTACTAATGATCATATTGTATCGATATAGCGTTTGATCCTATTTTTTAATGAATTTTTGGGAAGATTTTCCTAAAGATGTTTCAATATCAATTAAATAAGTTCCGCTTAGGAAGTGTTTAACATCAACCTTATCACCAATAACTTTAGCATTCATTTTTCTTCCAAACATATCATGAACAGAAATTGACTTAATTTTCCCTTTTGTTTTAATATTCAATACATCAGAAACCGGATTTGGATAGATGGATGTTTCTGAGTGTGTTGTATCAACGTCTGCAGTGGATAATGATAATGCACAAGGCGTTGTAATACTGCCATATGGTTGTGTATTGTATCCAAACTCAGTTACAGAATAACCTGAACCATTGGTCCCAACAATCAGTTTGAAATAGCCGTTAATATTGTAGCCTTCGAATTGGTTTCTAAAACCAACATAAGCGGTTTGGCCAGACCAGTTAGTGTATGTAGGGGTGTACACGTCAAGTTGTCCGGGAGTACCAATTGGGTAACCTATATTATTTGTATTAGTTATAGTGGTGCAAGCAGGAATTAAACTAATATTTCTTGTCCCCACCCCACATACTAATCCTTTCCAATAGGTTTCAAATTTTAATTGATTTGCCCCATAGTACCAAGCGCCATACCCTGCATCATCACTAAGTTCCGGGTTAATGATAAAATATTTCCAAGTTGCCCCGGAGTTGGTTGTTACTGTTGTTGCTGTTGGGTTGGCATAACTTTCCAGAGGAGTTCCTGTAACTATTTTATAGGGATTTTTGTAAGAAAAAGTTAATGCCAAAGCTGTAGTTGATCCTAATGAAGTTACGCCTCCTGTTATAGCCCGATCTAGGAACGTAATTGATGAATTCAGGACCTGACTTTTAGGATGACTGGTTGCCGCACCATTTATGGTAAGTGTAGCAGTAGTAGGGCTTGTAACTGCTATAGTTGCTGTTAGTCCTGCTGGCAATGAAGAAGTGAAATGTGTTCCTGAAGTAAGAGTTGTTCCATTTGGTACGGCAAATGTTGCTCCATTTAGGGTAATGGTTGATGTAGGGACAGATGCTACTGTTCCATCTAATGACACGGCTCCATTATTGTTTAAGTTCTCTGTAAATGTACTGTTGCTAAGGGTTAATTTAGGTGGAGTATTGGCAACTCCGGTTGCGGCTAAGTTGGCAGATTGCCATAAATTTATTCGCGAAGGATGATTTAATGCTGCTAGCATTCTGTAAATTTGTCCATTGGTAAACATTTTATAACAACCGGAAGAACCGTTGTATCCCATATAGTTTTCAACGTTCACTTTTTGTCCAAGACAATTGTTACCAGTTGTACATCCTAATCCGGAAGAATTATTTTCTACAGGTGTGTCAGCAACTCCATCACCATCATTAGTTGGGTTTGCAGTTGAACATGGAACATTAAACGTGTGCTGAAGATTTAACCAATGCCCAAATTCGTGAGTAAATGTATCAGAAAACTCGTTTGAAGCCACTGTTCCTGCAGCATTAAATATATAACGTCCATTATAAACAACTCTGGCTGTATTTACTGAAGTCATGTATGAATCCGGATACCAGGCAACTCCTGATTGATATAAATCTTTATTAGAATATAGATCATTTTGTATATACACATTCATATACTTTGTATTATCCCATGCATCTGCGCCAATTTCTGCATCATATCCACCTCCATTGCCATATCCACCTTTGAAAGGGTGAAAAATCACTCCGCTTGTTGCTTTTCCAGTTGGATCAATTTTAGCTAATCGAAATTCAACACTTAATGCTCCTCTGATAGATTGGAAATCAGGATCCACAGTATTTGAATCAGTATTGATTCCATTGAAATTTAAGTTGATTTGTTCCAGTAAGTCAACTACTTTTTGGTAATTTACTTTTACATTACTTTGAGATTCTCCATAAACATGAAAAACCACAGGGATGATGTAGGTTGGATTGTTGATCCTATTATTCAATGAATTTTTGTTTGATCCCATTTTTTTTATGAAATCTTGGGTGTATTTCTCAAAATTTTCATATTCAGCCTTAGATTCCGGGTGCAGTTCAAAATGTTTTTTCATCATTTCATCTGCTTTACACTCATGAGGTCTATTTTCTTGAGCAAAACCTATTATTGGAAATAGGAACATAAATAATACTGATTTAATTTTCATGATTTTTTGGATTTGTTTGTTAATAAATTATTTGAATAATCCAATTGTTTCGGGCTTAATCAACCTAATTTAATTGGATCTAGAATGATTTTAACTTGTCTGTAAATTTTGATAGTCAATACCTCTCATGCTTTTGTCTACAACTTTGCCATCCTTTATCATAAGTTCTGTGGGATAATGCTTATTCCATGATTGCTAATTTTCTGGAACTCTTTCTTTAAAAAAGTTTAAACAGGTTCAAATAGTAATTTTGTGTGTTATGTGATGTTTTTTTAACTAAATCTTTCAGGGTTGAATATCTTTATCTCAACCGTTGGCTTTTGGTCATTGGCAAGTTCTGAAACTGTTTTTCCAAAAATGGGTCCTAAACTTAAACCCATCATTCCACCGCCGCCTGCGATAATCAAGTTTTTTAATTGGGAAGATTGTCCTAAATAAGGAAGTCCATCCGGAGCACAAGGTCTGTACCCAAACCAAATGTCAGATTCTTTAGGTAATTCCACTTGAAAATCAGGAAGATATTGAGGGATAGACCCAACAATTCCTTCCACTCTTTTTATATTAATTTTATCCTGATGGGAAGCCAGTTCCATAGTGCCACCAAAGCGGATTTGCCCACCCATAGGGGTTACCGCTACTCTTGCCTCCAATAATAAGGCTGCATGTTCCATTGTATTGACAGGATTTACGGGCCGATGCATGAATGAATACCCCTTCCCCGGCATTAAATGGATTTTAATACCTGCTTTTTGGGCTAATTCAGGTAAAAATGAACCTCCTGTCATTACAAACCGGTCTGCGGTGAATCGGCTGTTATTTGCTATCACTGCTTTAATATAGCTTCCGGAAGTTTCAATGCCTGTTACTCTATGCTGAGTATGGAAAATGACACCATTACTTGTAAGGTAAGAGATCATTTGCTTCATCAGTTTCATCGGGTTCATATGCCCGTCACATTTGTAATTGATTCCTCCGATAACATCCAGTTTTGTGTTGGGCTCCAGTTCCTGAATTCCTTTCTGATCCAGAATATCAACTGCTAATCCTAAATTAATGGCTTTGTGGGCAAGTTCTGTTTCTTCTTCTGCTACTTTCTCAGTTTTATAGAGCATTAAAATACCGTTCTGGTTAAGCTCAAAGTCAAATTCCTCCTTTTGAGCAATTTCATTGTAAAGTGCACTACTGGCCAGATTAAGATCCCGGATTGCTGCTGCCGAGCGATCCACATGCTGCTGGTTGGAATGTTTTAAAAACTTTAATCCCCATGATACCAGTTTGGAATTGAGAGAAGGCCTGACATAAAAAGGACTTTTGCTGTCAAACATCCAGCGTATTCCCTGGGCAACCACTCCCGGAGCTGCCAATGGAGTAAAATGACTGGGAACAATCATTCCTGCATTGCCATAGGAGCAATTATTGGAAAGATTATTCTGTTCCAGGATTTCTACTTGCCAGCCTTTCTGTACGAGATAGTAGGCTGAAGTTAATCCTGCGATACCTGCACCGATAATAAGTGCTTTTCCTTTATTCTGTGTCATACGTTTGTTTACATAACCTGAAATCCCTGCCAGTAAGGATCTTCATCATCAATAATAATCTGATTATAACCGGTAATTCTTGCCCAGCCCTCAACTGATGGTATAATAGCCGGTTTTCCGTCAACAGTGGCTGTTCCTTCAATTCTTCCGATAAACTGAGAACCGATATAGCTTTCATGGATAAATTCTTCTCCTTCTTTCAATTTTCCTTGAGCATACCACTGGGCTATTCTTGCCGAAGTTCCGGTGCCACAAGGTGAGCGGTCTAAAGCGTTTTCGCCCACTAAAACTGCGTTACGTCCGCTGGCTTTAGGATCGGTAGGCTGACCTGTCCATTGGATGTGGCTTAATCCGGTAATATGTTCGTTTTCAGGATGGATAAATTGATACTTCTCATTGAGTAATTTTCGGATCATTTTCCCGTAATGAATAAGCTGGCTGGCTGTAAAATCAGAAATATCTCTGAAATTTTCCTGAGGGTCGATAATAGCGTAAAAGTTTCCGCCATAAGCAACATCTGCGCGTATTAATCCAAGATCCGGGCATTCCACTTCCAGATTTTCAGCATACAGGAAAGATTTTACATTTGTCAGCTTTACGGATTTTACTTTTTTTCCTTCCTGCACATAGTCTATGAGAATAAGTCCTGCAGGGGTTTCAAGGCGTAGTTTTCCGGGAATTTTCGGAATTACCAAGCCTTCTTCTATGGCTATGGTTACAGTACCGATAGTGCCATGTCCACACATAGGAAGGCATCCGCTGGTTTCAATATATAAAACCCCGATATCATTATTTTCGTCAATAGGAGGATACAGAATACTTCCGCTCATCATGTCGTGTCCTCTGGGTTCAAACATAAGTCCTTTGCGGATCCAGTCGTATTCCTTCATAAAGTGAAGCCGGCGCTCCATCATGGAGTTTCCCTTTAAAATAGGTCCTCCACCTGCAACAAGACGCACAGGGCAGCCGCAGGTATGGGAATCTATACAAAAAAATGTTCTGTTCATGTTGTTTGCAATTTTAATGATCCTGAATTCACTTCTCCATCAACTATTCTGCTGATTTGTAGCGGATTTTCATCTTTCAGTTCTTCCGGTAAAAACTCGTCCGGCCAGTTCTGAAATGAAATGGGGCGAACAAACCGTTTGACGGCATCCGGTCCTACGGATGTAAAACGGGAATCTGTAGTAGATGGAAAAGGACCTCCATGCTGCATGGCATAAACCACTTCTACCCCTGTAGGCATTCCGTTGAATAAAAGCCTGCCACATTTATCCTTCAGAATATCAATTAATTTGATATTTAGACGTACATCTTCATCTGTAGCTGCTACGGTTATGGTTAACTGTCCTTTCAATGCCTGGGCAATCTGCAATATTTCTTCAGGAGTTTCACAAGCTACAATAATACCAAATGGCCCGAAAACTTCTTCACTTAATATACTATTTTGAATAAAATACTGAGCTGTAGTTTCCGTAACCATAGCGCGCCCCTCCCATTGATTGACTTCTGTAGTTGCTTCTGCAATGACCTCCACTCCCGGCTGTACAGCAGCGATACTTTTCAGTTTTTCGAAGTTTTCAAAAATACCTTTGTGCAGCATATTCACGGGGTTGATTTCCTGAATTTCATTTTTTAATGCGGCAATAAACCGGGTAAGATTTTCACCTTTTAAAGCAACAAATACTCCCGGGTTGGTACAGAACTGCCCAACACCCAGTGTTAAAGAGGATGCATATTCTTTTGCCAGCTCTTCTGCCTTATTTTCCAGTATATGTTCAAAGGCAAATACAGGATTGATACTTCCCATTTCTGCAAATACCGGAATGGGATTTTCGCGGCGGTTAGCGATATCAAATAAGGCTTTTCCTCCACCGAATGACCCTGTAAATGCTACAGCATGGATATCTTTATGCTGGGTTAAATAAGTACCGATCTCATGAGAGACTCCGGTAATATGACTAAAGACTCCCTCCGGCCATCCGAATTGTTCTACAACAGCGGTTATAGCATCAGCCATTATTTGAGAGGTTTGAGGATGTGCAGGATGAGCCTTTACAATCACTGGACAACCTGCTCCTATAGCACTTGCGGTATCACCTCCAGCCGTAGAAAAGGCAAATGGAAAATTACTGGCTCCAAAAACCACTACAGGTCCAATGCCTATATTATATTTTCTTAAGTCTCCTTTTTGTTTGTCAGCTTTTGCAAGATCAATTCGGGGTTCTCCATATATTCCACTGGCTACTGCTTTTGCATAAGCCCTCCACTGTCCTGTTGTTCTGGCTTTTTCACCCGTGAGTCTTGCCAAAGGCAATGAAGTTTCAGCATGAGCCGTTGTCAAAAGTTCTTCTCCTAAAGCTTCAATCTGATCGGCAACAGCATTCATAAATACCGCCCGTTCTTTTATAGTCGTATTCTTAAGGAACTGATAAGCTTCCGTAGCCCTCTGAATCCTTATCTCTATATTTTCTTTTGATGTTTCTACAATCATAGCTTTATGTATGGTGTTAATCTAGTGTCGGGCGGTTGCTTCTGCCCTCTTCAATGATCTTTTTAATTCTTGCTGCCTCCTCACCTTGCAGTTCAAGACGGGGCGCCCTTACATAAGGACTACTTATGCCTTCCGCGGTGGCAGCCAGCTTGATATACTGAATAAGTTTAGGGTGAATATCGAGTTCCAGCAATGGCATGAACCATCTGTAGATGGCAACAGCTTTATCGTACTCCCCTGCTTTAACGGAGTTGTACATGGCCATGGTTTCGTTGGGAAAAGCATCTACAAGTCCTGCAACAAGTCCGTCTGCTCCGAGCATCAGTGTTTCCAGGCAAATGGTATCTACCCCTCCAAGAATTTTGATCCTTTTACCAAAACGGTTAATCATTCTGGTGACATTGGCAAGATCTCTTGTAGATTCTTTAACAGCTTGAATACTTGGGTATTCAATAAGCTCATCAAACATTTCAAGAGTAACATGAATTCCGTAATCTACGGGGTTGTTATAAATAAGGATAGGAAGATCCGTAGCGGTTGCTACTGCTTTAAAATAGGCTACTACTTCGTGGCTGTCAGCTTTATAGCGCATAGGGGGAAGAAGCATGAGCCCGTCCGCACCCAGTTCTTTTGCTTTTTGAGCAAAATATACCGCATTTTTGGTTGTATTTTCAGCAAGGTTAAGGATTACCGGGATTCTACCCTCTGTAATTTTCTTTGCATACTTCAGCAGTTCAAATTTTTCTTCAGTTTCCAATGCACTGGCTTCTCCTAATGTTCCTGCCAGGATAATTCCATGAACACCGGCTTTGATCTGGGCTTCTGTATTGTGGGCAAACATTTCAAAATCTATCTCACCTTCTTTTGTAAAAGGCGTTAATACAGCAGGATAAATTCCTTCCCAGTTTAGTTTTGTACTCATATCAAATAATATTTATCCAAAACTAGCAGAATTTCAAAATGACAAATGTTAATATTTTAATACATTCTAACCGTATTTTAACATGTTGCCATTATTCCTCCATCGTAGCCTCCTTATAATGCTTCAGATATTCTTTGGGTGAATATTTCATAACAGACTTGAACACCCGGTTAAAATTGGTAAGGCTGTTGAAACCACTATTAAAAGCTACGGAAGAAATATTATACATATTGCTGGATGTCAGTAGCCTGCAGGCTCTTTGTACACGCAGCTCATTCAGGTATTCGATATAGGTAATGCCGGTGCGTTTTTTAAAGGATCTGCAAAACGCTTGAGGAGTCATACAGGCTTCTTTAGCAATATTATTTAGGGTAAGTTTATGTTGGGCAAAATTTTTCTTAATAAACGTTTGCGCGTCTATAATCCTTTTGTCGGTATCGGAAATATGATTGAGCAAATTCTTCTCTGATGATAAAGGAATATGCAGATGTCTGTTTTGCATGAGGTGGTTTAAAATCCTTATGAAATCTATGATCTGATCTATTCCTTTTGTTTTTTGTAATGCGGCAATGCTTTCCCCTACATTTATTTTTAATTTTGAAGCCACTTTAAAACCTACCCCTGAAGTATCAATAAAATTTTTGAGCTCCTCAAATTCCGGTAAGTGGAAAAATGCGGCAATCTTTTTATGGGGATCAAAAAAAATAGAAATTGAATGAACCTTTTGTTTTTCATTTTTATCAACATCACCTCTGAAGACATGTGATTGATTGGCTCCAAGATAAAAAATATCACCTTCTTCAAAGGTAAAGAGATTCTGCTCTATAGCCAGTGTTCCATGTCCTTTGAGGATCCACATGATCTGGGTCTCGGTATGGCGGTGAAAGTAAGGATAAAAATTAGGCATAATATCTTCCTGTATGCGGATACTTTTGTTGGTGTCAGCAGGTACTGAAAACTGGAGACTTTTCATAAAATCAAAACTTTATAGAGACAAATTATATAGGATGTTAAAATATTGCCGAATTTAAGCAAAATATGAACATTGAATATCATATTAAAATCCAAACTTTACATATTATTTATTTTAGTGAACAAAGCACTACAAATAGTACAAAATCGTAACTTTAAGCCTTTAAATAAAAAAGTATTCATAATATATGTTTTCAGCACAAACTTATCAAGACAGAAGAGCAATATTACAAAGCAATGTAGCTAATGGAATTTTACTGTTTTTAGGAAATATAGAGAATCCTGTGAATTTTGAACACAATCCTTATTATTTCCGTCAGGACAGTACTTATTTATATTATTTCGGGATTCAGGAACCCCGGATTGCAGCTATTATTGATATTGATGAAAATAAGACGATTGTTTTCGGAGACGAATTAAGTATCGATGATATTGTATGGATGGGCAGGCAGGAAACATTGAAAGACAAAAGCCTGAAAGCCGGTGTAGAGGAAACTTTACCTTATGCTGAGCTTTCTCAGTACCTTCTAAAAGCAAAATCTTCCGGCAGAAAAGTGCATTACCTTCCTCCCTACCAGTCTTCCAATAAAATTTTGGTGGCGGATCTTCTAGGTATAAAAATAGCAGAATTACAGCCTTCTGTGGAGATGATCAAGGCTATTGTAAAACAGCGTTCTATAAAAGAAGCCCAGGAAATTGTACAGATAGAAGAAGCGGTCAATGTATCTAATGAAATGCATCTGCTGGCCATGCGTATAGCCAGACCTGGCCGTAAAGAATATGAAGTGGCTAATGCGATCCAATATCTTGCAGCCAACAAAGAATGTCAGATGTCTTATCCTCCTATTGTAACGATAAACGGAGGTATCCTTCATAATCATTACCGTCTTAATACACTGAAAGAAGGGGATCTTTTCTTAAATGATTCAGGAGCTGAAACGGCGATGGGATATGCCGGTGATTTAACCCGGACGTTCCCAGTAAGCAGCACTTTTACTACAAAACAAAAGGAAATGTATGAAGTGGTACTGAATGCTTTTGAGAATTCCCAGCGTCTCCTGAAACCGGGAGTACGATTTAAGGATATTCACCTGAAAGCATCCCAGCATCTTGTAGAAGGTCTTATTGACCTGGGGCTGATGAAAGGAAATCCTGAAGAAGCTGTAAAAAACCATGCCCATACTCTATTTTTCCAATGTGGGTTAGGTCATATGATGGGGCTTGACGTACATGATATGGAGGATCTTGGGGAACAATATATCGGTTATACCGAACAAGAACCCAAGGATACCAAAACATTTGGGCTTAAGTCTTTACGCTTAGGAAAAGAATTAGAATCAGGATTTGTAGTAACGGTTGAACCCGGTATTTATATGATTCCGGAATTGATCGATATCTGGCAGTCTGAAAATAAAAATGCAGACTTTATTAATTATGATAAGGTCAATGAGTACCGAAATTTTGGAGGAATCCGTGTAGAAGATGATTTCCTGATTACTGATGACAGCTACAGACTTTTGGGGAACGGACTGATTAAAACGGTTGCAGACATTGAAAACTACCGTGCAGAACATTTAGATTAATTGAAATACTATATATGAAGAACATAAAAAAAATAACCGTCATTGCTTTATATTTCCTGTGCCTGTCGCCATTAGCTGCGCAGAAAACACAATGGACACCTGATGGCAATGCTTATTATTCATTTACTAAAAAAGGAATTGAAGTTGTTAACGTCCTGAACCCCGGAAAAGATCAGACTTTTTTAAATAGCAATGAATTAATTCCTTCCGGAAGCTCCACTCCTTTACAGGTACAGAGCTTTCAGGTATCTCCGGATGAGAAAAGTTTATTGGTTTTTGCCAATACTCAAAAAGTTTGGAGGGATAATACGCGTGGAGATTACTGGATTTTTGATAAGAACACTAAAAAGCTCACCCAGCTTGGAAAAGGCTTACCAACTGCCTCATTAATGTTTGCCAAGTTCTCTCCGGATGGCAAAAAAGTAGCCTATGTTTCTAAACATAACATCTATATTGAAGATCTTTCAAACAATCAGATCAGCAAAATTACCCAGGATGGTACAGATGGAATGATCAACGGTACTTTCGACTGGGCTTATGAAGAGGAGTTTGGAACTCAGGATGGTTTCAGATGGTCTCCGGACGGAAGTAAAATTGCCTACTGGAAGCTTGATGCAAGAGGAACCAAAAATTTCCTGATGATCAATAATACAGATAGTCTGTACTCGTTTACGGTTCCTGTGGAATATCCGAAAGTTGGGGAAAATCCTTCAGGCTGCAGTATCTGGTTTTATGATATAGCCTCCCAGTCATCAAAGAAAGCTAATATCGCAGGGGATGAAGTACAAAACTATATTCCGAGAATGGAATGGGTACTGGATTCTAAATCTGTTATTCTGCAACAGCTGAACAGAAAACAGAATCAAAGTAAAATTATTGTAGCAGATGCCGCTTCCGGAACTGGAAAAACAATTTACACTGAAACAGATGCCGCATGGATTGATATAAAATCCCGTTGGAATGACAATGATCCTAGTGGCTGGGACTGGATAGACAATGGTAAAGAGTTCTTATGGCTTTCTGAAAAAGACGGATGGAGGCATATTTATAAAATAGACCTGAATGGGAAGGAAACATTGATTACAAAAGATAATTTTGATGTGATAAAACCGGAATTTTTTGATGTTCCCAATAAACAGATCTACTTTTTGGCTTCTCCTAAGAATGCCACTCAGAAATATCTGTATAAAGTGAGCATGAAAGGAGGTAATGCACAAAGGGTAACTCCTGAAGCGTATTCGGGCTCTAATAATTATACGATATCCCCCAACGGGAAGATTGCGATGTTTAATAACAGCAGCGTCAATGCAAGTTCTGTAGGAGCGGTAGTATCTCTTCCGGATCATAAAGAGCTTGTGGCTGCAAAAAGATCAGCAAAGGCTGATCCTGCAAAATCTAAAGCGGAATTCTTCCAGATTACAACACAGGATGGAGTGACCCTGGATGGATGGGTAGTAAAACCTAAAAACTTTGATCCTAACAAGAAATATCCTATTGTTTTCACAGTATATGGTGAGCCTGGATCGCAAACCGTAACAGATAATTTCTATACAGGCTGGAATTATTTATACGTTGGGGATATGGCTGAGGACGGTTATTTATATGTTTCTCTTGAAAACCGCGGAACACCTGCTCCTAGAGGACGCGAATGGAGAAAATCTGTTTACCGTAAAATTGGTCAGCTTAATATCCGTGATCAGGCAATGGGAGCTAAAGCTTTATTTGCAAAATGGCCATATGTAGATACTTCCAGAGTAGCGGTATGGGGTTGGAGCGGTGGAGGTTCTTCCACTCTAAACCTTTTGGGACAATATCCTGAAATTTACCAGACAGGAATTGCGATTGCTCCTGTAGCCAATCAGCTATTCTATGACAATATCTATCAGGAAAGGTATATGGGACTTCCACAGGAAAACAGAGAAGATTTTGTAAAGGGTTCCCCACTGGCTTATGCTAAAAACCTTAAAGGAAATCTTTTATTGGTTCATGGAACAGGAGATGATAATGTGCATTATCAAAATACAGAAGTATACATTAATGAGCTGGTGAAATACAACAAACAGTTCCAGCTGATGTCTTATCCTAACCGAACGCACTCTATCAGTGAAGGAGAAGGAACATCACTCCATCTGGCTACTATGTTTACCAAGTATTTAAAAGAACATTGTCCTCCGGGAGGAAAATAATATAAAAAATACCAGATACATTGATATCTGGTATTTTTGTTTTAAACAGGATTTATGGTCTGATCTTATTAGTTATAAATTGTAAGCCAATCCTACATTTCCTATTCCTTTATATCCAAAACCTACTTCAGCATTTACACCAAGCCTGCCTCCTAATCTAATTCCTAATCCCGTAAGGTGGAAATTAACATGTGAAATACTTTCCGAAGGGTTCCTGTTCTTTTCCATGGTGAGTCCTAGCCCCACTCCCGAATACATGCGAAATTTTGACTTTGATATATAGTTGTAATCGCTTTTTACCGCCATCGTATAATTGTGCGACTTTTCTGATACATGATCAGAGTATTCTCTCGTTATCTGTTGATATACGAAGTCTGTCCCAATCACCCATTTATCTTTTATTGCATAGTTATATTCAATAATAAAGGCACCGGAATTTCTTTTCTCATAAGGGCCATAACCCAATGTAAAAACAGTACTGAAAACATTAACAAAATCGGTGGTCGTTCCAAGTCCATATGCCACTTTTATCTCTGAACTTCCCTTAATTTGAGATATACACAGGTTACTGCCAAGAATTAAAAATAGCAAGCAAAAAGCTTTACCTACAGCTCCAAAAAAAAATTGTTTTTCATTTTGCAAAATTAAAACTAATAATGCAACAGTATGGCTTTAATGGATTAGAATACAATTAGAGCTCACTTAAAATATGATTAAAAGGATTATGACAGACCAAGTTTTTAATACATCCAAATATCTATGAAGAGTAAAGATACTTATTGTTTATTTTGAATTTTCATTTCTAGGAACAGAGGTACAAACTTTGTATCTTTAGCCCATGGAAAATCAGGAGGAAATAGAGAAACAAATACTGGAGATCGTTAAAGCGCAGCATGAAAAAGACGGAGGTAACAACGGTGTTACTTTTGGAGCTTTTGATCACATTCTCAACATGTCGATCGAAGACAGAAACGAAGTCTTGATGCGAATGGCTAAGGAAAAGAAAATATTTGTCTTTAACAGCTTAAATATGAGACGTATTACTCTGCCTAAATAAACCAAGGGTTAAAAATCATCGAAGCCTGTTTTTTATAATGGTGCAAAATAATATTCATTAAAAACTAAAAGTAAAAAATCATGTTAACATTTACTACTGAAGAAAAAGAATTAATACTGTCAGCAATCAGATACGAAAAAGAAGTACAAGATAGAGCTGATGAAGATGAAATTGAGTATGTAGAAGAAATAGAAGACGAAATTCAAAAAGAAAATGTTTTTATTTCCAGAAGACAAATAGATTCCATTATAATTTATTTAGGATACTTACTGGATAGAAGAGATCAGTATGATAATGGAGAAGTGTTGCTTTTGGAGAGCAAACTGGAAAACTTTTCTAATTTGCCGTAAAAACTGCGCGCCAATCAGTATATTTATTTTCTTTTAAATACAATCGTCCAGATAATCTGAAACGGTTCTCCCTTGTACTTATCAGTTTCTCTCATGACAATTTTCATGGTTGTTTTATCTAGCTGATCGATATCAAACTTTCGTTCATAATTGCCTCCGTCAAATAAGGATAATTTTTCATCAGGATCTAATGCATACGAAAAGTAAAGCTGCCCGCTATCGATAATAGAACCGTCAGCATTAAACTGCATGAGGTCTTTGTTGCTTAATCTATAATTTTTTACCGTTCGGTTTCCGTTTGCTTCAATTCCTTCACTCGTTGAAAGTACAGGCTGCCATTTTCCAACAATCATTTTTTTATACGATTGCTGATAAGGAATACTGAACGACAGTGCAGTACAACAAAAAATAACAACGAACAGGATCAGATTAAAGGGTTTCATCATATTTTATTTTTGGTGTGAAAAATGAAGTTAACTAATTTCCAAATGTAGTGACAATCTGTTTAAGTCTATGAAATTTGTTTTTATATCATTAATTTTGATCTGTCAACCGATAAACTCACCGATTTGAAATTACCTCACTCCTATTATTCTAATCAAGATGTCCTTTTTCTGGCTCAGAACCTTTTGGGAAAAGTCCTTTTTACAGAAATTGGTGATGCTATTACAGCCGGAATTATTGTAGAAACAGAAGCTTATTTTGGGGTGCAGGACAAAGCTTCCCATGCGTATGGAGGCAGACGTACAAATCGAACTGAACCGCTATACAGCCATGGTGGTATTTCTTATGTGTATTTATGCTACGGAATTCATCACCTTTTCAATGTGGTATCCTCTGTAGAAGATGATCCCCATGCGGTGTTGATCAGAGCTGTAGAGCCACTGATAGGGAAAGAAATTATGGAACACAGGCGGAATATGCCCTCCTCTAAAGCTGCAATTTCCTCTGGTCCCGGATCGGCAGCAAAAGCATTAGGAATAGATCAGTCTTTTAATAAAAAAGACCTGACCGGAGATGAGATCTGGATCGAAGATCATGGTATTCTGTATAAGCCTGATGAAATAATAACCGGCCCTCGTATAGGGGTTGCTTATGCACAGGAAGATGCCCTTTTACCCTGGCGCTTTTTTGTGAAAAATAATAAATATGTAAGCAAGCCCAACAAAGGATAAATTTGAAATGTACTATTCCGACTATTCGTGAATAGCCTCATAAAACTCCCGGTAAAAAGTAACAAGATCGTTCAGGGAAAACCCACGGTTTAAACCACTGGTATTAGGTAAAACCCATACCCCGGCTCCACAAAAATCATCAGACTGCTTTCCCCATGAAATTTCTTTCTTTTTGGAAAATGCCTTATACGCTGCCTTACCCAGAAATGCAATATACCTCGGCTGGAATTCTGTTATTTTTACCTTAAAAGCTTCAAGAGATTCATCAAACTCTTCTTTTGAAAGTTCATCAGCCCGGGAAGTAGCCCTTGCAACAGCGGTAGTAAGGCCATATCCAAAATCCAGAATAGAAGTATCATTGACCGCTTGAATTTCATAAGGCGTAAAGCCGGACTGATGGAGAACTCTCCAAAACCGGTTACTTCTTCCTGAAAAATGATGGCCTTCATCAGCTGATTTCAAACCCGGATTTATTCCACAAAAAATAACATTGAGGTGGACGGCAATTATATCTGTTAACATAGTTGAAATGGGTCATATTAAGATAGAATATATCAGTTCTATCGGTTTTTACTGCTTAAAGATACCATATTTAGCTTAGTAATTACTTCAAAACAGATAACGTTTCATCTTGAGTATATTACATTCTATCTGTGATTTTTGCAGGGTCACATCATTCATTTCACTGAATACAAACAGGTTGTACTAATTTTACAACCGTAACATAGATTAAGTGCCTGATGATCAAGAATCAATTGTCAACTTAATCATGTTATCAGGATTGATAAATTTCAATCCTACATAACTTTAAAATAAACAGTATGAATTGGATGGCATTAGTTATTGCAGGAATTTTTGAAATCGGTTGGCCATTGGGGCTTAAATTATCTCAACAACCTGACAGTAATAAATGGACCTGGATCCTATTTTCGATTGCCTGTATGACTGTCAGTGGTGGATTTCTCTGGTATGCACAGAAAAGTATTCCTATCGGAACAGCCTATGCTGTATGGACAGGAATCGGTGCAGTAGGAACCTTATTAGTGGGCGTTCTGTTTTTTCAGGATTCTGCCAATATTTTCAGATTATTGTCTGCCCTACTAATTGTAGTCGGAATCGTTGGTCTCAAGCTATTTTAATAAAAAATAAGGCTGAACATAAAAATTGGCTTAAGATTATTGCTAATCATTAAGCCAAAACATTATTCAATACTTGAATAATAAACCAACCACATTATATTTTTATTATTGCTTAGTGCCTTCGAAATAAAATATTTTATCATTTTCAGAAGTCTTTTTGGTACTTATCTGCATTGCTTTTGTTGAAATAAGATAATTTATAGTTCCTTCGTTATCCACACCGCCAACACCTACTCCTACAGGATTTTGAACACTGATTACCTTTGGGGTAATAAATGAATAGTTCTCTCCTGCTTTAGCCTGTACTTTAATATGGGAATCATCTATTTTTGAGGCATTAATAATCACATTATAATAATCCTGACCACCACTGCTCATGGTACCCTTAAATGTTCCTGTTGCCGGATCTATGCTATGACCGGAGGAAGGAGTGGGATCGTCACCATCATTGCTCTTACAGCTCAGAAAAAAGCTTCCTGCTAGCAGTATTAATAAAAATCTACCCATCATTTTTTGGGGTTTATTTACTTTCATAATTCAAATGTTTATTATTTACATGTCAAAATTGATTAAATTCAAAAGGAACATGAAAAAATATCTACAAATTGAAAATTCCTATCTATCAACATCTTTTGGGGCGAACTAAAAAGCCTGTATAAAACATACAGGCTTCAAAAGGTTTACAAAATAAATGAAATGAAAAAATAAGAAACTCTATTTAATGAATATCCCAGAAAACTTTTGTGGTCAGTTTATCTCCACCTATGGCAGCAGCAGCTTTTGCATAATTGGTACCATTGGTAGTTGCTTCTAAAGTTGGGTACTGTAACCTTACCGGAACTTTTCCTTCTGCATTGGCAATAGCCGTTGGAGGAGCCTGTAAAGCAGGATAATCTAATCTCCTGTAAAAATTCCAGGAAACTACCGGATGATTATACATGGCAACCCATGCCTGTTCTCCAATAGATTTTTTCCAGTTGGACGCATTGTACGGATGGTCTGAGAGATAATTCTGTGCCTCCTGGGAAGAAAGCTTCCATTCCTGGAATGAAGCCTGAATGGCAGTATTATAAAGTGCCTCCGGGCTGCCGCCAATTCCAAATCGGGCTGCTGCTTCAGCCCTGTAAAAAGCAACTTCGGTATGAGTGATCAGATTTCCAGGTGTTACAGGAATATAGGCAAAAATCCCTGGAGCAGAAAAGTCTGAAAAAACTCCCGGCAAACCAATTTCCTGTCCAATGTAAACACCGTCTACATCCTGAAAATATTTTGATATTCTCGGATCAGAGGTTGTAATAAGGAAATCTACAAAAGGTTTTCCTCCGAAAAAGTCATCTCTCCCACTGTTGGCCAGATTTTCAAATAAAGGATTAAAATTGGGGGTTTCAGCCTGATATCTGAAAATGGCATTTTGTGATTCATCCATGATCACTCCACCGGAGATTGCTGTATTAATGCTGGATTGGGCAAGTGTGGGGTTGATGTCAGAAACGGCAATTCCCAGTTTTAAAAGAAGGGAGTTGCCAAACTTTTTCCACTTTCCTATATCTCCTCCATAAAGGATATCCCCTGCCCCAAATGTTCCTTCTCCTTCCTCAAGGTTATTGATATCTGTTTTTAAACGAATGATAAGTTTTTCATAAATCTGTGTATCATCATCATAGGCAGGAAGCGGAAATTTATCATTATTAAGAGCCTGGCTGTAAGGAATATCCCCAAATATATCAGTCAAAGTCTGAAAGGTATAGACGGAAAGGATATCAATAATCGCTAATTGATTCTTCTTTTTTGCAGGCCACGAGTTCACTTCTGAAGCAGCCGGCTGATACTGCTCTAGAAGTTCTTTTGCTTTATTCAGGTTATTAAGCACATTCACATAATTATCACCCCAGATGTTATTAGAAACATTTCTTGCCGTAAAATTGTAGTTGCTTTCACTTACATATGTAGCCTCCTGCCAGTACTGCATGGTAAGCCTGAAGTTATTTTCATTGACACTGGGTGTATTCATATAATCGCTGAGCTCCTTTTCTGCATAAGTAATCAAAGGTTCAGGTGACATATTGTAAGCTACATTAGGATCATTATTAACATCCTCTGATGTACAGCCTGTCAACAATACTGCCAGAAAAGATATAAGTATAATAGTATTTTTCATTGTAATAGTTTTTAAAAATTGACTTTCAGATTGAATGAGAAGTTTCTGGTGGAAGGCATTACCCCGGACTGATATCCTTGAATACTTCCTGAAGAAAGCCCCGCTTCCGGATCTGCATAAGGAAGGTTTTTATGGATGATCCAAAGGTTGCTTCCTGTAAACCCAAGTGTAAGGGCTTGAATTCCTGCGTTTTTTAAGAAGGTATTATTGAAGGTGTAAGAAATGGATACCTGACGAAGCTTTATAAAACTGGCATCATAAACAAACGCTGCCACAGGAGGATCTGTTTCTAAATTCTGACTGGAGATGGAACGGTCAAGACGTATTGTATTGGGAATATAATGCCCCGGATTATTAGGATCCTGCATGACTCCCGGTAGAATAAGTCCCCCTCCGTTTGCTAAAGTATTTCTGACAGGATTTCCCAGGTCATTCAGTCCTACAGAATCAGGATAAAGCCCTGTTCCATATCCATAATACTGATCCAGAGAAAATATCTTACCCCCTTTTTTCCAGTCGATCTGGAAACTAAGATTGAAATTTTTATAAGTAAATGAGTTATTTAATCCTGCGATAAAATCCGACTGAAAGCTTCCTAAGTTGTGATTGCTGTCATCTGTATGGAGATAAGCTCCGTTGGTTCCTATAATTTTATTTCCATTGGGATCATACACGAAATCTGAGCCCCAGATGCTTCCATATTCTCCGTTAAGAGGTGCATTAATGCTAATTCCTCCCTGCAGCGTACCAATTGTGATGTTTTCAATACCTTCCCTTAAAGCGGTAACTTTAGTCTTAGGATTAGACCAGTTGATCATCATATCCCATGTGAAATTATTGATCTTCAGAGGGGTAATATTTAGCGAAACTTCGAGTCCTTTTGTCGTAAGTTCTCCTGTGTTCTGAATTTTAGCACCACTTCCTGTTGCCAGAGAAATAGGAAGCGGGAGTATCTGATCAAATGCTTTATTCCTGAACCACGCCAAATCAAATCCTATTCTGTTTTTAAAGAACTGCATATTGGTTCCTATCTCAATATTTTTCAGTTTTTGGGGAAGAAGATCTGCATTTCTTAACGTTGTATTGTAGGAGTAAACGGGATTATTTCCAAAAGAAGCCTGAGCAATATATCTGTTTCTCAGTTGATCGGCATTAGTGTCCGAACCTACCTCTGCGTAGGCTGCTCTTAGCTTTCCGAAACTTAACCAGTCTTGTTTCAGGAGGTTGGAGAAAACCAAACTTGCTGAGACCGAAGGATAATAGTAAGCTCCTTTTCCTTTAGGTAGAGCCGTCGATTGATCTCTTCTGAATGTTCCTTCCAGGTAATAGGTGTTTTTATATCCTAAAGATGCCTGAACAAAAGCCCCGTAAATATATTTGGAATTATCTGTAATAATGGGCTTTGCAGGAGTAGCTGCTGAGTTGGAAATGGTGTAGAGATCCGGAATATATAATCCACCTGAGGTAGTCTGTGCATTAGAATAATTGGTCTGAACATTGACGTTTCCTCCCACTAATGCCTGAATACTCAAATTTTCTGTAATATTCTTTTTATAAGTGGCTATCAGGTCATAATTGGTTTCTGTAAAACGAAGATTGGTCACGGCATACCCTGAAGGCTGTTCAATGGTATTAAAACTGAAAAATGCCGGAATAGAACCCACCGCTCGTCTTTCTTCAGTAATCATACTGTATCCGTCGATCCCTACTCTTCCCAGGATATTGATGTTTTTTGACAGGTCGTAACTCAGGCTGAAGTTTCCTGCAAAGCGTTCTCTTTTGTCATTCTGGTAGTTCTTATATCGGGTAAAATAGGGATTATCCCAATAAGCCGGCGACAGATTAACAGGAGATTTAATATTCCAGGTATAGTTTTTATCAAAAGTATCAAAAAGATATTTCTGGTACTGAATATCTACATTCGTGGGCCACCACTGTCGGAAATTACCCATAATATTATCGGTATATCCTGTAGAATTCCTTCCTTTTGTATTTTGTGTAATATAATTGGCAAAAATAGTAGCGGTAAGGTTATCTGTAATTTTATAGGAAGCATTTCCTCCAAAATTATTCTTCATTAAAGAAGAATTCGGCATGATATCCGTAGCGTTGGTATTGGAATAGCTTAACCTGAATGTAGCCCTGTCATTTCCGCCACTCAGGGCAATATTATTGGTTTGATTAATGGCTTTATCAAAAAAAGTAATAGGACCGTTTTTAGCCATAGTCCAGGGTGTTTTCTTTCCGAAATTTTGTGATTCGGGAATAAATGCATCATATTGCCATACCATCAGATTAGGGTCATACGGTGCTCCATAGGAAGCGTCATGCCAGAAGATGGCCATGGGGCTATTTTGGTAGTTCGCAAAAACATTACCGAAATAGCCCTGTCCATATTGCGTCTGATATTCAGGAAAAGTAGATTTGTCAACAGTGGACACCGAAATACTTCCGCTATACTCCAGTCCAATTCCCTGAGTGTTTTTCTTTCCTTTTTTCGTAGTGATGATAATGGCTCCATTTTGAGCTCTAGACCCGTATAAAGCAGTTGCGGCAGCTCCTTTTAATACATTTATGGTTTCAATATCATTGGGATTGATGTCTGAAACAGGACTTCCATAATCATAGCCTCCGCCTCCATTTTGCTGACCTGTAGAATTGATATTTCTGTTGATAATCGGAACACCGTCTACTACAAAAAGAGCCTGGTTATCTCCTAAAATAGATTTGTATCCCCTGGAAACAGCATCTATGGAACCTCCGAAATTGGTAGATTGCCTGATCTCAAGACCAGCGACTTTTCCGGAGAGATTATTCAGAAAATTGGTCGTTGGATTTCTGTTGATATCTTCACCTTTTACCTCTTGTGTAGAATATCCCAGGGATTTTTTTTCCCTTTTTATTCCCAAAGCAGTAACAACAATCCCCTCTATATTCTGGGATTGTAGGCTATCCTGTTTTTCCTGGCTGAAGTATGTTCCACCTCCCATGAAAAAAACAACGCCGGCACTTAAAAGCTTTAACTGATATTTCATAACTATTGATTTTTATAACATGATTGTTAGTCAAAATTCAATAATTGGTGAAAATTATAATCAAGTTTATATATCAACAGCCTATTATCGTCTACTAAAAATAAATACGTATAAGATTGAGAATGTAATCCACAATGCTAATATATGATTATTGCAATGAAGGTTTGACGGGGTATTTTTAAAATCCTGCCAGGGGTTTATAAGTCCTTCCCACCGGTAGTTTTTTTCCGTTAACCTGAATAACGTTTGCAGATTTTACTTCCACTTTTGAGAGGGATATAATATAAGATTTATGGATCCGGAGGAACATTTTCGGGTTCAGGCTTTCTTCAATCTTACTGATGGGCATTTTGAAAGTGAAGGTTTCTGCCTTTGTATGAATATTGATGTATTCCCTTAGACTTTCGATATAAAAAATATCCTGTAGTATAATTTTAATCTGCTTCTTTCCACTGCTGATAAAAATATAGTCGCGTTCAGCCAATTCCAGTAAAGCATCTTCTGCCTGCATCAGATGTTTGAATTTTTCAACGGCTGTAAGAAACCGGTCATAAGGGATGGGCTTCATCAGATAATCAGCAATATCCAGTTCATAACCTTCCACGGCATATTGATGGTAAGCAGTGGTAACAATGACAACAGGAGGGTTCTTTAATTTCCTTAAGAAATCAAAACCTTTTACTACGGGAAGGTGAAGGTCCAAAAACATCAGATCCACCTCATGAATACTCAAAAGATTACTCGCATAAACCGCATCGGCACATTTACCTACAAGATTCAGCTCTTCATCCCGGGAAACAAAATTTTCCAAAATTTCTGCGGCTATAGGCTCGTCTTCTACAATAATGCAGTTGTATTTTTTAGAGGCTGGATGTATCATTGAAATTGATGGTTAATTGTACAATATATCGGTCAGTTTTATCTTCTACAGAAAGTATATGCTTAGGATAAAGCAACTCAAGCTGTCTGCGGATATTTTTCAGCCCCAGTTTGGTAGAATGTTCGTGAGATCTGTCTTCTTTCGAGTTTTCAATACAATACCTAAGAATTCCATCTTTCAATTGAATGTCAATATGAATAAAAGCTTCTCCCAAACTTTCAGAAACTCCATGTTTAAAAGCATTTTCAACAAACTGGATCAATATAAGTGGAGATATTTCCTGTGACGGATTATCAATATTTTCGTTAAAATTAATGGTAAGATGGCGGTGCCTGATTTTCTGGATCTGTATAAAATCCTGGATGTTTTCAATATCCTTTTTTATAGAAATATTTTTCTCTGCGGCTTCATAAATATTATACCTCATTATTTTAGAAAGCTGCAGGATAACATCCGGAGTTTCATCTGCTTTTTTAAGAGCCATTCCATAAATATTATTGAGGGTATTAAACAGAAAGTGCGGATTGATCTGTGCTTTCAGCATTGTAAGCTCCTGATCCAGTTTTTCGGATTTCAACTGGGAAAACTGGTCTTTCAATACATTTTTCTGTCTGGTGATTTCCACCCCAAACACCAGCCCAACCATAAAAATGAGATCCATAAAAGAATTAAAGGCTACCAGTCCGTTGATGTACCCTGAAAGCTCTTTACCATCCTGTGTTTCTTCCACACCATAGATATAGGGATACATTATATAATGGGTGAAAAACCGATGTCCCAATACCGCTATTACCACAATACCAATATAAAGAGCATATCTGAAAACAGTCTTGATATGTACCTTTTCATATATATATAACAAGGAATAGGCAAGCGGGATTTTGACCAAAAGATACCCCAGCTCCAGCATAAAAGTATTCTGAAGTCTTATTTGCCATTTGAAATCCGGGAACTGATATTTTGACCAATAAAAATCAAGATAAACTTCCAGGATATAATAGAGTATCCAAAAGAGCAAATGAATACGGAGCTTAGATTTTCCGATGGGTTTCAAAATTATTATAATTTAAATGTACAAAGTAATATTGTTCAGTCAAATATAAAAATATAAAGTCTACCAAAGTATGGTATTCATCTATAAACGACTTGTTTTTTATGCTGTTTATGTTGATAAACAATAATCACGATGTCTTTTTAAAACGGATTTCTGGGAACATGAGATTGAGAAAGGAAAAAATCAACAGGAAATTAAACTCAACACCATTGGTGCCACCCCCCACAACAAACCAGCCGTTCTGCCAGTGAACATAATAAATTCCAAAGACAAAAATCAGGATATTACAGATGGCTACAGGTTTAATATACCGGTCAATCCAGATGAGTGGGACTGAAAACAAATGGATCAGTTTAACGGTCCAGGCAATATAAAGCCCTACAGGACTGAATCCTATGGCATCCAGATAATGGATTCCAAAATTATTGACATCGCCACTGAATATAGAAATCAGGCTATGCATTAACAAAATCACTGAGAGTGCAATACGGAGGAAGAAGCTTTTTTTCATAGAACTAAAGTAGGAAGCTCTAAGAAAATGTATTCTCAATTGTATATCAACAGCCTTTAAAAACAGATGAAAGTATTTTCCGGCTTATGTACACAAAAAAAGCAGTCATTGATTGACTGCTTTTTTATTTTAATGCTGACTTAGATTTTTCTTTAAAAAATCTTCCAGATCTTTTCCGTGAAGATTCTTAGCAATGATCATACCCTCTCCGTCTATGATGACATTGAAAGGAAGTTCATCCACTTCATACAATTTGGCAACCGGACTTTTCCAGAACTTTAAATCACTGATCTGAATCCAGTTAATACCAAACCGGTCTATTGCTTTTTGCCAGCTTTCTTTATTTTTATCTAAAGAAACGCCAAGAATTTCAAATTTGGTGTTATTCTCCTGCTCTGAATAGTTAGTATACAGGGCTTTCAGTTCCGGCTGTTCTTCTACACAGGGCGCACACCAGGTTGCCCAAAAATCAATCAACACCATTTTACCCTGTAAAGATGAAAGCATAAATGTACTTCCGTCTGCTTTAGTCATGGTGATTTCCGGAGCCTTCTTTCCTATTTCAATGTTGTGGTTTTGAGCCATCATCAATCCTGAGAAAACAGCACAAAATAATACAGTATAGATCTTCATCTTAATCATTTGTAGGATAATCTTTATCTAACCAATCTGTTTTAATATTTTTCGGAAGGTTCAGAAGCTTTGCATTTTTAAAGCCCATTTCCATCAGCAGGTTAAATGCCGGACGGATATTGGGACATTTTACAAAAGGACAGCATCCACAATAGATTACAATTTCTTTGTTTTTGGGAATATCCTTAAGGTAGTTTCTCAATTTCTCCAGATTCTCCGGTTCGTGAGTTGGGCCTATGTCTACAGAACCTTTAATAATGGCTTCAGGTCCTACAGAAATAATGATAATGTCCTTAGTCTTATTTTTTACAATTCGGGAAGCCAACAATGCCGGGTCCATCAGCTGACTATCTTTCCATGGATCCTGTTTTTGCTGTGCCTGGCTCAGCATTGAGCAGACAAAACAAACCATGACAAACAAATACTTCATAGATTTCTATTTTTCACAAAGATAAATAAGAAGTTGACTATGGAAAGAGGAATATATCCGGAATACCGATTTATCTTTCAATTTTCTCTTAACATCAAAGTTTTTTTGGAGTGATATGAAGGACGTTTGCAGCTCCCGGTTCTATGATCAGCTGGGTTCCTGAACCTGTCTCATGCTCCCTTCCCTGAATGGCCGACCCTGTTGTCAACGTAAGCTTTCCCTGAAAAACGGGATGAGGAGGAGTAAGAGCTATTTCAATGTCCTCTTCTCCAAGTTGTATAAGGATTGTTTCTGCCTCGATCAGCTGCCGTGTACCATCTTTTGAGACCGCAAATGCCTGATATGAATTATTTTCCATTTATTAATATTTTCACAAAGATAGAAAAAGCCCCATCCTGCATTGGGATCGGGCTTGAAATAATTGAAAAATTATATAATCAGCTGAATACACTTAAATTTTTAGCTATATCTTTTCCTGCATAAGGAGGAAATACATCAAGTTCCAGATCCGGGTTTCCAACCAGCATAGCTTTAGTATTGCTTAAAGCATCAAATCCTGCTTTACCATAATATTTACCCATTCCGGCATATCCTACTCCACCGAAAGGTAAACTGTCTATCCAGCAGTGTAAATTCGTTTGGTTGATACAACCACCGCCAAAGGAAACCGAATGAAGAAAATAATCGATATGATCCTGGTTTTTACTGAAAATATAGGCTGCCAACGATTTAGGCTTACGTTTAATAATTTGGGTAATCTCTTTTAAATCTGAATAAACCATTACAGGCAAAACCGGTCCGAACACTTCCTGCTGCAATGCAGGGTCTTCCCAGGTACTCGGATAAAGAACAGTGGGTTCTACATACCGCTGAGCAACATTGAAGCGTCCTCCGATAACTACCTTTTCAGGAATGATATAGGAAGCCACCCGCTCTGCATCATGTTCACTGATCATTCTGGCGAGATCCGGGCTCTGCTGGGGATCATCACCATACATTTTCCGGATGGAAGCCTTTAGTTTGTCAATAAATTCTTCAGCAATACTTTCGTGTACATATACATACCCCGGGGCAATACACCACTGTCCTGAAATGGCATTATGTCCCCAGGCTATTCTGTCTACAGCAATATCAAGATTTGCAGTTTCATCAACAATGGTAGGGTTTTGTCCACCCAGTTCTAAAATGACCGGTGTCAGATTTTCTGCTGCAGCACGCATGACGACTTTTCCAACATTGGAACTTCCTGTAAAGAAAATAAAATCAAAAGGTAATTGTAATAATTCTGTAATTTCTTCCCTGCCCCCTGTCACAGCCGTTACAGCTTCCGGTTCAAAATATTTAGGAATAAGCTCAGCAAATAACTGGGCCACAGTAGGAGTTGTGTTGGCCGGCTTTAGAATGACTGTATTTCCTGCTGCCAATGCTGCAATGGCAGGATCAAGTAATAACAATACCGGCGCATTGAATGGACCAATGACTAAAGTTACCCCATAAGGTTCTTTATAAATAATTCCACTGTTTCCGGTTGCCTCCAGACCTTTTGGAATATCAACCTTTTGAGGAGCCATCAGCTCTCTGAGATTTTCTTTATAATACTTTATTACCCCTAATGGTACTGTTATTTCAAATAACTGTTCAAAAGGAGGCTTCCTGAAGTCCTGCTCGAGGGCTTTGCAAAAAACGTCTTGATTTTCTGTGAGGAATTTTTCCATCCGGTTGAGCTGATCCATACGCCATTCATATGTTTTGGTAGCATCACTAAAGAAAAATTCTCTTTGTGTATCGAAAATATTCTGGTATTTGTTCATGACTTTGTATTTTTTGGTGTTATACAAAGGTATATAAACCAATGGCTTAAGCATGGTGTACTTTTCGGAAGTTGAAGGAATTTCAACGTTTCTTTTTAAAAATAATTTATCTCATTAAGCATAAATATTTTATACATTTATGTAACGTATTGTTTAATAAAAACATCCCATAAAAATGGAAGATAAATTCCACCCTGATGCCATTATCATAGGAACCGGACTGGCCGGTCTTACAGCTGCTATGGAAATAACGGATGCCGGAAAGAAAGTCCTCTTACTGGATCAGGAGACTGAAGAAAATATAGGTGGACAGGCATTCTGGTCTTTCGGAGGCCTTTTCCTGATCAATTCACCCCAACAGCGGAGAATGGGAATTAAAGATTCTTATGAACTGGCTTTACAGGACTGGAAAGGGACGGCAGGTTTCGACAGGAAAGAGGATTACTGGCCCCGTCAATGGGCGGAAGCCTATTTGAAATTTGCAGCAGGTGAAAAATACAAATATATTTCCAGATTGGGGATCAAATTGATGTTTATGGTAGGCTGGGCAGAGCGTGGTGACGGATCTGCCGCAGGGCACGGAAATTCAGTACCCCGTTTCCATGTCAGCTGGGGAACGGGCACAGGTGTGATAAAGCCCTTTGTAGAAAAAGCATACCAGGCCAAAGAGAAAGGTTTGTTACAAATGAAATTCAGACACAGAGTGACTGAGTTTATTCTGGAAAATGGAAGAATAAAAGGACTTAAAGGAGACGTGCTGGAAAGCGACTCTCAGGAAAGGGGAATTGCTACGAATAGAAATGTAATTTCTCGATTTGAATACGCGGCTCCTCATATTATTATTGCTTCAGGAGGAATAGGTGCCAATCACGAGTTGGTAAGAAAGAACTGGCCTGAGAGATTAGGACCTGCTCCTGAAAATATGGTATGTGGAGTTCCTGCCTATGTAGACGGAAAAATGATTGGTATTGCAGAAAATATAGGAGCTGATATTATCAATCGGGATAGAATGTGGCATTATACCGAAGGGATCCAAAACTGGAATCCTATCTGGCCTAACCACGGGATAAGAATATTGCCCGGGCCCTCCTCATTGTGGTTTGATGCTAAGGGAAAGCGTCTTCCAGCTCCTTTCCTACCGGGATTTGATACGTTGGGGACTTTAAAATACATCCAGGATACAGGATTTTCTTATTCATGGTTTATTCTGACTCAAAAAATTATAAAGAAAGAATTTGCACTTTCCGGCTCGGAACAGAATCCGGATATTACAAATAAAGACTACTCTCTCTTCTTGAGCCGGATTTTTGGTAAAAAAGCTCCCGGGCCCGTAGAAGCATTCAAAGAGCACGGAAAAGATTTTATCATATCTGATCATTTGGAAGATCTTGTTTCTAAAATGAACCAGCTGGCCGGAAATCATCTTTTAAAGTATGAAAAAATAAAAGAGCAGATTGAAGCCCGGGACAGAGAACTGGATAATAAATTTTCAAAAGATACACAGGTCAATTATATCCGGAATACCCGCAGCTACCTGGGCGATAAGCTAGGTCGTGTGGCAGCTCCACATAAAATATTGTCTCCTGAAAATGGACCTTTAATTGCAGTACGCCTTAATATTCTTACCCGTAAAACACTGGGTGGTATTAAAACGAACCTTAACGGACAGGTTTTAAAGACGGATGAAAACATTATCGAAGGACTTTATGCTGCCGGAGAAGTAGCCGGTTTTGGAGGCGGCGGAATGCACGGTTATCGTGCTTTGGAAGGAACATTCCTTGGAGGATGTATTTTTTCGGGAATGAAAGCCGGGAAATATATCGCCGGATTAAAATAAGAACATTTGAACATGGAACAATTATGAGTAGTTATTTTGACAATAAGGTTATTTGGATCACGGGAGCATCATCAGGAATTGGAGAAGCACTGGTTAAAGAGCTTACCGTGAATACTAATGCAAAGATTATCCTTTCTTCCAGGAAGGAGGAACAATTATATGCTGTAGCAGAAAATACAGGGCTTACCCACTCCAGATATGCCGTGCTTCCTCTGGATCTGGCCCATTATAAAAGCATGCCTGATATGGCAGGACAAGCAATAGAAAAATTTGGAAAGATTGATATTCTTATTAATAATGCTGGGCTTTCTCAGCGTTCTTTAGCCATGGAAACCGATATCGAAATTGATAAACACTTAATGGAAGTTGATTATCTGGGAACCGTTGCCCTTACCAAAGCGGTTGTTCCTTATATGATCAGAAACGGCGGAGGGCAGATTGCTGTAGTTTCCAGCCTCATGGGAATATTCGGAGCTCCGATGAGAAGCGGATATGCTGCTGCCAAACATGCGTTGCACGGTTTTTTTGATGCCCTCCGTGCAGAATTATATAATCAAAACATCCTTGTTACAATTATCTGTCCCGGATTTATACAAACCAATATTTCAATACACGCGCTTACCGGTGACGGCTCGCTGCAGGGAACCATGGATGATGCCACTGAGAAAGGAATGCCCGCTGATGTTTTTGCAAAAAAAATGCTCTATGCTATAGAAAAAAAGAAAAATCAAAAAGCTATTGGCGGCAAAGAAGTCATGGGCGTTTATTTGAAAGATTCTTTCCTGCTCTGCTGGCAAAAGTAATCCGAAAAGCTAAAGTAGTCTGAAGAAATTATAACTCCATATAATATAAAAAAACCACACAAAAAGTGTGGTTTTAATCGAGTATTACTATTTTTAGTATATTATTCTATAATGAATTTTTTGGTCGTTTTTTGTGTACCACCTAGTACGTTCAAGAAATAAACTCCTTTTTCAAGATGACTTGTGTTGATCTTGGTTTTTAATCCTTCTAATTTTTGTTGATGAACTGTTTTTCCTAATATATCTGTAATGGTAGCCTCCATAGAAGGTGTAAAATAATCGAGCTTTAAAGTAACATAATCTTTTGCCGGATTAGGAAAAATAGTAGCTGTAACGCTAGCATCTTTCGTAATCTCGCTAGTAGCCAGATGCTCTGGTGCAAGCTTTACAACCCAAGCATCATAATCTCCATGATTTCCCGTCACATCGCCATTGTTAGACTTAGAACTTCCTGCAATCACATAGCCACCATCTGCAGTTTGAATGACAGAGGAAGCCTCATCACTTTCTGATCCTCCTATGCACTTTTGCCATTGAATATTTCCTATTGCGCTTAGCTTTACAGCCCAATAATCAAAGGAAGGAGGCAGTTCTCCAGGGCCTGGATTTATAGGAGCATGATATCCTGTTACCTGACCGTCAGTTGAAATGGTATTTCCTACGACCAGATATCCACCATCAGAAGATTGGATAATAGAATATGCTTGATCTAATTTCGTTCCTCCCAACGCTTTTTGCCATTGCAAATTTCCCGCCTCATCTATTTTTACAATCCAATAATCAGTCCCCCCGTGATTTCCTGTTACATCTCCATCGGTAGAAAAAGACTGACCAGCCATAATAAATCCACCATCCGAAGTTTTTACCATAGACAATGCTTGATCCGGATATAATCCTCCGAAAGATTTTTTCCAAAAAACAACACCTCCATCAGCGTTTAATCTTAAGATCCAAAAATCCGTGTTGCCATGATTTCCTGTTATATCACCGGTGTTTCCTTCGGCATATCCGGAAACTACATATCCACCATCATTCATTTGAACAATGGAGTTGGCTTGGTCATCTCCTGTTCCACCAAAAGATTTTTTCCACTGAATATTCCCGTCAGAGTTTATTTTTACGATCCAATAATCTACATAACCGTTATTTCCTGCTACATCACCGTTATTAGACATAGAACTTCCTGTGAATATATATCCGCCATCTGTCGTTGGGATTATTTTACTAATAACATCACTATTTGATCCTCCGAAAGTTTTTTTCCAATGAATAACTCCTGCATCAGAATTTAATTTTAAAACCCATCCATCTTCGAGTCCATGGTTTCCTGTTACATCACCATTATTTGAATTGGTAGTTCCGGCAACTACATATCCGCCATCAGCAGTCTGAATAATGGAGTTAGCTTGGTCATTTTCTGTTCCTCCCAAAGATTTTTGCCATTGAAGATTTCCTGTTGAATTTAATTTTGCGAGCCAGTAATCTTGTTTTCCGTGATTTCCTGTTACATTCCCGTTGTTTGAATTAGAATTTCCTGCCATCATATACCCGCCATCAGCGGTTTGAATGATAGAATTTGCATAGTCTTTTCCTGATCCTCCTAAAGATTTTTGCCATTCTATAGCTGGAGCTTGTGCCATACTAAAGCCTGAAAAAAAAATACCTGCCAATACAGGGATCGTTTTTTTGTAATTGAATTTCATGTTTTTTAGTTTTTTAAATTTTGAAGCGCAAATATATCATTAATAAAAGAATAAACCTCTATGTTGTACAGGTTTTTACTCCTGTTGCTATATATAGCAGGTTTTATTTATGAAGAGTAGACTGGAAGGCTGTTTTTAATATGAAGAAATCTATTTTTGCAGATATAAATATTCTTCAATCAGTAAAATGTATCCGTTTTCAGGTAAAATGTCTACCTGTTTTGAAAATAGCTGACTGTACATTTGTATCATAAAATAATCAAAGTGTTAATCACTAAAAACAAGTATTATGATTCAGTTAGTTACATTTAAAAATCTTAACCGGAACGTAGCAGCAGATGTGTACTTCCCACCTCATTTTGATGACAATAAAAAATATGCAGCGATTATCAGTGCACATCCTATAGGAAGCTGTAAAGAGCAGACCTCAGGAAATATCTACGGACAGGCATTGGCCGATGCAGGATTTGTAGTATTGGCATTTGATGCCTCATTTCAGGGAGCCAGCGATGGAGAACCCCGTTTTATTGAAGATCCTACCTTGAGAGTTGAGGATTTCCGTTGTGCCTGTGATTATCTCGCAACCCTGCCCTATGTAGATGAGAAACGTATCGGAGTATTAGGAATCTGTGGCGGTGGCGGTTATGCTATTAATACAGCGATGACAGAGCGTAGAATTAAAGCAGTAGGAAGCGTTACAGGAGTTAATTATGGAAGACTTTGGAGAGAAGCATTCGGAAACTGGAATCCTATTGATGCTTTGGAAAAGATTGCAGAACAGCGTACAGCGGAAGTAAGAGGTGCAGAACTTCGTGTAGGTCAGTTTTTACCACCTTCTGTAGAAGCTGGAAAAGCTGCCGGAATTAAAGATATTGATGTATTGGAAGCTACGGACTATTATAAAACGTCAAGAGGAGAAAAGCCACATGGAGCAACCAGTTACCTGTATTCCCGAAGCAGTGCTGCTGTAGGTTGGGATGCTTTTTATCTGGCAGAAGTTTTATTGACACAGCCATTAATGGTAGTTATTGGAGACAAACCGGGAGGATTCGGAGCTTACAGAGACGGATTGGAAATCATGAGAAGAGCCAGATCAGAGAAAAAAGAACTGGTAATCGCGGAAGGATGGTCTCATTATGATTTGTATGACCAACCGGAGCCTGTAAAAATAGCCCTGGACCGACTGATTCCTTTTTATCAGGAGAATTTATAAAAAAACAAAGCGTCATTCCCATGGAGTGACGCTTTGTTTTTTAAGACAATTATTCAACAGGGTTAAACATTAGTGGGTAAAAACATTCACCTAAAAGGTTTTTATCAGTCCTATTCCTACGGCATTGTTCTGATAAAACGGCATCACCATTGTAGATGATAATGCTGTGTTTTTAGTTTTATTTTTTCCGCGGAGTAAATGATCAATTCTTGGATATAGCCAATACGCCAATTCTGTTGAAAGGATTCCAAATCCAGTTCCTGCAACGACGTCTCCCAGCCAGTGTTTATCATTCAGCATCCGGTATACTCCGGTGAAGATGGCAAAGGGATATCCGGAGAGACTTAACAAAAAATTGGTGTCTTTATATTCCCTGAACATAAACTGTGCATTGGAAAATGCTGTTGCAGCATGTCCTGAAGGGAAAGACATCGTATTGGAACGGTCAGGCCTCTCTTCTTTGACCATATATTTTAAAGGAAGGGTAAAAGCGGCAGCAATCAGCTGTGACGAAGCATAAATAATGGTGCGGTCTCTTAAGTTATGCTTTCCCTTTACACCTGCCAGATTGAGTCCGTACACGATAAGTCCCGGAGCATACTGTGTATAATCATCAAATTTTATCCGGGTAGGTTTGTGTTCATCGATTTCAATTTTAGTATCTAAATTGATTTCTCTTAGTCCTCTTACTGTTAAGCCTGCTACCCCATACCCAATAAAGGCTGCCGGAATAATCAGGCTTTTATAATTCAGTTTGCTTTTTTGAACAGCAGTTGTGATACTATCATGTATTGGTTCCTGAACTATAATCGTGTCATTATTGTTTTGTGCACTGATTGTACTGATAGCTGACATTAAAACAATAAAATAGATCAGCATTTTTTGACGTTGTTTTTTCATCCTGGATTACATTTGCAATTTTTACTTCTTTATTAAAATTTATAACTATACCCCAATCTTACGACCTGAGTTTCATAATAATCGTTGCTGGTATACGCGAATCCCATTCCTTGGATTTTTTTCTTCATCACCATTGTATTGAGTATATCAGAAGCATTCAAAACTATTTCTCCTTTTCCTTTCTGAATGGCTTTTTTTATACCTAAATCCATAGAAAACCTGGACCTGATTCGTCCCTGGGGAATAATATCAGGAGCAAGGTAAACCGCTGTAAGCTGGGCATCCAATCCTTTGGTAAAATGAAAAACATTATTCATCTTGATATTTCCTGAAATGGCAGATTGTTGGTCTGCTGAAAAAGTATTGGGTTCAGGATAGAGGTTTACTACTGAAAATGCATTAATCTGATTATGGTATATATTTCCATTGATATTAAAAGAATAGACATCTGATACCTTTTGGTTCCATATTGCTTCTAAACCTGTATTATAGCTTCTTCCCGCATTTTGGAACAGGGCATAAATCAGCGTGCTGTTGGGTACAATACTTGAAATTCTGGTAATGGTTCCATTGGCAAAACGATGGTATAGTGCAGAATATAAATATCCGTTATCCCAATTGTATTTATATCCCAGTTCCAGAGAGTTGGTAAATTGGGGTCTTAATGCGGGATTTCCTACTTTAATAATCTCTGCGTCATCATATTTAGGAAAAATCCGGATATCCACTTCGTTAGGGCGGTCTACCCTTCTGTTATAAAAAACAGAAACCTTATTATGTTCGTTGAGTTTATAGGCTAATCTAAAGTTTGGAAACGGCTGTGTATAATTATACCCATCACTTGTATAAGTGGGATGATTGGGATTAACATCATATTGAATTTTCACATATTCAAGTCTGATACCCAGCTCAGCCTCCCATTTCTCATTTTCAAAAATATAATTCCCATAGACTGCCGGGATAAATTCTTTGTAATCGGCTTTCCCTCCTGCAGAAACATCCAACACAGAATTTGTTCCGGGAATAAAATTCATATTAGTTGGGATACTTCTGTTTCTCATTTTAATTCCTGTTTCAATCCTGCCATATTTTAAAGGTTTTACATAATCTACATTGAAATCATATACCTGTTCATCCGATAATAATTTGAAAGCATCTGTTCCGGTAGATGTAGGCAAATAGTTATCATAGAAATATTTTTCGTTTTCTCTATGGAAAGTATAATTGAATCCTACATTTAATACATGACCGGCTTCTTTGAATTTATGCTGATAAGAAGCTGTTCCCATTACAGTGGTTTTTAATTCATCTTCCAAAAACTGCCATAGACGAAGGCGTTGAGATACATCTCCGTTAAAAAATGGCTGATCTCCACGATCTATAATTTTCTCACTTCCATACATCCCTGAAATAGTTAATGTATTTTGTGCGTTAATATTCCAGTCTATCCCGGCCTTAGTGGTAAAGAAATTGGTATTTCTGTTTCTTTTAAGCTGTGAATTGATGACTGTTCCATCGTCGTAAGTACGTGTTATAAATTCATTTTTATTAAGAGTTTGGGTATATAAATTATCAGCCTGTAGAAAAACATTTACTTTATTTTTCCTGTAATTAAGAGATAGTGAAGGATTGATCTTTGGCGTTAATGTATACTGTGGCCTTATAGTTGGTAGATTTTCTTGTCTTACCCAAAGGGAACCTAATCCTGTTGTAAATCCTACCTTACCATTCCATCCGTTCTTTTTATTTTTTTTCATGATAATATTGATAATACCAGCATTTCCATTGGCATCATACTTTGAAGAAGGATTGTTGATGATTTCAATTTTTTCAATGGCAGAAGCAGGTATGTTATCCAGCCCCGACTGGCTTCCAAAACCTGTAAGGGCTGTTTGTTTACCGTCAATAAGCACTGTTACTTTATCATTACCCCTTAGCTGTACTTTGCCATCCTGAACCGTTATTCCCGGTAGATTTTGCATACTTTGTAATACAGATCCACCGCTTTGGCTGATATTGTCTGCAACAGCATATGTTTTCTTATCCAGACGGTTGTCTATTTCATTCTTTTTGGAAGCTGTAAGGGTAACTTCTTCAATCCTTGTTTCCTTTTCCTCTTTTGAGATCAGTTCAATCATGGGGATTTCCAGGAACTCAGAAAGACTTCCTATAAAGACAGGCTGTCTCTGGGTATCGTAGTCCGTCATAGAAGTTTCCAGAATATAATGATCAGGTTTTATACCCGTCATAGAAAATCTTCCCTCCTCATTGGTAATGGTTCCGGCTACAAAAGCACTGTCATTTTCCTTTTTTAAAATAATATGGGCATAGGCCAATCCTTTTTTGTCTTTATCGGTTATTCTTCCGGATACCGTTACAGAAGTCGTTTGTGCAAAGACTATAGTAGAAATAATGCCTGTTGGAAAAAGGAGCAGTTTCTTTCTGTTCATCATAAATATTGATTTTTTTAAGAATATTTTTCTTTTATCAGCTAAAAAAGGATGTTATCCCTGAAATGGCGATTTTCTAATTTGTTTTCTTTGTGAAATAATAACCATGACAACCATTAAAGAGAGTGAGACCAGCGAAGCATTCAATGTTCCAAGATCAAGGCCCCCTTTTCCGACTGGTTTGGTCAAAAGATCCCCGAATGTAGCACCGAATGGTCTGGTAAAAACAAAAGCAATCCAAAACAATACAACATGGTTGATCTTAGTAAAATAGTGAAGCAAAACAACGGTAAGGATGATCAATCCTGTAATACAAGCTCCGGTTAGGTAGCTCAGTCCCATGTTGTCACTTAGAAAGTCTCCGAATGCCGTTCCCAGGCTGTTGGAGAATAGTATGGCAGTCCAGTAATAAAGCTCTTTATTTCTTTCAAAAATGGGATAGACTTCAAGATCATTGTATTTTTTATACCATAAAAAAAGTGAAGCCAGAAGCCCGGAAAGAAGAATTAAACTTCCCAATAAGTATCCGGCTTTTAATGTTCTGTCTATAAAGTCGGAAATCTCTGTACCTAAGGTTGTTGTCCCTATAATCACCATCCAGTATACAGCCGGCACATATTTTTTTATGTTGAGTTGTATGGATAACAGAATGGCAAAAAATGATAAGGTAACAACAATTCCCATCGTATAGCCTAGATTAAGAGTCATAGAAATAAAGTCTCCCAGGGTTTCTCCAAGCGTGGTAGCTACGATTTTCATTAACCAGAACAGCAGAGTGACTGCTGCTACTTTGTTCGCTGTTCTCATCTTGTTTTATTTTTAAAGGCAAAAAGTTGTGGAAGATTGATCATCAAAAATGAACCATAAAAAAAAATTTCGGTTGATCTCTCACTTAAATACAGGAAAGCAGGAAGCAAAACTACCATCAGAGAGAAAGGCAGATATGAGATCATAATCAATATAAGATTTACCTTACCGTCATACATAGCGCTAAGCAAGAATACAGGGATTATTTCCGGAAACAAAAGGGCAATTTTTACAATCATTTCTAATAAAATCTACACGTAAGTATATTTTCTATACAAAAGTGCAATCAGATTTAGAAGAAATTTTGAATTGTCCGGGTTGGGATATTTTTTAACTATAAATTAACGGAAAAGACATGATGGTTATTCTCAAATCTGTAGCTGACCGTCCAATGATGAAATTTACAGATCTCCTGGATAATAGACAGTCCTAGCCCACTTCCATGATGGTCTGCTGACAGTTTTGAAAATCTTTTGAACAATAAATCAGTATTCAGTTTTTCCACTCCTGAATTGGAAATTTCAAAAACAGAATCTCTTAATTTTATAGCAATAGACCCATCGGGCAAAGTATGTCGGATGGCATTGACAATCAGATTATTAATCATAATCTCTGTTAGGCTGCTATTTCCGTTTAAGCGGACGTTAGATTCAATATATTCTTGTACTTCAATGTTTTTTTGTTCGAAATGTTCTTTGAGAATATCAATACTTTGGCGAAGGAGCTGATCAAAAGAGAAATTTTCAGAATTATCAAACTGGTTATTGTCTATTTTAGCCAATAACAACAGGTTTTTATTAATGCGGGAACTTCTGGTAAGCGCCCTGTTCATATCTTCAACAATTCGGTATTGTTTTTCTGTCAGATCCTGATCCTGTAACAGGAGATCCAGTTTATTTTTGATAATGGCAAGTGGTGTTTGCAGCTCATGAGAAGCATTTTCAGTAAACTCTTTTTGAGTTTTATACACTGAAATATTGTGCTCGATCAGCTTATAAAGAGATTGGTTGAGTTCTTCAAACTCTACGGTATCAGAAGCTGGGAATTCAATTTTATTCTGGCTATTGAGTTTAAAGGTTTTCAATCGGTCCAGGGTCTCCCGGAATGGTCTCCATATTGACGCCGAAAGTCTTCTGTTCATATATAAAAGCCCCACCACTATCATCACAAAGAAAAAGACCGTGATCATGGCTATCACTGCTATTGTTTCGTGGGTTTCCTCAATATTGGTTTGTATGGTAAAAAGATAGGGTCTATTTTGGATGTAAACCACCTTCTCCAGGCATCTGTATCTTTCCTTTTTGTGTTCAGATATAAATGGAAGATGTCTTTCATTAGTATAAACGCTATCACCCTTTATACGATTTGCAGAAATTTTTTCAATATTGGTTTCAGGCTGAATATTATTCCATAATTTCAGACTTTTTCCCAGCTGATCTTCGGATAGTTTCAACTGATTGAACTCATACGCCGTTTTCTCTACAATAATCTGGTTATGCTCATCAAGTTCACTTTTCCAGATGGTATCCACCACAAAGTAATACACAGGAATACTTATCGTCAACACAATAAGTACATAAATAAGAAATGGCTTTGTCGTTTTACTTAATAGAGGCTTCAAAGTAATGATGAGTTATAAGTTTTGAGTTTTTGAATGTTGTAAGATCAGTACCTAAGATTCTTTTTTATCTGCAATCTAATATTAATTGGATATAAGTTTCGTTTAGTATTTTAAAAGTAAAACGATATTTTGTTATTCCAAAGAATATGATGAATTATTTCAATATATGCTTTCATGATAAAGCAAAGTTTAAGAAATAGAATTAGCTTATGTTTCCCACTTATAGCCTGTTCCATATACGGTTTTGAGGTAATGGCTGCACCCCGCATCGTATAATTTTTTCTTTAGATTTTTTACATGAGCATAAACAAAATCATGATTGTCCAGCATATCTGCAAAATCACCTGAAAGATGTTCTGCCAAGGTACTTTTGGAGATTACTTTATTTTTGTTTCCTATAAAATAGATCAAAAGGTCAAATTCTTTTTTGGTTAAGGAAATGATATCATCATTGACAGACACTGTTTTGGCGAGTAAGTCAATTTGAAGTTCATTCTGTTTGATTACATTGGAACTGCTGAATTGCTTCCTACGGATAATGGAATATACTCTTGCCATAAGCTCAGAAAGATGGAAAGGTTTGGTAAGATAATCATCAGCCCCCAGCTTCAAGCCTTCAATTTTGTCATCCAGTGCATTTTTGGCAGAAATGATAATTACCCCATCCTGTTTGTTCTGTTTTTTTAATTCCTCTAAGATTTTCAGCCCATTGCCGTCAGGAAGCATAATATCCAATAAAATACAATCATAGTGAAATGTTTCAATTTTATTCATGGCTTCACCAAATGTGGAAGCAGATTCACACAGGTAATTTTCTTCAGAAAGATATTCCGAAATACTCTTAGCTAGCTCTGTTTCGTCTTCAACAATTAGAATTTTCATGCGATAAATCTATCATTAAATTTTGAAGAAATTTTGAATTTTTTATTTTTCATTGACTATTAATGGGTTCTCTGTGAATTGCATTATTTAAAAGGGAATCAGTTTAGTAGTTTTTGTAAGATATTTCATAAATTTACAATTCTGTATCAAATTGATAGCAGTATTAAAATTCTTCCCAGGTGAAAATTCACAACAAAAAAAAGTACTTAAGCTTCCTTAAATTTAAAAGAGATTTCCAAAAATACGGATTAGAAAAAGCGCGCAGTTATGAGCTTATCCTGCATTGGCTGAACAATAGATTAAGCAGAAACCAGTTTCTTGTACTCTCCGGAATTCTTGTGGGGTGTACGGCAGGACTTGCAGGAGTAATCCTGAAAACTTTAGTCCACTATATTCATAATTTCATTACCAATAAAGTTCATTTTGAATACCAGATATTATTTTATATCGTCTTTCCTTTTTTAGGAATTGTATTGACAACAATGATCGTTATCACCTTATTTAAAGGTCAGGACCGGAAAGGAATTGGTGCTATCCTCTATGAAATTGCTCAAAATTCCAGTATTGTGGCTTCTGTAAAAATGTATTCACAGGTGATACAAAGTGCTATTACCGTTGGTCTGGGAGGTTCTGCAGGACTGGAAAGTCCTATCGCTGTTACCGGTGCCGCTATCGGTTCCAACTATGCCCAAACCTACAGACTCAGCTATAAAGAGCGTACTTTATTGTTGGCTGCCGGAGCTACGGCAGGGATTGCCTCTGCATTCAATGCTCCCATTGCCGGGATTATGTTTGCCTTTGAAATTCTCCTGACCGGGGTTGTTTTTACAGACTTTATCCCTCTGGTTGTAGCCGCGGTTTGCGGAAGCCTTTTGTCAAGGATTTTGCTTCAGGAAGATGTTCTTTTCAGATTTTATACCAGAGATCCTTTCAACTATAAGAATGTCCCCTATTACCTTATTTTGGGAATTGTAACCGGATTATATGCCCGGTATTTTGTGATTATTTCTCAAAAAGTAGAACACTTTATAAAGGGGCTTCAGCTTTCAAGAATGCGTAAAGCCATGTTTGGAGGAGCTGTTCTTTCCCTGCTTTGTGTCTTATTTCCTCCTTTATTTGGAGAGGGATACGAAACCGTAAAAGCATTCACCAATGGAAATACATATTCTATTATTGAAAACAGTTTTTTCAGATATTTTGAAATTGGCGACTGGACGATTATTATATTTTTGGTTCTGGTATTGCTTTTAAAGGCTTTTGCAACTTCTTTTACCATATTCAGTGGTGGAAACGGTGGAAATTTTGCTCCATCCCTTTTTGCGGGGGGTACCTTGGGCTATTTGTTTGCTTTGGTCTGCCAACATCTTGGATTTTCGGACGTACCGGTAACCAATCTTGTTCTTGTGGGAATGGCAGGAGCAATGAGTGGTGTATTATATGCCCCGCTTACTGCTATATTTCTGATTGCAGAATCCAGTTTTGGATATGATCTGTTTATTCCATTGATGATTGCTTCTGTGATATCTTATCTTATCGCCAAATGGTTCTCTCCTATTTCACCGGAATTAAAATCTCTTGCCGATGAAGGGAAAATATTCACAAATAAACATGATAAAAACCTTCTTTTTGCCTTAAGAACGGATGATTTTATTGATAAATACTCACAGACCATCAATGAAAATGCTTCTATTACAGATCTTTTTGAACTGGTGAAAAACGGAGATAAAAATATCTTTGCCGTAGTGGATGATCAGCGAAAACTGAAGGGAATCCTTACATTAGATGATATAAGACCATATCTTTTTAACAAAGAAATTGATCCTTCTCAACTGATCGTTCAGGTGATGAAAGCACCACCGGCTATACTCCACCGTGAAAATAAGCCATTGGAAATTCTTCAGACCTTTGATGACACAGGAGTCTGGAGCCTTCCGGTAGTGAGTGAGAATAATGATTTCATTGGCTTTATCTCAAAATCTTCTATTCTCATGAGCTACAGACAATTATTAAAAGAATACTCTGATTAACAGATACTATTTGACACTACAAATTTCAGCTGCTTATACTATCTGCTGATATTACAATTGATAGGCTGAAAATTCCCCTCCTCTGGAGGGGTGGCAAATCAAAGATTTGACGGGGTGGTTATAAAAAGAACTCGCATTTATTAAAAAATCCGTTCAGTATTGAACGGATTTTTTTAATCTATAATGAAGGGTCGTTACAACTAATTACTAGCCTTGTTAAGCAGGTTTATATCTTCCTGATCTAAAACAAGTTTTGGAGCATTAAACAGCGTTTCAAGCTGTGACGGACTGGTCGCACTAACGATAGGGGCCGTAATCAGCGGATTGGCTAATAACCAGGCCAGAGCTACCGTACTTTGAGGGGCGTGATGTTTCTCACCTACCTGATCCAATGCTTTTAAAACATCAAGACCTTTGGCGTTCATATATTTTCTTACCCCTTCTCCTCTTGCACTTTTTGCAAAATCTGCTTCCTCACGGTATTTTCCGGTTAAAAAACCTGCAGCCAGAGACCAGTATGGAAATACACTCAGGTCAAACTCTTCTACCAAAGGTGCGTAATTTTTTTCAAAACCTTCTCTTTCTACCAAATTGTAATGAGGTTGTAGCGCTACATATTTGGGAAGATTGTTTTTTTCAGCCGCTTCAAAAGAAGCTTTTAAACGTTCCGGAGAAAGATTGGAAGCTGCAATATAACGTACTTTTCCAGCCTTGATGATCTCATCATACGCTGAAAGAGTTTCCTCTACCGGAGTGACGTTATCGTCGAAATGCGTATAATAAATGTCTATATGATCAGTCTGAAGTCTTTGCAGGGATTCATCCACTGATTGTAAAATATGCTTTTTACTGATATCATAACCGTGTTCTTTTGTTTCAGAGCCTACTTTTGTAGCCAGTACAATATCTTTACGGTTAGAACGGCTTTTCATCCATTTTCCTATAATTTCTTCCGACTGTCCTCCTCTGCCGTTTACCCACCACGAATAAGTGTCTGCCGTATCTACAAAATTGAATCCTGCTTCCGTAAAACGGTCTAATATATCAAAAGATTGTTGTTCGTCCAGTGTCCATCCAAAAACATTCCCACCAAAATTGATAGGTGCTACTGTTAGATCGGTATTTTTGATCTTTCTTTTTTCCATAAAATGATTTGTTATTACAACGTATTAAGTAACCTCTAAGGTAAGGAATCCTGAAGAGGATAAGGATTCAAAATAGCCATTCCTGTGATAGTTATTATAAATGAAAATACTCATGCCTATTCATATCTTTTACTTCGGAATTATATGGGTTCAATAAAAAACAGCCTCCGGATGAAGGCTGTTTTAATCTATCAATTAAAAAAATACTGTTACTTCTCAACCTGAGGAACCTCAATGGCTGCAAGCATCAGTTTATATTCCTGCAGTTGCAGGGTTATGTTTTCCAATCCGTTTTTAAAGAAGGATGATTCTTTAAACAGATGATGATAATATTCAATCCCTTCAAATATGTTTTTTTTGAACGTATTCCATTTTTTAGACTGGGAATGCGTAATTTGGACTGATGATTCTGTAATTTCTTTTTTCAGATAATCCACATACATTTTTAATTCATTGATGAACATATTCGGACGTTGATTATCAGGAAGAATATTGGTGTTTCCATAGATATGCTTTACCATTTCAGAAAGAGAAACCTCCTTGTCAAAAAAAGCGATATTTGGTCCCGGGCATATGACAACGCCTTGTTTTTCACCTTTAATTTCCATATTATGTTCCATATAAGCAGCATTTACAAGACCTACACAAAGACAGGCTTTATCTGTAATCTCCGACTTTCTTCGGTTAAATTCTTCAGCCGTACATGTTTCCCGGCTGGTATACAGTTCTTTCAGTTTAATATCCTGATACTTCCTGGAAGCTGTACATGTTCCTTGAGAAGAAAACTCTTTGCTTAAAGCCAGTAGTTTTTTCGGACATGAACTTCCATATTTTCCATGAGATTCCTTCTGCTGTCTTAGTTGATCGTTGGATGTTCCTCTTACTGTATTAAAAGGGACTCCCAATGGTGAAAGATTACTCAGATAAAAATCTTTTTCTTTAGACTGTAGAAGCAAATTTCTGGTTTCTGTATCTACAGAAGTCGCTTCCGGAACCAATAAAAACGGAGACCCCCATCCTACACTGTCTACATCATAATTCTCAAGCAGAAAATCATGTTCTTCAGATGTTCCTACTCCGCCCTGAACGGTAATTTTCATTTCTAAGGGCTGGGCAATACCCGGTTTTCCTTTCTGTTCTAAAGCAGAGACCATTAAGGCATGGGCCGACTGGATCAGATCATTTTTTTTCTGTTTAAATTCTTCCATAATAGGCCCCAGGAGCAGTCCGTCTGTAGCAAATGCATGCCCTCCACAATTCAACCCCGACTCTATCCTGTATTCTGAAACCCAAAGCCCTTTTTTGGCCAGGAAATTCCCCTGAATCATTGCCGAGCGGAAATCACTTACTTTAAGAATAATCTTCTTTTTTAAAACGCCTTTCTGATCCGGAAAAAAATCTTCAAATTCCTCAATATAACTGTACAAACGAGGATTCATTCCCGCAGAAAGAACCATCGAAGAAGACAGTTTGCTTTTTGCAAATCCACGTAAAGACGCATGCGCATCATTATAGATCACAGAAAGCTGTTCACCTTTTTTATAGTTGTCTTTATCAACTTTTGTCATGATGTTGACATCAATGCTTCCCGGCTTTAAGTTAGACTCAATGAAGTTTCTAATAGCTGATCCCCAATTATCCTTTTGATTAATAAGGTTTTGAAGACCATCTTTCAGCTCTGATGTATTAGGTAACATCGTCATGAAATCTTTTAAAGCCTCTCTGTTTTTGCTGATTTCCTGTTTGAAAGATTCAAATTTTTCATTCACGATATCATCTACCATATCCAGATAAGCGGTAATTCTCTTTGCTCTGTAATCTTCTGTTTTGGATGAAATTTTTAAATAATCCAGATTAAATTTCTGATTATAAAAGTTTTTCATTTTTTCCAAAATTTCGTCATCGATAATGGAAATGACGGAAGAAATTCCATATTGGGCAACACGAATCGGACTGTCTATAGTATAGGCCAGCCCCATTACCGGAATATGAAAATTGTGTAACGGTTTAGTTGTCATTATATTTCAATAAAAGTTATCTTATGAATGCAACTAAAAATTCTAAAAAACTAATTCACTGCCTAAATATATCATTTTAAAATTAGCTATGCATCAAATAATACTTATAATATGGGAAATATGCTAAATATCATCTTATACTGCGAATGCTGCTATGCATTACTGCATGAATGACTGGTCGTTATCATTCTTTTATGATATGTAATGAGAGCTAAGGGTTGGTTATTAAATAAAAAAGGTTTCATTTACCCGTTACAGTAAACAAAACCTTTGATTAAAAAATATTGATTTATAGGTTCAGGAAGTATTATTCTGCCTTATTTTTCAGCATCATCAGCAAACTGTAAGCACCTTTCTCTACAATTTTCTTATTTTTTAAAAAGTCAGCTTTCAGAATCTCTGTAAACTGATCATCTGCAATTCCGGTTATTACAGGGATCATCTTATAGTTTGATTTTCCAAGATCTTCAAAAACATAATTTTTTTTCTCATAGGAAACTACCGCTTCATTGGGAAGTCCCTGCGTATTCCGGCTGCTGATATTAACCTCTGCATTGATATACATTCCTTTTACAAATTCAGGGTTTACAGAAGATAATTTGGCTACAGCCGTGGCAGAACCCCCATTTTCAATACTGGGAACTACACTTACAATTTTAGCGTTGGATTTTACATCAGGTTTCTGATTGTTGTACACCAGAATTTCCTGTCCGGTTTTTACGTCATTTACGTCATTTTCAAACACTTTTAATTCTAAAAGTAATCCGGCAGGATTAATCAGTTCAAATAAAGTATCTGCAGGGTTTATATACTGCCCGTTATTCACCGAAATTCTGCTTACAAAACCGCTAAACGGGGCATAAATATTAATTCGGCTTCTGATATTGCCGGTATGTAATCCTTGGGCACTGATTCCAATGATTCTGAGTTTTTCCTCCAGACCTTTTAAAGTAGCCTGTAAAGTGGAATAATCAGCCTGTGCAGTTTGCATGGTTTTATCACTGCTTGCCTTGCTTGTATTAAGGTCTTTTTGGCGGTTAAAGTTCAGTCTTGCTGCTTCCAGCTGGGCTTTTGTTACCAGATAGTCCTGCTGAAGCTGTATGAATTGTGGATCTTCCACCACAGCCAGTACCTGTCCTTTACTGAAATGACTGCCATTTATTACATTGATAGATTTGATATGCCCACCCATAATACTGGAAACAGAACTGATATGGGAAGGAGCAATCTCTACTTTTCCGTTCAGTCTTACCAATTTTTCCATATTTCTATCCTGAATGGATGTAGTACTTACTCCTACAGACTGAATCTGTTTTTCTGTAAGATGAACTGTATTTTCATTGCCTTTAGTAAATTTCGTGTTTTCGTAAACCGTTTTTTCCTCTTCTTTTTTTCCTGAACAAGAAGATAAAATAAGTACTGAAGCAAAGTAGTATATTGATATTTTTTTGAAATGCATGACGCTGTTATTTTGAGATTAAGAAATTAAGTTCCGCTCCAATTTGGTTGAGTCTTTCCAGTTGATCGATGTAATCTGCTTTTGTTTTCACAGCCTGATTAACTAATATTACCCAGTTCAGATAATCAATTTCCCCAACTTCCATTTGTTTCTGTGCTGTTTTTAGGATGATTTCAGACTTGGGAAGCTGTTTCTGTTCATAATTTTCAATGATTTTTTGTTGATTTATATAGTTGCTCAGTTGTTGTCTCAGCCTGTTTTTAAGCTCAATTTCTTTTCTGTGAAACTGATTTTCAGAAATTTCTATTTTGGCCTGTGCAGCCTTTGCCAATGCTCTCTGCCCTTTAGTAAATAATGGAATTCCCACACCCACCTGAACAGAATTGAACCGGTTGTTGTTGATGTTTTTCATACTTTGGTTGGTATATCCAATAAGAAGTTCTGGGAGCAGTTTACTTTTTTCAAGCTGTACCTCGGCCTCTCCTACTTTGATCTGCTGCTGCAGAGCCTGAAGTTCGGGATGTTGTTTTACGGCTTCCTCTGAAGACTGAAGGTTAATATCCATTACAGGACGGTCTGCAACAGGCTGATAGGAATTCTCAGACTGAAGAAGTAACTGAAGCTGAAGTTTCGTCATATTCAGATCATTATCAAGAGTATTCAGCTGTACATTCATTTGCTCGTTCTGAATTTCAGCGGTGGATTCCTCTAAAATATTGGCCTCCCCTTTTTTCAGCCTTAGCCCTGCCTTCTCCGCAAAATTGTGATACAGCTGACTGATGTACAGCAATACCTTTTTCTTTTCCTGAAGAACTAAAACTCTATAAAAAACGTCCGTAACTTCTTTGGTAAGCTGTGCTTTGGTCAGGTTTTGATTGATTACACTTGCTGCCCATTCTGCATCCAGCATCTGTTTCCTTTTAGAATAAACTGTTGGAAAACTGAATCTTTGAGATATTCCAAACGAATTATCGGTTTCTTCACCCTGAATCTGACCAAAACCTCCTGTAACTTCCAGCTGTGGGATATCCAGATAGCTCGATTTTAATTTCTCCTGATATTCTGATATTAATTTTGAATTTTTGAGGGTTCCGTTCTGTTGGAAAGCTTTTTCCAAAGCCTGATCGTAAGTAATATTTTCCTGAGCCTGAAAACTTCCGAAAGATATCAGGATTAACAAAACGGACAGTTTTTTAGAATTTATTTTTTTAGAAAATTTCATAGTATGGGTATTAATATTTTCGAATAAGACATAGAGTATTGGAAGGACAAATAAGGTCAAAAGAGTGGCAAGCATCAGTCCTCCGATAACCACAGTGGCCAAAGGTCTCTGTACTTCAGCACCTGCTCCGTTGCTTAATGCCATCGGTAAGAACCCTAAAGAAGCTACAAAAGCAGTCATTAAAACCGGACGAAGTCTGATCCTTGTCCCTGTTAAAACCACTCTGCTCATACTATCCATTCCTTTGTTTTTCAATCTGTTAAATTCAGAAATCAAAACAATTCCATTAAGTACGGCTACTCCAAACAAAGCAATAAATCCTACTCCTGCACTGATGCTGAATGGCATCCCTCTCAGAGCAAGAAAATATACACCGCCAATTGCTGATAAAGGGATGGCGGTATAGATGAGTAAACTATGCTTTACAGAACCAAAAGCAAAGAACAGTAACAGGAAAATCATCACTAGGGAAATAGGAACAGCAATGCCTAATCTTGCCTTGGCTTCATTTAAATTTTCAAAAGTCCCTCCATAAGAAACACTGTATCCCGATGAAAATTTGAGGCCTTTCCCCGTTTTTTGCTGAAGTTCTTCCACAATAGTCTGCACATCCCTTCCTCTTACATTGAAACCAACAATGATTCTTCTTTTCGTATCTTCCCTCTGGATCTGGTTGGGGCTGTTTTTAAGTTCTACCTTTGCAAACTGAGATAATGGAACCTGCTCTCCGGATGGTGTTGGCACCAATAAATTTTGAATGCTTGTCAAATCTTTTTTATGCTGATTATCCATTCGGACAACAATATCAAACTTTTTCTCTCCTTCATATAATGCTCCTGCGGTCTGTCCTGCAAATGCCATATTGATAACTCTGTTGACATCCGCAACGGAAATATTGTAACGCGAGAGTTCCGATCTGTTGTAATCAATAACAACCTGCGGGGCACCTACAACCGGTTCAATATAGAGATCCTGTGCTCCTTTTACAGTATTGATAATGCTTCCCAGTTTTTTGGCATACAGGGTAAGACTGTCCAGGTCTTCACCATAAATTTTGCAGACTACATCCTGTCTGGCTCCGGTCATCAGCTCATTGAAACGCATCTGCACAGGAAACTGAAAACTCGTGGTAAGTCCCGGAATCACGCTTAAAGCTTTACTCATTTTATCAGAAAGTTCCGGAAATGTCGTTGCAGAGGTCCATTCTTTTTTAGGCTTCAGAACAATAATCATATCTCCTGCGTCCATCGGCATGGGTTCTGTAGGGATTTCTGCACTCCCGATCTTGGCAACGACCTTTTGAACCTCAGGAAACTGTTTTAAAAGAATATTACCGGCCTGTGTAGTTACCTTCTTGGTTTCATTAATATTACTCCCCTGAAGAATTCTCATCTCAACGGCAAAGTCCCCTTCTTCCAGAGACGGAATAAATTCTCCCCCCATCTTGGATAAAATGAAAACAGCCCCTGCAAAAAGAATAAATACACTCATAAGAATTGTCTTCCTGTATTTAAGGGCTTTCATCAGAAGTTTCTGGTGACCTGCCTCCACTTTAGCCATGATCCTGTCTGAAATATTGTCTTTTTCCTTTTTCTTTCTGCTCAATACTAAAGAACTCATCATAGGGATATATGTCAAAGACAGGATAAACGCTCCTACTAATGCAAATGCAACCGTTTGCGCCATAGGCTTGAACATCTTTCCTTCAATTCCCTGAAGTGTAAAAATCGGAAGATAAACAATGAGGATAATAATTTGTCCAAAAACGGCACTGCTGACCATTTTCGTAGCAGAATCCGAAACCTGCTCATCCATTTCTTTTTTACTGAGCATATTGTCTTTGCCAAAGTATTTTTTGTGGGCCAGTTGATGCAGAACAGCTTCCACTATAATAACGGCACCGTCTACAATAAGGCCAAAGTCTAAGGCACCAAGGCTCATCAGGTTTCCTCCAACACCAAATATATTCATCATAATGATGGCAAAAAGCATGGCCAAAGGAATCACAGAGGCCACTAATAATCCTGCTCTGAAGTTTCCTAAAAATAATACCAGAATAAAAACAACAATCAGTGCTCCTTCCATCAGGTTGGTTTTTACTGTACTGATCGTATTATTTACCATTTTAGCACGGTCGAGAAACGGTTCAATAACCACTCCTTCAGGTAAAGACTCCTGAATCTTTTCCAGTCTTTGTTTAATATTGCCAATCACGACATTAGCATTCTCTCCTTTAAGCATTAATACAATGGCTCCGGATACTTCGCCGGTATCATTATACGTCATTGCTCCATACCGGGTAGCATAACCGATCTTAACGGATGCCACATCTTTGATATGTACAGGAATTCCTTCTTTGGTTTCCGCAACCTGAATGCTTCCGATATCTTCCGTACTTCCCAAAAGACCTTCACTCCTGATAAAAAGAACCGTTTCTTTCTTCTCTATATAAGCTCCTCCGGTATTCTGGTTGTTTTTTTCCAAAGCCGTGAAAACATCATTGATATTGATGTTGAATGCCTGAAGCTTATTAGGATTAATCGCAATTTCATATTGTTTCAGCTTTCCTCCGAAACTGCTGACATCGGCCACTCCCTTAGTTCCCAGCAGCTGGCGCCTCACTACCCAGTCCTGAATGGTTCTGAGTTCAGTTTCATCATACACATTTTCATAGCCTTTTTTGGCTCTTACCACATACTGAAAGATCTCTCCCAGTCCGGTAGAAATAGGTCCCAGCTCAGGTTTTCCAATACCCTGAGGAATATTATCCTGAACAAGCTGCAAACGCTCCTGAACCTGTTGGCGGGCCCAATATACATCGGTATTGTCATCAAAAACTACAGTTACCAGAGAAAGTCCGAATCTTGAAAGGCTACGCAGTTCAGTAATTCCACTGATATTGCTGGTAGACTGTTCTATAGGAAAGGTAACGAGCCTTTCTATATCTGCTGCACCATAAGAGGGAGCGCTGGTAATGATCTGAACCTGATTATTGGTGATGTCAGGCTGCGCATCAATAGGAAGTTTAGTGGTTTCATAGACTCCAAAAAGAATGAGCCCCACTGTAAACAGAGCAATGATGAGTTTATTCTTTACAGAAAACTCAATAATTTTATTTAACATAAAAAATTATTAATTGATAACTCGTCGTGTTATAGAAAGCTGTTAAACTTCAACTCCAAACCACATAAATTCCTATATAAAGGTTAAAAACCTTATAATAAAAGTCTTTGTAGTTAAGATATGAACACAGCTACAGTGCACAGAGAGTTAATGGATAGGTAATAACTTGACAGCCTTAAGTAAAAACTTAAAGCATTGATCTTTAATATGAAATTAATTAAGAAAGCCGTGGAGGCTGGAAAATTCTGGAAAGATATAGGTTTGAGAAATCCTTTTCCTGGTAGATACTATTCTTCTGTGGAATCGTAATTTCTACAGGCTTTTTTATTTCAAAACTAAGCTCGGGCAACTGAGCATAGACTGTTAGTACGATAGGTGGATTGATAAAAGGTAATTTTTGGTCGAGATCCCAGTCGGAATCTTTTTTATGATTGTCATAGTGCTCCAAAACAAATTCTGAAAGATTACCATGATACTCTATATAATGTTCAACAAACATAGGTACTTTGAGCACTTCCCCCGCATTGGTGGTAGCCATCACATATATCATCGAGCATAATATGGAAATCCATTTTAACATTGTCCCGCAAATATAAGGCTTAATTTTTTTTTTTGAAATCAATTCGTATTAATTTTTTAAGAATTTATCCGTAACAGAAGCCGTTTAAGCAAATCGTACGGATATCAAAAAGAGTATTGTTTTTCAAATAACTGCAAATGACAGAGCCTATTAAAGGATCACCAAAGAGGTACACGATGGTATCTTGTGAATCATTGGGAAAATATTCCTGAATTTTTTCCTGGAGGCTTACAGCATGGATAGGATTTATAATACAGGTTTTTAAAGGGAAACTATGATCAAGATCAGGAAATACTTCTTCTTCATGTTCTGTATAGATCAGGCTGCTTATTTTCTTACTTACCGGTAATGCCCTGTTCATCTCATATAAATGGGATAATGCCTTTATATCACCGATAAGAAAATAATGATCTCCGGTATGGTCCGGTACTAATTGTTCAGAAGCTTGTCTGAAAAACAGACTATCCCCTTCCTGGACTTCTTTTATCCATTCTTTATCCCAAATGCTAATAGCAAAATCAGCAATATGATGAATAGGGTCATAATCCCAGAAGGCATATGGCTGAACTTCACTTTTAGTAGTATAATAAGGGTTGGAAAGATAAAACTCAATCATCAACCCCGGTGAATATTGAATTCTTGAAAAATCCTGACTTTGGATTCTTATATGATAGGTATGGGCCGCTATTTTGTTTTTCAGCAGAATAATACCTGTGAAAATATGTATAGCCTGGGTTGGAAGACTGGTCATTGTTCAAAAAATTAGTACTACAAATTTGAAGATCGCAGACTTTTAAAACATTGACCTGAGTCAAAAAAAGAGAAAAATTAAAGCTTAGATTTCAGCCTGCTTAACGTTTCCTGGGATATATTGAGATAAGAAGCCACCATTTTGTTGGAAAGCCTGCGGACAATAATGGGATTTTCATCCAACAATTGGCGGTATTTTTCAAGAGCATCCTGAACCAGAAAAGACATTAATCTCTTGGTGTTGGTAACATAAGCAATTTCAAGATAGATCCTGTAAAATTTTTCCCATTGAGGAATGATTTCCAACAGATGATAGAAGTTTTTGTGTGTAATATAATAGACTTCAGAATCTTCAACAGCCTGAATGAACTCTTCTGATGGTTCTGAAGTAATAAAGCTTACCAATGCTGTAGCAAACTGATTTTCAAAAGCAAAATACCTCGTAGAGTCCTGTCCTTCTTCATTAATAAAGAAAATTCTGAGACAGCCGCTGACCACAAAAAAGGTTCTCTGGCTAGATTGCCCGTTGGTAAGGAGCAGCTCATTTTTCTTCAGTTTGATCGGTTTAAAATAAGACAGGATGACCTCCATTTCCTCATCGGTTACCGATATTTTGCTTTTAATATATGAAACTAATAGTTCTTCCATTTATTTAAATCAGTCATTGGCAAATGTAGCAATAAATGCTTTATATGCTGATGTTTTCACAGGTTTTTATCCTTTTTCAGAAAGTTTGTCTTCCGATTGACCCGCTTTCCAGTATGAGCAGGCGTACATCCCATGTGGATCCAAGCTGAGCTTTGTTTTGAAGTAGGTACGAAGTTCGTGCACGGTAGTATATTCAGCTGCGATATAAATATATTTTTTCAGTAATCCTGAAGGAAATTCTGAAGATATGGAAAGATCTGCAAGCCGGCTTCCATTTTCCGGGTGAGGATTATGAAGCCATTCAACAGATACATCTGCCGCAGAGCATAAAATAAATTCATCCTCTTTTCCGTGAACTTCCAACAATACTTTTGCAGATGTATAGGAAGGGAGCTGTTCTACGATCGCACAGATGACGGGTAATGCTGTTGCATCTCCAACAAGAAGGTAGAAGTCCGCTTCAGGGACTAAAGGTCTTGTACTCTCTTTCATTCCAATTTCCAGTGTATCTCCCGGATTTGTTTTCAGGGCCCAGGCGGATGCCGGTCCTTCCTCTCCATGAGCGACAAAGTCAATGCTTAATTCAAGGTTTTCCAGGTCGACTTTCCTATTGGTATAGGTTCTCACCAACGGCTCACTCTCCTTTTCTGCTGAGGATGGAATAAAGATTTTATTATTGGAGCCGGATTGCACGTGAGCCAATAATCCGGCCTGATTTTCATTAATTTCAAATACCACGCGGATAAGATGTGGGGTGAGAAACTTTTTATTTTTCACCGTAAATACGGAACGTATTTTTTTTGTTTTCATTGGACTTGTTATCATAATGTATGATTTTATTTTTTATTAAACAGTAGAATAATCATCGAAAGAATACAGCTGATTCCTCCAAATAAATAGACCGTCTGATAGTTGAGCCAACCGGCAATCAATCCGGCAAGAGGTCCCGCTAACCCTAATGAAAGGTCAACAAATGCTACATATGCTCCTAAGGCAGTGCCTCTCATCTGAGGTTTTACTTTTTGAATGGCTAAAACACCCAGAGCTGGAAAAACCAATGAGAATCCAACCCCTGTTAATCCACATCCGATGATGGCAACTGTTTTGGAAACAGATGTCCAGATAAGCATCTGCCCTATAACTTCGATGATTAAAGAGATAAAAGCAATGGTAAAACCTCCGTATTTATCAGGAAAGGAAGCAAAGAAAACTCTTGTCAGCACATAACATACCCCAAAGGTCATAAATGCCAGTGAAGCGTCGCCCCAATTTTTCTCTGCGAAAAACAATGCAATAAAAGAAGCAATACACCCGAATGCCATTGATGAAAATGCCAGACTCAGACCCTGTCCGGAAATAGCGCCTATAACTTTATAAAATGGAGTTCTGATGTGGTTTTTATCTACCGGAATAGAAGGAAGCTTAGCTGTAGATATCCAGCTTACAAACGGAAGAAGAGCTATAAGAATAAAGGCAGGCAGTATGCTGTATTCTTTACTCAACCAGATACTCATAGGGGCTCCAATAGCAATCCCTGCATACATGGCAATGCCGTTCCATGTCATTACTTTCCCTGAATTTGTGTGGCCTGCAAGACCAATTCCCCAGGTTAACGCTCCTGTGACCAGAAAGCTTTCACCTATCCCATGAATAATCCTTGCAAGCAGTAAACAGCCAAGGGCCCAAAATTTATCCGCCTGAAACAATACTGCCAAAACATACATGGCTCCGGCAATAACAGTGAGTATAACCCCGGACATTTTACTGCTTTTTGCACCTTTGGTATCCGTTATTTTACCGGAATAAGCCCGGGTTAAAAGTGTTGATAAAGACTGAAGGCCAATCACCAGCCCTATAATGATACTGTCAAATCCTAAATTGTTCTGAACAAACTTCGGAAGGACTCCCAACGCAATTCCTATCGTGAGATATACTCCAAATACTGAAATAATAATGGGCGTAATTACTTTGTAGAAATTAATATACTGCACCTTTTCTAATGTTGTACTCATAAATTTTATTTAAAATATTCGGGTGCAAATGTCTTTGTACAGCCAATACCAAACTTTGACTTAGATCAAAAAAGGAAATTCCTGTGTCCCTTTATTCAGAATAATGATCAATGGCTGCTATTTCATGATGAATAGTACTTGTCCAAAAATCCAGTTCCTCTTCTTTTTTACGGATGATACCAAGGGTAAAATCCCCTTTGTGGTAGCCTTTTACCAATGCTCTTCTTTGGCATTCTGCAAGCTGTAGTTCCAGAGTAAAATAGGCTTTTTTCCATTCATTATGCCGGGAAAATATGGTTTCTTCGCTACTGTTCATCAATTGATATTTTTCCCTTTCAAGCTTTTCGGTCATACTTTTCAATGCCGCCTGAACCTTATCATCATTTGATATAAAATCATTTAAAAATGAAACAGATTTTTCCAGAAGAAGTATATTGAGGTCTTTTTCTTCCTGTTTATGGGGAGACGAAGGCTTTATCATGCTGATCAACCTGGGTAATGTCACTCCCTGGATCAGTAATGTAAAAACAATAACGATGAAGCATATAAATAATACAGTATCCCTCTGCTCTATAACAGCTCCCTGATGATCTTTAAAGGGCAGTGCAAGGGCTGCAGCCAGTGAAACAACGCCACGCATCCCTGACCATGATAAAATAATATATTCTTTCTTTGATGGAGTGAGAAAACCGCCTTCTTTTCCGGACCTGCTGTTCGAAAAAAGAGGAAATAAGGAGAGTACGGCCAAGCGGATAACTACCAGGACAATAAACAATAAGAAGCCATAAAAAACCAGGACAGGAAGATCACTATCCTGTATATTTGAGATGATTGCCGGGAGCTGCATGCCAAGAATAAGAAATATCAACCCATTCAGAATAAAGATAATAACTTCCCAAAAATGACTCATCTGCAACCTGCTTCCGGTACTGAATAATGAAATTGAATTCCAGGAAAGAAACATTCCTAATAACACAACAGCCAATACTCCGGAATATCCCAGATGCTCTGCCAGACTGTATGCCGCAAAAGGAAGCAGGATCACAGCAAATGTTTCAGCACTGCTGTTTCCGTTAAAATATTTGTGGAGCTTTAAAAATATAAAACCTATCACAAGGCCAATAACCAATCCTCCAAGACTGATGCTTATAAACTGGAGCCCAGCATCCCAAAATGAGAAAACACCACTGGTAACAGCGATAACAGCACATTTATAAGCAATTAAAGCCGAAGCATCATTCAGTAAACTTTCCCCTTCAAGGATCGTTGTCAGTTTCTGTGGCAGCGGAAGAGATTTTGTAATGCTTGTTGCCGCTACGGCATCGGGTGGTGAAATGATAGCACCCATTACAAAGGCAAGCGGCCAGCTGAATCCTGGAATTAAGGTGTGTACAAGTAAAGCAATAACAGTAGTGGTTAAAAAGACCAGTCCAATGGCCAGTACAGAAATTTTTGAAAATTCTTTTTTAAAATCGGGAATTGATGTATTCCAGGCTGCATCAAATAATATGGGAGGAAGTACTATGTAAAAAATCATTTCCGGGCTCATGTCGATAGATGGCACAAGTTGAGTGACACTTAGAATCAATCCAGCTGTTACAAGCAAGATAGGAAGTGCAAGCTTTAATTTTTCTTTTACCGAAATAATAATGATTAAAATGATTGAGATCCATATAATTTTTTGAAGTTCTTCCATAGCTTTATATTAAGCCGCGAAATTAAAAAGCTGGCAGCGGAAGAACTTTGACTTAGATCAAAAAGGGATAGGCATTTCTATTCAAAGTCCAGAAAACCATCTGTAAGCTGCTGCCACTGGATTTTGGCGATTCCAATCATTCCTCCGGCAGCAACCATCATATTTCTAATGATATCAAAGAGTCTTGCATTGAAATTAGGAGATTCATTTCTCCCATATACTGCCGTTTTTATGTGAGTTGAATCTCTCCGGATCATAAATGTAGAAGTGGCTTTTGAGCTATAAAAGTGGGCAATATGGGCGTTGTTTTTATTCTTAGGATCCTGTGACGGTCTGCAGGTAATCATGATGCTTTCGGAGATTGTATCTTCATAATAACAGATCTCTGTTATTTCCACCCAATCATAACCTTTTGCTTCAGTTTCTCCCGGCCCGGGGATATTGATTCTGATAAAATCGCCTTTTAGAGGTTCTCTTTCGGCAGGGATAGCATTGGAATCATACAGTTTAAATGCTGCAAAAGCGTCTCCACAATAGCTTTTCCATTTGTTGATGGAGAAAAATCTTTTTTTTACTATTTCAAATTTCAACGGAATCAGTGGCGCTGCAACCTGTTTTCTGCTTTCCGTGTCATGAAATCCGCCGGATTTTTGCTGAGGAACCCCTTTTATTTGCTTTGGTTTCATACCGTCTGTTTTAAAGCAAGTTAATGAAAATGATACGCTTTATTTTATGAGTGTAGTCACAATCAAAAACACCAACAGCAATCATTCATTTTTAGGATGATGTACAATTACGGATTTGCATCATATACCCTATGATGTCATTAGAAATAGATATTTTAAAGAGGTACAATTATACACCCATAAAATTCCACAATGCTAAAGAAAACTTGCATCGGTTAAAGAATAGTTATTTTCTATCAAAATCAATAATTTTTAAAAAAAATGCATATATAATGTTTTGCATAATATTAATTTTACTTATATTTGTAGATCGAAATAATTTTTTTTCATCATTTGTGTTTTTTTAAGGTCTCCATTCGTGGGGACCTTTTTGCTTCCACTGATCCTATAATTGATTATTCACTGCTAATATGAAAATGCAACAAATGGTGAAATATTGTACTTTTTAAAATCAATAAATACTTTAATATAGGGTGTCGTATACATTTACAATGAACAATAAATCCCTTTTTAATGTTTTATAGTAAGATCAACGGCATAAACATATTATTCGACATTTATGATACTTAGGATCAGAACTAAAAACGAGATTTTGCCTGCTATTTAATATTTTTCACAAAATCGGTAGGCCGGAACTGCATCACAGCCTGAAAGCTTCTTGTGTAAGCCTGTACACTCTTGTACCCTACTTCGTAGGCTGTTTCGGAGATGGTAAGATGTCCGGCACTCAAAAGCTCAAGACTTTTGATGATTCGCAGCATCTGCTGATATTTACTGAGTGTAAGCCCCGTTTCTTTTTTGAAAATACGTTCTAAAGTACGGGTAGATAATAACGCCGTTTCTCCCAGATCTTCTATTCTAATTTCTTTATGATAATCATGATGCAGGTGCTCTATCACTTTTGTTAGGCGTTTGTCTTTAGGAAGACAGATATGGAGTTTCAGAGAATGTTCTACGAAATGAGGAAGCTCATTGAATAATGCTCTTAAAAATATGGTTTCGTCGGCATCTTTTGAGAGTAGTTTAGACCATTTTTCCACATATTTTATCATTTCTTTTAAAACCGGAGGAACTGAAAATACGTTGACTTCATGGTAAAAAGAGTTTTTTCTGTCAACTTCAGCAAACATAATCATCAGATTGATTTTCTCAGAATGTGAATTGGTCTTATGGATGGTATTGGGAGGAATCCAAACAGCATGGTTTTGGGGAAGAAGGTAAATCTTTTCTTCAATGGTAATATACTGAAACCCGCTTTCTACATAGACCAGCTGCCCTTTTTGATGCTGGTGAAGCACATCATCATGAATCCAGTTTTCTTCAAACCAGACAAAATAAGGCTTATGCAGTTCATCTACTTCTATACTGTTATTCGCATTCATGTCGTTTTAAGTTAAAACTTTGGCAAAATTAAACAAAATTACTATGCTAATTTTGCACAAAAGTTTTTTTTATGATGAAGAGTGAAATAAGAAAAAAAGCATCTTATGCTTTACTGATCATTAATGTTTTGGTGGTTATACTGATCTCAAGTAATCTTCGTTCGCCTATTGTTGCAGTATCTCCTGTATTAAACGAGGTGAGAGAAGCTTTACAACTGGATAATTTTCAGGTGAGTTTGCTGACCTCCATTCCTCTGTTTATGTTTGCAGGCTGTTCGGTATTGGTGAGTAGATTTTCCAATACACTTGGAATCAGTAAGCTATTGATGTATTCCTTACTTATTTTAAGTTTTGGGCTTTTTCTTCGTATTTCCGGATCACTGCCCATGTTGTTTCTGGGATCGATATTCATAGGGTTGGGAATTTGTATTGGTAATGTGGTAACCCCCGGATATGTTAAAAATAACTTCCCAAAACAGATTGGTCTTATGACCGGAATTTTTGCGGTTTCTATGAACCTTACTGCTGCACTGGCTTCAGGTTTTAGTGTAAGAATTGGAGAATGGACGGGCTTTGGATGGCGGGGTTCATTAGGGATCTGGCTGATTATTGCAGGATTGGGATTTCTTGTATTACTCCTTGAGCTTCTTTTCAACAAAAAGAATTCTGACCAACCCAAAGTGGCGCTGAGCACCTCTGGGATTAATATGTTCAAATCTTCCCAGGCATGGAATATTAGCATTTTCATGGGACTTCAGTCTCTGTTTTATTACTGCATGGTTGCCTGGCTACCCTCCTTCCTCGCAGATTATAATATGCAGGGAGAAAGCTCCGGCTGGGTTCTTTTTGTCATTCAGATTACGATGATTCCGGTGACGTTTTGCTGCCCGATTATAGCCAGTAAAATGAAGGATCAAAGGTTTATGATTCTTTTTATCTGCGCCTTAATGTTTACAAGTACCATGATGTTTGTACTGCTAAAATCCCAATGGATTTATGTAAATGCAGTTATCATAGGCCTCTCCAATGGATTGTCTTTCAGCCTGTCTATCCTGTTTTTCTCCACAAGAACAAAAAGCAGTATCAATGCAGTGAAAATTTCAGGAATGGCACAATCCGTAGGATATCTTATCGCCGGATTTGGACCTCCTGTTTTTGGAAAACTCCATGATTGGGACATTTCATGGAATACATCCTTTTATTTCCTGAGCATTGCAGTACTGATCATGCTGTATTTTGGATTGAAAGCAGCAAGAAACAGATATGTAGAAGATTAAATAAAGTTGGCTGGATCAACTTCAGGTGATGCGTTTCCTGTTACTGGACACCACCCATTCATCCTTTAAACAGCTAGGGCAATTTTCTGAATTGCCTGCTGTTTTATATTCCGTATGACCACAGAATGTACAGGAATAATATCCTTCATCATGAATAGATTTTAATGGATTTTCCAGTGAATCTGGCATAATAGGAAGCCCATATTTCACATATTGGTCTTCATAGAAAAACACACTGATTTCTCCGGAGATTTCTTCAATTGCAATTTCGATCTGTCCAAGCTGCGAAACACCTTTTAATCTTAGCTCCGCAAAGAATTCATCACTTCCTAAATTTTCTTTTTGGAAGTTCTTAACGGAAAATTCACCATTTTCTATCAGACAGATGGATTTTCCCTCCACCAGCTTTTCGAAAGTCTTACTTTTTCCAATAAAGAATGTAACGATTGTATACAGGAGAATAATGACAATGAAAACAATAAGGGAAGAAATAATTCCGACATCTTTATTAAACATGGGATCTCCTGCTGCAGAACCTAATCCAATAATAACTACCAGTTCAAAGATAGAGAGTTGTTTAACACCTCTTTTCCCTAAAATCCTCAACCCGATAATAATAGCCAGGAACATAATCATGGTACGAAGAATGATCTCTAAAAGAAAAGACCATTCTTCATGTCCCAATAATAATTCTTTCCAATCAAGATTTAAGAGAAAAACTGAAAGCATAAAATTATTTATGAATGAGAGTCCAAAAAACAAGCCATCCCAAAGGGGTATTCCTAAGACTTGAACTCTAAGGTGATTTCTTCACCATCTTTTAGGATAAAACATTGATCAGCTAACCCTTCTTTAACTATCTTTCCCTCAATATACTTTCTGTCTTCTTTGCAATGGCTCACCGCTTCCAGATGGGTAACCCATACCAATGCTTCAGGAGCATACCTGCAGACTTTTATAATATCTTCACTCGTCATAATAATAGGATCTCCCATTGAAAAAGTGGCAGCTCCGCCTGCCACAATAATGTGCTCTGGCTGATACCTGTCTATTTCCTCTGCAATATCATCATACCAGATACTGTCCCCAACAATATAAACGGACTGGTTAGCCGTTTTAAAAACAAATCCGTTTACCACTCCCATTTTTTCTCCAATTTCTCCTGTTCCGTGCTGTCCTTTTGTGATAAATATATCCATACTATTCCAATGGAGATGATCACTGATAGGAATTACATTTCTAAATCCTTGCTCCACTATTTGTTCTGAAATGACGGAGGGACACAGAATAGGCATATTTTTATCGATGAGCTCTATTGCTTTTGAATCCCAATGGTCGGGATGCAGATGAGTAATAACTACAGCATCTACTTTTTCCAGTTTTTGCACCAATTCTTCATGACTGAACGGAAGATCAACCAATGGATTCAGAAGTTCACTATCTGTCATGGGAAACTTTCCCAAAGATCCTTTATCTCCAAGCATAGGATCAATAAGGATATTCACGTCATTGTTATTTAACAGCAATGTTGCATTGCGCCATAATTGTAGTTTCATTTTGTTTAAATTTGCTGAACAAATCTATCGGTTAATGACCGCAAAATAATCGATGGTTACCAAAAGGTTAACCATATTTATACTAAGAAATTGATGAATTTTGAAGAATTTAAAACGTGTGGACTTCGACGGAGCCTGGATATCCTGTCCGGAAAATGGAAACCTCTGATCTTATCCTCTCTTTTTGAGGAGGAGCAGGTACGTTTTGTGGAGCTTTGGCGAAAAATGCCGAGAGTTTCCAAGAAAGTGTTAGCAGAACAGCTGAAACAGCTAGAGGAAAATGATATTATTCAACGTATTGAAGTATACAATTTCCCTCCGGAAGTATATTACAAACTTTCAGACAGAGCCAGAAAATTAGGTCCTATTCTTGATGCGCTGCATGAATGGGGTAACGAACTGAACCCATAATGCCAATCTCCCGCAGGAATTTCTCAGCGCAACATTTACTCTTTCATTGGCTTTAGTTGATTTTTTTCTAGTAAAATATCTGTTAAAAGGCAAAATCCGGAGAGTTCTTTACTTTTCTAAAACTTTATCATATATTTGGAAACACAACCCCAAAATTATATGTTGATGTAGGTTACAAAATATAACCTCAAAATTTCCTATTAAAAAAAAACAAACAATGAAAAAAAAATTATTATTTGTGTTTATTCTTATAACACAAACTTCCTTCGCGCAAATTATTTCCAAAGATCCTACGTTTGCTTCAAACGGGATTTATACTCTTCCGGCAGGAAACTCATATTTAGGAACGGGAAGCAGCTATGCAGGAGAATTAACTGCAGCAACAAGTTCAGTATTTTATAAATCCTATGACACCAGTCTCAACCAATTAATTATTTCTAAAGCGACGGGTTACAGCGGCCCTTTAGATTTGACTTTTGGAACAAATGGTAAAATTGTACTGAACTACAATGACGGTTCTCTTGTTGGATGTATAAGACATATCGATGATAAATTAACTTTACTACTCAAACGATATGATTCTACAAACAATACGTATTATCTGGATGTAGTCCGATTACTTTCGAATGGGCAATCAGACCCTTCTTTTGGAAATGGAGGAATAAAGGCATTAGCCAATTTATCAGTTTCTTTTGAATTAACTAATCTTATACAGCAGGGAAATAAAATTCTTGTTTCAGGAATTAGTATGGATTCTTTTGGACAAACTGACTCGAAAACTCATACGTTGAGATTAAATTCTGATGGCACATTAGACAACAGCTTTGGGAATAACGGAGAAATATTGACTTATCAACAGAATCCTTTGCAGAGTTCTTATCTTCCTCATATCATTTTAGATAACCAGTTTAATCTTCTTTTTTTCGGAAATGGTACCATAAAGAAATACACTGTTGACGGACAGCCTATGACTGGTTTTGGTAATAATGGAGAAGTTTTGTTTAGTGGAGAAGCAAGTATTGTAAAAGTAGATTCTGCTGATAGAATTGTGTATGCAAAAAATGACTTAATGTGGCAGACACCACCTACCTTAGGAAGGCTTAATGCTGATGGCTCACCAGATACGACATTCAATTATAATGGTATTGCCGGTCTGGAATTTCGGGATATCTATGAAAAAAATGGTTATTATTATCTTGCAGGCTATGCTGAACTCAATAATAATGGATATACTTATTATTATATCTCTAAGCTTAATCAAAATGGAACTGTTTATCCTTTATTTGGAGAATATATAGAAAATGATCCTAATTTACGATATCATAATATTAATGCAATAAAGGTTTTTGATAATAACATCATTGTGAGTACAGATGGAGAAACATTAAACATTGTTAAATATCTTGTAAACGATAATGCTACATTATCAACAAAAGAAACGGTAAAAAATAATACTGAAATTACTCTTGAAAGCCCTGTAAAACAAGATTTAGTGTATCATTCAAAAGAAAAAATTAGCAGAATAGAAATCTATTCTATTGATGGAAAGCTATTAAAAACTGTAAAAGAGAATAATTCAGATGTTTCTGAACTTTCTAAAGGAGTTTATTTTGCAAAAATCATTTTTGAAAATGGAAAAGTTTCTACAAAAAAATTTAGTAAGAAGTAGAAAATGTACAACTTAAAAACTGTAATTAGATTCTGCACATGAAAGGAATCAAAAGGATTCCCTGAGGCTTGCCACGGGGAATTCTTTTGATTATAATAATCTATACAGGAAGAGATCATTTAGTCTTTAAACTGATCCAGGACTTCTATAATATTCTGATATACAAAATCCAATTCTTCGTAGGTAATACAATAGGGCGGAACCAGATATATTACATTTCCCAATGGCCTCATAATCATTCCTCTCTGTAAGAATTCATTATAAAGCTTCTTCCCTATTTCATTGAAATAAGAAGTACCATTCCCGGTTTTAAAATCAAAAGCTAAAATAGTTCCGATTTGACGTGCATTTTCAACTTGTGGATGCAAGGAAATCATTTTTATAAATTCCGAATGCTGCTGGGTAATACGTTTGATATTCATTTGGGTTTCTTCTTTAAGTAATAATTCCATACTGGCTAACGCTGCAGCACAGGCTAAAGGATTGGCTGTAAAAGAATGTCCGTGGAATAATGTCTTATGACGGTCATCAGATAAAAAAGCATTGTAAATTTCATGGGTGCAGGTTGTAATCCCCATAGGCATGGTACCCCCTGTAAGTCCTTTTGAAAAACACATGATGTCCGGTTTTTCTGTAAGGTAATATGTTGCAAAAAGTTTTCCGGTCCTTCCGAAGCCTGTGAACACTTCATCCTGAATCATTAAAATTTCCTGCGTCCTGCAATACTGCATCAATTCATCAAGATTTTCTGCACTGTACATCAGCATTCCTGCTGCTCCCTGCACCAACGGTTCAAAAATAAAACAAGCTACTTCATCTGCTAACTGCCCAATCTGTATTTTTAAATCTTCCAGATTCTCCGCTGTAGGCGTATCGATAAAAACAACTTCAAATAATCTGCTTTCAAAAGGTTTGGTCCAAAAGCTTTTTCCACTTACAGCCATTGCTCCGAATGTATCTCCATGATAGGCATTTTTGAAAGCTAAAATTTTAGTTTTCTCCTTTCCCTGATTGTGGGCATACTGAATACACATCTTCAGCGCTACTTCTACCGCTGTGGAACCATTGTCAGAATAAAACACTTTATTCTGATTGTGAGGAAGAATATTCAATAAGTTTTCTGAAAGCTGTACAGCCGGTTCATGGGTAAATCCGGCAAAAATAACCTGTTCCAGGGTGTTAAGCTGTTCGAATACCCGCTGGGCAATATAAGGATGAGAATGTCCATGCAGAGTTACCCACCACGAAGAGACTACATCCAGATATTTTTTACCTTCATGATCATAAAGGTAAACCCCTTCCCCTTTAATAATCGGTATGGCATCAGCAGCTGTTTTCATCTGGGTGTACGGATGCCAGTTGACTGCTTTATCTCTTTCCTGAAGACTAAGTTGTGTTATCGTATTCATATTTTGAGGTAAAATGTTTATAACATATTTTTAATTGGTCACAAAGTCCGCAAAAACTTCGTATTCCTGATTCATTAGTATAAGTTCGCAAAAGATGTTTGCTTGCACATAAGCCTCTTGCGAACTTTCGCATTAAGATTTCCACTTCATTGGAATGCTGTCCGGATTCAACTTAACCCGGTAAAAAATCTGATAACAAAGTCTGAATACATTTCAGAATGTTTATAATTAAAATCCAAAATCCCATAAGTGATTATTTAGAGTTTGACATTAATCTAGCAACATTTAACTTCCTGATTAGATTTCATGGGTTTCAGTCCCAGTGTTTCCAGCATCTGCATATCTTCAGATACTCCCGGATTAGGAGTCACCAATAAAGTTTCTCTTTCTCCCGTGAAAATAGAGTTTGCCCCTGCCATAAAACACCATGCCTGTTCAGTTTCTGTCATTTCAATACGTCCAGCACTCAGTCGTACCATAGAAGCCGGCATTACAATCCTCGCGGTCGCAATCATTCTTACCATTTCCCATGTATCTACTTTTTCGTTATTCTCCAATGGTGTTCCTTCTACCCTTGCCAATGCATTGATGGGTACAGATTCCGGATGCTTAGGCATCGTTGCTAAGGTCAAAATCATTGAAATCCTGTCCCTATGTGTTTCTCCAAGACCGATAATTCCTCCTGAACATACTGTGATTCCAGCCTTCCTTACATTGTTGATCGTATTAATCCTGTTATCGAATGTTCTGGTAGAAATAATTTCTTCATAATACTGTTCAGAAGTATCCAGATTATGGTTGTAGGCATACAAACCGGCTTCCTGAAGTCGTATTGCCTGCTCTTCGGTAAGCATTCCTAACGTACAGCATACTTCCAGTCCAAGTTCATTCACTCCCTTCACCATATCGATCACTCTGTCGAAATCACGGTTGTTACGAACTTCTCGCCATGCTGCAGCCATGCAGAAACGGGAGGAACCACTGTCCTTAGCTTTCTGTGCATGAGCTATTACCGTTTCCGTAGGCAATAAAGCCTGTACTTTGATATTGGTATGATAACGCGCAGCCTGTCCGCAATAGGAACAGTCTTCCGGGCATCCTCCGGTTTTGATTGACAATAATGTGGAGATCTGTACTTCAGAGGGATCATGTCGTTCTCTATGTACTGTGGCCGCTTTATAAATAAGCTCCATCAGGGGCAAATGATAAATTTCTTCAATTTCTTCTTTGGTCCAGTTGTGTCTAATTTCTGTTTTCTTATCCATTATCATAATTTTGTTATTGTTAATTGCTTTGCAGCCATTTTAATGTGTTCTTTATCAGCATAGGTAATCTCCGGGATCCTGATAATTTTTGTATCACTTTCAATAAAGCTGCAGATGAGTCTTTCTGTATCCTGTGGAAAAGTTCCATTAAGGATCAGGTATTCCAGCTTTATATTTCTTTGCTGTAATGCCATTATTGAAAGCAAGCTGTGATTGATACATCCTAAATAGTTTCTGACAACAAGCGCAGCAGGCAGCTCCAGTATCTCTATCAGATCAATCATAAAAATATGATCTGAAAGCGGTACCATCAATCCTCCGGCTCCTTCTACAATCAATGAATTTTCAGTTTCCGGCAATTGAAAATCATCAAGTTGAATCTGTATGTTTTCTTCCCGTGCAGACTGATGAGGAGATGCAGCCAGTTGCAGGCGATGTGTTTCCGGATAGCAGGTGGTATGGTCTGTCCAGTCCTCAATTTTATGACTGTCTGTGTAATGGAGATCTCCGGACTGTACGGGTTTCCAGTAATCTGCTTTAAAATACTGAACCAAAATAGCTGAACAGATGGTCTTTCCTATTTCGGTCCCTATTCCTGTTATAAATAGTTTCATATGAGTTTTCGGGGTTCGTGATACGCGATACGTGATGTGAGGTTCGGGATGCGGCGTTTGGGTTGAAATTCACTTCCTTTTATTTTATAGGTCACTTCGTTTTTCTACCCTTTTGTTTTTAATTCAATTCTTTAATAATTCTTGTAAATTTTAATATTTCATCTTCCGTATTGAAGCTATGAAGGCATATTCTGATTCTCTCACTTCCTTCTTTTACCGTTGGGCTGTATACGGCATAGGTTAAGAACCCTTCATCAGATAAAGTATTCTGTACCGTTTTCAGTTTTTGATTATCCGGAATTACAATAGCCTGAATGGGGCTGACTTCAGAAGAAGGTGTCTTCAGACCCTGATTTCTGAAAGTTCTGATGTTTTCGTGAAGCTTTTTTGACAGCTCCTGCTTCTTTTCTAAAAATTCATAACCAGTTTTGATACTCATCCATTGAAAATCCTGCGCAGAAGTGGTATAAATAAATGGAGATGCAAAATTGATAAGATAAGATTTTACAGTTTCATTACAGAGAATTGCGGCTCCGTGGGCTCCCAATGCTTTACCATACGTTACCACAGCTGCCAGCACCTGATTTTGTAACTGATACTTTTCAATTAATCCATTTCCAAAAACACCAAAAGCATGCGCTTCATCTACCAGCAAATCTGCATGATATTGCTTAGCAAGAGCGGCAATCTCCCGGATGGGAGCACAATCTCCTTCCATAGAATAAAGGCTTTCTATAGCGATATAACAATGCGTTTTCTGTTTCTTCAATAGGTTTTCCAAATCGTTCAGATCGTTATGCCGGAATTTTACTTTTCTGGCATTTGACATTCTGCAGGCATCGTGGACGGAGCGATGGATCTGCTCATCTACAATCACCGTATCATGACGGCTGGGAAGTGTTGAGAACAGAGCAAGATTAGCATTATACCCTGATGGGAAAAGAAGTGCTGCAGGAAAATGATGATTTTCTGCAATACAACGTTCTACAGAAGTTGCCATATCGGTATTACCACTGATTAATCTGGAGCCGGTACTTCCTGAAAGCAGCTGAGGATTATCATTAATGCTTTGCAACAGGAGAGTTTGAAATTCTGTACTTCTTGCCAATCCCAGATAATCATTAGAATAAAAATCAATTCCTTCAGGCTGAAGCGTTAATCTTCTTAGTCTCCCTTCTTCTTTTCTTGTATTGAGTGATTCCTGAAAACGATGAATACTGTTAAGCATAATTCAACTCTTCCACTTCTTTTGTAATCGCATTAATCCATTGATCATGCAGCTCTTTCTCAATGTTCAGTATATTTTCAGCATGAATTTTCCAGTCACCGGAAAATTCATTGAGCTGATTGATCATTTCTTCCAGATGTCCTTCTTCTTCAAGAATAATAGATTTCACCATGATCCGGGAAGATTCCTGGGTAAGGATATCCTGATATACCGGGTACAATTCATCGGCCCGAACTTCAATAGCATAGGTTACAAAGAGGTAGGCTGCAAACTTGAGCTCTTCCTGGCCAAGCTGAAAAACCTGCTGAAGATACCTGCATGCCTTAATATCCAGTGCGTGAAGGTAGTGCCGGGTTGCAGTGGGAGCAAGAAGTTCTTTATTTTCGTAAGTTTTGCATAATTCGGGATCAATCTTTCCGATTTGCTTTTTGAGATAGTAAGCGTGACGGTGCTCTTCAGCGGCATGCTTAAGCTGAATCAGTGTTACTGAAACCGGATGTTCGCATTTTGATATTTTTCTGGCCCCTGCATTCTCCATAAAGGAAAGTGTGTTCAGCCATTTGGCGTGAGTGGTATTATCCTGTACCACCCTTTGTAATAAGTGCTGAAATTCCATTGATTTTTATTTTGATGTCAAAAGTAGTATATTGCCGGATGGTCATATGGTGCCAGTTTTTATATTATGGATAGTCCGGTTAGAATTCCTTATGAAAGTTTCATAAAAATTGACAGAAAATCAGAAACATCGATCTATTTACAGATTGCGAATCAGCTGATCAATGCTATACAAAGGGGATTTTTACCTTTTGGAACTAAACTTCCGGGAACAAGAACCTTCAGTGATATGCTCGACATCCACAGAAATACAGCTGTGGCCGTTTATGATGAATTGTCTGCACAGGGCTGGACGGAAAGTTTACCGAATAAAGGAACTTTTATTATTGGGAATGATCAGGAAAAACCGGTAAAAATGAATGATTTTAAATCCAATAATCTTCAAAACTATCCACAAACCACAGGCTTTTCCTTCAAAGCCTCCAATATTTTAGATAATCCTTTTGAACATTCAGATTGTGACTATGTTTTTAATGATGGAGTACCTGATATCAGGCTGACTCAGATTGGCCAGCATTCCCGGTTTTACAGCTCTATCCTCAAGCGTAAAACCAATCAGAAAATCCCGGGACATTATAACCAGGATGGAAGTGAGTTTTTTAAAGAACACTTATCGCGTTATCTCAATCTATCCCGTGGACTGCCTATTTCTAAAAATAACCTCCTGATTACCCGCAGTACGGAAATGAGTATTTATATTGTTTCCGAGATTCTTCTTTCTGCCGGAGATGTGGTGTTAGTAGGCGCTTTAAGCTATTTTTCAGTCAATATGATCTTTATGAAAGCAGGAGTTCAAATGCTTTCTATCCCGATAGATGAAGAGGGCATCATTGTTGAAAGCGTCAGAGAGGCTTGTAAAAAGCAAAAGATAAGAATGCTCTATCTTACTCCGCATCACCACTACCCTACAACAGTGGCATTAAGTGCACAGCGAAGACTGGAACTTCTGGAGCTGGCCAATGAGTATGGTTTTATTATTCTTGAAGACGACTATGACTATGAATTCCATTATGATAAAAGCCCTATCCTACCTCTGGCCAGTGCCGATACGAACGGAATGGTTATTTATATAGGTTCATTCGGAAAATCTTTAGCTCCGGGATTCAGAACCGGGTTTATTGTGGCTCCGGAAAACCTGATGATAGAAATGCGTAAATATCTCGGTATTATTGACCGTCAGGGTGATATTCTAATGGAAAGAGCTTTGGGAGAGATGATTGAAGAAGGGGAAATTAACCGGTATCTGAAAAAATCTTTGAAAGTCTATCAGGAAAGGCGGGATTATTTCAGTGTTTTATTGGAAGAGCATTTAAAAGAATATATCCATTTCCAAAAGCCTTCGGGAGGGCTGGCTATCTGGCTGGAATGGAATATTCCTATAAACCTTATGCAGCTTAGCAGAAATTGTGCTCAGAATGATCTGTTTATTCCTAAAACATTACTATATCAGAATAAACATCTTACAGCGATGAGATTAGGTTTTGGAGACCTCAATGCCGAAGAAATGGAAAAAAGTGTTGAAATTTTTTCTAAAACGGTAAAACTATTGATCTGATGTAAGAAACTCACAAATTAAAGGGAATTGAAAATCTGCGTGATCTGCTCAATCTGCGAGAGAAAGAAACATAGTATTCTTAATTTTCCGACACAAATAATGATTTCTGATTGGGTTTGTTTCAAGTAAGTAAAGTAGTGACTAACAGATTGATGTAGTTAATATTCCGTGTGATTTATCCTGTTGTTTTTAATTAAAATATCTCGCAGATTAAGCGGATTGAGCAGATTAAAAGAGCATTAAAAAATCTGCGTGATCTGCTTAATCTGCGAGAAAAAAAAATATAGTATTCTTAATTTTCCGACACAAAGAATGATTTCTGATTGGGTTTGTTTCAAGTAAGCAAAGTAGTGATCAACAGGTTGATCTGGTTAAGGTTCCGCGTGATTTATCCTGTTATTTTTAATGAAAATATTTCGCGGATTGAGTAGATGAAGAGGATTGAAAATCTATGAGAGAAAAAGCAAAAGCCCCTAAAATATAGAGGCTTTATTGAAAATTTAGTGATGGGATGGAAATACCACCTTATTTTTTTTATGCTTTGGTTTTTTCTTCTTCCTGTTTAAATAGATGATAAAACCTGTAATAGGTAGTGATGCAGCAATGATCCCTGCTAAAAAATAAATAATTCTACTGGTCATTCCAAAGATACTTCCGGTATGCAGATCGTAATTTCTTTCTCTTAATGCAGTTCCATATCCTATATTTTTGTCTTTATACGATTGATGTTTTACCATCTCACCCGAGTACTGGTCAAAATTATACTGATCATTCCGGTACAGTCTGTTATCATAGGTAAGTTCAGCATAATAGGTCCCTTCTTCCGTTCTTGGAAAATTGATAAGGGCTGATTCTTTATCGGTAAGACCTTTTTCCATTTTGTTTCCAATCATATCCAAAATGTTTTTTTGATCCGAAAATTCTTCTGCGGGTATTTTACTTTTGGCTTTCTGTTCCGTAGGTGCACTTCCATTTAATGTCTTTTTCACCCATTTATCTACGTCCTCAAAACTCCAGATCATTGCAGAATAAGAAATGATTAATAGAGGAATCACAGCATAAAATCCCAGTACATTATGAACGTCATAATTAATTCTTTTCCAGTTGGCAGAAATTTTAATAAAGAACATTCCTTTCAACATGCTCTTGCTCATCTTTCTCGGGTACCATATCACTAATCCCGAGAATAAAATGATCGTCATGATAAGAGTGGAATATCCTGTGATGGTTTTTCCTATCTTCTCGCCCAACAAAAGCCTTCTGTGAAGGTCCAGCACAATTTCAAAAAAATCTTTTTTGGCATCTTCTACGGCCTGTACTTTTCCTGTGTAAGGATCCATATAAACCCTATAATAGTAAAGATAAGTTCCCCAATACGTTAGAGCATCATTATCCATTTTTAAGGTACGGAAAACATAAGTCTGTGAAGGGTCAGAAGACATGACCACTCTTTTGATTTTCAATCCTTCCGGAAGGGACCTTTCAGCTTTTGGGGAAAGCTCGGACAGAGGTAGCTTTTTCTTTCCTATAACCTCAACAAAATATCTTTCCGGGTGTACCCATTGTTTTAATTCTTTTTCGAAGACGAGAATACATCCTGTAGCCGCCATTATTACAACTATAAGCCCGGACGTTAGTCCGAGCCATAGATGTAACTGATATGCTATTTTTCTAAATTTAAGCTTCATTATTAAAATTTAAGGCTTACCTCAGCTACAAAGTTACGGGGCATTTGAGCGACTACCACTCCCTGCCCTGCAAAATATTGCGCATTGCCTAAATTATTCATTTTAAATCCTACTCTGTATTTTTCTTTTTCCAGGGAAATAGAAGCATTAATTAGCGTATATGCAGGGAATGCAAACTGTCCGGTAGTGGTTTTGTTTCCGGTAATCTGTTTACCTACACGGTTGACCCCAAAACCTACTCCCAGTCCCTGAAGTCCTTTAATAGGAAGGACATAACTGATCCATGAATTAAATACATTAGCAGGACCTGCAGATTCCGGACGACGTCCTTCTACAGCAGCATCCGCTTTTTCCATTCTACTGTGGTTGTATGAATATCCTGCAATAATATTCAATCCCTGAACAGGATTCATAACAGTTTCTATTTCAATTCCCTTACTTCTTTGCTGTCCATCCTGAACAACAATAGCATATTCTTTTCCATCACGGATTACCCCGGTGCCCCGCTGTATATTATCAACCAATATATCATAATATCCCACGGTAAAGTTGAATTTGTTTCTCCAAAGATTTCCTTTTACTCCCACTTCCCACTGATTTGCAGTTTGCGGTTTCATATCTCCGCTATAGTCCTGTAATTGCTGTACCACAGGTGCTGTATAGCTAAAACCATTCATATAGTTGGCATAAGCTGATAAACGGTCTTTGACCACCTGATAGACTAATCCTACTTTTGGAGACCACGCTGTTTGTTTGAATTCACCGGCACGCACATTAGTGTTCAGGTTAAGCTGTCCTTTGCTTTCATAATGATCCAGACGTAAGCTTAGTAAAGTAATCAAACGGTCGGTAATATAAGTAACATTGGAAATATAGGCTCCATAAAGATTGGCTGAAGAGGTATTCCGTACCAAAGGTGCTTTTTTAGCATCAATAGCGGTTTGGGTAGCGGCCTGTATTTTCTGCAGAGCGAGATCTTTGGAAATATTTCCGTAACCACTTGTTAAGTTTTGTCCGTCTACATAATCAAATACCACAATCGGAGAATGGTTGTTATTGATAGACTGATTGAAATAATCTAATCCGATCAATACTTTATTTTTGATTTTTCCAATATTGAATTCTCCGTTAAAGTTTTGCTGAACACTGGTGGAGGAAGCTTCGGAGTTCTGCCATTGTACATTACGTTCCAGCATGGCATCGCTGGTATTTCCTCTGATAAACTGGTACTGATAGAGTCCTTCCGTCTTTCTGAAGTTACGGGAAAGTGACGTTTGTGAGCTCCAGTTATTTGATATTTTATAATTAGCCTCCGCTTTTACATTGATTGACGGAGCTTTCAGGGTCATATCATTGTTGGAGTACGATCTTTTCCAGTCGAATCCTAATTCATCAGGTGTATGGGCAAAAAATGCTCTCGTTCTGGGAAGAAAGATAATAGGGGTATTAGTTCCCTCATAATTATAAATCTGAGCTCCTAAGCTGAACTTCAGCCTGTCATTAACCTGATAGCTTAAGGTAGGGGCAACAAAAAATGATTTTCTGAATTCAGAATCTCTAAAACCATTCTGATACTGATAGGCCGCATTCAAACGGAATAATGTTTTTCTGGACTCAGTAATGGGACCATACACATCAGCCGTTACACGGTTCAGATTATAGCTTCCCATAAGGTAGGATACCTCCCCACCAAAGTAATCTTTAGGTTTTTTCGTTACCGCATTAATAAGTCCTCCGAAAGAGGTTACAGCACCTCCATATAGAGTTCCTGCCGGTCCTTTAATAACTTCTAAACGTTCAATGTCAGCAGGATCAATCTCTCCATTAGTGGTTGCAGGAAGACCATCTACCATTGATACTTTTGTAGGAAATCCTCTAAGGCTATAGTAGAAGCTTCCGTCCCCGGAACCTCTTCCCGGACTCCCCTGCATTTTTACCATCCCCGGCACATTTTTTAAAACTTCTGAAATGTCATAAGTAATCTGTTCCTTCAGTAATTGCTGGTTGATACTCGTATAAGCCTGTGGATTTTCTAAATTCCTTAATGGCATTTTAGAAACCGAAGTACTGTCTTTATCCAGAAATTTATTTCTGCTGAAAGCATATACGGTGATTCCTTCAATAACATTGTTTTCTGTTGAAGTATAGATGGGTGGAATTTCATAAACATCTTTCTCAATGCGGATTTGCTCGCGCATCAATTCGATATCATTTAAAACCACCTGAAGAGTATATTCTCCAGGTGGCACATTATCAAAATAATATTCTCCTAAATTGTTTGTCTTTGATTGATATGAAGTATTTACTATTCTTAAAAGTGCATTTTTTACCGGCACTTTCTCAGACAGCATGACCTTGCCGTTTACCCTTTCATTTTGCTGAGCATCAATAAAATGAGGAAGTAAGACAAAAGCTAAAAGTAATATAGGGGTTTTAAATGTTTTCATGCTGTAAGTTTTGTAACAGGGGATAGTTTATTTTACCGTTTTGTGATAATGGAAATGACTCTATGTGTTCGGTGCGGACGTATTGAGGATTAATGCGCAGCTTATTTTTAATAATTTCAGTGATGGTCTGGGGATCAATCTCCGGATTGTCATACAGCACAATGATTTTTTTGTCATTGGAATTCAGGCATACAAACGTATTTCCTTCCAGCTCATTTTTAAGAATAAATTCTACCTCATCCAGATTAAGCCGTATTCCGAAAAGCTTCATGATACGTTTTATTCTTCCTGTGATAGAGTAAATTCCGTTGTCTTCTTTTTTTGCAGTATCTCCTGTCCGCAGTACTGCAGGCTGTTCGTAAGAACTAAGGTCTTGAAGCGTATGGGCATAGCCTCCAAAAATACTGGCATGTGAGAACAACAGTTCATCGGTATCAGGATCTATGCTGAAACTCCCACCATATACAGGAGTACCAATAGAAGTTTCTTCTTCCAGAAGACCATCTGTGGTAAGATAAGCCATTCTTCCACCGGCTTCCGTCTGACCATACTGTGCAAAGAATTGTTTTTCAAATTCAAGGCAATACGCAAAGATGGTTTTTCTCAGCTCACCATTGATCACCCCTCCTGTATGAGTCAGGTATCGTAAACTTTGACTGTCTTTTCTGAAGAAGCCTATCCTGTTAAGGTTCTCGTATAAAAATGGAACTCCTCCCAAGGTACTGTATCCATATTCCTCCATTTCATCCCAGAATGCCTTTTGCATAATATCTTTATCCGTACATACCATTCTTCCGGCACGCATACAGTTGGTCGTAAAAATAGAAAAGCCATATACAAAATTGATGGGTACATTCAATGGTACCACGTCAGATTCCAGAATAGGCATATACTGAAGGATACTCACGGCATTCTGATACAGATTTTCATCCGATAACTTAACGAGTTTGGGAATTCCTGTAGTTCCTGAAGTACTTAAAAGAAGCTTAATTTCCGGATGGATCGTAATCTCACTTTGGTAATCATCTTTCATAAAGATTTTTACCGTATCAGAGAATGCTCTGATACTATATCCTTCTACCTCATCTCTGGATGGATCAAAGATATATTTCGGACGGTATTCTGCCTCCATCCGGTCTTTGAATTCCGAATGCAGTTTCTGTCCCAATAAAGCAATCGTATGGGCTGTTCCGTAAAAATTGAGAAGAACCTCAATACTGGAGAGCTGATTGTCATTGTACAAAAAGATCAATCCTTTTTCTACAGGATTCAAGCCTAAAGACCGATACAGCGTTCCAACCGGTATGGTATTACCGGTGGAAGCATCTGTAAACAACAAGTTCTTGTTGGCAATTACATTTTCTAAAATTTTCATATACTTAGTTTTCTACGAATACATCGTATTTTTTCATTTTTTCACGGATCTTTCCGACGTTACCCATCTCAAGGATATCATTAAAATCAAACTTGATCTGATAAAACTGCTCCAGTGCTTCTACAATAAGCAGATGGGACATAGAATCCCATTCCGGAATTTCCTGATAGGTAAGATTTTCATCTACCAATTCTTTTTTTATAGCAATTGCAGAGGCAATTATTTCATAAAACTCTTCTGTTGTGTTCATTTTAAATTTTTATAGTTTTCCATTTACCGTTTTTGAAAATCATTAGGAAAAGTACAGCCAGTACGATTTCTGAAGAAACAATAGCTGTAAATATTCCCTTTAGTTCCCATTGAAGCCTTACTCCCAGCAGATAAGCCAGAGGAAGCTGAATAATATAGAACATGATGATATAGAGAAGTGTTACCTGCATGATGTTACCGGCTGCATTTAATGCGCGGCTGATCACCATAGTGAAACCTAATAAGAGATAGGCCATGGATACCACATGGATATACTGAACGGCGTACCTTGCTACCTCCGGTTCTACAGTAAAAAACTTCACGACATGCTCTGCGGCAAGCTGCCAGAACAAAGCCACTGCAATAAGGTAGCTCATATTAATGATGCCTGCTCTCCACACTGTTTTTTCTGCCCGGATAGGATCTCCTGCTCCTAAATTCTGTCCCGTAAGAACACCGGCAGCATTTCCTATTCCCCAGGCGGGCATCGTGGCAACAGAAGCAATACGTTGTGCAATAATGTAACCCGCAAGTGCTGTCGTCCCAAAAGTAGATATGATTTTCACCATAATCAGCCAGCTGGATGTAGGAATAATATACTGAACCAAGCCCCCAAAAGCTATTTTAAAAATCTTTTGGAGCAATGGCCCATCAAAGTCAAATTTCATCAGGATATTAATACTCGTTTTACCTGTCAACAGGATAAAAAACTGGTATAAAACGGCCAGTAGTCTTGATAAAACTGTTGCATAAGCCAGTCCCAGCAATCCGAAAGCAGGAATAAACCCTACCCCGAAAACTAGCACTACGGCAAAAACAATATTTGAAATATGACAGAGCCAAAGTGATTTCATGGCAAGATCTGCATCCCCTGCTCCTCTGAACAGTCCATTAATCGAAAGACGAAGGATGACAAGCCCGATACTGATAAAAACCAGTCGGGAAAAAGAGAGTCCATCATTTACTATCCCTGCATTGATCCCCAGGAAACCTACAATCTCTCCGGCAAAATAGCATGACAGTCCGCCAATCAGTAAGGCAAAGAATAAGGCAAGCATAATAATATAATGAGCTGTTTTACCCATGCCTTCTTTATCTTTTTCGCCTGCCCTCCTTGCGGTAAGCGTTGCCGCAGCAATCCCAAGACCTACTGCGATAGCATAAGCGAAATTGACATAATTATCGGTAATCCCAACAAGGCCGAGAACTTTATCTCCCAGTTTGGCAATAATTAAAAGATTGACACTCACAAAAACAGATTCCATTACCAGCTCCATCACCATAGGAATTGCTAAGCTAAAGATGGAACGGTTGATACTTCCGGAAGTCAGTTCGACTTTTTTTCCGGCTAAGGCTCCATAGGTAAAAACCGTTCCTTCTTTTAGTATATGCAGGAATTTCCTCATAATACAGCTACAGAATTTTTATTGGCGATCTGATACAGAGGGTTAGGCAATGCTCCATCCTTTCTTGGAATAGCAAAAGCTTTATTTTCACTGTAGCCATTATTTTTCAGACGCAGGCTATTGATATAAAACCTTTTGAACGTAGGGACATACAGATCATATTTCTCATATCTCTCCTGTAGATGAGTGTTGTCTGCTTTATAACTTTCTATGCAGTCATGCACAAGCGTCCAGAATACATCTTCTTTAAAGTTTGAATAGGTATGAAGTACATTAGACATATATCTGAAAAAAGCATCAAAGACTCCCAGAAGAATAAATAAAGGAATATTTTCTTTGTTGGAAGACTGTATCAATCCGTCTGCAAGATGAGCCGGAAGCTTTTCTCTTGCTTCTGTTGTAAGGACAATATCATCTACAAAATCTTTAATTACAATTCTTTGAGGCACTCCATTTTTCAACACGACCATAATGTTCTCGCCATGGGGAGTCACACATAAAGAATGGGTGTAATAGATGTGAAGCAACGGTGTAAGATAGGCATCAAGATAACTTGCCACCCATTCTTTGATACTCATTCCTGCCTTTTCCGCAAAAGCCTGCACCAAAGGGACACCGTTATTATCTACATAAAGTAAGGAAGCCATGGTTACCATTTGTTCATCTTCCTTAAGGTAGTTTTCCGCACTTTCACGCCATAAGGCTCCCAGGAATTCATTATACTGGTAAGGAACATTGGTGATTGCTCCGTATTGTGGATGAAGGTAAGCAATAGAGGCTTCTTCTCCGAGGAATATCGTTCCTTTGGTATCAAGATAAGCATCATCCTTTATAAGGCTTTTTACCCACTCTGTAATAGAAGGAGCTATTTTCATCTGTTTTGGAGATAATCCCCGGATATTTCCTGTACTTAAGATAGAAACAGCTGTTTTAAGGTATCTTTTCTTAGGATGGTCTACATTAAATAAAGTACGGATACTCTGTTGCGGGCTGTAGGTATCATTTCCTTCTCCCAGTAGAATCAGAAGTCCGGATGCAATATCTCCGGCAAAATGAATCTTCAGCTTTTCTTCCCATTGCCACGGATGAACAGGAATAAAATGATAATCTTCCACTGATTTTCCTTCATTGACGAGTTTTTGCTGAAAATCCTGATAAAGCTGATCTCCAATCTCAGAACGGTAGAAGTCTTCTCTGTCTATGTGATCCAATGATTGAAATGCAGACCTGCTGGTATGGGATGCCAACCAGATAGGTTTCAGATTTTGATCAGATTCCGGAGCAAATGCTTTCAGGTCACGGGGAGAAAATCCTAATCTGCTTTTGTTAACAATTACCCATGGATGACCGGTCATTTGATGCTCTACCGTCTGATAATCTGATGAAGCCAGATCTTTTGAGGGCATCACTCCTTTAGATAAAATCATGGCATCACAGTATAAGGTATGCAAAAGCTCTTCCGTATATCTTGCCAGTGTATAAGCATCTAAATCAAATACAGATTGCATTTCCAGGAAAAATGCTGCAACATCTACAGGTACTTGCTGAGAATGGTCTGTTTTGGTGATACTGTCTGTGTCGATATGCCAGTAGTCCATCATTCTTTCCTGACCGCGGAACCTGTATTCAATATTATCGAATCCGGTTTCCAGTTTGAAAACGGTATAGCCGGTTTCATCCTGAAAAGCAACGACAGGTTTTAACAGTTCTTCGTGCATTAATTCTGCAATGGTTTTAGCCATCAGATTTTTATTGGCCTGCAGCCAGTGTTCCTGGCTTATAGTATTATTTAAATTGGTGTTCATTTTTTAGTATTAAATTTGGGCAGTTGGTAAATCAGCATATTTTTCTACATCGAAATCCTGGAAAGCAATTTTCTTCTCAATTTTGTAATGCTCTCTTCCAAGAATATCATTGATGATGTAGGAATTACGGTAGGCAGCCATTCCAAGGTCTGTAGAAATATAGCTATGGGTATGTACTTCAGCATGGAGCACATAAATTTCGCCTCCGTTGTGATCTATAGAATAATTTCTGTTGACATCAAACAATCCGCTTGAATCTCTTTTAATTCTGGACTGTATATTTTTGAGGAATGAAGGCTCATGGTAACGATATCCGGTTCCCAGGATCAGGTAATCTGCTTCCTGCTCATAAGGAACCCCCTGTTCCAGCTGAGTAAATTCAAGATTAATAACCTCCTGATTGGTATTATCTACCCTGTTCAGCTGGCTGTTAGGAATTATTTTAAGGTTAGGATCAGCGTTGTCAATGTTCAGATCATAAATAAAATCATAAATATCATTGATCAGGTCATAGTTTATTCCCTTAAATTGGCTTTGCTGTTTGCTTAAAATATCTTTTCTGGCAGACTCTGTTCTGTTATAAAAGTAGTCTACATAGTCTGGAGACGTTAGCTCCAGAGTCAGTTTAGAATATTCCATCGGGAAGAATCTGTCCGGGCGGGAATACCATCCTAATTCGGTCTTTTCATCTCTGTTTTGAAGCAGGTCATAAAAAACTTCAGCAGCACTCTGCCCCGATCCTATAATGGCTATTTTCTTACCTTCAGCCAAAAGCTCTTCTTTTCTGTAGAGATAAGAACCCGTATGAATGATTCGGGAATCTTCTTTAGGGATAAAAGAAGGAATATGAGGCTGTGTTCCGGTACCAAGAATAAGTCTTTCCGTTTTAAAAACTACTTTTTCTTTCGTTTTTGTGTGCACTGTTGTTACCAGATAAATACCATCTTCATAGTCTATATCCATCACCTGTGTCGAAAAACGACATTGGGGAAGCTGTTCAATCACCCATTGGCAGTACCGGTTGTATTCCTTTCTTGGAATGAAGAAACTTTCTCTGATAAAGAATTTATACAGCCTTCCTGTTTCTTTAAGATAATTAAGAAGACTTAAAGGATTCGTAGGGTCGGCCATAGATACACAGTCACATAAAAATGGGGTCTGCAGGGTTACATGATCAATCATTAACCCGGGATGCCAGTCGAAACCATCCCTCTGATCCAGGAAAAGTGTTTTCAGTTCCGTAATTGGATTGGATAAAGCGGCAAGCCCAAGATTAAAGGGGCCGATTCCTATGCCAATTACATTATAAATAGTGTCATTATTCATGTTCTGTGAGGTTTGTGGTGAATTGTACGTCTTTGTTTTGAGGGAATTTTTCCCAATACCATTCCCTGTAGCAGAAATTGAGATTTGCTTTTTTATGAGGCATTTCAATTACTTTATCTACTTTGAAACCGACGTGGGCTTTATTCATCATTGATGCAAGAGAATCTACGGAACCCTCTCCTACCATTTTACCTACCTGTGGCTGTGCAAAGACATAATCCACCATAGATTGTGTAGAAGGGGAAACATATTTCTTTTTGGGATCTATAGGTGCTATAAACTGATGGGTACCGTAATCTGTAGGCAATACTTCGTAATAATCCCCAACAATGTCTCTGCAGGCCCAATAAATTTCGATATTACAGGAAGGCTCACCGTTGCTCATTACAATATAGCTGTGGGCTTCGTTACCCGGAAGCATCACACGATAGTATGTTTCAAGCTCATCAATCGGCCAGTTCATTTGCCATATCTTTACGGCATGCTCGCGATTAAACCACTCATGGAGCATTTCAAGGTCATTTTCAAGATCTATAGGCCGTATGGTAATCGTAACATCTTCCTTTTCAAAATAACGCTTAAAGAATATGTCTTTTCCCTTTGGCTGAATCAGTTGTTCTGAAAAGAAATACTCATAAAGAAGGTTGGGTACTTTTGCATAAGATACGGCTGAGGCATTTACTCCGCCATCTACGTCAAAGACTGCAGACTGCAGATTTGATTTTACAGCCCAGTATTGCTGCTCCAGGGCATAATCTGTAAGATCTGACGGTTCTGTTCTGTGAAGATCTTCGAATTCCTGATACAAAATGCTGATGAGCTGCCTTTCTTTCACCCATCCTGTTTTACCCATTGAGCTGATAAGTGCTCCCAGGTTACTCACTAAAAGATGGTGAGAAATAATTTGCATAAGACGTTCATCTCTGATGAAAAGTTCTTCAATATCAGGGCAGCTTCTGATAAGCTCCTCATATTTTTCTTTGAAACTTTCTCTTAACAGATAGCCTTGTCCGTCCCTTACAAAAATGGTTTCCGGAAGGAGCTGATCATTGAGTCCTATAAGCAAATTCTGCTGATGAACTTCCGGAGCCATCCCATAATGGCTGAAGAGCCTGTTTAAAGGAGAAAGCAAAAGATGAATATATTTCTTAAACCAGGTGATCGCTGCTTGTTCAGGATTAGTTCCCAATTGATCGGCCACTTCTTTGAAAAAATGCCTGGTAAAATTGAAGCTCCCTGCCGGTTCATCCTGACACAGTCTTGCCAGTAAAAGAACTTTTTCTCCCCCTAAAAAGGGATTTTCACGAATCAGGATATTGAAGCTGTCAATAGTATTCCCTTCATACTGGACACTTAAAGTGGAAGGTTCCAGAAGGAGTTTGAAATGAGGAAAGTTATTTTCAAAAGAAGCCCTTTCATGCTGCCACCATACAGCAGAAGCATATCCTCTATTGAGATCTTTTAAGCTGTTTGTCCTTACAGATCCGGTCATCAGAACATGTAAAGAAAATTTCAGCATCCAGCTGAAATCAGGATTATAAAGACTTCTTATCGATGATGTGGCATAAAAATCATCTCCTAAGGGTCCAATATGAATGATTTGTCCGGAGCCAAGCATTTCCGGATATTCTTCCGTTGATAGAAGATATTGTGCTTCCCAAGGGTGGCATGGAACAATATAATAATCATTGATGTTTTCAAAATCGTAACTTTCTGGTATCGAAACCAATTTCTCGAATATTTCTTTCGCTGAAATTCCGGGAAGTGATTTCTCCGTGATACAGCTTTTATGAATCAGAAAATAGTCAAGCTGAAATCCCTTTCCAAATTCCGGGCTATACAAAAGCTGTTCTTCCTCAGAAAATCCCATTCTTGATTTGGTAAAAGGATGTAGATTGTGGCCTACAGGCAGCAATTGTTCGGACTCTAAGAAGGAATAAGACAATTCTTTCTCTTGTTGTGAACAGGCTTCAGCGGTTAATTCCAGATTTTTCAAGCTGCTTTGAATTCTCTCAGAAAAACGGGCAAGCCCTTTTTCGTTTGAAGTATCAGAAAATTCTGTATAAATTAACTCTATCAGTTTTTCCGTCTCTACTTCAAATACATCCTGATTTTTATGATCTACAGCCCATACAGGAAATCCATAGTCATGAAAAGCACTTTCGGAACGATAAACAATCGGGGCAAACAGAAACAATCCGCTTTTCTTCATTTCAAATCTTAGATGCAACGGATAGCTGGTATTTTGAAGTGCCTTTGCAGTAAGAAGATCATATTGAGGAACTCCCTGGTAGAGCTTACCATTTCCAAGTTCTCTGAACATTCCGTTAAGAAGGATACGGAAAGTAATTTCCTGTGCTTTATCCCCTATTTTACTTTTCTGTATCAAAGTCTTTTCCATGCATTTTTATTTTATTGAGAATTTGATGTACATCTTCGGTCGTGGTAATCGGATTCAGGAAAGTAAATTTCAGATAGAAATTTCCATCCACTTTTGTACTGGCTACGAGAATCTCACCGCTGTAGAAAAGTTTCGTCTTAATATGTTGGTTCAAGACATTGAGATCTTTATGATCAGGTCTTACGTAACGGAATACCAAAACGCTAAGGTCAGAATCGGAAAGAAGTTCGAAGTCTGCATCTTCAGTAATCATTGAGGCTACATCTTTTGTAAGATCTATTACCGTGTCCGTATATTCGGCAAGCTGTTCCTTACCCATCATTCTTAAGGTAAACCAAAGCTTCAATGCATCAAATCTACGGGTACTTTGTGTAATGGATTTGTTGATCTGTGCAGGGATTTCCTCTTCATCCATTTCTTTAGGATTCAGATAATCAGCATGATGCTTAAGAATCAGGAGCTCTTTTTTATTTTTAACAATGAAAGCGCTGCTGCTGATAGGCTGGAAAAAGGATTTATGATAATCTATTGTTACTGAGTCTGCTCTTTCTATTCCGTTTAATAGATGACGGTACTTATCGCTTAACAGTAAAGCGCATCCGTAAGCAGCATCTACATGCATCCAGATGTTATACTGGGCTGCAATATTAGCTATATCTTCCAATGGATCTACGTTTCCGAAATCTGTAGTTCCGGCAGTTGCTACAATACCAATAGGAATATTTCCAAGCTGTTCTTCTCTTTTGATATATTTTTTCAGCAAAGCAATATCCATACGGAATCTTTCATCTGTAGGCACTTTAATAATGGCTTTTTCACCAAGCCCCATGATAGATGCGTTCTTCAAATTGCTAAAATGCGATTTATCGGAAACAAAGATTCTGAAGCGGTCGGCTTCTCTTGGCAGACCATCTAATTTGATATTATGATTGTAGTTCTTTTGAGAAAAGCAATCGCGCATCATCACCAATCCCATCAGGTTACTTTGTGAACCTCCGGCAGTGAAAACACCATCACTTTCATTGGTTTGATAGCCTAGTTGCTCAGCGGTCCAGTCAATCAGCTTCCTTTCCATAAATGTACCTCCGGCACTCTGATCATAAGTGTCCTGAGAAGAATTGATGGCACTCACAAGGATTTCTCCTGCCAAAGCCGGAATAACAACCGGGCAGTTCAAATGAGCTACATACTGTGGAAGGTGAAAAGCCGTAGCATGTTTTACATAAATATCATCTACTTCACTAAGAAGTTCTTTATAATTGGAAAGTTTTTGATTAAGATCAATCTGCTGTACCATTCCTTTCATTTCTTTAGCTTCTATGCCGCTGAAAGGTTTGTCGTTTCTATAAAGAAATTCTTGTACAAGGTCTAATGTGCTGTTGACAGCATTACGATAATGATCGTAATTGTCAGGATGGAAAATATTTCCAAAATTCCCCGAAATGTGATGTGAAGGAGTGGTTACCTGCTCTTCCAGGGACATAAAATTGTTACTCATATATGTATTTGTAAGGTGATTTTTTAAATCAATAGGTTGTATGTGGTTTTTTGATATATAGATTTATATATCTGACAGTCAGGTTTTTAAATTTTACATTTTTTTACTTTTTTATTTGGTGATTCATTAAATATTCATAAATTTGAACTCGTTATTGTTATTTAGAATAATTAAAAACAAATATAAAAATTATTATTTAACGCCAAATTTTTTTTTAATGAATTCTCTAGAAATTTTAGATAACGACCGTATGACGCAGGTAAAACTGCTTCCTACAGTCATTGAGATCACATCTCAGGAACGAAGAATGATTAATGATGCAGCGGTGCATCTTCAAAGAAAATATGGTAGCTATGAAAACCGTGACTTTATAAGACACGTACATCAGTTGGCTTCTTATTTTTTACCCGAGAGAATCTTACATATAGCGGCTGATTTTGCGAGTGACTTTTCAAAAAATCAGTATGGAGCATTGGTACTCAAGGGATTAATGGATATCGATCAGGAAAGTATAGGCAGAACGCCGGCCAACTGGCAGTCTGCTGATTATTCCAAATTTGACCTTTATGGTTTTGCCTGTGCATTAATCCATGGAGCGCTCCCTTCCAAACCGGTACAATATTATTCCCAACGTAAAGGAGGTGGATTAATTCATGCCATAATACCCGATGAGAAAATGCGTGAAACCCAAACAGGATCGGGGTCTTCCACCGACCTGTATGTGCACACCGAAGATGCATTTTTGAAACATCAGGCCGACTTTTTGAGTTTTATGTATTTACGAAATGAAGAGCAGGTACCTTCTACCCTGTATTCTATCCGTTCTCATGAATCTATAGGTGAAAACTACAGACCTCTTTTTGAACGTATTTATAAAATACCAAAAGATGCCAATCTGGAAACAGCAACAAACGAGGAAGATACGCTGGATTCTGTTTTGTATGGTAATTTTGAGCTCCCTTTTATGAGGTTTGATGCCGCTGAACAGCTTTTCAGCTCTACGATTAAGCAATCGGAGGACGCTCATCATTATCTGAAAGAATTCTGGGAAGAAGCAAGACACCTGATCTATTCAGATTTCACCCCTCAGGCAGGAGATGTTATTCTGGTCAACAATCATTTGTGTGCCCATGGAAGGTCTGCTTTCCGTGCTGGAGTGAGGAATATTGATGGTGTAGAATATCCATGTGAAAGAAGAATTATGCTCCGCATGATGAGTAAGGTAAGCCTGATCGATATGAGGGCGCATACCCTTACGGAAGATCCGTTCTTTGTCATTGAAGAACATCTTGGTAAAAATTTCACCAACCTATAAAATGCTTCAACAACATTTTTAATATGACTTGACAGTAATCCTTTTTAAGACCCGTTCTTAAAAAGGATTTTTTATAGAGATACTTTGTTTAATTAATTGATAAACTGCTTTATATGCCTGTTCATATAAAGCAGATTATCAGTTAATTAAAGTATTTATCAAAAAGAGTTAACTGATTGGATAATGATTGGCTCCAATAGGCAGGATCATGGACACCTAAAGATTCAATATACAAATGTTCTATTTTAAGTTCTGTAAGTTTATTATGAAACTTTCTGTTTTGCCCGATCATCTGAACATCTTCGGTGCCACAATCAAAAATATAGCGCTGTCCGGCACCTGCCATGAGTTTTACTTTAGTGTCAGTAAGGAAAGCAGGATTAAGTGATTCAAAAGGACCCAATACCTTATTCACCATATATTTCTGATAGCCTTCACCGAACGAGTTGAAATCTAAAGCACCACAAGAACTTCCAACGATACCAAATGTTTTGCTGTAGGTGACCCCGATATTGGTAGCTCCATAGCCTCCCATACTCCAACCCATAATTCCTCTGTATTTTTTTTCAGATTTTACGGGATAGTTTTTATCGATGAAATCCACTAATTCTTTTCCTATAAAGGTTTGGTATTGTGAATCTTTGACAATAGGACTATCTACATACCATGAACTGTAATTCCCATCCGGCAGTACATAAATTGTTTTATATTCCTGAGCTTTCTTAACCAAATCCGGAATGTCCTGCTTGATGATCCTGTCCGGATTACCACTGAAACCGTGAAGAATATATACAGATGGGTAAGTTGTATTCGGTTGAATAGTGGGGGTAATGATAATTGTTTTGATCTTTTTATTCATTTTCGGACTGAAAACTTCCTGATGAATAATTTTTTGTGCTGATCCCTGTACAAAAGCGGTAAGCACAATGACAATGTTGATTAATTTTTTCATGTTGTAAAAAATGTTTAATGAGTACTATCAGGATGGATCAGTATAAATGTAAGAAGTTTATATTTTTAAACAAAACATCTGCAATCATTATTTTAAACCGATGTATCTCTGATGATGACATGACAAAGTTGCTCCGGAAAAAATAAAAAAGCCTCAACATATGTTGAAGCTTTTATTAATTTATTTGTCCCGTCCTGAAATAAGTTGACAATTACTCAACTTATATTATGAAAGATCAAGAATTAAAAAAGGAAAAGCGTACTCAAAGAGATTACAGTATTGGCTTTAAATTACGAATCGTTTCT
>Ga0105243_10000088_pt1 | contig 103915 bp, 88 predicted proteins | sample KBSM34metaG_FD_81525 | JGI IMG/M metagenome (GOLD analysis project Ga0105243, IMG submission 81525) | Miscanthus rhizosphere microbial communities from Kellogg Biological Station, Michigan, USA - KBS M3-4 metaG | ecosystem: Host-associated > Plants > Roots > Rhizosphere > Soil | place... | reverse complement strand
CGTGTTTTTCCGCCTGGGCGAGCAGGGCTTCTTTGAGCCGGTCGATGGCGTCGAGCAGCTCGCCGATCTCGTGGCGGCAATAAAGGCGGGTGTCGGTGGCGACCTGGTCGTTGCGCGAGCGGGCGGTGTGGAGTTTCGCGCCGGCCGGGCCGATCCGCTTGGTCAGCTCGGCCTCGATGTTCATGTGGATGTCCTCGAGCGACGTCTTGAACTCGAAATGGCCGCCCTCGATGTCGGCGAGGATCTGTTTGAGCCCGGTCTCGATGGCGGAGAATTCCTCCTCGGTGAGCAGCCCGGCGTTGAGCTGGGCGCGGGCGTGGGCGATCGAGCCGGCGATGTCGTGCGGGAACAATCGCCAGTCGTAGGAGATCGACTCACCGAATTGTTGGACGAGCGAGGAGGTGTCTTGGGCGAAGCGGCCTTTCCACATGGGAGCGGGTGTGTTGGAGCGGGGAGGAAATCGGGTGGCGCCGGGCGAACGGTCAGCGTTTGCGGCGCAGGCGTTTGCCGGAAAGGCGGGCGGCGATCAAGTTCGGGCAGCGGCCGTGGAGCCGGAGCTGCTCGCAGGCGGCCTCGATCTTGAGTGACTGGCGGACCGGGCGGTAGCCGAGGCGGCGGGTGACGCAATCGTTGATCAGCTCGATGTGGGAGTCCTCGAACTCGATCACGCGGCCGCAGTCGATGCACACGAGGTGGTTGTGCGACGGCTTGTCGACGAAGTTCGGGTCGTAGGTCTTGTGGTTGTCGCCGAGCTCGATCTCGCGCAACAGATTCGCTTCCACTAGCAGGGCGAGGGTGCGGTAGACGGTGGCGCGGGAGGCGCTGGCGTCGGTCTTGCGGACGCGGTCGAAGAGCTCCTCGGCGGTGAAATGCTCGTCGGAAGCGAAGGCTGCACGGACGATCGTGTCGCGCTGGCCGGTGCGGCGGAGGCCTTTTTTGCGGATGAAGGCGTCTAGCCGTTCGAGCACTTCTGCTTCCATGGCGCCAGTGTAGGCATGCCGGACGCCGCGCCAAGAACGGAACTTCGGGGTTGGAAATGCGGCACCGCTTGCTTGAATGCCGGCCATGAGACGCTTGCTTGCCTTGGCCGTGGCCGGATCGCTTGCCTCCTGCGCCGGCGGCGCGGGAAAACTGGAGGTGAAGCAATTCACCCTGCGCGACACCGAGGCGCAGGCCGGCGACGACCCGATGGTCCGTGGCGAAAAGCGGCGCCTGCTCCATGGCGCGGTCAGCGTCGCCGAGCAGCGGCAGCGGCTTGGCCAGTATTACACCGTGCTGTGGCAGGACGAGAGCGCCGGCGGCCCGATGGAGGTCGTGTTCGAGTACCAGCAGGGCGCGAGCGGCAGCAAGGTCAAGCGCGCGGTCCAGCGCTTCGCGGCGGGTGAAACGTCCGGCCGGGCCGAGTTCCGGGTGATCGGCGACGATTACACCAAGGGCGGCCGGGTGCTGGCGTGGCGGATCGCGTTGGTGCGCGGCGGCCACGAGCTGGCGAGCCGGCGTTCCTACCTCTGGCGCTGAATTGCGATTCCCGCGGATGGGCGGTTGACCCGGTCCGCGGTTCGAAGGTAGATTCTCAAGCACTTCCCGCACCGGGCGGGGTGATTCTTGTGACTGCTGAAAACGCCATTCTCGCCGAAAGTTTCGACGGGTTTACCTGGATCCGATGCGAAGGAAAGGGGTCGTTCATGACGAGCCCGGCCCTGAAAGGCTTCGCCGAAGCGCGGATCGCCGCGGGCGAACGCTGCCTCGTGATCGATCTCGGCGCGTGTACCGGCATGGACTCGACGTTCATGGGCACGCTGGCCGGGCTGGCCGCCAGATTGTCGGCGCCCGGCGGCAAGATCCAGATCGCCGACGCGGGCGAACGGAACCGGCGATCGCTGGAGGATCTGGGGCTGGATTTTTTGTTGGAGATCGATCCGCCGGCCGCGGTTTGGCGCGGGCAGGTCGATGAGATTCGCGGCAAGCTCCACCCGCTGCGCGAACACGCGCTGCCGGGGTCTCTGGACCGGGCCCAACACGTGTTGGAGGCGCACCGGGTGCTTTCATCCGCCAATCCGGAGAACGCCCAGAAATTCTCGAACGTGGTGAACCTGTTGGAAGCGGAGGTCGCGGCCAAACGAAAACCGGAGGACGGCTGAATCCCGGGGACGGGGAGACGGTGGCAGGAAACCAGGAAACCGGATGTACACCGTCATCGCATTCATTCTTCTCGGCGTCGTCCTGCTGGTCGCGGCGCTGATTCTCCGGGACTGGGCCTGGCGCCTGCGGCGGCTCAAGAAGCGCCTGAAGGCGCTGGAAACCGAGGAAATGCGGATGTTCGCCTTCCTGCACGACCTCGGCAGCGCGATCGAGTGCGACACGTCGGTCAAGGCGCTCTCGCGCATGATCGTCGACGGCATCGACAAGGTGGTGACCGCGCGCGGCGGGGCGATCTATTATCTCACCGAGGACGGCCAGCATCTGCTGCCGGCGTACGTATCCGAGCAATGCCCGCCGCTGACCGGCGTGCCGGTGGAAATCCGCAAGCGGTCAGAGCGCGACCCGCGGGTGCTGGAAAGCCACCTGCGCCTGGCGCGCGTCGGTCTGGACGAGGGAGTTCTCGGCCACTGTCTGACCATCGGGGCGGCCGTGTGGGTGCCGGACGTGAAGAGCCACGAGACGATGCGGGACGCATTCAGCCATTACGAGGGCGAGGTGGCCGCGCTGCTCGCGCCGCTGCGGCACGCGGGCAAGGATCTCGGTGTGCTGGCGGTGGCCCGCCTCAAGGAGGACGGCTCGTTCAGCGGCAACGATTTCGCGGTGTTCCGCTCGGTGGCGGAGCAATCCGCCTTCGCCATCGGTAACGCCAACATTCACCAGGAGGCGCACGAGAAGAGGGCGTTCGAAACCGAGCTGCGCACCGCGCGCGACGTCCAGCGGGTGCTGCTGCCGCAGACGGACCCGGTGATTCCCGGCTACCGGATCAGCGGAGTGAACGTGCCGGCGCGGATCATCAGCGGCGATTACTACGACTACCTCGGCGCGGGCGCGGACGGCCACGGCGTGGCGATCGCCGACGTCTCGGGCAAGGGGGTGGCGGCGGGCCTGCTGATGGCGATGTGCCGCAGCCTGCTGCGCTCGCTCGCGGCGGAGGAAGTCTCGCCGTCGAAAGCGCTGGCGGCGGTCAACCGGCAGCTCTTTCCCGACATCCGCGAGGACATGTTCATCAGCATGACCTACCTGGTGCTCAACGACGCGGACGGCAACCTGACGATGTCGCGCGCCGGGCACGATCCGGCGCTGTGGTTCCACCGCCGCACCGGAGCGGTCGAGCTGGTCAAGCCGCCCGGCCTGGCGCTCGGGATCGACGCGGGAGATGTCTTCGAGCGCGTCACCCGCGATCACGCCCTCCAGCTGGAAAGCGGGGACTGCCTGCTGTTGTTCACCGACGGGGTGAAGGAGGCGGTGGATGACCGCGAGGAGGAATTCGGCACCGACCGGCTCAGCGAGGTGTTCCGGCGTCACGCGATGCTCGGCGCCGAGGAGGTTGTCTCGGCGGTGCAGCGGGAATTGAAGGCGTTCACCGGCGAGTCGCCGCAGATGGACGACATCACGCTGGTGGTCATCGAAAAACGCTGAGCCACGAGCCGGAGCGGCCGCGGATCACGCCTGGTCGGCGAGCAGGTGGTTCAGCGCCACCGAGCGGCGCAGCGCGCCCATCACGTCGATGAGCGCGCGGTGGTCCTTCGCCGCTTTGGTGCAGGCGGGATTGGCGTAGGCGTGGCGGCTGATGTAGCGGCCGATGTCGGAGTAGAGCTGGTGGATCTGGGTTTCCTGCAGCGAGAGCTCGGCGCGGTGGATGGAGATCTCCCGGTTCGCGTCGGCGATGATCTGGAAGGCCTCCGCCGCCTGCTCCCGGCGGTGGTGCCGGCGGTCGGATAGCTCGTGGTCGACGCGGTCGAGCGCGCGGTCGCCCGCCTCGATGCGGTCGGCGATTTCAGTGCGCCGCTGTTTGAGTTCGGAGAACTGCGCTTTCAGCTCGTGCAGACGCGCGCGGGTGGCGTCGAGCTCGGCCTGCGGGTGGGAGGCGTCCTTCGAGAGAACCTCGAGTTTCATCTTCGCGCCCTCGAAGGCGCGTTTGATGGACCGGGCCTGGTTCAGGATGTCGTCACGCTGGCGGGCGAGCGATTCCAGCTCGGCGATCGCGGCGGAGCGTCGGGCGAGCAGTTCATGGTGGGGCTCCGAAGCCTGGCCGAGCAGGGCCGAACGCTCGTCGTGGGCGGCGGCGAGCTGGTGCTCGCACTCGGTCAGTCGCGTGCGGATGTCCTCCCGTTCCTGGGTCAGCTTGCGCAGGTTCCAGTATTCCACGGCCAGCTCTTCGACTTCGGCGATCTTGGGCCAGACCTGATAGCCGAGGATGGCTTCCGCTTCGCGCAGCAGATGCATTTCGCTGGCGGCCTCCGACATCCGCTTGGTTTTGCGGTGGAGGCCGAACGTCCGCGCGATGCGGGCGACGAGGTAATGGGCGGGGGTCATCGGGGGAGAATCAGCCTGCGAGGTTGCGTTTCAGGTTGGCGATCACGCCGATGTCTTCGAGCGTGGTGGTGTTGCCGCAGATATTGCCGGTGACGACGAGCTCCTTGAGCAACCGCCTCATGATCTTGCCGGAACGGGTTTTCGGCAAGCCGGGAGCGAAGTGGACGTCGTCGGGCTTGGCGATCGCGCCGATCACCTGGCCGACGTGGTTGCGGAGGTCGCCGCGGAGCGGTTCGCTTTCGGAGAACCCTTCCTTGAGGGTGACGAAGGCGACGACCGCCTGGCCTTTGAGGTCGTCCGGGCGGCCGATCACGGCGGCCTCGGCCACGGCGGGGTGGGAAACCAGCGCGCTTTCGATTTCCGCGGTGCCGAGGCGGTGGCCGGAGACGTTGAGCACGTCGTCGAGGCGGCCGATGATCCAGAAGTTGCCGTCCTTGTCGCGGCGGGCGCCGTCGCCGGCGGTGTAGTAGCCCTCGAAATCGGACCAGTAGGTCTTCTTGTAGCGCGCCTTGTCGTTGTAGATCGTGCGGGTCATCGACGGCCACGGCTTGCGGATGACGAGGCGGCCGTCCTGGTCGGCTTTGCACTCGTTGCCGGCGTCGTCGAGGATCGCGGCGTCGATGCCGAAGAACGGCAGGGTGGCGGTGCCGGGCTTGCAGGGCGTCGCGCCCGGCAGCGGGGTGATCATGATCGCGCCGGTTTCGGTCTGCCACCAGGTGTCGACGATCGGGCAGCGCGAGCCGCCGATCTTCTTGTGATACCACATCCAGGCTTCCGGGTTGATCGGTTCGCCCACCGAGCCGAGCAGTCGCAGCGAGGAAAGGTCGTGTTTGTCCGGGAACTGGTCGCCGGCCTTGATGAAGGCGCGGATGGCGGTGGGCGCGGTGTAGAAAATGGTGACGCCGTATTCCTCGATCATCTGCCAGAAGCGGCCGAAGTCGGGGAAGTTCGGCGCGCCTTCGTACATCACCTGGGTCGCGCCGTTGGCGAGCGGGCCGTAGACGATGTAGGAGTGGCCGGTGATCCAGCCGACGTCGGCGGTGCACCAGTAGACGTCCTCGTCGCGCAGGTCGAAGACATACTTGGTCGTGACGTAGGTGCCGGTGAGGTAGCCGCCGGAGGTGTGGAGGATGCCCTTCGGTTTGCCCGTCGAGCCGGAGGTATAGAGGATGAAAAGCGGGTGCTCGGAATCGAACGCCTTCGCCTGGTGCCTGGCGGGAACCTTCGAGGTTTCCTCGTGCCACCAGACGTCGCGACCGTCCTTCATGGAAACGTCGTTGCCGGTGCGCTTCAGCACGATCACGCGCTTCACCTTGTCGTATTTGGCGAGGGCCTCGTCGACCGCGGGTTTGAGCGGGACGACCTTGCCGCGCCTCCAGCCGCCGTCGGCGGTGAGGATCGTGGTCGCGCCGGAATCTTCCAACCGGTCGACGATCGCGTCCGAGGCGAAGCCGCCGAAGACGACCGAGTGCACCGCGCCGATGCGGGCGCAGGCGAGCATCGCGAAGGCGGCTTCCGGGACCATCGGCATGTAGATCAGCACGCGGTCCTTCGCCTTCACGCCGTTGGCTTCCAGCACGTTGGCGAGGCGCGCGACCTCCTTCTGCAACTGCCCGTAGGTGATGACGCGTTTGTCGCCCGGTTCGCCCTCCCAAAGGATCGCCGCCTTGTTCTTGCGCGGGCCCTCGGCGTGACGATCCACGCAGTTTTCGCAGACGTTGAGTTTGCCGTCGACGAACCACTTCGCGAACGGCGGCTTCCAATCGAGCACCTTCGACCATGGCTTGCGCCAGACGAGTTCTTTCGCCTCGCGCGCCCAGAAGGTCGCTGGTTTCTCGACCGATTCCTTGTGCAGCGCCTTGTACTGCTTCAGCGACGAAATGCGGGCCTTGGCGGCGAACTCCTTGGTCGGCGTGAAAACGGGGTCGGCGGCGTGGCTGGTGGCGGGCGCTTTCTTCGCGGCGGCCTTTTTCGCGGCCTTCTTGGCGGGCTTGCTCATGTGTCGGAAATCCAATGCACGGCGGGCACTCCGCCATGATGGGCGACACGCTACGCAAGCGAATCAAGGCGCGACAAGCGCGGATCACCGGTGCCGCTTGCTGCCGGGGCGTTTCGGCGTGCGCTCGGAGCGCGGGGTGGCCGGTGGGCGGCCGCGTTTCGGCGGCTTCGGCTTTTTCGTCAGTTCCTTCTGCGCGCGCACCTTGGCGGCGGGAATGAACGGCTTGGCGGTTTTTTTAGCAGCTTTCGCCGGTTTGGCGGCGGCCTTTTCCTTCGCCGCCTGCTTGCGCTCGTCGACCGTCTCCTTGGTGAAACGCTTGGCGTTTGCCTCGGATTTCGGATTCTTCAACAGCATGCCGATCTCCGCCGCGTTGAGCTGCTGGAAACCGCCGGGTTCGAGGTCGCCGAGCCACAGCGAACCGATGCGGACGCGCAGGAGCTTGGTCACCTGATAGCCCATCGCCTCGAACATCACGCGGATCTGCCGCTTGGCGCCGTGTTCGAGCACGACCTTGATGCGGCGGGCGGACTGCCGCTCGATCGATTTCGCCTTCAGTTTGCCCTCGGGCGTGTAGATGCCGACGAGGAACTGGTCGAGGCGCTCGTTCTCGAACGCCTGGTTCGAGGTGACGTGGTATTCCTTCTCCATCGACTTCGATGGATGCATCAGCTTCTGCGTCAGGTCGCCGTCGTTGGTGAGGATGAGCAGGCCCTCCGAGTCGCGGTCGAGCCGGCCGACGTGGTGGAGGTGGTGCAGCGCGGGCGGCAGGAACTGGTAGATCGTTTCCCGGCCGAGCTCGTCTTCCTTCGAGCAGACGAAGCCGCGCGGCTTGTGAAAAGCGACCACCACCGGCAGCTTCTCCACCACCTTGCGGCCGTCGACCTTGACGAAGTCGCCGTCACCGATGCGGGTGCCGGGATTCTGGCAAATGTGGCCGTTGACCTCGACGCGGCCGCTCTGGATCAGCTCGTCGCAACCGCGGCGAGAACCGATGCCGCAGGAGGCGAGGTATTTATTGAGGCGGGTGCCGTCGTCGCTCATGTCAGGAAGACCAATCTAAAAAGGAAAAAAGAGAACCACGAAAGACACCAAATTTCACGAAGGTTCTGATTTCGTGAGCTTTTGTGTGTTTCGTGGTTGAAAAAAGGGAGCCTCAGCATGGGTGGCGGGCTCGCTCGATCACGCAAAAAGGCGCGGCCCCGCGAGGGATCCGCGCGCGTTTCGCTAAGAAAACGAGCAAAGGCGATCAGCCTTCTTGCTTGGTCTTGGGCAGACCAATCGGCGTGCGGCCGGCTTTCCATTCGCCGCGCGACTTGAGGAGCTTCACGCGCTCGAAACGCTTGAGGACGGAACGCTTGCCACCAACGGTGCCGCTGGCCTTGAGGCTGTTGTGCTTGGACATGACAGGAAAATGGTTCGGGTTGGAACGCGGGGCGCGGAAACTAGGAGCGAGCCGGACGCTTGGCAACCCGAAAATCCGGCGTTTCTGCTTCAAAATCAGAAAGAGAACCACGGATGAACGCGGATGAACACGGATTGGGAGGCTTTGAGCCGGGAGCCTTTATGGCGAGATCTGCGTCCATCTGTGTTCATCCGTGGTTCCTTTCCTGGCCTTCCGGGCCGTTGACGAAGCTAAAACAGCGGGGCAAGGTCCGCCCGTGAGCGTTCCTACGGTCAATTTCAAGGTCGGCAACGAAAAGCTGATCCGCGTGCTCGACGGCGCGTCGGCGCACCTCCGCGGCTTGCTCGCGAAACAGGGCCGGCCCGACGGCGCTTTGCGCATCGCCGTGGTCGGCGGCGGTTGCTCCGGCTTGCAGTATAAAATGGACCTCACCGACGGCCCGCGCGACCGCGACATCCTGGTGCCGAGCAACGGCGTCAACGTGGTGATCGATCCGAAGAGCGCCCTGTTCGTCAGCGGCAGCGAGCTTGATTACTCCGACGACCTGCAGCAGGGCGGCTTCAAGGTGACCAATCCGAATGCGGTCGTGACCTGTTCGTGCGGCGAAAGTTTCGCGGCTTAACCCCATGGACGCGTTTGAACGGCTCGGGGTGCCGCGGAGGCTGGAGGTTTCCGAGGGTGAACTGCGGGCGGCGTTCCGCGAAGCGGGCAAACGGGTGCATCCGGACGCCGGCGGTTGCGAGGCGGAATTCGCCAAGCTGCAAGAGGCGTTTCTGACGCTGTCGAGCCCGTCGCGGCGGCTGAAGCACTGGCTGGTGCTGGCGGGCAAGGCCGGCGACGACCGCGGCGCGATCGCCCCGGGACTGATGGATTTGTTCGGGAAGGTCGGCGGCGTGCTGCAACAGGCCGAGACGGTCGCGCGGAAACGCGATGCCGCCCAATCGGCGCTCGCCCGGGCTCTGCTGGAGGGCGAAACCCACGTTTGCCGCGAAGCGGTCGAGGGGATGATCGCGGCAGTCGAAACGGCAATCGCGGGGGAAACCTCGGCGTTTCCCGCGATCGAAGCGGGCGAAACGACCGATGCCGAGGCCGCCCAAACCGTGCGCAATCTGGCGTTTCTCGAAAAATGGCGGGCGAACCTGCGCGAGCGGTTTGCGAGGTTGGTGTGAGACCGCCCGGCTCTTGCCAAACCGGTCCGCCGGGGTTCACCTGCGCGGCATGAGCGACGCGATTCTCGGGATCGACTTAGGCACGACGAATTCGGCGGTCGGGGTGGTGGACTCCGGGTTTCCGATCCTGCTGGCGAACGAAGAAGGCAAACGGATCACGCCGAGCGCGGTGTGGCTCGGGGCGAACGGCGGCGTCGAGGTCGGGCAAAAGGCGCTGCGCCGTCGCGGACTGGAGCCGGGCCGCGTCGTGACGAGCGTGAAGCGGCTGATGGGCCGGCGTTTCGGCGAGGAAGTCGAATTCTGCGTGCCGATGGAGCGGGCGGCCGACGGCGGTGTGGCGGTGCTCGGCCGTTCGCCCGAGGCGGTTAGCGCGGAGATTCTCAAAGAGCTGAAACGGATCGCCGAGTGGCGTCTGGAGCAGCCGATCGGCAAGGCGGTGATCACCGTGCCGGCGTATTTCAACGACGCCCAGCGAGCGGCGACGAAGCGGGCGGGCGAACTGGCCGGGCTGGAGGTGGTGCGGATTTTGAACGAACCGACGGCCGCGGCGCTGGCCTACGGCCTGGACAAACTCGGCGAGCACGCGCGGGTGGCGGTCTACGACCTCGGCGGCGGGACGTTCGACCTGTCGATTCTGGAAATGCAGGACGGCGTGTTTCAGGTGCTGGCGACCCACGGCGACACGCGGCTCGGCGGCGACGACTTCGACGCGGCGCTCGCCCGTTGGGCGGCGGCAAAAGGCGGGGTCGAGTTCGACTCGCTCGACGCGGCGGCGCGGGTGAAGCTTTTGGAAGAGGCGGAGCGGGTGAAATGCGCGCTTTCCGACGCGGACGCCGCGGTGTTCCGCGCGCCGTTCTTCGACGGGGCGAACAGCCTGGAGGCGGCGGTTTCCCGCGAGGACTTTGAAAAACTCGCCGCGCCGGGGATCGAGCGTTCGCTGCGGCATTGCCGTCAGGCGCTGGCGGACGCGAACGTTTCGCCCGCCGATTTGAACGCCGTCGTGCTGGTCGGCGGCAGCACGCGGATTCCGGCGGTGCGGAAGGCGGTGGCGGATTTGTTCGGCCGCGAGCCCGACGTTTCCCAGCATCCCGACGAAGCGGTCGCCTTGGGAGCGACGATCCAGGCGGGCGTGATGAGCGGGGCGATGCGGAAAATGGTGCTGCTCGACGTCACGCCACTGAGCCTCGGCATCGAGACCTTCGGCGGGCTGATGAACGTGCTGATCCCGCGCAACACGACGATCCCGTGCAAGGCGGGCGAGATGTTCACCAACGCGGCCGACGGCCAGCGGACCATGCGGGTGCGCGTGCTGCAGGGCGAACGCGAGATGGCGCGCGACAACTGGGAACTGGGGAAATTCGACGTCGCCTTCGAGCCGGGGCCGAAGGGCCGGGCACGGGTCGGCGTGCAGTTCCGCCTCGACGAGAACGGCTTGCTCGAAGTGCTCGCCCGCGACGTTTCCACCGGCATCGACACGGTGGTGAAGATCGAGAGTGCGGCGGTCGATGTGGACGACGCGGCGGTCGAGCAAATGGTCAGCGAGTCGGTCGAGCACGCGTTCGACGACATGGCGGAGCGCGTGTTCACCGAGGCGAAGCTGAAGGCCGACGAGCTGCTGCCGGCGGTGGAAATGGTGCTGGCCCAGGGGCTGGCGGAGACGGACGAGCGCGCGGAAATCGAATCGGCGGTGGCGGCGGTGCGCGCGGCATTGGCCGGCGGCGCGGCGAATCCGCTCAAGGCGGCGGTGCAGCGGCTCGATGCGGCGACCGAGGCGCTGGCGGCGCGCTTGGTCGAGCGGGCGATGGAGGAGGCGCTCGAACGCCGGTTGGCGGGCGATTGAAGCAATCCGTGGCTTGCGTTCCGGGGCGCAGGCTTCAACGTGCCCCTCTGGTATCGGGTATGGGAGAACCTGTGGAACATCGCGAATCGGGTGAGCACGAGGAACCGTCGGAATGGGCGGATGCCGCGCCGCTGGAGGCCGGAGGCGGCTCGTCGGCATTGCCGTCGAAAAAACCGGCGGCGGACCGCCTGATCACCGCGGCGCGGGCGAAAGCTCCTGAGGCCGCCGCGGAATTCGCGGCGGAAACGAACGAGCCTCCCGCCGAGATCGAGGCTCCGCTGCTGCTGGTGCCGGAGCCGAAAGGCCCGTCGCGCTTCGACGCGGGCGACCAAGCGCACGCCGTCCAGCACGCCAAGACGGTTTTCGTGCCGCGGCCGGCGGTCGAGGATCCCGCGGCGAACGTCGAAACCACAAGCTGGGGGCGGGCCGCGGGCGGGCGATCCTTAGGCTGGATGGCGTGGACCGCGGGTGCCGTGCTGCTGTTGATCGTGGGCGGATTGGCCATCCAGCCGCTGCTGCGCGAGCAACGCGGGGTGGAGCAGGCGTCCCTGTTCGAGCAATACCGGGTGATCGAGGGCGAAAAGGAGAAAACGGAGGACCAAGCGGGGCTGTCCTATTTCGAAGAGCACGCCGACGTGGTGGCGCGCGAGATGGGCGACATCCTCGGGCGCTACGCGCGCGCGCGCAGCGCGAGGGAGGCAATGCCATTGCTGCGCGATGGCGAGAAGCTTGGGCAGCGGCTGCTGGAATCCTGGCAGCCGTGGGACGCGCCGGCGGATTGGGACGGCGCGTCCAGCGCGATCATGGGCTACGGCAAGTCGGGGAACCGCGCCTATGCATTCATGAGCGGGAGCCGGCCGGATTTCTCGCCGTTCCAGATATTTTTCGTGCGGGAAAACCAGCGCCTGCTGGTCGACTGGGAGGCGACGGAAGGTTTGTGTTCGCATTCGTTCCGGGAGTTGCAGGACCCGGCGCTGAAAGAGGCGGTGGTGCGGGTCGTCGCCTCGCCGACCCGCTACTATTCGGCCGCCTTTCCCGAATCGAGCTACCGGGCGTTCCAGCTGGTGATGCAGGACAAGGAGTCCTACCTGTGGGGCTACGCGCCGCTCGGGTCGCCCGCGGAGCGGCAGTTGTCCGCGATTTTCCAGCGGGGAATGATTGTCAACGAGCAGACGCGCGCAGAGCCGGTGCGCTTGAAACTGGTGCGCGGCGAGGAGGGCGGGCAGCCGAATCAGTGGGTGATCGCCGACATGCTTCACAAAGGCTGGGTCGCCCCCTAAAACTACCACCGTGCATCACGAGGAAAACCGAGGTTGGTTCCATTGCGGACGTTGCGGCGCGCTGTTCCAGGCGCAGCCGGGCGAATCCGTCCAGCGCGTTTGCTCGCACTGCGGCCGTCACCCCTCGGTGTTCGGTGGCACGACCGTGCGGGTGAGCCGCATGCCCGCGGCCCCGTTCGCCTCGGCCTTGGCCGCCGCTCCGGAGCGTTCGTCCCGCCGCCGCGGACGGAAACGCCCGGCGCGTGACAACAAGGCGGGCCGCTGGATGGTCCGGATCCTCCTCGCGTGGTTCGCCTTCATCGGGCTGATTTTCTGGGCCGGCAAGGTCCTGTGGGAGGGGGATGTAGAGGTCGGCGCCCAGACCCGCTCGAAGGATGCGCTGCTGGCCAACACCGGGGTGAGCGAGGATATGGGGCTGTTGCAGCGCTCTCTGAACGACGCCTGCCAGACGATGGCGAATTTTCTCCAGGCGCGCAGTCCCGAGGAGCGCAGCCAGTTCATCCGCCGACCGCTGGATACCGTCGGCAAGATGGTCCGCTACTACGCTCTGAATCCGGACCCCGGCATCCGGCCGGAAGACATTTCGCTCAAGGACCGGAGCGTGCTGCACATCGGCGACGTGCGGGCGATCGCGACGGTCTGGCAGGTGGCGGACGGACGCGTGTTCGACGCGGTGTTTTTCAAGGAGGACGGCGAATGGCGGCTCGATTGGGAGCACTTCACGCGCTACAGCGACCACCCGTGGGTGCTGTTCCTCAACGGCGACGGCCCGTCCGAGGGTGAATTCCGGGTGCTGGCGCGCGAGCGGCTCGCGCTCGACCGCCGCGGGACGAATGACATCGGCATCGTCGCCTACGCGCCGCGTTTCGGGCGGACGGACGAGGCGGGATCGGAGTCGCCGGAATTCCTGGTGAAGCGCGACAGCGAGCAGGGCAAGCTGCTGGTGGCTGCCTTCCGCGATCTGGAGCAGCACCACCGGCCGTTCGGCGCCTCGCCCGCTAAAACCGACCCCGACGACCTGGTGCGCCTGCGGATCCGGGTCCGGCGCGAGACCGACGCCGACGGCAGCAAGCGCTTCGTGCTCAAGCAGGTCGTCGCCGCCCACTGGCTGACCGTGGACGATCCCGGCGTCGTCACCGAGCCGTGAGTTTCAGCAGGCGGCCGGCTGGAACAAGGCCTCGCGCATGTAAGGCATCGGGTCGGTCTGCGGGAACCAATGCTGGAAGGCGAGCGCGCCCTGGTGGAGCAGCATCGACAGGCCGTTGGCGGTGCTCGCGCCGGCGGATTGCGCGGCGGCGAGCAGCGGGGTGACCGCCGGTTGGTAGATCGTGTCGTAGACGCAGACGCCCGAACGCAGGCAGGCGGCGGGCAAGGGCGAGCCGTCGCCGTCCTTCAGCCCGACCGAGGTGGCGTTGACAAGCAAGCCACAGCGGCGGCTCCACGTTTCGAGCTGCGGGTCGTCGAAGGCCAGGGCGACCACCTCGGTCGTCGGGCCGAGTGCGCGCAGCCGATCGACCAGCGGCAGGATTTTTTCGAGCGTCCGGTTCACCAGCACCAGCTTGGGAACGCCTTGCAGCGCGCATTGGGTGGCGATCGCCTGGCCGGCGCCGCCACCGGCGCCGGCGACCATCACGGCGAAGGTGCCGAGGGGCGAATCGAAGGCCTCGTTGATGGCGCGCACGAAGCCCGGTCCGTCGGTGTTGAAGCCGTGCGTCGTGGCGTCCTCGAAGCGGATCGTGTTCACCGCGCCGAGCGCGCGGGCGTCGGGATGGACGGCGGTGCTGGCCGCCAGCGCGTCGAGCTTGTGCGGGACGGTGACGTTGCAGCCGATGAACCCGAGCGCTTTCATCCGGGCGAAGGCCTCGGCCACCTGGCCCGGCGGGACGTCGATTTTCACGTAGCGGACGTCGAGGCCGAGGGCGTCGAGCGCCGCCTGGTGCATGCGCGGCGAGGACGAGTGCGCGACCGGATGGCCGATCACCGCGAGGCGGGCGGGTTTGTCGTGACCGGCGTCGAGGCGTTCGCGGGAGATCAGGTCGTCGAGGGTGTAAAGCGGGCTCATGGGAAAAGGGTGGCTATTGAGAGGCCGGTGGCCGGTGGCGAGTGGTGAGAAAGAGCAAGAACGGCTCGGGGCGCGGTCAAGGCATCGGTTACTTTTGCCGGGAACTGGAAACTGGCAACTTCTTCCGGACCCCTGGCCCCTAACCACCGCGCTGGCCACTCAGGGCCGACCGGCGGAACGAGCGCCACTGCCTCAGGCCCGGAGTAGGTCGCCGAGCCGCTTCACGCGTTCCGCCGCGCGGAGCTGGCCGAGCACGGCGAGCATGTCGCCGAGGTCCGGGCCGTGGGCGCGGCCGCTGAGGGCGACGCGGACCGGGAACATCAGCTGGCCCGGTTTCGCGCCGGCGGCCTTCGCGGTCTCGCCGATGGCGGCCTTCGCGGCGTCGGCCGACCATTCCGGCACGCTGGCGAAGGCGTCGGCCAGCGCGGTGAGCAGGCCGGCGGCCTGGGCGTTGCCCTTCACTTTCTCGAACGCTTCGGTTTCGTAGGCGAAGGAATCCTCGAGCAGGAAGGCGATCGCCTCGGGCACTTCCTGGAGCAGGCGGACCTTTTCCTTCACCGTGCGGACGACGGCCGGGTAGTCGTCGCCGACCGGCAGTCCGGCGGCTTCGACGAACGGCCGGGCGGCATCGGCGAAGGCTTCGTCGCTCAGGCGCAGCAGGTGCTGCTGGTTGAGCCACGCGCATTTTTCCGGATCGAAGCGGGCGGGCGAACGGTTCACCGCCTCCAGCGAGAAGCGCTCGATGAGCTGGAACAGCGTGAAGACCTCTTCGTCGGTCTTCGACGACCAGCCGAGCAGCGCGAGGAAATTGACCACCGCGGAGGACAAGAACCCCTGGCGCGGGTAATCGCCGACCGCCGCGCCGGCGTCGCGTTTCGACATTTTCGAGCCGTCGCCGTTGAGGATGAGGGGGATGTGGGCGTAGAGCGGGGCCGGCGCGCCGAGCGCCTCGAACAGCTGGAGGTGCTTCGGCGTGTTCATCAGGTGGTCCTCGCCGCGGATCACGTGGGTGATCTTCATTTCGAGGTCGTCCACCACGTTGACGAAATGGAACACGTAGGAGCCGTCCGAGCGCTTCACCACCATGTCCGGCGTGTTGCTCTCGTCCTCGTAATTGATCGTCACCTCGCCGCAGACCAGGTCGTTCATGGTCACCGGCTTGCGCTCGAAGCGGAAGCGCCACGCGCCGCCGTCCTCATAGACGCGGTCCTGCTGGCGCAGCACCTCGAACCACTTGTCGTAAATCCCGCGGCGCTCGCTCTGGAAATACGGGCCATAGGCGCCCCCGACCTGCGGGCCCTCGTCCCAGTCCATCCCCAGCCAGCGCATGCCGGAAAAGATCGCGTCGCGGGCCTCCTCCGTGTTGCGCGCCTCGTCCGTGTCCTCGACGCGCAGCACGAAGGTGCCGCCGTGGCGGCGGGCGAAGAGGAAATTGAACAGCGCGGTGCGCGCGCCGCCGACGTGCAGATAACCGGTCGGCGAGGGGGCGAAGCGGGTGCGGACGGACATGCGCGCGGTGTAGCGGGCGGGGCGGGTGGGCGTCGAGCACGGAGCGCGCGGGTGTGGCTCGGATGGCCAGTCGGCGGTTGAGGTGCCAGGGGCCGGTGGTTAGGGGAAGAGTTCCAAACCAAGAATCGCTCGCTTCGGGCGCTCTTTTCTGGCCACTCAGGCCCATGCCCGCTCCGTCCGAACACCCGCGCGACCCGCTTCATGGGCTTACGCTGGAGAAAATCCTCACCACGTTGGTCGAGCGGCACGGCTGGGAAACGCTCGCCGAACGGATCCGCATCCGCTGCTTCCAGAACAATCCGAGCATCAAATCGAGCCTGACGTTCCTGCGAAAAACCCCTTGGGCGCGGGAAAAGGTGGAGGCGTGGTACCTCTATGATTTGCGGAAGGGACGGCGGTGAATGACCGCCTGGAACTCTTCCCCTAATCCCTGACCACTGGCACCTGGCCCCTCAAAGGCTCACGGGCCAAACGACACTCAAGGCCTCCACGCCTCCCCGAAATGCGGATTGCCCGCCTGCCCTCCGCCCGCTAGTCTCCGCGCCCCGCCACCCGATGAAACCGGTTTTCCTCTACGACACGACCCTGCGCGACGGCACGCAAGGCGAAGGCTTCCAGCTTTCCGGCCTCGACAAGCTGCGCATTGCCAAACGTCTGGACGAATTCGGCGTCGACTACATCGAGGGCGGCTGGCCGGGCTCCAACCCGAAGGACGTCGAGTTCTTCCAGGAGGCGAAAAACCTCAAACTCAAGCACGCCAAGCTCGCCGCGTTCGGCTCGACCCGCCGCGCGAACACCCCGGTCGAGGACGACGCCCAGGTCCGCCTGCTGCTCGAAGCCGAGACGCCGGTGGTCACCATTTTCGGCAAAAGCTGGGAACTTCACGTCACCGAAGTGCTGCGCACGACGCCGGAGGAAAACCGCGCGATGATCCGCGACACCGTGGCGCATTTGAAAAAGAACGGCCGCGAGGTCGTTTACGACGCCGAGCACTTTTTCGACGGCTACAAGGATTCGCCCGAACACGCGCTCGCCACGCTGGAAGCGGCGGCCGAGGGCGGCGCGGATTGCCTCGTGCTGTGCGACACCAACGGCGGCACGCTGCCCCATGAGGTCGAGGAAATCTGCCGCGCGGTGCAGGCCCGCATCCCCGGCACCGCCGTCGGCATCCACACCCACAACGACTGCGAACTCGCGGTCGCCAACGCCGTGGCCGCGGTCCGCGGCGGAGCGGTGCAGGTCCAGGGCACGATCAACGGCTACGGTGAACGCACCGGCAATTGCAACCTCACCTCCGTCATCCCGATCCTCCAGCTCAAGATGGAGCTGCCGGTGATCGACCACCTGGAAAAACTCCAGGAGCTTTCCTACTTCGTCGACGACGTTTCCAACAACCCGCACTTCGCCCGCGCGCCCTTCGTCGGCCGCACCGCGTTCGCCCACAAGGGCGGCATGCACGTCAACGCGGTGAAGAAGCTCGCCCGCAGCTACGAGCACATCCGCCCCGAATCGGTCGGTAACTCGCAGAACATCCTCGTCTCCGAACTCAGCGGCCAGGACAACATCCTGATCAAAGCCGAGGACCTCGGCCTGCCGCTGGCGAAAGGCTCCGCCGAGGCCAAGTCGGTGCTCGCCACCGTCAAGGCACTCGAGCACGAGGGCTATTCGTTCGAAGCCGCCGGCGGCTCGCTCGAGCTGCTCATCCGCCGCGAGCTCGGCCAGTATAAGAAGCCGTTCGACCTCAAGGAATACCACACCAGCTTCCGCAAATACGGCGACGGCCACGCGCCGGTCTGCGAGGCGACGGTGAAGCTCTACGTCGACAGCACCGCGGAATACACCGTGGCGGAAGGCCATGGCGTGGTGAACGCCCTCGACGTCGCCCTGCGCAAGGCGCTGCTGCCATTCTACCCGGAGATCGAGAACATCTCGCTGGTCGACTACAAGGTCCGCATCGTTGACGGCCACGACGCCACCGCGTCGAAAACCCGCGTCCTCATCGTCACCACCGACGGCGAGACCAGCTGGGGCACCATCGGCGTCTCCGACAGCATCATCGAAGCGAGTTGGCTCGCCATCGTCGACGGCATCGATCTGTTCCTGCAGCGGCGTTGAATCGGGAGAGCGGATTCGTTCCGCCTCTTCCCCGGCTTCCCCCCGATGTCATGAGGCCTGGTGCGGATTTTTTGCGATGGGGATGGATCAAGCGCCTGCGGATGGGATATGTCCGATTTTGTGACCTATTTGTGCCACTCGGAAGCCTGACGGGTGTTGCGCGTGTCCCGGCCGCGCTCTAACACGAGCCCGGCCGCTGTCGGCCGCGACAGGCATGAAACGCTCGATGAAGTTCCGTGGACTGGTGGCTCGCACCAGCTGGCTGATGCTCGCTCTGCTGGGTTTGGCGAACGTGGCGCTCGCCCAGCTCCCTCCGCTCAAGCTGCCGGTGGCGTCGTATTACGCAGAGCGCTCGCTCGGCGGCTTTTTGTCGGGAGGAAAATTTGTCAGCAATCCCGAGGATTTGGGTTACTGGACCTATAAATACAAATCCTACGTTCTAGGGGAAGACTACCTGCTGCAAGCGCCAACGGCTTTCCAGTTCTCAAGCACGTATGGACAGGTGTTCATGCCGCTGCCGGGTGGCAAAATGCTTCGTGCACTGAGCGTCGCCAGCTCGACGCTCAGGATCACCACTCATGAGGCAGGAAGCGAAACTGTGCTCACAACGCACGACATCAGCTCAAGCTACCCGAATGAACTGATGGCGGCATGTGGAGATTATGCCTTGGTATACAAAAGCTATCTACGGAAGGTGATTTTGGTTCCGCTGGCGGAGGGGCAATCGCCTGTCGAACTCGATCTTTCGTCGGTGCTCGGTGCGCAAGACAGCATGCGTAAAATGGTGGCGGGAGGTGCTTGGTTTGCCATCGGATATTACGTTCAGGGTTCTTGGGATAGACTCGATTGGAGAGTGTATCGAACCTCCGATTTTGAGCCAATGGGCTCTTTTTTTAGTAATAATGCTTCGTCCATTTCGTCCGTATTTGCGTTGGAGGACAGATACATTGCGATTTCGGATGCTGCACAGATTCAACTCTGGGACACTGAGAATCTGAATGTGGCGGCGAAGACCATCACTGCGGTTCAAGCGGGGAACGCTCGGTTCGAGGAAGTTGTCGGAGATGGCGCTTCTTTGTGGGCCGTGGTCGGGGTGGGGAACTCGGGTGGTCGTGCTGCGCGGCGGGTCAGTCAGCTGGTTCGCAACGCCACAAGCGGCGACCTCGAAGTCGGTTACCAAGCGGAACTCGACATTCCTCAGTGGCCATATGCGGACCTTGGCCTTGCAGCGGAGGGATCAATCGCGCTTTTCCGCAATTCGGCCACGGGGGCGACGCAGGTGTATGACAGCCGGGCGATCCAACCCGTCGTCGAAATGGTGCCGGGCGAACCGGCGGCGGAATCTTCAGGCAAGGCATCGTTTCTCGTCAGCCTGGACGAGCCGGCGCAGGAGGCGTGCAGTGTCCGCGTGGTCGCACGTTCCGGCACGGCGACGGCGGGGGCCGACTTCGTGGCGCGCGATTTTCGTCTCGAATTTGCGCCCGGAGAACGCGCGAAACAGGTCGATATCACGCTGCTGTCGGACGTGCTGCCCGAAAATCACGAATCGATCCTAGTGGATCTTTTGGAGCCGGAGGGTTTGGTGGTGCGGCCGACCGAAGACTCGCGCCTGGTCATTCGGGCGAGCGGTTTCCAGCTGGACCAGCAGGTTTTTGCCGGACTGCCGGAAGGTTGGGGAAAGCACGATGTGTTGGCGGTGCTGACCAACTACCTCATCGCCCGCGTGCAGCGCCAATCCCCCGGTAATCCTAATCAAACGGAATACAAGATCGCGGCGTTCGACCTGAAAAACGGCGGCTTTGTTTCGTTCGCGGACTTCGACACCAACCAGAAAAAAGGGTGGTCGGAAGCGGATGGTTTGGTGGGCTATTTGTTCACCCGTAATTTTCTCAACGACTCCACCCTGTATCGCTGGAATCCGCACAACGGGGGAACATTTGAAACCCGCGAATACAACCACTCCGGATACGGCGAAACATTCACTCCGATCTGGGCGGGTGGAAACCGTGTGGCAGTGGTCAAACGCAACGATTACGATCTCAGCGCCGCACCGGGAGGTCTTGGCTTGTTCACGCTTGCCGGCACCAAAGTCGACGGCGTGAATCCAAATCAGTGCGAATTCGCGCTGAGCGACAAATATTTGGCCGTCGTTGCCTATTATTACGGAAACTCAAGTTCGGATTATTGGAAGGCCAACCGGCTTTGGCTGCACGTCTATGACCGAGCGACGTTGGCCAGGCTTTGGTCGCAAGAGGTCGTGCCGACCAATAACAACCAGTTTTCCGTCCAGATTTCCAACGAGCTCGTTTTGGTGTCGAACGATCGTCTGAGGGCTTATGGGGCGACGACAGGAAACTTGCTTTGGTCGCGCAAGCCGAGTGCGGGATCTGGCACGGGCAACGGCGATTACCCGGCGGGGCTCAGGGCGATTGGGCCGAAGCATGCGTTTATCCAACGGGGCGGCGCGTATTATACCTCGATCGAAGTGGTCGAACTGGAGACCGGAGCCTATCTCGGTCCGCTCGAAGTCGGGGATCTTTTCAGCCCTGCGTCCACGGTTGAATCCATTCTAGGAAGTGGCAGCGGAGTGTTTGTCGAACGGGATTCCCGCAACATGGGCGGATCCGAATTGATGGGGAACACGTGGGTCGAGCTGAAGGCCGAGCGCACGCGGCCCGCGGTGATCATGGATCCGGCGGTGCTGGCGCTGGCAAATGGCGGCGTTCCGGTCTCTTTCCATTTGGCCGAGAACTACAGCGGGCCGGTCGAGGTGCAGTTATCCAGCACGGTCAAAACCAATGGCGGATCCTATTCGTCGGCATTTGCCAACAGTGCGCTGAGCTTGCCGGGGGATGGGTCCGCGGTGACCGCATGGATGGATCTGCCTCCTGAGTTGGTCGGTTGGAATCTGGCGGCATTGAGCGGCAGCATCCTGGTGGACGGCCACCCCCTCGCGCAAAACTACGCCTTCCTGCCGGCCGTCGTGGGGGTTAACTCGCTTGCGGATCACCAAACGCAGCTCGCGACCGGATTCGATTTCGCCCAAGCCTCGGTGATGAAGGTTGGCGACGGGATGATCTTTGTCGGTTACCCCTATTTTTCGGGCGGCAGCAACCCGGGGAATGGCAAAGTGGAAGTGTTCAATGCGGTCACCGGTGCGCACCTGCGAACCATCCAGCGCCCCGCCAGCCCCGCCTCCTATCTGTTCGGGACCACGTTGCACTACCGTGATGGCAAACTGCTGGTAGGCGCACCGGGCGTGCCGCCGGGGTATGACACGAAACCGAAGAGCGGCAGCGTGCATATCTATGAAGCGGCGACCGGCCAAATGCTGGCGACGATTCTCAATCCGACACCCGGCTCCTGTTTTGGCTCCGAGCTTGCTTCGTCCCCGGATTACTTCGCGGTTTCCGCAGTGAATTCGCGGCTGATGGATGCCAAAGGCCGAGGTTCCGTCACCGTCTTCCGCTGGAGCGATTACAAACGGGCGTTCTCGAAAACGGGGGATCCCCTGATGGGGACGAGCCTTGCCTTCACTGGCAACGAACTGCTCGTCGGAACCCCCGGGGCGACGGTCAAAAAAGGTCGCTATCTCGTCACCCAAGCCGGGCGCGTGCAGCGGTTCGAGCTGCCGAAAGGCAAGGAAGGGGCGGCTTGGTACTCTCCCTGGCTGGTGGAAAAGGGCTTCGGCATGAAGGTGCTTTGTGACGGCGGGCCTGCGGTGGTCGGCTCCGCCGAGCCATTCACGTGGTACCCGGAGGCGAACTTCCAGGTGTTTGACGGCCCTGGTGCAGCACCGCGGTTCATGTTCAAAAATGGGGGCGGGTTCCGAGCGTCGGATGCCTCGCTCCAGCAAGGCTTGTTGGCAATCGCCAGTGCCGGGTATGTCGCGCTGGTTTCGCCAACGGACGGAGCTGTGCCGATGGAATCGAGCTTCTCGGTTAGCGTGGCCGCCAATTGCTACGCGCTCGACTCGAACTCCAATCTCTTCTGGCTTGGCGACGGCAAGCTGTTCCGCGCCGACAAGGCGGACCTCGGCGGTTTCGCGTGGTGGGCGCACGCCTCCATGCCCGGATCGGGGGCGGCGGATCCCGCGGCCGATGCCAACGGCAACCGCCAGCCGGACCTGGTCGACTACGTGACCGATCGCGCGGGCATGTCGCCGGTGAGCGTCTCCGTGAGCAACGAGATGCTCGCGGCCAACGTGAATTCGGCCGTGCCGCGGGACGTCTGCGTCCGGATCGAGGTGCAGGATTTCGCGGGTGGCTGGCAGGTGATCGGCAGCTGGGCCGGCGGTCTCTGGTTGCGCGGCGACCTATCGCAGGGCGTACCGGTCGAGCGGACTTGGGCCCAGCCGCAGCAATACCGCGTGGTCTACACTTGGCTAGGCCGGGAGGAGTAATCCATGGCAATGCTCAAACCGCTCGGAAATGCTGAAATGAGAGGACCGACCCCATTTACAAGGTCGGGGGTGTATGCGGCGAGTGATATTAATTATTTCGCTCAGGGGATGCTGCAGGCTGAATTTTATAGGGGGTCGGTTGTGGGGGATGTGGTGAGGATTGGTAGTGTGTTTGGTTACAATGTTGCCCAGGGGGTGCGTTATGGCGATTTTTGCAAGAATTGGAATCAGGGTGTGAATTCTGGTCAGGTTTGGTCTAAATCTGGTTTTTTATACCATTCTTCCGTGAGATGGGGTGGTGCGGTAATGCTTGGTTCAACGGATATGTGAAATGAAAACGAGATTGTTTTTTTGTGCATTGATTATGCTTTTTGTTGGCTGCCGAAGGATGGGTTTTGAAGAGAGGGCTTTGTTGCTTGCTGGCAATGAAAGGTTTGTTTCTTTGGTTGGTGAGTTGTATGCGCTTGATTATCGTTTGGATGACGAGCGTGTTTTTTTGAATATTGGAAGTCGCGAGGAGGTTTTTTATTTGAGGGGTGAAATCGAAAAAATTTCAGGATGCAAGGTGCTTGGCGTTTTTCAATCGTCTGGGTCTGGTTATAAACATATCGTCTTAAAGATGGAGGGAGGCATGCTTGTTGTTATTGATGGCTCTCGTGAATTCCATAATGCTGAATATGGAGGGGTGGTTGTAAAAAGGATTGGCGATATGGAATTTCTGCGGCTTGAAAGGTGAAGTGAACCGTAAATGGGGTCGGTCCTCTCATTTTGACATTGCGCCGGGCCGAGCGGGTTGATAAATGGGGTCGGTCCTCGCATTTTGACATTGTGCCGGGCCGAGCGGGTTGATAGATGCGCCCATGGCCCGGGCGTTGCGGATCGAATATCCTGAATGGGGTCGGTCCTCACATTTTGACATTTCGCCGGGCCGAGCGGGTTGATAGATGCGGCCATGGCCCGGGCGTTGCGGATCGAATATCCAGGTGCGGTTTACCATGTGATGGCTCGCGGAGATGGTGGGAAGCGGATCTTCGAGACCGAGGAAGATCACTTCGCCTTGCTCGCCCGTTTGGAAGAAGCCTGTGAAAGCCATGGCTGGCGGGTGCATGCCTGGGTGCTGATGAGCAACCATTTCCATCTGCTGTTGGAAACCCCGCAGGCGAATTTGGTCAGCGGCATGAAATGGTTGCTCGGGGTCTTCAGCCAGGGCTGGAACCGCGCCCGGAAACGTCGCGGTCACGTCTTCCAAGGCCGCTACAAGGCGGTGCCGGTCAATGGCACGGAGGCCGATCCCTATTATTTCCGCATCGTGGCGGACTACATCCACCTCAATCCGTCGCGGGCCGGTTTGGCCGGAGGGGAGGAAAGACCGCTGACCGGTTACCGCTGGAGCAGTTTGCCGCACTACGCCAGGGGCAAGGGACCGGAATGGCTGGAAACGGGCCGGGTGCTGGGCGCGTTCGAACTGGCGCGGGACGGCCGGGGCCGGCGGGCGTATGGGGCGTGGTTGGAAGAACGGGCGAAGCAAGGCGGAGAACTTTCCCAAGCGGCGATGGATGCGCTGCGTCGCGGCTGGTATTTGGGCGAAAAGACGTTTCGCGATCGACTGCTGGAACTGTTGGAAAAGCCCGCGATGCGAAGAGAGCCGCACCGGAGTGGCGAGGCGGTGCGGGATCGCGGACTGAACGAAGCGGAGCGCTTGATCCAGGTTTGCGCGCCCGCTCTCGGTTTGCCGGTGGAGCCGGAGGCACTCTCGGCTTTACGCAAGGGGGATGCCCGGAAGGTCTCTCTGGCGATGCTCCTGAGGAAGCGAACGATGGCCCCCAACTCATGGATCGCGGAGCGACTGGCGATGGGAACGCCTGGCTCGGTCAGCCGGTTGGTCGGCGGAGCGAAAGCGGAGCCGAAGGTGCTGGAAGAAGTGGCGAGACTGGAGGAAATGCTAAAATGAGAGGACCGACCCCATTGGGTCCGTCCCTCAGTGCGTCCGCCGGTTCTGGGCGGCGAGGATGATGCCGGCGCTGATGCCGCAGCCGATGACGAGCAGCAGCTGGACGGCGGCGGCGAAGTCGAGGGTGTCGATCTCGGTGCCGCCGGCGTATTTTTTCAGCGAGAGGAAGACGTTGCGCGGGGTGGTGTTGCGGTAGTCGCTGCGGAAGGTCTCGGCTTCGCGGACGAGCAGGTCGATGCGCTCGTTGACGTAGAAGTCGGAGGCGGGGCGGACGCCGCGGTCGTCGTCGGGCCAGACTTTCATCGTCTCCACCTCGAGGCGGCTGCCGCTGCGGGCGGTGTCGACGATGCGGGTGAGCAGGTCGCGGGCTTCGCCCGGGGTTTTCGCGCCGGCGGCGAGCAGGCGGCGCAGGCCTTCTTTCATCAGATCGAAGCGCTCGGCGGGCAGGCCGGAAAGGCGGACGTCGAGGCTTTTCATCATCTCGATGCGGCGCTGCAGGCGGTTGCGCTCGTATTCGAACGGGTTGCGGGTCGCCTGGGTGACGATGAGCGCCTCGTAGGAGTGGCGCAGCGGCATGAACCACGCGGGCACGGGGGTGGCGCCGCGCTCGCGGTTGAAGCCGCTTTCGTGGAACAGCCCGCGGTTCATCTCGCGGTAGGGCACCAGCGCGCCGGCGAGCAGCATCTGGGGCACCAGCAGGAGCGGAACGGAGGTGAGGGCGGCGCGCTCGGTTTTGACCAGCGAGGAGACGACGAGGGCGAGGCTGGTGCCGGTGAGGGCGGTGAGGGTCATCCACAGCCAGTGGTCGAGCAGCATGCCGCGGATGTTGAGGATGGCGTTGCCGACGACGAGGTAGGCGAGGCACTGGGCGGCGCCGACGAGGCCGAGCGCGCTGAGTTTCGCGGTGACGTAGAGGCCGGGGCCGGGCTGGCAGTTGCGCTCGCGGCGCAGCAGCGGGCGGTCGCGCAGGATCTCGGTGGCCGAGTTGGTCAGGCCGAGGAACATCGCCACCGTGGCGCTGAGGAACAGGTAGGCGGGGATGTGCAGCGCGGTGGCGACGGAGTAGGCCTCCTCTTTCGGCGAGGCGCGCAGGGTCAGGCCGATCAGGGCGGCGAGCAGCGGGGCTTCGAGGAAGGTGCTGTAGAGCGTGCCGCGGTTGCGGACTTTGGAAAGGAGCGCGCGCTGGAAGTGGGTGGCGAACAGGGCGAGCGAGGCGCGCAGGCGGCGGACGGGCCTGGGCGGCACCGGCAGCGATTCCAAGGGCTGGCTTTCCGCCGGGCGGGCGGCCAGCGGCGGGCTGGCGGCGTCGAGCGAGTCGACCAGGGCGAGGCTTTCGAAGCGCTCCTGCCAGAACGACGCGGGGAAACGGCGGGCGGCGCCGGGGTTGATGCCGCCGCCGATCGCGCTGAGCGGGGTTTCGAGCACGTCGAAGACGAAGTCCGCGCCGAGCGGCTGGCCGGTCAGCACGGCCGGGTGCTGGATCGCGAGCTCGTCGCAAGCGTCGCGGAAATAGCCGACCATGGAGGCGGGCGTGCCGAAGTAGGCGATGCGCCCGCCGTTATCGAGCAGAAGCACTTTGTCGAACAGGCGGAGGACGGGCGAGCCGGGGCGGTGCAGCGAGGCGATGACGATCTTGTCGCGGGCGAGCGAGCGCAGCGTTTCGGCGACGTGCTCGGAGTCCTTCGACGAGAGGCCGGAGATCGGCTCGTCGAAGAGGAACACCTCGGCGCGGCTGCCGAGGTCGAGCGCGAGGTTGAGGCGGCTGCGTTCGCCGCCGGAGAGGGTTTTTTCGCCGGGCGATCCGACGCGGCGGCGGGCGAGCGGTTGCAGGCCGAGCTCGGCGAGCACGCTGTCGACGCGGCGTTCGTGCTCGGCGAGGGAGAGCGCCGGGCGCCGCACGGTGATGGCGTGGCGGAGGTGCTCGCGGACGGTGAGCTGCGGGTTGAGCGCCTCCTCCTGCGGCATGTGGGCGACGAAGGGGACGAGCCGCTCGCGGTTTTCGTAGAGCCCGATGCCATTCATCAGAATGCGGCCGCGGGTCGGTTCGAGCTGGCCGGAGAGGACCGAGAGCAGGGTGCTCTTGCCGCTGCCGCTGGGGCCGATGATGCAGAGCATTTCACCGCGGCGGACTTCGAACGCGATGTTGTCGAGCGCGCGGGAGTCCGGGCCGAAATCGTGGATCACGTCCTCGGCGCGGAGCGAGTCGATCTGCGTGCGTTCCTCGTCGAGGAAACCCTCGCTGAAGCGGCAGCGCACCGCCTGGCTGCCGGACAGGCGGATCAGCGAGCCGTCGAACAAGGGCGCGGTGCCGCGCACCAGCAGGCCGTCGACGGTGATCGCGCCGTCGGCCTCGCGGACCTCCAGCACGCCTTCGGCGCGTTGTTCGTCGAAGCGGATGAACAACACGGCGCGCGGCGACATGCCGGGGCCGAGCAGCAGGTCGCCGCGGGAGAGCGCGTTCGGGTCGTTGGAGGCCAGGTATTCCTGGCGGTCGCTGGCGAGGCGGAAACGGCGGCCGGCATGGGTGGCGCGACGGCGCAGTTCGTCGATCGAGACGCTGAAGCCGGCGTGGTCATGGAGCCGGTCGTGGTTGCTACAGCGGACGACGTCGCCTTTGCCCAGCGGGCCGTGTCCGCCGGCGAACAGGGGAGTGTCGCGGAACGCCTCGACCTCGGCGGTGAGACCGAAGCGCACGCGCACCAGGCTTTGGCGGCTGCGGGTGCGCTCGGCGGTGAAGCCGTTGTCGCCGGCGGCGAGTGAGATCGCCGGCGGGTTCTCGGTTCGCCCGACGTCGAGGAAGAACAGCAGGTCCTCCTGGGTCAGCGTCCAGCCGGGGACGACCAGCGGCTGGCGCTCGCGCATGCGCAGGAACGCGCCGGCATCGAGCGAGCGGCCGCGCACCCACAGCGGGGCGGGGCCCATGTTGCGGACGAGGATCAGGTCGCCGGTGCGGTAGACGCGGAACGAGTGGTCTTTCGCCGCCGGCGGCAGCTCGACGTCGGCCTGCTCGCCGCCGAAAATCAGCCGGTCGAAGGGCGGCTGGGAGTCGACCGAGAGGCCCTGCATTTCCCGCAGGATCGCCAGCCCGTAGTCGGGCCGGCCGAGGCGGCGCATGAATTTCTCGAAGCTCACCCGGCTGCGCTCGGAGCGGCCGGCGTCGTCGACCAGGGTGAACAACTGCAGGCCGACGGCGAGTTTTCCGGTGTCGTCGAGCGTGTCCTTGAGCTGGGCGGCGACGGCCTGCAGCGGCGTCGGGTGTTTCACCGCGCGTTGCAGGCGGCGGGCGAGCCAGCCGTGGTCAACCTCGGGAAACGCGCTGCGGAGCAGGTCGAGGATCAGGTCGGCCTCCAGCGGGCTGAGCATATCGTCGAGCGTCGCGAAGGCGGCGAAGGCGTCGACCAGCGGGCCGACGTGGGCACCGGTGCCGGGGCGCAGCGAGCGCAGGCGGCCGATGCCGGGGATCAGGCGCAGCCAGCGCATCCACCGCATCCAGCGGATGACGCGCGATTCGCGGGGCGGCGGGGCTGCATGAAGGTCCACGCCGCGGATGTTGTCCGGCGGGTGGCACCGGGCACAAGCCCGGAGGGTGTACCGGGCGATCCGGGGAGCTTCCCGGCGCGGGTTTCGCTGAGAAAAAAGGGGTTTCCTTTTCCAAGCGCGGTTTTACCCTGCCGTGCCTTTTGCGCGTGGCGCGAGGCATGCTAAACTGCCTTGCCGGCCACGACCGGTCTGTTTTTTCTCATCATGTCCGATTCTCCGAACCCCCGACCGCCCCAGAATCCGAACCGCGGTCCCGGCGAGCCTGCCGGCTTCAACTGGAAGCTGTTCATTATGTTCTGCCTCGCGCTGCTGGTGCTGGGGCTGGCGTATTTCAGCAACAACCTGAGCGTGCGCACCGAGGCGCTGACATTCCCGCAGTTCCGTAAGGCATGGGACCAGGGCCGGATCGTCACGGCTTCGGCCAAGTATCCGCTCAAGGTGGTGACGGGCGAATCGCCCTATGACGCCGTCATTTCCGGCTGGATCGCGCCGGAAAAGGTCGCGCCGAAGACCGAGGCGAAGATCGACCGCTACGACTTCAAGGTGCCGGTCAACCTGCTGCTCCAGAGCGAGGAAATCCGCACCCTGCTCGGCAACGAGATGGTCACCCGCCAGGTGGCGGACGCCGCCGCGCTGACGGCCGACAACGCCGCCAAGACGCTGAGCATGGCCGAGTTCCGCAAGGCGTGGGCGCTCGGCGAGGTGAACTCCGGGCCGGTGCTGGTCAGCGCGCCGGGGTCGTTCGACGCCGTGCTCGCCGGCACGCGCCTGGAGGTGCTGAACCGCGCGCCGGTCGCCGGCGCGGACGGCAAGGTTCCCGAGCCGCTGCCGTTCAAGGTGTCGGTCTCCACCGCCCTGAGCTCGCAGGAACTGAGCGCGCTGTTGCAATCCGACGCCGTTTACGAGCGCAACGCCGACTACCTCCGCAGCGCGATCTTCACCTTCCTGCCGGTGCTGCTGGTCGTGCTGCTGCTGTTTTTCCTGTTCCGCCAGCAGATGAAGGCCGCCGGCCGCGGCGCGATGTCGTTCGGCAAGAGCAAGGCGCGCCTGCTGACGATGGACCGCAACAAGGTGACCTTCAAGGACGTCGCCGGCATCCAGGAGGCGAAGGAGGAGCTGTGGGAAATCGTCGATTTCCTGCGCGATCCGCGGAAGTTCCAGAAGCTCGGCGGCTCGATCCCGAAGGGCGTGCTGATGGTCGGCCCGCCCGGCACCGGCAAGACCCTGCTCGCCCGCGCGATCGCCGGCGAGGCGGACGTGCCGTTCTTCTCGATCTCCGGTTCGGACTTCGTCGAAATGTTCGTCGGTGTCGGCGCGTCGCGCGTCCGTGACATGTTCGAGCAGGGCAAGAAACACGCCCCGTGCCTCATTTTCATCGATGAAATCGACGCTGTCGGCCGTCACCGCGGCCACGGTCTGGGCGGCGGTCACGACGAGCGCGAGCAGACGCTCAACCAGCTGCTCGTCGAAATGGACGGCTTCGACACCCAGGAGGGCGTCATCATCATCGCCGCGACCAACCGCCCGGACGTGCTCGACCCGGCCTTGCTGCGCCCCGGCCGTTTCGACCGCCAGGTCACCGTTTCCCTGCCGGACGTCAACGGCCGCGAGGAAATCCTCAAGGTCCACGCCAAGAAGATCAAACTCGCCGCCGGGGTCGACCTCGCGGTGATCGCCCGCGGCACGCCAGGCTTCTCCGGCGCCGAGCTGGCGAACTTGATCAACGAGTCCGCGCTGCTCGCCGCCCGCAAGGGGTTGGCCGCGGTGACGCTCGCCGAGATGGAGGAGGCCCGCGACAAGGTCCGCTGGGGCCGCGAGCGCCGCAGCCTGGCGATGAGCGACAAGGAGAAGATCGGCACCGCTTGGCACGAGGCCGGCCACGCCTTCCTCAACATCGTGCTGCCGCACACCCACCCGCTGCACAAGGTGACGATCATCCCGCGCGGGCCCTACCTCGGCGCGACGATGTATTTGCCCGAGGGCGACAAGTATTCGACCCAGAAGAAAGAGGCGCTCGACAGCCTGGTGGTGACCATGGGCGGCCGCATCGCCGAGCAGTTCCATTCCGACGACGTCTCGAACGGCGCGTCCGGCGACATCCGCCAGGCGACCAGCCTCGCGCGGGCGATGGTCTGCGAATGGGGCATGAGCGACAAGCTGGGCATGGTGGAATACGGCGAGGGCGAAGGCCCGGTGTTCCTCGCCCGCGACATGGGCGGCCGCCGCGCGAACTACTCCGGCCACACCGCCAAGGTCATCGACGAGGAAATCAAGCGCTTCATCGACGAGGCGTACCAGCAGGCGACCGACATTCTCACCGCGAACCGCGACAAGGTGGAGCTCATCGCCAACGCGCTGCTCGAATACGAAACGCTCGACGCCTCGCAGATCCGCGACCTGATCGAGCTGGGCGAGATGCGCAATCCGCCGAGCTCGCCCAAACCGCCGGCCCTGCCCGAGGAATACCGCAAGAAGGACGCGCCGAAGGCCAAGGACGACGGTTCGCCCGAGGACAACGGCCCGCTGCCGGGCACGGTCGTCGGCGCTCCGGCCTGAGGAATCGTCCCTCCAATGCTTTCACGCTCAAGGGTCCGCCACGCCGGCGGACCCTTGTTTTTTGCCCGGATCCGGGTGAATTTGCAGGATGAACACGGGGCATCCCATCAGCTCGGCGTATCTCCTGCTGGGTGTGCTGATCGCTCTCGGCGTGATCCTGATCGTCGCCGCGGTGATGCAGCTGATTCTCAGCGGCGGCACGACCGTCTTCCCCATGGACCCGGGCCTGCCTTATCCGGTGAACGTCCGGTGAAGGGGCGGCATGCCGTCGGTTCAGTTCGGCTCGACCACGGGGATCGCGCGCGGGATCGGCGAGGACGATTCCTTGAGGTGGTCTTTAATCAGAAACCAGATCGCGGTCGCGAGCAGGAGCGACAGGATCTTCGCGATCCAGTTTTTCGTCAGGTGCAACTTCATCGGTCGTGGTATCGGGCAGGAAGATGTCGGCCAGTTTTTCGCGGAACAGCTTTTCGCCGAGGTTTCGCTCCAGCTCGCCGTCGACGCAGATTGAGATGCTGCCGGTTTCCTCGCTGACCACGATGATCACGGCGTCGCTTTCCTCGCTCAGACCGATCGCGGCGCGGTGGCGCAGGCCGAGCGAGCGGTCGCTCAGGTCGCGCTGGCTGACGGGGAACACGCAGCCGGCGCCGGCCACTCGGTCGTCGGCGATGATCATGCCGCCGTCGTGCAGCGGGGATTTCGGGAAAAACACGGTCATCGCCAGCTCGGGCGAGAAGGTGGCGTCGAGCGTCACCCCGGTTTCAAGGTGGGGTTTCAGGCTGATGCTGCGCTGGATGGCGAACAGCGCGCCGATGCGCTTTTTCGACAGCGCGATCGCGGCGTCGGCGAAGCGCTCGAGGAAGGCGACCCGGCGGGTGCTGGAGAACGAGAACAAGCGGCTGCTGCCGAGGCGGGCCAGCGCGTTGCGCAGCTCGGGCTGGAAGATGACCAGCAGGGCGAAGGCCAGCAGCGCGGCGGCGCGGGTGATGATCCAGCCGATGACCTGGAAATTGAAGATCTGGGAAACCAGCGTCAGCACCACCAGGATCACGCCGAGGCCGACCAGGATCTGGGCGCCGCGGGTCGCCCGGAACGCCCGGTAGATCTGGTAGATGCACACGGCGAGGATGAGGATCTCGACTCCGTCCCGCCAATGCTCCTGAAGGAAACGCCACATGGTGTGCCATGATGCTAGCGCCCGGGTGGGGCGCTGTCACGCCGCCATCTCGGGCGTCTTCGGACCGCGCCGCGATTGACGCCCGGGGCGGCATCCGCTCCCATCCGCGCATGCCGCAGCCGAGCACAGGAAAGTCCGCCGTTTCATCGTTCCGTTGGATCGCGGGCTACCTGATGCGTCACAAGAAGGTGTTCGTGCCCTCGGTCTTCGCCTTGTTCGCCACCGCGGTGCTGTCGCTGGCTTTCCCGTGGTTTCTCAAGGATCTGATCGGCAATCCGTCCGACGCCCTGCGCCAGGGGGTGGATGCCGCGGCGATCGTGAAAAAGATCGACCACACGCTGAAGTGGTTGATGGGAGCGCTGGCGCTGCAGGCGTTCATCGGGTTTTTCCGCGTCCAGGGCTTCATCCGCTCGGGCGAGGCGGCGCTCAACGACCTGCGCCGCGACATTTTCCGCCACCTGGTCGGCCTGCCGCTGGGCTATTTCCAGGAGCAACGTTCCGGTGCGCTGAGCAACCGCGTCTCGGCCGATCTCGGCGTGGTGCGGGACACCCTGCTCAACACCGTGCCGCAGTTCGTCCGCCAGACGGTGATCCTGATCGGCGGGTTGCTCGTGATTTTCGCCGTCACCTGGAAGCTCTCGCTGATCATGCTGGCGAGCGTGCCGGTGGTGGTGCTCGCGGTCGCCGCGTTCGGCCGCAAGGTGCGCGGGCACTCGCGCGCGGCGCAGGACGCGCTGGCCGAGGCCGGCACGGTGATTGAGGAAACCGTGCAGGGGATCGCCGACGTGAAGGCGTTCACCAACGAGGGCTTCGAGATCAAGCGCTACGACCACGCGCTGGACGCCTTCTACCGCGTCAGCCTGCGCGGGGCGAAGGCGCGCGGCGCGTTCCTCTCGTTCATCATTTTCGCGATGTTCGGCACGATCGCCTTCGTCATCTGGAAGGGCGCGCACATGCTGGAGAAAGGGGAGATCACCTCGACGGAGTTCGCCGCCTTCATCTTCTTCTCGATCTTCGTCGGGGCCTCGCTCGGGTCGTTCCCGGAGATCGTTTCCCAGATCCAGCAGACCGTCGGGGCGACCGACCGGCTGCGCGAGCTGCTCCACACGCCGGGCGAACGGACCGGCGGCGAACCGGCGGGCCGCCTGCAGGGCGCGGTGGCGTTCGAAAAAGTCGCGTTCCGCTACCCGTCGCGGCCGGACGTCCAGGTGCTGCACGACCTTGGTTTCGCCGTTGAACCGGGCCAGCGGGTGGCGCTGGTCGGTCCGTCCGGCGCGGGCAAATCGACCGTGTTCTCGCTGCTGCTCGGGCTGAACCAGCCGGAGTCCGGCAGCGTGCGGTTCGACGGCCGCGACGCCGCGGAGCTGGATCTCCGCACGCTCCGCTCGCAGCTCGCCATCGTCCCGCAGGAGGTGCTGCTGTTCGGCGGGAGCATCCGCGAGAACATCGAATATGGCCGGCCGGGCGCGACATTGGAGGAAATCCAAGCCGCGGCGAAGCAGGCGAACGCCCACGACTTCATCGCCGCCCTGCCCGAGGGCTACGACACGCTGGTCGGCCCGCGCGGCACCAAGCTATCCGGCGGCCAACGCCAGCGCCTGGCGATCGCCCGCGCGATTTTGGCCGACCCGAAGATCCTCTTGCTCGACGAGGCAACCTCCGCGCTCGACGCCGAAAGCGAGCGGCTGGTGAACGAGGCGCTCGAACGCCTGATGATCGGCCGCACCAGTCTGGTGATCGCCCACCGGCTTTCCACCGTCCGCCACGCCGACCGCATCCTCGTGGTCAACCATGGCCAGGTCGTCGAAAGCGGCACCCATGACGAGCTGATCGCCCACGGCGGCACCTACAAGCTGCTGGCCGAAACGCAGCTGGCGTGAATTACGGCAGCAGCCGGACGTGGTCGATCAGGCGGACTTCGCCGTAGAAGCCGGCGAAGGCGAGCACCGCAGGGCGCTCGATGGTGGCGACGGGTTGCAGCGTTTCCTCGTCGACGGTCGCGAGGTAGTCAGGCTTGAGAAACGGCGAGGCTTCGAGCAGCCCACGAGCCGCGTCGGCGATCGTTTCCGCCGAGCGTTCGCCGGATTTCAAAAGGTCTCGGGCGGCGAGCAGGGCCCGGCGGATGCGCGGCGCGTCGGCGCGGTGCTCGGGCGAAAGGCGGACGTTGCGCGACGACATCGCCAGCCCGTCGGCCTCGCGGACGGTCGGGTGGGGAACGATTTCCACCGGCACGTCGAGATCGCGCACCATCCTCCGGATCACGGCGAGCTGCTGGAAGTCCTTCTCGCCGAAGACCGCGGCGGACGCGCCGGAGAGCAGGAAGAGCTTGAGGACGACCGTGCAGACACCGTCGAAATGGCCCGGCCGGGCAGCGCCGCAGAGGTGGCCGGAAAGCGACGACTCCGTCACCGTCACCGAGCGGTCGGGGAAATACATCGCCGCCGGCTCGGGGGTGAACACGAGATCGGCGCCGTCCGCCTCGCAGGCGGCGAGGTCGGCCTCCAGCGTCTGCGGGTAGGCGGCGAGGTCGCCGGGGCGGTCGAACTGGATCGGATTGACGAAAATCGACACCGCCACGGTGCCGCCGGGGCCGGCGAGCTCTCGCGCGCGGCGGACCAGCGCGCGGTGGCCGTCGTGCAGCGCGCCCATCGTCGGCACCAGCACCAGCGGCTGCGGCGCGGTCCGGGCGGCGTGGCGGAATTCGGCGGGACTCGCGATCACGTGCATGGACATTCCGATGCCACCGGCGGACGCCGCCTGCGAGGCAAAAATCCCCGGAACGGCGGGGTTTCCGGCTGGTTAGATGCGTTTTGATGGACGTTGACGCGCCGCGCCATTCCATGCATCGTGCGGCATCCGTTCCGGATCAACCCCACCGATATCATGACTCTCATCCGCAAGTTCCTCGCGCTGGCCATGGCCGTGTCGCTCGCCGGCCCCGCCCTCGCCCAGGAAGGCAAGCTGAAGATCGCCACCGTCGACATGCAGCAGCTGTTCAAGGAATACTACCGCACCAACGAGGCGCAGAAGCAGATCAACATCGAGCGCGCCAAGATCCAGAAGGAGAACAACGACCGCCTGACCCGCATCCGCGAGATCGAAACCAGCCTCCAGAACCTCCGCAAGCAGCTGGAGGACGCCTCGATTTCCGACTCCAAGAAGCAGACGCTGCTCAAGGACTGGCAGGGCCAGCAGCAGGAAGGCGTCGCGCTCGACCGCGAGCGCCGCGAGTTCCTCCATCGCCCCAACCAGGCGCTCAACGAGAAGATGATCCAACGCATGAAGGCCATCCTCGAGGAGATCCGCAAGCTGGTGGAAGAGCAGGCGAAGACCGAGAACTTCGACTACGTGTTCGACAAGTCCGGCCTCAGCACCTCGCAGGTGCCGTTCCTGCTCTACACCAAGGACGCCACCGACATCACCGCCGGCCTCCTGAAGGGCCTCAACAAGGACGCGCCGAAGGAAAGCCTGATCCCGGCGGAAGGCGGCGCTCCCGACCTCAATCCGGTTCCGGCCGGCGACCAGTAATCCGTTCGCGTCCGTTCCGGTGGCATTCGCCCTCACGCTCAAGGCGCTGGCCGAACTGGTCGATGGCGACATCGTCCGCGGCCGGCCCGACGATTCCTTCCACGGCATGGCGGCGCTCGACGCCGCCGGGCCGGACGACGTCAGTTTCCTCGGCAACGAGAAGTATCACCCGTTGTTCGTCGTCACGGCGGCCGGCGCGGTGATCGTCCCGCGAGGCGAAACCGGCGGTCCATCCTCGACCGCCCTTGTCGCCGTCGACAACCCGTCGCTCGCCTTCGCCGCGGTGGTGCGTCATTTCGCGGTGGCCGCCCGGCCGTTCGCGCCCGGCGTGCACCCGCGCGCGTGGGTCGACCCGACGGCCAAGCTCGATCCGACCAAGGTCCGCGTCCACCCGGGCGCGGTCGTGATGGCCGGGGCGGTGGTCGGCGACGGCAGCGACATCGGGCCGAACGTCGTGATCGGCGAGGACGCGGTGATCGGGCGGGACTGCAAGCTCCACGCGAACGCCAGCGTGCGCGAGCGTTGCGTGCTGGGCGACCGCGTGATCCTCCAGCCCGGTGCCGTGGTCGGCTCGGACGGCTACGGCTACGAGTTCGTCGGCGGCCGCCACCTCAAGATCGACCAGGTCGGCATCGTCGAACTGGGCGATGACGTCGAGATCGGCGCCAACACGACGATCGACCGCGCCCGTTTCGGCAAGACCGTGGTGGGCGAGGGCAGCAAAATCGACAATCTCGTGCAGATCGCCCACAACGTGGTGATCGGCAAACACTGTCTGGTGATTTCGCAGACGGGCATCGCCGGCAGTTCCCGTCTGGGCGACTACGTGACGCTGGCGGCGCAGGTTGGCGTGGTCGGCCACGTCACGATCGGCGACAAGGCGATCCTCGGCGCGCGCGCCGGCGCTTCGACCAATCTGGAAGGCGGAATCACCTACCTCGGAGCGCCCGCGCTGCCGATCGCCCAGGAGCAGAAGCTGCGCGCGCTGGTGCGGCGGTTGCCGAAGCTGGTCGAGGACGTGCGCGCGCTGAAGAAGGCGCGCGGCTGATCCACGGGCGTCGCATCCCGGCGTGCCGAAACGATGGTTTTTTTCGAAAACTCCGATGTACCATATGAAAGCTTCCTTTTCCACGCTGGGGCTGCTCGCCCTGGCGGTTTCCTTCGCCTCTTGCGGCAAGCGCGAGAGCGAGCCGGCGTCGCCCGCCGCCGCCCAGTCGGTCGCGGAGAAACCGGCGGACAGCACCGCCCCCGTGGCGGCTTCTGCCGCGGCCCCGGCGAAAGCGAAAGCCCCCGCGAACGGCGCGAAATTCGCGACCGTCGACTTGCAGAAGGTGATGAACGACTGCCAGCCGGCGCAGGATGCCCGCAAGCGGATCGACGCGATCCGCAACGAGGTGAAGTCCGAGGTCGACGAGCGCAAGAAGCGGCTGGACGGCTTGGCGGAAAACGCCGGCAAGACGGCGAAGCGCTTGCAAAACCCGGCGCTCGGCAAGCCCGAGCGGGAGACGCTGGCGAAGGATCTCAACGCGAAGCGCGACGAACTCAAGGCGTTGGAAGGCGAGTTTAAGGAGTTCACCGCCCGCCGGGAAAAGGCGATGAACGAGAAGATCCGGACCGAACTGGGCCGGATCCTGACGGACATCCGCACGCAGGCGCAGACGCTGGCGCAGGCGGAAGGTTACGTCTGGGTGATCGACCGCTCCGGCGTGGCGATAAGCCAGACGCCGGCGGTGCTCTACGTGAATCCGGCGTTCCCGGATCTCACCGCCGCGGTGACCCGGGCGGTCGACGAAGCGGCGAAAAAGTGAGTTGCCGGTCGGGCCGCGGTCGATCCCGCGGCCATCATTTCGTGTTCCATCCGCCGCCGAGCGCCTTGGCGAGGGCGGCGAGCGAAACCCGTTGCTGGGCTTCAATCTCGGCCAGGGCGAGGCGGGTCTGGAGCACGGTGCGGTCGGCATCGACCACCTCGAGATAGGCGGTCAGACCTTTGTCGAAGCGTTCCTGGCTGAGTTTCCGCGTGTCGCGGGCGCTGGCCAGCGCGGCTTCGAGCGAGCGTCGCGAGCGGGCAAGACCGTGTAGGTCGACGAGCGCGTCCTCCACCTCGCGCAGGGCGACGAGCAGGACCTGGCGGTGGCCGGCGAGCGCTTCGTCGAAGCGGCTGCGGGCGGCATCGTAGTTCGCACGGTTGGTGCCGCCGTCGAAGATCGGTGCGGCGAGGTTTCCGCCGAACGAAAGCACGCGGTTCTCCCAGTCGAGGAAGCGCCGCACGTCGATCGACTCGAAGCCGCCGCCGGCGCTCAGGCTGAGATTCGGGTAAAAGGCGGCCTTGGCGGCGCCAACGCGGGCGTTGGCGGCACGGAGTTTTTCTTCGGACTCGCGCACGTCCGGGCGGCGGGCGAGCACCTCGGCCGGCAGCCCGGGACGGATCGAGGGCAGTGCTTTGCCGCTGCCACGGCGGGCGACGGCGAACGACGATGGCGGCTGGCCGCAGAGCACGGCGAGCGCGTGCTCGGCCGATCCGCGCTGGCGCTGGACGGCGGCGAGGTCGTGGCCGGCCAGCTCGTATTCGGTGCGGGCGCGGCTGGTGGCGAGGCCGTCGGTGATGCCGGCGGTGGTTTTCGACTGCTGGAGGTCGAGCGCGTCCTTGCGGCTGCGCAGCGTGTCCTGGAGGACGGACTCCTGGGTGTCTAGCCCGCGCAGGACGAAATACTGGCGGGCGACTTCGGCGGCGAGTCCGAGCCGTTGGGCGTCGAACAAGGCCTCGCTGGCGGCGGCATCGGCGGCGGAGGCCTCGAGCAGGCGCTTGTTGCGGCCCCACAGATCGAGGTCGTAGGCCAGGTTGAAGGTGCCGCGGTAGCGCTGCTGTTCGAGGTCGATGCTGACACCGGGCGGCAGGTTGGCGCCGACGGCGTCTTGCGAGGCGCGGGAAATGCCGCCGCTGCCGGTGAAATCGAGCGTCGGGAACAGTCGGGCGCGGTCGAGCCCGACCAAGGCACGGGCGGTGTCGACGCGGGATTTTGCGGCGGCGAGGTTCTGGTTCGCCGCCAGCGCGCGGTCGACGAGCCGGTTGAGCTCCGGGTCGCCGAAGAGCTTCCACCAGGCGTCTGGCAGCGAGGCATTGCGCTCGGCGCGGCCTTCTTTCCATCGGTTGCCGCCGTCGCGCTCGGGCGAACGGAAATCCGGGCCGACCTTGCAGGCGGCGAGGGCCATGGGAATCGCGGCGAGGGGGATGAAGGAGAATTTCATCGGGAGAGCGGTTTCGTTAGCGTTCCGGGGCTTCGATGAAGAGGTCGACCTGCTGGCCGACGTAGAGCGGCGGGTTTTCCGGCCGTTGGAGCGAGTAGATCACCTGTAGCACGCGGGTGTCGACCCGTTCGGTGCTCGCGCCGGTGAGCGAGACCTTGGGGATGACGTAGGGTTCGATCCGGACGAATTCGAGCGGGAAGGTGGCGGACGGATCGCCCTTCAGGTAGCCGCGGGCCGTTTGCCCCGGGAGGATGCGGGTCGCGTTCTGTTCGTCGACGTCAGCGCGGACCTGGAGCCTGCCGGTTTCGCCGACGACCATGGCCGGCGATTTCGGCGAGGTGGCGGCGTATTCGCCGGCGCGGACGTTGACCTGGAGGATCGTTCCGTCGCGCGGGGCGCGCACGGTGAGGCGGGCGATGAGCAGGGCGATGCGTTCGAGCGAGTTCTCGGCGGCGGCGAGCTGCGCGCGGGCGGCTGCGAGCTGCGAACGGGCGACGGAGACGTCCTGGCGGCGGCTTTCGAGGTCGTCGCGGCTGACCGCCCGCGGGTCGGCGACCGCCTGCAGGCGCGCGAGCTGGCCTTCGAGTTTTTCCAGCTGGGCCTGGCTGACGCCGATCTGGGCGCGGGCGATCTCCCGCTGGGCGCGGGTGGCGAGCTCCTCGGCGCGCAGGTCGCGGTCGTCGAGGGCGAATAGCGGCTGGTCCGCTTTCACCGGGTCGTTGACCTGGACGAACACCCGCGTGACGAGGCCGGGAACCGGCACGCCGACGGCGACGTTCTCGCTGAGCGCCTCCAGGATGCCGGTGGCGGCGACGGCATGCTCGAACGGTTTATGAGGCGGCGGCACCGGCGGATCGCCCGGCGCGGGCATCTCCTTGGCGGCCTGCACGTGGTAGACCCGCACGATCATCACCACGCCGGCGACGGCGAGGAGGAGGGTGAGCAGGCGGAGGAGCTTGGAGAGCATGGCTGGAGAGTTTTCAGTTTTCAGGAAGAGGTTTTGGCGGGCGGATGCCTTCTTTTCTAACCCTGGCCCCCGGCCCCTGATTCCTGGCCACTCATGGCGGGAGCGGTCTCGTGCTCGAAATGGGGCGGCTCGGTGCGGGCGACGGCATGTTCATCGACGATCACGCCGTCGTCCATGCGGGCGATCCGGTCGGCGTAGGAAAAGATGCGGCTGTCGTGGGTGACGATGATCACGGCGCGGCCGGGCGAGCGGGCGACGTTGCGGAAATGTTCGAGCACGATCTCGCCGTTCTGGGCGTCGAGCGCGGCGGTCGGTTCGTCGCAGATCACCAACGGCGGCTCATGGACGAGGGCGCGGGCGATCGCGACGCGCTGCTGCTGGCCGCCGGAGAGTTTGCCCGGCCGTTCCTTCCAGCGGTCGCCGAGGCCGACGGATTCGAGCGCGGCGCGGGCGCGCGTCAGGGCGGCGCCGCTGCGGACGCCCTGAATCAGCAGCGGGACGCTGACATTCTCGGCGACGGTGAGGGTCGGGATCAGGTTGAACTGCTGGAAAATGAAGCCGATGTGTTTCGCCCGGAAGCGGGTGAGCGCGGCGGCGGACATCCGGTGCAGCGGCTGGCCGAAGACGTCGATCTCGCCGGCGTCGATGTGGAGCGTGCCGGCGATCGCGCTGAGCAGGGTGGTTTTGCCGCAGCCGGACGGGCCGACGAGCATGAGGATCTCGCCGGTGCGGGCGTCCAGGTTCACGCGCTTGAGCACGTGGAGCCGGTTGGCGCCCTTGCCGAAGCTTTTCTCGACGTGGCGGACGTCGACGACGAGACGGTGGTTGGATGGGGCGTCGGGCATCAAGCGCGGAACACTTGGGCGGGTTCGTAAAGGCTGAGGCGGACGATGCCCATCAGCGCGGCGAAGACGCAGATGAGCTGGATCACGCCGAATGCGACCACCGGGATGATCCATGGCATGTAGAACGGCGGCTGCTGGCGCTGGATCGCGTTCCAGGCGAAACCGGAGGTGGCGAGCAGGCCGATGCCGAAGCCGACGACACCGACGGTGAACGCCTGCAGCAGGAGCATCAGGGCGAGCCGGAAGTTCGACATGCCCATCGCCTTGAGCGCGCCGAGGTGCTTCAGGTTGTCGAGGACGAAGGCGTAGAACGTCTGGCAGGCGATGGCGATGCCGACGATGAAACCGATCACCACGGTGGTGCCGAACGAGATCGGGATGCCGGTGTTCCGCACGTACCACCACACGGTGGACGAGGTGAAATCGCGCGGGTCTTCGCCGAACTTGCCGACGACGTAGGCCTTCAGACCGGTTTCCTTCTCGATTTCGGCGGCAGCCTCGGACGGCGTCAGTCCGTCGACCGGCGCGGCGATCACGGCGGAGAGCATTTTCCGCTGTGGCGGCGTGTATTGCAGCGCCCGCTCGTAGCTGGTCCAGACGTAGGGGCCGCCGGTGAACGAGCGCATCGCCTCGCAGATGCCGACGACTCGGGCCTCGATGTCGTTGATCTCGAATCGGTCGCCGATTTTGATCGGGTGCTCCTTGTCGAGCGAGAGGCGTTCGATCGCGAGCTCGTCGATGATCACGGTGTTCGGCAGGCGCAGGTCCTCGACCCGCCCCTGGACCATGCGGGCGGGCGCGCCGGCGAGCGACGAGGCGTCGATGCCGACCAGCTGGATCGTCTTGTAGCTGCCGTCCTCCAGCCGGGCGCGCTGGATGCCGGAGTAGAGCGGCATCGCCCAGCGCACGGCGGAGACCGAGCGGACGCGGGCGACGTCGGTGTCGCGCAGCGGATTGGTCTCGTTGATCTGCTCGACGCGCTCCTCGACGACGTAGATCGGGGCGGAGGCGTTGCGCAGCGTGGCGGTGGTCCAGCGCATCAGGCCGCAGAACACCGAGGCCTGCTGGACGATGAGGAAGGTGGCGAAGAACAGACCGGCCACCAGCATGAGGTACTTGGCGGTGTCGCCGAAGAGCATCTTGAGCGCGAGGCCGATCATTGGAAATTTCTAAGGACCAAATCCTAATTCCGAAACGAAGAGGAAGATGGGTGCCTGCTTCGCAGGCGTCCTTCCGCGCGCCAGCCTAACCACCGGACATGCTGCGGCGCAACCCGCAGGAACGCGGGTCGCGCCGTGGAATTACGAGCTTCAGGCGCGCTCGAGCAGCTCGACCTCGTAGCCGTCCGGGTCGGTCACGAAGGCCATTTTGCGGCCGCCGGTGGTGAATTTCTCGCGCCAGCCGCCCGGCCAGATGTCGATGCCGGCCTGTTCGAGTCCGTCGCAGTATTCCAAGAGGTCCGGCACGCCGAGGGCGGTGTGCATCAGGTCCTCGGGGCAGGTGGCGGTGTAGTCGGGCGAGTGGCAGAGCTCGAGGAAGACGTCGTTTCCTTCGAGGCCGAGGAAGGCGAGCTGGTTGCCTTGGGGCGAGTCCTTGCGGTCGGTCAGCTCGTAGCCGAGTTTTTCGTAGAAGGCGATCGAGCGGTCGAGGTCCTTGACGCGGATGCGGGTGTGGAGGAAGCGGATCATCGGCCGCACTGTGCGCGCGGGACCGGGGTTTGCCAAACCCCGCCGCCGGAAATTTCCCGCCGGCGGGCGCTCGGGCATGCGCCTTCTGGACACCGGTGCTATGTTAGGAATGCCATGAAAACCATCGTCGCCGCCTTGGATTTCTCGAACGCCTCTCCCGGAGTGCTGGCCACGGCCGCCAGCCTGGCGAAAGCCTTCGGCGCCTCCCTTCATCTGCTGCACGTGATCGAGGCGGAGCCGACCTACACCGCCTACGGCTTCACCCCGGATGAGTTCCCGGCGATCCACACCTTCCAGGAGGAGGCGAAGAAGCGCGCGGCGACGAAGCTCGACGAGGCGTTGGCGACGGTGCCGAGCGGTGTGCCGGAAGTGGTCACCAAGCTGACCGAAGGGCCGCCGCTGCACGCGGTGCTCGATTACGTGAAAGAGGTCGGCGCGGATCTGGTGGTGCTCGGCGCGCACGGCCACGGCGCGGTCGCCGCCCTGCTGCTCGGCAGCGTGGCCGAGGGATTGGTTCGGAAAGCCGTGGTGCCGACGCTGGTGGTGCCGGCGGTTTCGGCGTGACGGATTAAAGTTCCCGGTCCGGCTCTTGCCGGTGGGGGCGGTGGAGGCTAGGGAATCCGCATGGCACGACGCTCCTTCAGCCTGCTGCTCGCCCGGCGCTATTTGAACCCGCGGCGGGCGTTGTTGTCCTCGTTCACGATGATCTCGCTGATCGGGGTGCTGCTCGGGGTGCTGGTGCTGGTGGTGGTGATGGCGGTCTACGCCGGGCTGGAGCGCCAGGTGAAGGAGCGCTTGCTCGGCTTCACGCCCCACATCCTGCTGCGCTACGAGCCCATGGAACGGCCGGACGGCCCGCTCGACTGGCGGAAAACCGCCGATTCGCTCAAAGGGCGCTTCGGCATCGAGGCGGCCACCGCGTCGATCGCCGACAACGTGATCCTCGACGTCGGCACGCTGCAGAAGCCCGTGATGTTCCAAGGCGTCGACACCGAGGACGCCGGGCAGGTCGAGGGCGTGGAACGGATGCTCGACCGCGAGAACTTCCCGGATTCCAGCGCCAACATGAAGCTGGAGGACCGGGTGGTCATTTCCTCGACCGTGGCCGAGCAATACCAACTCCACACCGGCGACACGGTGCGGCTGTATTCGACGCGGAACTTCGAAAAGGTGCTCGACGCCTACAAGAGCACGGAAAAACCCCCGGTGCGCGAGAGCTATGCGGGCGAGCTGAAGCAGGTCCGCGCCTTGCTCGATAAAGGCTGGAAAAACGAGGTCGGCCGCTGGGCGATCGGCGTGGAGGTGCTGAAGCAGGCTCACGATATTCTCGACAACCTCCGTTACGAGCGGATCCGCGAGCCGGAGCGCAAGCTGATCGAGGCGGCGATGGTGGCGATGGAGGACAACGAAAAGGACGAGCAGGCGCGCGTCTACCGGTTCACGGGCGAGGGCAAGGAGGCCGTGGGCGAATCGCTCGCCGAGCTCGACAAGACCGACGCGGAAAAGATGGACGGCGAGATTCTCAAGGGTCTGAAGGACGTCGTCTTGCCGAAGGAGGCGAAGGTGATCGGGGTTTACCGCGCGTCGCAGATGACGATTACGCCGGACCTGTTCATGCCGCTGCCGCTCGCCCAGACGCTCGGTGGTTTGGGCGATTCGGTGCAGGGGATCTCGCTGCGGCTCGACGACCCCTACCGCGCCGGCGAGGTCGCGCCGCAGGTGCTCGAAATGCTCGGCCCGGACTGGCGGGCGCTGACGTGGATGGAGCAGTACGAGGGCTTTTTCCAACTGATCAACCAGCAGCGCGTGATGATGTATTTCGCCCTGTCGTTCATCGTGCTGGTCTCCGCCTTCTCGATGATGGCCGTGATGTTCACGGTCACGATCCAGAAGCGGCGGGAAATCGGCGTGATGAAGGCGCTCGGCGCGGCACCGGGCCAGATCGTGCGCGTGTTCCTCTATCAGGGCATGATTCTCGGAGTGGTCGGCGCGGCGCTCGGTTGGGGGCTCGGCCGGGTGGTCATCCATTACCGCGGGGAAATCCAGGTGGTCATGCGCGGGCTCGGCTTCGATCCGTTCGCCGCCTCGTTCACCGGTTTCAGCGTGCTGCCCGCCCACAACAACCCGGTCGAGCAGGGCGTCATCGCCTTCGCCGCCTTCGTGCTCTGCTCGCTCGCCGCGCTGGTGCCCGCCGCCATGGCCGCCCGCAGCGACGCTGCGAAATCATTGCGGAATCTATGATCCGGCCGAATTTGCCGTTGACCCGTTCAAGGCGATTTGGTTCCTTTTTCGAAAGTGAGACGCAGTCTCAATAAGCGCAGGCTGACCTTCCCGTATGCAATCCCTTCTCCACGCGTTGAACATCGGCACGATGGCGACCTGGCTGAGTGTTTCCGGCGCTAGCACGGTGGCTTGTTTGGTGCGGACGGGAAATCCGCCGGCGGCGCAGGACGACGGGCGTCTCGATGCATCCTTCGGCGATGTGATTGATCTGGATGCGGCTGCGGCGCAGCCCGCCGCGGGGTCCGCCGCTGCGGGCGAGGAGTTTTCCGAACCGACGGAAGCGGCCCCGGCCGAGCCCGTGCCGGTCGAGCAGGTGGCGGCCTTGCCGGAATTGGCGGACATGGCGCCCTTGCCCGACATTCCCGATCTGGCGTCAGAGAGCCCGAAGCCGCAGGCGCGTCCGGCGGCACCTCGGCGGGCGTCCGGCGCGACGGCGGGTTCGCAGACGGGTTCGCAGGCGGCCGGCAAGCCGGGTGCGACCGGAGTGGGCAACGGCGGCGGCAATGGTTCCGCCGCGGGTTCCGGTTCGGGGGACAGCGGCGCGGGCGCGGCCCGGCTTTCGCACGGTCGCATTCCCAAACCGGATTATCCCGAAGAATGCCGCCGCGCCAACCAAGAGGGGCGCGTGGTCGTGACCTTCACGGTCGACGAGGCGGGCAACGTCGTGGCCGCCAAGGTCACCGGCAAATGCGCCTTTTCCGCCCTCGACCAATCCGCTCTCGACGCGGTGTATCGCGGAAAATTCCCGCCCGGCCCCCGCGCCAGCGCCTCCAAAGCCATCGTTTTCAAGCTCCACTAAGTCATGTTGACCGCCAACGTCGTCGTCAAAACATTCATCCACGGGGGCTGGGTCATGTGGCCCATTCTCGTGACTTTCTTCCTCGCCCTCTGCGTCCTGTTGGAGCGCAGCCTGTGGTGGCTCAACCTGAAGCGTTCGATCCGCGGTTCGCTGCACGAGCAGGCGCGGGAAGCGCTCGGCACCGGCAGGTTCGAGGAAACTTGGAAGCTGGTCGACGGCTCGGCCGATCCGTTCTTCGTCAACCTGCGGGACGGCATGACGCACGCGCACACCTCGATGCTCGCCGCGATGCAGCTTCACGCGTCGCAGTTGATCGAGAAAGCGGAAGCCCGCCAGTGGGTGCTCGGCACGATCATCACGCTGGCGCCGCTGCTCGGTCTGCTCGGCACGGTGGTCGGCATCATGGGCTCGTTCAGCTCGATCGGCGACGATGCGCTGGCGGTTTCCAAGGTGTCCGGCGGCATCGGCGAGGCGCTGATCGCCACCGCCTGCGGCCTGGCCATCGCGATTTCCTGCCTGCTGCCGTTCAATTACTTCCGCAAGCGCGTCTCGGTCCTGCGCGGCGATCTCGAGCGCTGGATCAACCACGCCGAGCTTCTCGTCCAGAACGCCAAGGCCCACGGCCACGACCTCGAGGTCTTCGCCGCACAACGCCATCTTCCCCGCTGAGTTCCGATGCCGGTCAAACTGTCAGGCGGTCCCGCCGATCATGAGGAAGAGGCGCGGATCGAGGTCGTCCCGCTGATCGACATCATGTTCTTCCTGCTCGCCAGCTTCATGCTCGTGAGCCTGAGCATGACCCAGATCCACCGGGTGAACGTCAAGCTGCCGAAGGCCGCCAGCGGCGTGCAGGATGCCAAGGCTGTGCCGGTCCATCTTGCGATCGATGCCAACGGCGTGATCACCTGGGACATGAAGATCGTCACGCCGACGGAAATCACCGACCGGCTCAAGGCGCTGCCGCCGAACGAGGAGACCCGCGTGCTGATCGCCGCCGACGAAGAGGCGCGGCACAAGCAGGTGCTGGCGGTGCTCGATGCGGTCAAAGCCGCCAAGGTCGAGAAGGTCGGCTTCGAAACCAAATCCCAGACGCCGTGAACGCCCGCTGGTTTACCATTCTCAACGCCGTCGGCTGCCTGATTTTGGCCGGCTTCATTTTCGTCCAATGGCTGGGAGGCGAGAAGCTGGAGGACGAGCTCCAGGCCGCCCGCCGCCAGGCGGCTGAGGAAGGCAAGGCGAGAGCCGAGGCTGAAAAACACGCCGCCGGGCTGTCGTCCGACATCGAGGGGCTGAAAACCTCGATCGACCTGATCCGCCGCGACGCCGAAGACCAGGTGAAGGTGATCAAGGAGCAGGCCGGCCATGCCCAGGAGCTGCACGCGAACCTGGTGCAGGCCCAAGAGCAGATGAAGCTCATGGATGAGGCGATCAAGGCGCGCGACGAAGCCATCCAAGGCCGTGACGCCAAGCTGAAGGAATACAGCGACGCGCTGTTGGCCACCCGCAAACGCCTCGACGAGGCGGTCGCCAAACTCAAGGAAGCGGCGAAGCCGTAACGAAAACGGCCCGGGCGTTTCCGCCGGGCCGTCTGCTGAATCCACAAGCGGGGCCGCTGGTTCTACTCGCTCGCCTCCAGCGCCAGGTAGGCCTCGATTTCCTCGGCCGGATTGTGGGCGCGCATCAGGCTTTCGCCGATGAGCACGGCATTCGCGCCGGCGTCGAGCACGCGCTGGGCGTCGGCGGGCGTTTTGATGCCGCTTTCGGAAACAAGCAGCACCTCGTCCGGCACATCGTCGGCCAGCGCTTCAGTCGTCGCGAGGTCGATTTCGAAGGTTTTCAGATTGCGGTTGTTGATGCCGATGAGGTCCGCGCCGAGGTCGATCGCGCGCTCCATTTCCGCGAGGTTGTGGACTTCCACCAGCACGTCGAGCTGGAAGGACTTCGCCTCGTCGTAGAGTTTGCGCAGCAAGTCGTCGTCGAGGGCGGCGACGATCAGGAGGATCGCGTCGGCGCCGCAGACGACCGCCTCGTGGATCTGCACCGGATGGATGGTGAAGTCCTTGCGGAGCAGGGGTGCGCCGGAGAATTTGGAAATCTGGGTCAGGTAGCTCAGCGACCCCTGGAAGTATTTCTCGTCGGTCAGGATCGAGAGACAGGACGCGCCGCCGTCGAGGTAGCGCTGGGCCTGGCGAACCGGGTCGAACGATGGGTCGATCAGCCCGACGGAGGGGGACGCCTTCTTCACCTCCGCGATCACGCCGAGGCGGTCGGGGCCGCGGTCGAGGGCGGCGCGGAACCCGCCGAAATCGTTGCGCTGGAGGGCGGCGGCGCGCAGGTGGGCGGCGCGCGGCATCAGCGCTTCGACTTCCAGATGCTTGGTGGCGATGATCTCGGCGAGCTTGTCGGACATGGCTGGGCGAAGAGAACCGTAGTCGGGCCCGCAGGACACGGCTTTTTTCACGCCGTTTCGCCCGGAATCGCGGGAAAATGCGTGGTCCGGGCAGAAAAAGTATTGCGCGCGCCCGGCGGGTATGTAGAAAGCGCGCACGCGTTTCGCGACGCGGGCGTAGCTCAGTGGTAGAGCGCCACCTTGCCAAGGTGGATGTCGTGAGTTCGAATCTCATCGCCCGCTCCAGTTCCCGGAGCGCAAACAATCAAAGCGGGCGTAGCTCAGTGGTAGAGCGCCACCTTGCCAAGGTGGATGTCGTGAGTTCGAATCTCATCGCCCGCTCCAATTTTCCCTTCCGTCCGGACCGCAGATCGCGGTCCGTTTTCGTTTCCCGGCCGGTGGATTTTTCGTTTCCCCGGCGACCCGGCGTGCTGGAGTGCGCGCATGTTCGTTTGGTCGAAACTTTCCCCCTCGAAGTGGATGGATGCTTGGGAAGAACGCTTCTCCGGCAATCCCAACCTCGCCATCGAGATCCTCAAGGGCGGCAAAACCGTCCGCGTGGAGGTCTACTGTGAGAAGAAGCAGGAAGCCGAGGCGATCGCCGAGCAGTTCGGCGGATCGGTCCGCACGCTGGCCAAGGACTGGCACAAGGCCGAGGTCGCCATGCCGCGCCCGGTGAAGGTGCGCGACGTCTTTCTCGTCACCGGCGAAAGCAGGCCGAAGGAGTTGGCGAAGCTTGGCAAGGAGCATCCCGGCCGCGAGATCATCTCGATCCCGCCGGAAATGGCCTTCGGCACCGGCGACCACGCCACCACCTCGACCTGCCTGCGGATGCTCGTCGACATCGCCCGCGAGCGGAAGGGAGCCGACTGGTCGGTTGCCGACCTCGGCACCGGCACCGGTTTGCTCGCCATCGCCGCCCGCAAGCTCGGCTCCGGTCCGGCCTACGCCTGCGACTTCGACCCGTTCGCGGTGAAAGTCGCCGCCGAAAACCTCGACCGCAATGGCGTCGACGGCGTCGAGGTGAAGGAGCAGGACATTCTCAAGTGGAAGCCGCGCAAGAAGGGCTACGACGTGGTGCTGGCCAACATCTTCTCCACCGTCCTGATCCAGGCGTGGCCGGTGATCGTCCGCTCGATCGCGCCGGGCGGCGACCTGATCGTTTCCGGCATCCTCGCCAGCCAGGCGTGGGACGTGTTCACCGCCGCCGCCACCAACGGCATCGGCTTCACCAAGGTCGTCCGCAAGGGCAAGTGGGTGACCGCCCGCGGCGGGCGAATGGTGGATTTGGAAGAGAGTGCCGGCTGAGGGCGATGAGGCTTGAACAGCCGGTCGGCCACTGAGGGGCTGCCCCTCAGTGGGGGACGTGCCAATTGGCGCCCGGCGGATCCTCGCGGCTTCCTCATTTCACTTGCCACCCCCCTGCCGCAGCGGCCACAAAAGCGGCCCGCCTTCCGGGCTGTCCAACGCCGTTGCACCGCCGGGAGGCGGCAACCCACATCCGCGCGCTTCCATGGACAGCATTTCATCCCGTATCGCACAGGTTTCCCCGTCGCTCACCCTGGCCGTGACCGCCCAGGCCAAGGCCATGAAGGCCCGCGGCGAAGAAGTTTACGGCCTCGCCGGCGGCGAACCGCAGTTCGACACTCCCGACTTCATCAAGGCCGCCGCGATCAAGGCGCTCGAGGCCGGCCACACCAAGTACACCCCTTCCGGCGGCATCCCGGAACTGCGCGCCGCTCTTTCCGAGAAGCTCGCCAAGGACAACGGCCTGAACTACGCGCCGAACCAGATCTGCGTCACCGCCGGTGCCAAGATGGCCTGCTTCAACGCCATCCTCGCCATGGTCGAGGAAGGTGACGAAGTCATCATCCCGACCCCCTACTGGGTCAGCTACCCGGAAATGGTCCGCCTCGCCGGCGGCAAGCCGGTGCTCGTCGAAACCAAGGAGTCGACCGGCTGGAAGATGACCGCCGAGCAGTTCGAGGACGCCATGACCCCGGCGACCAAGATGGTCATCCTCAACACGCCGTCGAACCCGACCGGCGCGGTCTACACCGAGCAGGAACTCCGCGACATCGGCGACATCGCCATCGCCGAGGACATCGTCATCCTTTCCGACGAAATCTACGAAAAGCTCGTCTACGGCGACGCGAAGCACGTCTCGATCGCCTCGCTCAGCCCCGAGCTCGCCGCCCTGACGGTCACCGTCAACGGCTTCTCGAAGGCCTACGCGATGACCGGCTGGCGCCTCGGCTACACCGCCGCGCCGAAGGATCTCGCCGAAGCGATCGACAAGATCCAGAACCACACGGTTTCCAACGCCACCAGCTTCATCCAATACGCGGCGATCGATGCGCTGACCGGTGACCAGGGCTTCATCGAAGATATGCGCGGCGAATACGACGTCAGCCGCCAGTTCATGCTCAACCGCCTGAAGGGCATCAACAACATCCGCGTGGTCGAGCCGAAGGGCGCGTTCTACTTCTTCGTCTACACCGGCAACCTCGGCCTGAAGTCGCTCAACCTCTGCGACAAGCTGCTTTCGCGCTACAAGGTCGCCGCCGTTCCCGGCATCGCCTTCGGCTACGACGACGGCATCCGCCTCAGCTACTGCACGACGCTCGACGTCCTCAACGAGGGCCTCACCCGCTTCGAGCAGTTCTGCCGCGAGCATTGATCGTCCGGCGAAACGCCCGATTTGAAAAACGCCGCTCCGGAGACGGGGCGGCGTTTTGCGTTGGAGGGGCCGGGGGCTAGGGATTGGGGGTTAGGGAAGAGAAGAGTGCTTTTCCAAGCGGGAGGCCCAGTTGGGACCGCGAGTCTCCGGACTCGCTCTGCGTCAGAAGCGGGATGGATCCCGCGCTCCTGGTAAAGCTTTTCCCTGACCCCAGCCCCTAAAACCTGGCCCCTCTGGCAGCAGACCGGCCCTATAGGCTACTTCTCTTCCAACAGCTTGATCCCGGTAAACTGCTTCTCCGCGGTGCGGCGGATGGTTTCGAGGAACTCGCGCATGTAGGCTTGGCCGGAGGTTTCGCGGGTGGTGGCGGCGTAGAGCGAGGCTCGCAGGCCGTTGGGGCCGATCGGGCGTTCGGCGACGTAGTCGCGTTCGAGGTATGGCTGGACCGCCCAGCGCGGCAGGGCGGCGATGCCGCGGCGGCTTTTGACGAGCTGGAGGATGGCGACGGTCAGTTCGGTCGTGCGGCGTTCTTTCGGTTGGATGCTGGCGGGCTCGAGCACCTGGCGGAACAGATCCATCCGATTGTCCGGGATCGGGTAGGTGATCAGCGTTTCCCGCTCGAAGTCGCGGGCGGTGAGGTGGCTTTTCCGCAGCAGCGGGTGGTCGAGCGCCAGCAGCGCGGGCATGTCGTATTCGAACAGCGGGTGGTGGTCGACGCCCTTGCGGCGGCGAGCGCTGGAAACGATGACGAAGTCGGCGCGGTTCTCGTCTAGCAGCCCGACCGGATCGGCGTGAAAGCCGGACACGATGTCCATTTCCACGTCCGGCCAGCCTTCGCGCAGCTTGTCCATGGCGGGCATCAGCCAGTCGAAGCACGAGTGGCACTCGACGGCGATGCGCAGCGTGCCGGCGACGCCTTGTTCGATGCGGGCGAGGTCGCGTTCGGCGTCGGCGACGAGCCGCTGGGCGTCGTAGGCGAGCACGAGCAGGCGTTCGCCCGCGCGGGTCCAGCGCAGCGGGCTCGTCTTCCGCTCGAACAACTCGACGCCGTAGTGCTCCTCGACCGCCCGGATCTGGTGGGAAAGCGCGCTCTGGCTGAGGTGGACGCGCTGGCCGGCGCGGGTGAGGTTGCCCGTTTCGGCCAGGGCGACGAGGGATTGAAGATGGCGAAGCTCAAGCATGGGTTCGGAAGAGTTTTTAGCCGCAATAAGGCGCAGAAGACGCAAAGGGTCAGAAGGTTGAAAACTTGCTCTTTCTCTTCTCCGGCCCCTAACCCCTGGCCCCCGGCCCCTCATGGTGCGGCCAAGCGCCCCCAAGCCATCATTCAAAATATGGCCAATCAACGTGAAAATCCTGCGTTTGGTTCATGGATTGGCGTCCGCGACGATCGCCGGCGATGAATTTCAATCTGACCACGCACGTCGCCGGTTACCCGCGGATCGGCCGCCAACGCGAACTCAAGCAGACGCTCGAGGCGTTCTGGGCCGGCCGGCTCGACGCCGCCGGACTCGATGAAACGGCGCGCGAGCTGCGCCACCGCCACTGGGCCGAGCAAAAGGACGCCGGGCTCGATTTCGTCGCGGTGAACGATTCCAGCCTCTACGACAACGTCCTCGATCTCGCCTGCGTGTTCGGCGTGGTGCCGGAGCGCTTCGGCCGGGCGGACGAGCCGGTCACGCTCGACCGCTACTTCCGCATGGCGCGCGGCCGTGGGCGCAACGACAGCCGGGCGGATGTCGCGGCGCTGGAGCTGACGAAGTGGTTCGACACCAATTACCACTACCTCGTGCCCGAGCTGGCGGCGGACCAGGCGTTCCGCCTCGCCTGGGACAAGCCGGTGGCCGAGCTGAAGGAAGCGCTCGCCGCCGGCCATCGGCCGAAAGTCGTGCTGATCGGGCCAGTGACCTTCCTTGCTCTGTCGAAGTCCGTCGACGGTCAGAGCCGGCCGCTCGATTTGCTCGAAAACCTGCTGCCCGCCTACCGCCAGCTACTGGAGGCGATCGCCGCCGCCGGGGCGGAGTGGGTGGAAATCGCCGAGCCGATCTTCGCCGCGCGCCGGGACGAAACGGTGCTCGCCGCGGCCGAGCGCGTGTGGAACGCGACCGACGGTTTTGGTTCCGTCGCCGGCCTGAAGTTCATCCTCTCGATCGCTTTCGGTTCGCCCGGCGACGCGCTGGCTCGCCTCGCCGCGCTGCCGGTCGACGCGTTCCACGTCGATGCCGTGCGCGGCGCGGCCGACCTCCCGTGGTTGCAGAAGCATTTCCCGACCGACCGCATCCTGTCGCTCGGCGTGATCGACGGCCGCGGCATCTGGCGGGCGAATCTCGAATCGTGGCGCGCGGTGATCGATACGTTCCGCGCCAGCCGCCCGGCGGAATCGCTGTGGCTCGGTTCGTCCTGCTCGCTGCTGCACGTGCCGCACGATCTGGCGGCGGAAACCTCGCTCGACCCGCAACTCCGCTCGTGGCTGGCCTTCGCGAAAGAGAAAATCGCCGAGCTGGTCGCCGTGGCCTCCGGCGCGGAGCCGGCCGACGCGCTCGCCGCCTCGCGGGCCGCGCTTTCCAGCCGTCGCCAACATCCGGGCGTCCATGTCGCCGACGTCCGCCGGCAAACCGCCGCGCTCGATGACAGCTCGACCCGCCGCGGCCTGCCCCTGGCGGAGCGCGTCGCCCTGCAGCGCGAGAAGCTCGGCCTGCCGTTGTTTCCCACGACCACGATCGGCTCGTTCCCGCAGACGGCGGAGATCCGTTCGCTGCGCGCCCGCCGCCGCAAGGGTCTGGTCGACGAGACCGCCTACCAGGCCGGGCTCGACGCAGCCCTGCGCGAGGTGATCCGCCATCAGGAGGAACTCGGGCTCGACGTGCTGGTGCACGGTGAATTCGAGCGCACCGACATGGTCGAGTTCTTCGGCGAAAAGCTCGATGGCGTGGCCGTCACCGCCAACGGCTGGGTCCAGAGCTACGGTTCGCGCTGCGTGAAGCCGCCGGTGATCTGGGGCGACATCGTCCGCCCGCAGCCGATGACGGTGGCCGTGGCGGAACGCGCCCAAGCACTCACCGATCGTCCGATGAAGGGCATGCTCACCGGCCCGATCACGATCCTCCAGTGGAGCTTCGTGCGCGACGATCTTTCGCGTTCTGCGGTGGCGAATCAAATCGCATTGGCGATCCGCGAGGAGGTGAACGATCTCGAAGCTGCCGGCTTGAAGATCATCCAAGTCGACGAACCCGGTTTGCGCGAAGGCTTCCCGCTCGATGTGGCGGACCGCGAAGCGTATCTGGAATGGGCGGTGCGCGCGTTCCGCCTCGCGACCTCCGGCGTGCGCGATGAGACGCAAATTCACACGCACATGTGCTACGCCGAGTTCAGCGACGTGGCGGAGGCGATCGCCGCGTTGGAGGCGGACGTCATCACGCTGGAGGCCTCGCGCAGCAAGATGAAGGCGCTCGGCGCGGTGGTCGACGGCGGTGTCGAATCCGACGTTGGCCCCGGCATTTGGGACATCCATTCGCCGCGTGTGCCATCAACTGAAGAAATGGCCGATCTGTTGCGTCGCGCGGCGAAAGTGATTCCCATCGAGCGCCTGTGGGTGAATCCCGATTGCGGTCTCAAGACCCGTGGTTGGGAAGAAACCCGGCGATCGCTGGCGAACCTTGTCGCCGCCGCCCGTGTGGTGCGCGAAGAAGCAGTCGTCGCGGTCTAACTTCGCCAGAACGAAATTCGCGCATCAAGCCGGTCGGGGTGTGTGCCCCGGCCGGCTTTTGTTTGGGATGGAACACTTTCCGCTCATGTTCGGCTGCTTCCGCGAATGGAGAGCGAAAGTTGGTCCTTGATCATGAAGCCTCGATCGTTCTTATTCATGATATCTAACAGTAAACAGGTGGATGGTTTGCTGTTTCTCGCCCCTACGAGTCATTTTATGAAGACTTCGAATCTTCTTCTTCCTGGTTTGGCCTCGATTTGCCTAGCGTCTTCGGTCGATGCGGCGGTGTTGTTTTTCGACAATTTCACTACTTCGGGGCAGAGCAACGACGTGAATTTCGAGTATAGCTCGGGGCGTCAGTCCGGGACTTTGGGCTCCGTCCAATATCGCCAAGGCAATGGCGCTTTCTCTTCCACGTTGACCGGGACCATCGCCGACGAGGCTGCCAGTGGAACCGCAACCCTGGTGAGTGATAATTCCGCGCCGGGGACGCTTTGGCTCACGGGCTCCACTTTGGCCAGCGTGTCGCTTGAGCACAACTTCACCGAGAACGCGGGCGTGGGAGGATACACGTCGATTTCTTTCACCGTGGATCCGATCACGGCGAACCTCGGCACCAGTAGCAACTGGGCCGCCATCACCCTCGGGGCAGGGGACAATTCCGCGTATGGCTCCTCCGGCTCGGGCGCGCGCGGCCAGTTCATCACGAATGCAGGCACGCATTTCGGCATCCTTTTCCGGGACAATGGGCTGTATCAGGTTTTCAACGGCTCGTCGGGGATTGGCAGCGGCACCTACGACGCGACCCCCACGGTGGGCGCGACTCATTCGGTCGAGATTCGAATCACCGGCTTGGTTGATGGAAACGCCTGGGATGGATCGGGCGACTCGCAGATCGACGTGTATGTCGACGGCGGGCTGACTCCGTTTTTCACCTACACGAAAACCGGCGGCTACACTGACAACTTCATCACGTTGGAGAGCTTTGGCGGAAACAGCCAATTCGACGATTTGCAGATTTCCGTCGTTCCCGAGCCGTCCGCCGCTCTGTTGGGCGGGCTGGGTGTGCTCGGATTGCTGCGCCGTCGGCGGTCGGCTTGAGCTTCCGCGATTGGACAAGCCGTGGCGAATCGCTAGAACCCGTGCATGGATGCTTGGACGACGGCGATGGCGACGGTACGCGCGTGTTTGGCGGCGGGGGTGAGTGAGTTCGTGCTCTGCGCTGGCGCGCGCAACGCGGCCTTGCTGGAGGTGCTCGCGCAGGCGGAAACGGCCGGGGTCGCCCGCCTGTGGCGGCATTTCGAGGAACGCTCGGCCGGGTTTTTCGCGCTCGGGCGGACGATGGCGACGGGCGAACCGTGCGCCGTGGTGACGACCAGCGGCACGGCGGCGGCGGAGCTTTTGCCCGCGGTGATCGAGGCGCATTACCAGGCGCGGCCGGTGGTCGCGATCACGGCGGATCGCCCGGCGTGCTTCCGCGGCACGGGCGCGCCGCAGGCGATCGAACAGGTCGGGCTTTTCGGCGTTTACGCCCGCACGGCGCATGAGACCGAGCCGTTCCGCGATTGGTCGCGGAAAGGGCCGCTGCAATTGAACGTCGAGCTGGAGGAGTCGTTCGCGGTCTCGCCGGTTGCTTTCGAGGGCATCGAGGCGGACGTTTCCGCGCCGAAAGAACGGCTCGATGTGGCGGGCCTGGCGCGCTGGTTGCGGGAGGATCTGTATCGCGGCCTGGTCGTGATGATCGGCGGACTGGAGCCCGAGGATCGCGAGGAGGTGTTCCATTTCTGCCAGGAACTCGGCGTGCCGGTGGTGGCGGAGGCGACCAGCGGGCTGCGCGAAGCGTTGCAAGGGATGAACCTGCCCGATGGCGACCGGTGGCTGAAGGAAAAGCCGCCGGGCAAGATTCTCCGCATCGGCGAGGTGCCGAGCGGCCGCTTCTGGCGCGATTTGGAAGACCTGCCGAAGACCTCGGTGTGGTCGATTTCGCGCGCCGGGTTTCCCGGCTTGGTCCGCGAATCGCACGCAACGCGCGGCGGCATCGCCCGCGTGCTGCGGGCGCTCGGCGACATCGAGGACGCCGGCGACGCGCTCGATTATTTCCCGGGCTTGTCGCGCCGCGTGGCGATGGTCGACGAACTGCTGGAAGCCTACCCCGACAGCGAGCCGGCGCTGGTCCGGACCTTGTCGCTCTACGCGTCATACGGCGGCCCGGTTTACCTCGGCAACAGCATGCCGATCCGCGAATGGAATCTTTTCGCCCAGTGGAATCGTCCGATCGCCGAGGCGCGGGCGAACCGCGGGGCGAACGGCATCGACGGCCAGCTTTCGAGCTGGCTCGGCTGGACGGCCGAGGAGAAGGACGCGTGGGCGGTGGTCGGCGACCTGACCGCACTCTACGATCTGGCGGCGCCGATGTTGCTCGGCCAGACCGACAACGAGGGCCGCGTGCTGGCGGTGATCAACAACGGCGGCGGGAAGATCTTCGAGCGCCTGCCGCGCCTGGAGAGCATGAGCCCGCGGGCGAAGGAATGCCTGCTCAACCCGCAGACGGCGGATTTCTCCGGCATGGCGCAGCTCTGGAACATGCGCCACGTGCGGATCAGCCGGGCCGATGATTTCGACGCGTTCGAAGGCGGCGGCGACACGACTTTGCTGGAAATCGTCCCGGACGAGGAGCAGACGAAGCAATTCTGGGCGGCGTGGGACAGGGGAGTTTGCTAGTTTTCAGTGTTCGGTTTTCAGCAAGAGAAAGCTGAAGAGAGCCTGATTCCATGAGTTCCATCGTTCGCGATTTCTTGCTGAACACTGAAAACTGAACACTGAAAACTCATGCAAGAAGTATGGTGCCTGCATGGCGCGGTGGGTTCCGCGTCGGATTGGAAACCGTTCGCCCACGCCATGGCGGGCGGGGGGGGCGAAACGCGGTCGGTCGACCTGTGGCGCTATCTGGAATGCTGCCCGATGCCGCTGATGGAGTTCGGCCGGGTGCTCAACGCCGAGTGCCGCGGGCTCGGGCGGACGGGCGAACGCCGGCCGGTGCTGCTTGGTTACTCGATGGGCGCGCGGCTCGCCTTGCACGCCCTGCTCGATGAAGACCCGCCGTGGCGCACGGCGGTGATCGTCGGGGCGCATCCGGGTTTGGAAAGCGAACCGGAACGGATCGCCCGGCGCGAAGGCGACGCCGAGTGGGGCGCGCGGGCGCTGTCGGGCGATTGGCGGGAGTTTCTCGACGCCTGGAACGCCCAGCCGGTGCTGGCGGATTCGAGCGTCCGGGCGGAGCCGCCGTTGTTCCGCCGGCGGGAAATCGCCCGCAGTTTCGTCGATTGGTCGCTCGGCGCGCAGGAGCCGTTGTGGGACGAGCTGCCCGGCATCCGCATGCCCGTGCTGTGGGTCTGCGGCGAGCGCGACGCGAAGTTCCGCGAACTGGGCGAACGGGCGGTTTCCCTGATTCCGGGAGCCGAACTCGCGGTGATCGAAGGCGCCGGCCACCGCGTGCCGTGGGACCAGCCGGAGGCGTTTGCCCGGCGGGTGCGGGAGTTTCTCCAGTCGCGGTGAACGCGCGCGGATCGATTCTGCGCTCTTCCGGAAAGAATCTGGAGCGCTCCGGATTGAATCTGGACGATTCCGCATCGCTCGGGAGGACTCCGGAATGGTTTGGGAAAGCTCCGGAACGGTTCGGGAGAGCTCCGGAATGAGTCTGGAGGACTCCGGAAAGCTCATGGAGTTGGGCGGTTGCGCGGGGGGGAGGAGAGTCAGAATTGCCCATTGCCATGGCGCGTGGTCGCGTCCATTGGTGCCGTGCAACTCGTGCCGGTCGCGACCCGCGGTCGTGTGACGGGTGGATTTCCAAAAGCAGAACCATGAAAAAACGACTCCGTAAAAAGAAGCATCGCGGCGAATTCACCGAGTTCGGTCGCCAGCTCGTCATCCAGAGAAACGGCGAGGACGGCATCGACGAGTTCCTCGACGCGTTTCTCGAAGAAGCCGTCGAGGCGAATAGCTGCGGCTGCGGCGGAAGCGTTCTGGGGGACCGGATCGACTTCGTGGTCGAACTCGGTTGCCGCGCGGAGGATCCGGCGGCGAAGTTCACCAAAATCTCGGCCTGGCTGGACGCGCGTTCCGACGTGACGAGCTGGAAGGCCGGCGAGGAATTCGACATCTGGCACGGCGGCTACCAGTGCATCGCCGAGGAAGGCGAAGCCGCGACTGCCTAAGCGCAGCCGTCAGGCAGCTCTCTTCACCCCGGGCGGGAAACTGCCCGGGGTGTTTTTTTGAGGGGGCACGTGGCTGAATGCTCACTCTGATCTGGAGCGCGCGCGATTCATCGCCGGGAATCAGAGGTCTGTTTGCTCGTCCGAAGGATGGGTCCCATCCGACTTCCCTTTCCGGCTTGGCTCGCCAATGCCGCGTCCTTACAAACGGTCGATGATGAGCCCCGCCGAATTCCGTGGTTTCGGCGATCTTGATCCGGGTTGTCGATCCGATTGCATAACAACGCTGCTCGGTGGAAGATGAAAAAACAAAATGATGAGATGCTTCAGTTATTTTGCCCGCGTCACTACCGAGTGTTCGTGAGGTGGAGTGACCGGTTCATTCGGGTGGTGCCTTGGCTGTTTCTAAGTGGTGTTGGAGCATGTGTTGCCGTTTCTGCATTCCAACTGGAGGCCAAATGGGGTGTCTCCCTCGGTCTGGTATGCGCGATTACTGTCTGGCCGGCAGTCATCGGATGGATCGTTGTGAGCGGTAGCGGTCTCGTTTGGAGAGTGCTGCTCGACTTAGGTCGCACAAGAGCAGAGGAGCGGAAATGTTGGGGTTTTCGATTCGGGTTCTTTCTGTTTATCGGTCTGGCTCTTCTTGGCTATGGAGCGATTATGCTATTTGGTCTGCTTGCATGATTTTACGCTGCGAACTTCTCAGGGTTCGGAATGCGACCGGCGGGCGGGGCCGGACCGGATCACAAGCAGGAATGCTTGTGCTACTTGCACGATTTCCCCGGTTCGCTCACAGTCCGCGCCATGTGGAGCCCCGTGCGCGAATTTGAAGACATCCGTTTCGAGACGACGGAGGAAGGCCAGATTGCCAAGATCACGATCAACCGCCCGGAGGTGCGCAACGCCTTCCGCCCGCAGACGGTCAAGGAGCTCTTGGTGGCGCTGGAGATGGCGCACGAGGACCCGCAGGTCGGCGTGATCATCCTGACGGGCGAGGGCCCGGATGCGTTCTGCTCCGGTGGCGACCAGAAGGTGCGCGGCCACGCGGGCTACATCGGCGCCGACGGCATCCCGCGGCTGAACATTCTCGACGTGCAGAAGAAGATCCGCGGATTGCCGAAACCGGTGGTCGCGATGGTCGCGGGCTACGCGATCGGCGGCGGCCACGTGCTGCACGTGGTGTGCGACCTGACGATCGCGGCGGACAACGCGAAGTTCGGCCAGACCGGCCCGAAGGTCGGCAGCTTCGACGGCGGCCTCGGGTCGAGCTACCTCGCCCGCATCGTCGGCCAAAAGAAGGCCCGTGAGATCTGGTACCTCTGCCGCCAGTACGACGCGCAGCAGGCGCTCGACATGGGCCTCGTCAACACCGTGGTGCCGCTGGCCGAGCTGGAGAAGGAAACGCTCCAGTGGTGCCGCGAGATGCTGGCCCATTCGCCGCTGGCGCTGCGCTGTCTCAAGGCGTCGCTCAACGCCGATTGCGACGGCCAGATGGGGCTGCTCGATCTGGCGGGCAACGCGACCCTGCTCTATTACATGAGCGAGGAGGCGAAGGAGGGGAAACAGGCGTTCGTCGAGAAGCGGAAGCCGGACTTTTCCAAGTTCCCGCGCGTGCCTTGATTGAGGGGTCAGGGGCCAGGTGCCAGTGGTCAGGGAGAAGATCCCGACATGTGAGCATCGCCCTGAATTCATGCCGCCTATACCATGAGTAAGGTGAAATCGGTGATTCTCGCCGCCCGGCCGAAGACGCTGCCCGCGTCGGTGGTGCCGGTGTGGGCGGGTTGCGTGCTGGCGTGGAAGCTGACCGGCAAGTTCGACGGCTGGCTGGCGTTCTTCACGCTGGCGGGCGCGATCTGCATCCAGATCGCGACGAACTTTTTCAACGACGCGATCGACGCGGGCAAAGGGGCCGACACCGAAAAGCGGCTCGGTCCGGTGCGGGTGACGTCGAGCGGCCTGATGTCGCGCCGCACGGTGATCGGCTGGGCGGTGGCGTTCTGCGTGCTCGCTTTCGCCTGCGGCGTACCGTTGTTCCAAGCGCGCGGCTGGCCGTTGCTGGTGATCGGGCTGCCGTCGTTGTTCCTCGCCTACGGCTACACCGGCGGGCCATGGCCGCTGGCCTACCGCGGCTTGGGCGAACTGTTCGTGATCCTATTTTTCGGGTTGGTGGCGGTGTGCGGCACGGTGTTCGTGCAAACCGGGTTGTGGCCGAAGGAGGCGCTGTTGCTTGGCGGGCAGATCGGCCTGCTCTCGGCGGTGCTGATCTCGATCAACAACCTGCGCGACCGCGAGGAGGATTCGACGACGGGCAAACGGACGCTCGCCGTGCGTTTCGGTCCGGTGTTCGCACTGGTGACGATCTGGCTGGAGGTCAAGCTGGCGGCGTTCGGTGGGCTGGCGTGGTTCGCCTTCGGCCAGCCGGCGCTGGTGATTGCCAGCGCGCCGGTGCTCCTGCTCGGGCTGCGGATTTTGTTCGGTCTGGTCAGCACACCGCCCGGTCCCGGCTACAACCGCTTGCTCGCGGTGTCGGGCGTGCAGCTGCTTTTCTTCGCCGCCGCCTTCCACGCCGCGGCGGTTTTAGTCCGATGAACCACGAACTTTCCCTGCCTGAAACGCCCGCAGCGCCGCGCGGCGTCTGGATTTCCCACTATCGTCTCAAGAGCCGCGGCCGCCTGAACGCGGTGTCGGGGCGGCGGGAGATCGATGGCGCGCTGGTCCGGATCGGGCACGGCTACGGCTGCCTGCAACCGTGGCCGGAGCTGGGCGATCCGACGTTGCAGAAGTGCCTTGAGGACCTGGCCGGTCCACGCCAGCGGGCGATCGTCCGGCGCGCCATCCGCTGCACCGAGATGGACGGCGCGGCGCGCGAGAACGAGGAGTCGCTGTTCGAGGAAATGGAGGTGCCGGAGAGCCACGCCACCGTCACGGCGCAGGACGCGGCTGAGATCGCCCGCGCGGTCGAGGCCGGATTCACGACGGTGAAGCTGAAAGGCGGCCGCGATCTGGACCGGCTGGCCGCGTTTTTGAACGCGATGGCGGGCGAGCATCCGGTGCTGCGCTGGCGGCTCGATTTCAACGAAACGGGCGAGGCGGAAACGATCGCCGCGTTTCTCAACGCGCTGCCGCAGGAAACGCGGCGACGGATTGATTTCGTCGAGGACCCGTGCCCGTATGCGGACTCGACCTGGACGATGCTGAAGCGGACGACCGGCGTGCGGCTGGCGGTCGACCGCGAGGCGGCGCCGATCTGCGCCGCGGCGCAGGTGATGGTGCTCAAGCCGGCGCTCGACGAACCGTGGTTGCTCGGCGAGGCGGCGGCGAACCGCGGCCAGCAGGTGGTGGTGACCAGCTACATGGACCATCCGCTCGGCCAGGCGTTCGCGGCGTGGGAAGCGGCCCGGCTCGGGCTGACGTTCCGCGGGCTGGTCGGCGTTTGTGGCCTGCAGACGCACCATTTGTTCCAGCTCGACGCGTTTACCGAGCAGCTTGGTGCCTGGTCGCCGCGCTTCCAGTCTCCGGGTGGCACGGGGCTCGGTTTCGACGATCTTCTCGATGCGCTGCCATGGACGCGACTCGCCTGACGGACCCCGGTTTCTGGAACGATCCCACGCCTTGTTCGTGGGGCGATCCGGAGTTCGCGGCGTGGTGCGAGGAGCAGGAGGAACTGCGCGGCCACGTGTTGTTCCAAACGTCGGGTTCGTCCGGCGCGCCGAAATGGATTGCCCTGTCGAAGGACGCGCTGCTGCTCTCCGCCGCCGCCGTGAACCGTCACCTCGGCGTCGATGAATCCGACGTCTGGGGACTGGTGCTGCCGCCGCATCACGTCGGCGGTTTCGGTGTCGTCGCCCGCGCGTTCGAGGCGGCCTGCGGGCTCGCGGTTTTCCGTCGCAAATGGCAGGCCGACGCGTTCGCCGCATGGGTCGAGAGTGAAGGCGTCACCCACACCTCGCTGGTACCGACGCAGGTCTACGATCTGGCGGTGCGCGGCGTGCCGTGCCCGGCGGGCGTCCGCGCGGTCGTAGTCGGCGGCGGACGGCTGGAGGATGAGCTCGGCCAGCGCGCGCGCGACCTCGGCTGGCCGGTGCTGGCGAGCTATGGCATGACCGAGACCGGCTCGCAGATCGCCACGCAGTCGCTCGAAATCCTGAATTTCCCGTATCAATCCTCGCCGCTGCCGTTGCTGCCGGTGTGGCGGGCGAAAATCGACGAGGATGATCGCCTGTGGGTGGCGGGTCCTGCCTTGTTCTCCGGCCAGGTGACGGGCGGCCCGGGAGCGTGGTGCTACGAGCCGCGCGAGGGCGAATGGCACCGCAGCGGCGACCGCGCGGCGCTCGCTCCGGGCGGGTTGGCGATTCTCGGGCGGGCTGATTCGTTGCAGAAGATCCTCGGCGAACTGGTCGATCCGGAGGCGGTTGAGCGCGAACTTGCCACGGCGGCGGGCGGTTTGCCCGCGGGGGCGTTCGCGGTGGCGGCGGTGCCGGACGACCGGGCCGGCCACCTGCTGGTGCCGGTGTTCGCGGAATCCCTCGGCGGCGAGCGTGCCGACGCCGCGGTGGCGGCCTACAACGAGCAGGCGCCGGGCTTCAAACGACTGTTGCCGCCGGTGATTCTGGCGGACCTGCCGCGCTCGGCGCTCGGCAAGATCCGGCGCGCGGAACTGGCTGATCTCGCGCTCCGAGTCATTTCTGGATTGTCACCGTCAGACGAGCGGTGATACTCGGGCTATCTTGAGTAAAAGGTTGCTCAAACTGCCGTTCAAACACGGCTTGGAGATGACCGGCGGCGGGCCGGGCCATCCCTCACCGTTACCCGCCATTTAGCCCAACCCCCACGATCCGCCATGATCCACCGCGCCGACGAGTCACAGGTCCGACTGTTCGATGATCTCACTCAATCCGAAGGTGGCGGGCGAAAGCGATCGTCCGGCTCATCCCATCCCCGGCCGGTGGATTTCGGGCTCAAGGCCCCGTCGCAGATCGTGAAGAACTACGTGCTCGACACCAACGTGTTCCTGCATGATCCGGCCTGCCTCGACCGCTTCAAGGAGAACCACTTGTGCGTGCTCGTCGACGTGCTCTCCGAGCTCGACAAGTTCAAGTCCGAGCAGACCGAACGCGGGGCGAACGCCCGCCGCGTCCACCGCCGGCTGACCGAGATGTTTTCCTGCACGAAAAAAGTCACGCAGGGGGTCAAGACCGAGGGCGGCGGAACCGTGCGCCTGGTGATCTACGATCCGACCAGCTGCTCGAAAAATTCCGAGGAGCTGAACCGCTTCCACCGCATTTTCCCCGACCGCGAACGCGTCGACCACCGCATCCTCGCCGCCTGCCTGCTGCTGATGGAGCACAACTCCGCGCCGGTCGTGCTGGTGACCAAGGATATCAACATGCAGCTCAAGGCCCGCTCCGTGGGCATCCACTGCGAGGACTATCTCAACGACAAGGTCGACGTGCGGGAGGTGTCGAACTACGAAACGCGCCGGATCGAGGTCGACCCGAACGAGCTCCAGCGTTTCGCCAGCTCCGGCGTGATCGAGCTCGATCCGCAGCGCTTCCTCGGCGTGGCGGTCAACGAATACGTCCTGCTCGGCGCGGGCGAACGCCAGACGATCCCGGCCCGCCTCGGCACGGCGGGGGCGTTTCTGCGCCTCAACGTTCCGGAGTGTCTGAAAATCCCGGACGGCCAGTCGCTCAAACCGATGAACCTCGGCCAGCGTTGCCTGATCGACGCGCTGCTCAACCCGGACATCTCGCTGGTCACCTGCTACGGCCACGCCGGCACCGGCAAAACCCTGGTCGCCGTCGCGGCCGGGTTGCACGAGATGTTCAACCGCAAGTATAACGGCCTGACCGTCAGTCGTCCGGTCGTTTCCATGGGCGACCAGCTCGGCTACCTGCCCGGGTCGCTCGACGAGAAGATGAAGCCATGGTTGCAGCCGATCCACGACGCGCTCGACCTGCTGATGCGGCCGGAAACGCCGCTCGGCCCGCGCCGCAAGCAGCAGAAGAAGGATGCGCCGGACTCGGGGGCGAAGAAACCCTACGAGGTGCTGATGGAGCAGGGGATTTTGGAAATCGAGGCGCTCTGCTACATCCGCGGGCGATCCATTCCCAACCGCTTCTTCATCCTCGACGAGGCCCAGCAGCTCACGCCGCAGGAGGCGAAAACGATCGTCACCCGCATGTCGCGCGGCTCGAAGCTGGTGCTCGTCGGTGATCCGGCGCAGATCGACAACCCGTACGTCGACAGCCGCAGCAACGGCCTCGTCTACACCCGCAACCGTCTCAAGGGCCAGCCGTTCACCGCCCACGTCGCGCTGAACCGCGGCGAGCGCTCGGAGCTGGCCGAGGCTGGCGCGCAGTTGATGTGAGCCTTCCGCGGAGGTCCGGGAACGCTGGGTTTCCCGGACCGCTTCCGCGCCCGCGTTGACAGCCGGAGGTTCCCGCGTTTAGCGTGCGCCAAATGAATTTCGCCCGATGGATCCTGCTGGCTGCATGCGCGGTGGTGGTTTCGGGCTGTAGCTGGCCGGGCGCGGCGGACGATTGGAAGGGCGCGGTGGCCAGGCAGACCGGGCACCTCGGCTACCGGAACTGGATCGTCATCTGCGAAGCCTCGTTTCCCGCCCAGAACCGGCCGGGGACGCGCCACGTGAACGCCCAGGCGGAGATTCCCGAGGTGGTGGATTACGTCCTCCAGACTTTGGAGCAAACCGAGCACGTCCGGCCGCGGATTTACCTGACGCGCGAGCTGCGCTCGGTCGAAAACGATTACGCGCCGGGGATCGACGTGCTGCGCAAGCGGCTCGATCAGGCGTTGCACGGGCACGAGCCGACCGAACTGGATCAGGAGGCGCTGCTGACGCTGATGCAGGACGCCGGGCGGGATTTCCAGGTGCTGGTGATCCGCACGCCGACCGCGCTGCCGTACTCCAGCGTGTTCATGGAATTGCAGCCGGGGTATTGGGACGCGGAGTCCGAGAGCCGCCTGCGCGAGCGGATCGAGCAGGAGCGCACGAACAGGCTGGCGCGGCCGCTTTGACCCGCCCATGCTGCGCGCGTGAGCCGCAAGGACGACGAAATCAAGCAGGAGCGCGAAAGCGCATGGGTGGGCGACGCCGTGCTCGCGTTGTTCGCCCGCGAGTGGGTGCTCAAGGAGCGCAACTGCATGGACGGCGAGTGGTTCACCAGCCTGACGTCCAACGACTTCCTGAGCGCGTTCGGGAATCCGACGCGGGTCGAGGCGTCGATCGGCAAGCTCTACCGCGAGCAGGGGCTGGCGGCCGCCTTCGCCTGGATCGAGGGCGAAATGCTGCCGCAGTTCCGCAAGCGGATGGCCAAGCGCGGCTGATTTGGGACGAAAAAAGCCGGACTCCGCGGGGAGGCCGGCTTTTTTGAGAGCAGGAACGTGGTCGCTCAGAAACCCACTTTCTGGCGGCCTTGGACCAACTGCCAGACCGGGCTGTTCGGATCGTAGGGCGGGCCTTCGCCCTGGGCCGGCGGGTTGGCGTCGAGACGGAAAACCGGCAGGATCGGCGCGCCACCCTTGTCCTTCTGGTAGGTGGCACCGATCTCCTCAATCATGAGGTAGGCGGCGAAATAGCCGCCGGGGATTTCGCTGACCAGGATTTCGATGGGGTAGTCGACGCCGGTCCTGGCTTCGAATTCCAAGCCGACACCGAGTCCTCCGAGGTCCTTGATGATGCCGCCAGAACCTTGTTGGCGGATTTCCACCGGGTCGGGCATGGTCCAGTCCTTGCGGGTGCGCTTCCATTCGCGGTCCTTGGTATCCGCCATTTTCGCCTTGTTCGGGCGGATCGAGAGGTTCGCGGTGGCGGATTCGTAGCCGAAGTCGAAGACGGTGTTGCCGTTGAAGCGTACGGCCAGGACATAGTCGCCCGCGCCGACGAAACGGTATTTGCCGGATTTCGGCGGCCGCACGACGCCGCGGTAGATGACGACCCAGCGGCTTCCCTGCACTTCTTTTTCGCAATTGAAGGCCTTGGGGGCTTCGTCGGCCTTCATGCTCGGCATGAAGATCTTGGTCTGGTAGAGCTTTTGTGGCGCTTGGTAATATTTCGAGGAGAGATCGCGCTCGCTCCAGCCGCGTTTGACGAAGTCGTGGAGGACTTCCCGGGTCGCGGTGATGATTTCGCCCAAATTAGTCAGTTTGCCGATCGGCGTGGGTGCGCGTCTTTCGTTCTGTTTGAGGTCGTAGAACGAGCCGATGAGGGCGTTGGCGTTCGGATCGACCATGCCGAAGGGGTTGAGCTTGCCCGAGCCGCCGCCCATGCCGGCACCCATGCCGGTCCCGAAGCCGGTGCCCGTGCCGGAACCCCGTCCGCCGCCCGAGCCGCTGCCGCCGAGGCCGCCGGACATCGCGCCGGCGGACAGGCCGCCGAGCGCGGACATCTGTGCGCCCGCTTCCGGTTCCGGCAGGGTGAAGCTGGTGACGACGTCCTTTGCGGCCACGCGCGGGGCGTTGCTGGTCATCGTCATGCGCTGTTTCGCCTTCACCTTGTTTTGCACGCCGGTGGGCGCTCCGCCGCCGCCGCCGCTCGGCATGAAGTCGACGGCTGGCTTCTTTTCCGGGATGATCTGGAAGATCCAGACAACCGCGACAGCGAGGAAGACGCCGTGGATGATCAGCGAGATCGAAAGCGAGCCGCCACCGAGCTTCCGCCAGAACGACACCTTCGGCCGGTTGTCCGGGTGGTGTTGGTAGTCGTGGTGGAAGACGTCTTCCGGGCTGGGGTGGTGGGTTTCCTGGGGTTCTTGCTCCGTCATGGCGATGTGTTCACTCACTTAGAATCACCTTGCGGCCGATTCTTAGAAAAAAAAATCGCAGAACGGCGATTTTGCGTCGTCGCGCCTCCACTCCGGGCGGGAATTGGGATTGCCTGATAATCAAGGAATGTTACATAATCGGCCATGGCGCGCGGCTCTCCCGGGGGGGCGGTTCGCGAGCGCCGGATTTTTTTCCCAAGAGCATTTCAGATCGTGTCGAAGCCGTCGAAAGTCGTGATCGCGTGTGGTGGCACCGGTGGCCACTTGTTTCCCGGAATTGCGGTGGCGGAGGCGCTGGAAGGCCGCGGCCACGAGGTCCTGTTGTTGATTTCCAAGAAGAGCGTGGATCGCGAGGCTTCGGCCAAATACGGCGGGCTGCGGTTCGAAACGGTGGAGGCGGTGGCGAAGCCGAAAACGCTGTCACTCAAGATGTTGTCTTTCCTGTGGCGGCTATGGAAAACCACCGGTCGCTGCCGCGGTTTGCTCAAGTCCTTCGGCGCGGACGTGGTGCTCGGGATGGGCGGTTTCACCTCGCTGCCGCCGGTTTACGCCGGCCACCGGCTGGGCCTGAAGACCTTCGTGCACGACTCCAACGCCCGTCCGGGGCGGGCGAACGTGCTGACCAGCCGGTTCTGCACGCGGGTGTTCCTCGGCGTGGAGGCGGCGAAGCCGTTTTTCGCGAAATGCGGGACGGTGGTGACCGGGACGCCGGTGCGGAAGGAAATGGCGGTGCTGCCGTCGCGCGAGGAGGGCGCGGCCGCCTTCGGGTTGGATCCGGCACGGCCGGTTCTGCTGGTGATGGGCGGCAGCCAGGGCGCGCGGCGGCTGAACGAGCTGGCGGCAGCCGGTGCCGGAAAACTGCCGGTCGGCGTGCAGGTGCTGCACATCGCGGGCACGGCCGATTTCGAGCGGGTGCGGGCGGCGAGCGAGGGTTTCGGCGATTACCACGTCGTCGGCTTCTGCGACCGGATGGCGCTGGCCTACGCGGCGGCGGATCTGATCGTCGCGCGCTCCGGGGCGTCCAGCCTGACGGAGATCGCCCACGCCGGGCTGCCCTCGATCTTGGTGCCGTTCCCCTACGCGGCGGACGACCACCAGACGAAAAACGCCGAGGTGTTCGCCCGGGCGGGAGCGGGCGAGTTGATCCAGGAGCGCGATCTGGACGCGGAAAAATTGGCCGCGCGGGCCGGGGCGATTCTCGGCGACTTGCAAACGCGCCAGCGCATGGCACAAGCCGCTCGCGCGCTCGACGTTCCGGATGCCGCCGGACGGGTTTGCGACGCGATCGAAGCCACTCTTGCCCAGCCATGAATGATTTTTCCCAGCGCCTGACCGACCGCGCGAACCCGCTCCGCATCCATCTCATCGGCGTGGCGGGCTCCGGGATGAGCGGGCTGGCGCTGCTGTTGCTCGGGATGGGCCACCGCGTCAGCGGCTCCGACAAGGTCACCACCGCGGAAACCGAGCGGATGCAGGGGCTCGGGCTGGCGTTTTCCTCGCCGCACACCGCCGAGGCGGTGGCGGGCGCGGACGTGGTCGTCTATTCGTCGGCGATCCGCCCGGAAAACCCGGCCTACGCCGCGGCTGCCGCGGCGGGCATTCCGTTGCTGCGCCGGGCCGAGTGCCTGGCGGCGATCCTCCACACCCGCAAGGGCATCGTGATTTCCGGCACCCACGGGAAAACGACGACCTCGTCGATGACGGCGCACGCGCTGCGCGAGGCCGGCTTGCTGCCGAGCCACTACGTCGGCGCGGAAATCCCGATTCTCGGGTCGAACGCCCGCTGGTCGGAGTCGGGCGAATACATGGTGGCGGAAGGCGACGAAAGCGACGGCACGCTGGCGCTCTACCGCCCGGAACACGCCGTGATTCTGAACATCGAGGCCGAGCACCTCGATTTCTACCGCGACCTTGATCACATCAAGGAGGTCTTCACCACCCTCGCCAACCAGACCGCCGGCCGCGTGGTCTATTGCAAGGAGGACCCGGTGGCGGCGGAACTGTGCGCCGGCCGGGCGAACGCCGTCTCCTACGGCTGGGCGGACGCCGATTACGTGGCGGCCGACGTCCGCGAGCTGCGCGGCGCGAGCGCGTTCACCGTGGTGCGGAACGGCGAGGTGCTGGGCGGCGTCGAACTCGGAATTCCCGGCCGCCACAACGTGCTCAACGCGCTGGCGGCGATCGCGCTGGCCGACGGCTGCGGCTCGGATTTCATGTCGGTTTCCCGCGCGCTGGCGACCTTCGCCGGGGCGAAACGCCGCTTCGAAACCAAATACCTTTCGCCGAACTACCGGCTGGTCGACGACTACGGCCACCATCCGTCGGAACTGGCGGCGACGCTGCAAACGGCGCGTTCGCTCAAGCCCGGGCGGCTCGTCGTGCTGTTCCAGCCGCACCGCTACACCCGTACCCAGGCGCTGGCCGACGACTTCGGCAAGGCGCTGCAGGCGGCCGACCGGGTGTTCGTCACCGACATCTATCCGGCCAGCGAGCCGCCGATCCCGGGCGTCACCTGTGAAACGATCGCCGATGCGATGAAGCGCCACGGCGACGTGAAGGTGACCACCGTGCCCGATCTGGCGACCGCCCACCACGCCGTCGGCAACGCGCTGGAGCCGGGCGATCTGCTCATCACCCTTGGCGCAGGCAACGTCCATGAGGCGGGCACGCGGATCGCCCGCGACCTGAAGACGCTGGAGGAAATGCTCGCGCTTGCACCGCAGGGCGACATCGAGGGCAGGCTCTACGAGCCGATGAGGCGCCACACGACGATGCTCGTCGGCGGCCCGGCCCAGTTCTGGCTCGAACCGAAGACCTTCACCGCCTTCGCCGCCCTAGCGAACTATTGCCGCGACCGCAACATCGCGACCCGCGTGGTCGGCCGCGGCTCGAACCTGTTGGTTCGCGACGGCGGTATCCGCGGTGCCGTCATCCACCCGAGCGGCGGCGTGTTTTCCGCGGTGACGGTGGAAAACGGCTTGGTCACCGCCGGCGCGGGCGTTCGCCTGAAGAAGCTCGCCAGCGCGGCGGGCGACGCCGGCATCGGCGGCTTCGAGTGGATGGAAGGCATCCCCGGCAACGTCGGCGGCGCGCTGCGGATGAACGCCGGAGCGATGGGCACGGAGACCTTCGATCAGGTCGTCAGCGTCACCACGCTCGACGAGGATGGCGAGATTCGCACCCGCACGCGCGAGGAAATCGTCGCCCACTACCGCAACGTCCCCTCGCTGCGCCGCAATTTCGTCATGCAGGCGGTGTTCCGCGGCGAGCCCGACCAGGCGGAAAACATCAAGACGCGCTGGGACGCCTCCCGGCAAAAGCGCCGCGCGTCGCAACCGGTCGCCGCCAGTGCCGGCTGCGTGTTCAAGAACCCGGAAACCACCCCGGCGGGCAAACTGGTCGACGAGCTCGGCCTGAAAGGCTCGTCCCACGGCCAGGCGGCGGTTTCCGACATGCACGGGAATTTCATCGTCAACCGTGGCGGTGCGTCCGCTGGCGACGTGATCGGGCTGATCGAACGCATCCGCGGCGAGGCCCGCGCCAGTCGCGGCATCGAGCTCGACACCGAGGTGAAAATCCTCGGCGAAGACGAATTCACCTTCTGATTCCATGATCGATCCCCATCTCCTCATCGCCGTCCTGATGGGCGGCCCAGGTTCCGAGCGCGAGGTTTCGCTGGCCTCCGGCAAAGCGGTGCTCAAGGCGCTGAAAGACAGTGGCTTGAATGCCGTTGACGTGGACGTGCGCGACGAGCATTTCGAGCTGCCGGCGGGCACCGGCCTCGCCTTCAACGTGATCCACGGCACCTTCGGCGAGGACGGGAGGCTGCAGGAACTGCTAGAGCGGAAGGGCGTGCCCTACACCGGCGCGGGCGCGGAAAGCAGCCGGATCGCTTTCGATAAGAATCTGGCCAAGGCGAAGTTCCTCGCCGCCGGTGTGCCGACGCCGAAGTCGGAGATTGTCGACGTTTCCAACGGCGTGCGCCTGCCCGAAATGCCGGTGCCCTACGTGGTGAAGGCCCCGCGCGAGGGGTCGAGCGTCGGCGTCTACATCGTCCGCGAGGAGAAGGACGCGCTGCCGGCGATGGAAAACGCGGCGAAGTTCGGCAACGACCTGCTCGTCGAGCAGTTCGTCGAAGGCAAGGAGCTCACCGTCGGCATCTTCGACGACCAGGCGCTGCCGGTCGTCCACATCGCACCGAAGGGCGGGGTGTACGACATGGCGAACAAGTATCCCTGGCTCAGCGGCGCGGCGGGCAGCGACTACTATTGCCCGGCTGATCTCGACCCGGAAACCACCCGCCGCGTGCAGGAGGCCGCGCTGGCCGCGCACCGCGCGCTCGGCGTCGAGGTTTATTCCCGCGTCGACGTGCTGCTGAACGCCGATCTCGAACCGTTCGTGTTGGAAGCCAACACGATTCCGGGTATGACGGAGACGAGCCTGTTGCCGAAGTCCGCCGCGGCGGCCGGCATCGGTTTCGCCGACCTGTGCATCCGCATCGCCGGGCTTTCGCTTCGGCTCCGCTCCTGACCCCCCGAAGCCATGTTCAAACGCCGAACCAGCCGCGTGCGCCAGTGCTCGCGCATGAAGCGCCTCGAAGTGCGGGTGATGTCGCCGCGCATCGCCTGGTTCGGTTTTCTCCGCCTGTTCCGCCGGTCGCTGAAACTGGCCTTCTTTCTGGCGCTGCTGGGCGTGCTCGGCTGGGGCGGTTGGCTCGGTTTCCGTCGGGCGTTCCTGGAAAACCCGGAGTTCCGCCTGCAGGTCATCGACCTGAACCCGAACGACGCGTTCGACGAGCGCGGCTTGGTCGAGTGGGCTGGCATCAACACGCAGTCGAACTTGTTCAAGCTCGACACCAGGGCGATCCGCGAGCGCCTGCTCGCCCGACCGGAGGTATCCGGCGTCGCCATCGAGCGCCATTTGCCCGGCACGCTGGCGGTGCGCGTGACCGTGCGCCAGCCGGTCGCCTGGGTGGCGGAGGCGGGCGGCGCCCACGAGCGGCGCGAGGGCGGGCTGCTGGTGGACAACACCGGCATCGCCTATCCCTGCCCGCAGCGGCAGTGGGAGACCGCGCGCGAGCTGCCGGTCGTGTGGGTGCCCACGCGGGCCGAGGAGCCACTCGCCGCCGGCCAACCGGTGCGCCAGCCGGAACTCGCCCGCTGCCTGCGCCTGTTGGCGACCGTGTGCGGGACGGATCCGCGCTCGGCCAAGGCGATCGAGCGCGTCGAACAACCGAACGCGTGGTCGCTGGTCCTAACCACCCGCGACGGCACGGTGGCGACCTTCGGGCTGGCCGATCACGCCCGGCAGGTGGCGGATCTGGCCTCGGCGCTCGATCACGCCGCGCGCCACGGCTATTCGATCGCGACCATCAACTTGATCCCGCAGCGGAACATCCCGATCACCACCCGCGACGAGGCGCCCGCCCCGCGCGCCAACCCGGTGCCGGAACCCAGCCCGGCGAACCGCCGCGAGGAACGTCGCGCGCAGGATCTCAAATCGATTCTCAACCGCGGTTGATCCGCCCCTTTTCTTTTTTTGTCGCCCCGTTTATGGCTCGCTCGAAAATTCACGTCGGACTCGAAATCGGAACCAGCAAGACCTGCATGGTCGTCGGAGAGGTGAAATCCGACGGCGCGGTCAAAATCCTCGGCGTCGGACTGGCGAAGTCGTCCGGCGTGCGCAAAGGCGAGATCTTCGACTTCCCGCAAGCCCGCGCCTGCGTGAAGGACGCCCTGGTCAAGGCCGAGGACGCCAGCGACGTGGAGATCGGCAGCGTGTTCCTTTCCGTCACCGGCTCGCACATCGTGGGCGTCAACAACCTCGGCACCTTCCGTTTGCCCGAGGGCGAGCAGCAGGTCGCGCCCGAGCACGTCGAGGAGGCGAAGGATATCGCCCGCGACGTCCAGATCCCGCCGGACCACGTTTCGCTGCACAGCATCATCCGCCAGTACCGGCTCGACGGCATGGAGCACGCGACCAGCCCGATCGGACTGTTCGGCAAGACGGTCGAGGCCGATTTCCACATCGTGCACGGCATTGGCACCCGCATCCAGAACAGCATCAAGTGCGTGCGGGAAATGCCGCTCGACGTCGACGATGTCGTGTTCGCGCCGATCGCCGTGGCGCAGGTCGCGCTAACCCGCGACGCCCGCGAACGCGGGGCGCTGGTGGTCGACATCGGCGGCGGCACGACCGACTACGCGCTTTACCTCGACGGGGCGATCGCGGCCTCCGGCTCGATCCCGGTCGGCGGCGACCACATCACCAACGACATCCACCTCGTCACCGGGCTGCCGTTCACCAAGGCGGAAAGCCTCAAGGTGAAGGAAGGCGACGCTTCGGCGGATCCGGCCCGCTCGGTCGGAACCATCAAGGTGACCGACGAGAAGGGCTTCGCCGAGGCGGAGGTCCGTCGGCAGGTGCTCAACGAGATCATTCGCCAGCGTTTGGAAGAAACCTTGAAGCTGGTCAAAAAGCGGCTGCCCGCCGGCTCGATCGAGCGGATCGGCACAGGCGTGTTCCTGTCCGGCGGCACCAGCCTGATGCGCGGGTTCGGCGAGCTGGCCTACGAGGTGTTCGGCCGCGACATCTACCGCCCGGAACCGCCGGAGCTCAGCGGCGTGCAGGCGAATTTCCGCGACCCGCAGTATACCACCGCGCTCGGCCTGATCCGCTACGCGCAGATCCTCGACGCCGAGCGGGTGACCCGCCCCGGCGTGCTGAAGCGCATGGCGCACGCGCTCTGGCCGTTCGGCCGCTGATTTTCCCCGACGACTTCCACTTTTCCTTCATGATCGCGTATTCCCACGAACCACAGACGACCATCCCCACCAGCTCGGTCAAAATCGTCGGCCTCGGTGGCGCCGGGGTGAACATGCTCGAACGCATCGCCCTCGAAGGACTCGACGGCGCCGAGTTGCTCGCCCTCAACACCGATGTCCGCACGCTGGGCAACTGCGTGGCGGGCGAGAAGATCCAGCTCGGCCGCAACCTGACCAAGGGCCTCGGTTCGGGCGGCGATCCCGACCTCGGGCAAAAGGCGATCCTCGAAGCCGAGGAGGAAATCCGCGCCGCGCTCAAGGGCCGCCGCATCGTCTTCGTCTGCGCCGGTCTCGGCGGCGGCACCGGTTCCGGCGCGGCTCCGATCCTCACCCGGATCGCCCGCGAGGAAGGCGCGTTCGTCGTCGTGTTCGCCACCATGCCGTTCGCCTTCGAAGGCCGCCGTCGCCACGAGCAGGCGCAGACGGCGCTCAACGAGCTCTCCGTGCTGTCCAACGCGCTGGTCACCTTCGACAACAACCGGATGGGCGAACTGGTGCTCGCCAAGCAGGGCATCCACGAGGCGTTCGCCTCGGCCGACCGGATGATCTCCGAGTCGATCAAGGCTGTCATCCGCCTCGTCGTCCGCCCGGGTCTGATCAACATTGGTCTCGACGATCTGATGAGCGCGCTGCGCGCGACCCGCTCGCGCTGCCTTTTCGGCTCCGGCATCGCCGACGGCGCGGACCGCGCCAGCCGTGCGCTGCGCAACGCGCTGGCCAGCCCCTTGCTCGATCAGGGCGCGCTGCTCAAGGATGCCCAGACGGTGCTGGTACACCTCAGCGGTGGCGAAAGCCTGACCTTGTTCGAGATCGAGCTGCTGATGCAGGGCCTCCAGAAATTCGTGCCGGAAAAAGCGCACGTGCTTTTCGGCGCGGCGGTGGACCCGTCGATGGGCGACAACGTGAGCGTCACGCTCATCAGCGCCCTGCCGGAAGACCGCCTCGCGGCATCCGGCCAGGATACGCTCGCCCAGACGGCCGCGGCTGCCAGCCCGCTGCTCGAGCCCAGTGATTCATTCCTGTCGGAGCCGGCTGTGGAGGAAACGGCTCCATCGGCCGAAGTGGAAACGGCGGCGGAGGAAGCTCCGCAGCCGGAGCCCACGGTGGTGGCGGAAGCCGAGCCCGCGCCGGTGCGCAGCGAGGAACCGGCACCGGCCAAGGCGACCTTCGTCTGGCTGCCACCGTCCAAGGAGCCGGTGCAGGCCGAGCCCGCGGCCGAATTGGAAACCGAGCCGCTCGACCCGGTCGAACCCGACTGGATGGCGCGCGAGGAGGACGCGGCGGATGAAGAGTCCGAAAGCCAGCCGGGCGAAGAGGTGGGCGAGCCCGTGGGCGTTGCGGTGGCGGACTTACCGCCGCTCGCGCTGCGCGAGAAAAAGCCGGGCGACCAAGGCGAGCTCTCGCTCGACGGCGGCCCGCGCGGGCGTTTCGAGGGCGAATCGCCCAACGTGTTCGAAGGCGAGGACCTCGACGTCCCGCCCTTCCTCCGCAAAAAGCACTGACCCGCCCCTCTTCCGGAGCCTTCAGCGTTTCCAAATCAGAGCCCGCTCGGTGGTCGTCAGTTCGCGCCACCGGCCGGGCTCAAGTTTTTCCAAGGCGAGCCGCCCGATCGCCACGCGCACCAGCCGCAATGTAGGGAAGCTTACCGCGGCGGTCATGCGGCGGACCTGGCGGTTCTTGCCCTCGGTCAGCGTGAGTTCCAGCCAGGCGGTCGGGATGTTCTGGCGGAAGCGTACCGGCGGATCGCGCGGCGGCAGGGCGGGGGGCGCGTCCAGCAGTCTTGCTTCGCACGGCCGCGTCTTGTGGCCCTTCAGGTCGATGCCGCCCCGTCGCAGCGTCTGCAGCGCGGCAGGCGTCGGGATGTTCTCGACCTCCGCCAGGTACGTCCGTGCGTGGGCGCTGGAGGGATCGAGCAGGCGGTGGTTCAGCCCCGCTTCGTCGGAAAGCAGCAGCAGCCCTTCCGAATCGAGGTCGAGCCGCCCGAGCGGATACACCCCTGGCGGGAACCCGAAGTCCGCCAGCGTGCGCTGGCCGGGCTGGTCCGGCGTGAACTGGCAGAGCACGCCGTAGGGTTTGAAAAACGCGAGCAACATCGCGGGCAATGTCCGGAAAACCGCGCCGATTGCCAGCCCCGAGCGCCTCACGACCCCGAGAATTCGCCCGTGGCGATGGGCGTCACGGGCGACCCCGTAGTTTGTCGCGGGGGATGGCACGGGGCCATGCGTGTTACTACTTGCGTAATCTCTCGTAGCAGGCTGGTTGACACTTCTGGAAGGAGGATCTTAATAAGGACCAATGCTTGGCGAATCCTTCTTCAATCTCGGACGCGAGCTGGCGACGGCCGAAAGCTTTGATCAAGTGGCCGAATTGCTCAGTGTCGAGCTGTGCCGGCAGATGGGCGCGGCGGAGATGATTTTGTTAGACATCGACGAATGCGGACGGGTGGTCCGCGTGATCGGCGATGGCAAGATGGCGGGTCGGATGCGCGCGCATGTCGAGGAGATCGACGAGTGGATCGCGGCCTGCCGCAAGGACGGGGTTTCCTGCGAGGTCGAAGGCGTTTACCAGGTGCCGGAGCTGAAGGCCTGGGTGGCCAGGGAAGGCGGCTCGGATGCCGCGGCGACCTGCCTGATCCGCGGGCGGTTTCGCGCGGCCGCCCTGATCGCCTGGAAAGATGAAGGCGGCTTCGACACGGAGCAACTGGAGCGCTTCAGGGCCGTCGCGCTGATCTCCAAGTGCGTGCTCGGCCGCGTCCACACCCAGCGCTTCGACGCCAAGGTGCTGGAGTACCTCATGCACACGCGGCGCGGCGCGACGAACGCCGTGTTCATCGTCCGCGACGACAAGGCCGCCCCATACAATCCGGCGGCGGTCGGCTATGCCGAGACCTGCTGGGCCAAGGACGACGTGGAATACATCCTTTCTGAGGAATCCGCGCGGAACCTTTGGTCGCGCCTAGCGAAGGCCTTTACCAGTCCGGTGGATCCGCATTGGACGACGGTGGAGACCGACCTCGGCTGCGGGCCGGTGGAAACCGGGGCGATCGTCCGTCCGGACGGCGGGGCGGTGCTGATGTTCGCCCCGCCCGCGCGCCAGATGGCCGCGCCGAGCGGTCCGGTGTCGATGCTGACCCGCCGCCAGTGCGACATCATGGACTGGATCGCCGAGGGCAAAACCAGCGCCGAGGTGGCGATGATCCTCGAGATCAGCCCGCGCACGGTGGAAAAGCACCTCGAGGCGATTTTCCAGCGTTTCGGCGTGGAAAACCGCGTTGCCGCGGTAAGGAGCTACCTCGAGGCAAAGGGCGGGCTGCTTCCCAGCTGAGGCCTCAATAGCCCAGCCACGGCGACATCCACTTCTCGACTTCCTCGACGGTCATGCCCTTGCGGCGGGCGTAGTCCTCGATCTGGTCCTTTTGCAGTTCGGAGATCATGAAGTAATGGCTCTCCGGGTGAGAGAAGTAGAGGCCGCAGACCGCCGCTCCGGGATGCATGGCGCAGCTCTCGGTCAGCTCGACACCGGTCGCGCGTTCCGCGTCGAGTAGCTCGAACAGGATCGGCTTTTCGGTGTGGTCGGGCTGCGCCGGATAGCCGGGCGCGGGGCGGATGCCGCGGTAGTTTTCCTTGATGAGCTGCTCGTTCGTGAAGTCGCCTGGTTTCTCGTAACCCCAGGTGACGCGAGCGCGGAAGTGCAGCATCTCGGCGAAGGCCTCGGCGAAGCGGTCGGCGATCGCCTTGGTCATGATCGATTGATACGGATCGTTCGCTTCATCGAACGCGCGGGCGAATTCCTCGGCACCATGGATGCCGACGACGAAGGCTCCCATGTAATCCTCGCGCGAGGCGGACACGGGCGCGACGTAATCGCTGAGCGCCTCGTTCGGCTTGCCGGTGTCTTTTTTGATCTGCTGGCGAAGCGTATGGAAACGCGTGCGCTCGGTGTCGCGCGTCTCGTCGTTCCAAATGATGACGTCGTCTCCTTCGGCGTTCGCCGGGAAGAAGCCGAACTCACCCCGAGCGGTAAAACGTTGCTCCGTGATGATGCGTTCCATCAACTCCAGCGCGTCGGCGTGAAGTTTATGCGCTTGCTCGACGACTTCCGGATTCGACGACTGGAAGCGTTGTTCATCATATTTCCAGACGCCGCGTAGTTCCCACGAGTGGAAGAACGGCGTCCAGTCGATGTAGTGCGAAAGCTCGCGCAGCGAAATCGGGACAAGCGCGCCATCGGCGAAGCCGGCTTCGTAATGGCCGGGTTGGCCGCAGATGAACGCTGCATCGGCGGCGCTTTCGAAGCGGCGCGTGCCGAGAAACGACGGCGTGGCGATGTCGACGGCCGCCCAATCGGTCTGCCGGGCGTTCGCCCGTGCTTCTTCGATCGAGATCACCGGCTTCTTCGGTCCGCCCGCGTGCTGAGCGCGCAGTTTTTCGTGTTTCGCTTGGTTTTCCGCGACGAATGGCGCGCGCTGGTCTTCGGAAAGCAACGCGGTGGTGACGGGCACCGAGCGCGAGGCGTCGAGCACGTGGACGACCGGCGCGCTGTAATGCTGGGCGATCTTGATCGCGGTGTGCGCCGCGCTGGTGGTGGCGCCGCCGATGAGCAAAGGAATGCCACGCTCGGCGAAACCGCGTTTTTCCATCTCTTTCGCCACATGAATCATCTCGTCGAGCGACGGAGTGATGAGGCCGGACAAGCCGATGACGTCGGCGCCGATTTCGACGGCTTTATCGAGAATCTTGTCGCACGGCACCATCACGCCCATGTCGGTGACTTCGTAGCCGTTGCACGCGAGCACCACGCCGACGATGTTCTTGCCGATGTCGTGGACGTCGCCTTTGACGGTCGCGATGAGGAAGCGGCCTGCCGAACGGGCGCGCTCGGCTCGATGGAGAACTTCTTCGTGGGAAAGGTCGGGAAACTCCGCCTGGATGCGGGCGATATCGCCGGCGAGCATCGATTCCTTTTCCTTCTCCATGTAAGGCTGGAGGTAGGCGACGGACTTTTTCATCACTCGGGCGGATTTCACCACCTGCGGCAGGAACATTTTGCCCGCGCCGAAAAGATCGCCGACCACGCCCATGCCATCCATCAGCGGACCTTCGATCACGCTGAGCGGTTTGCCGTATTTCTCCAGCGCTTCGGCCGTGTCTTCATCGACGAACTTGTCGATGCCCTTGAGCAAGGCGTGTTCGAGGCGCTTCTCGACCGGAGCTTCGCGCCAGGAAAGGTCTTCCTCGATCTTCTTCGCCGTGCCGCCTTTGCCTTTGAATTGTTCGGCAAACTCCAGCATCCGCTCGGTGGCATCCGGGCGACGGTTCAACAGGACGTCCTCGACGTGTTCGAGCATGTCCTTCGGGATCTCGTCGTAAACCTCGAGCATGCCCGCGTTGACGATGCCCATGTCCATGCCCGCCTTGCCCGCGTGGTAAAGGAAGGCCGCGTGCATCGCCTCGCGCACCGGGTTGTTGCCGCGGAACGAGAAGGAAATGTTCGAGACGCCACCCGACACGCGCGCGCCGGGGAGGTTCTGTTTGATCCAGCGCGTCGCGTTGATGAAGTCGACGGCGTAGTTGTTGTGCTCCTCGATGCCGGTGCCGACGGTGAGGATGTTCGGATCGAAAATGATGTCGTCGCCGGCGAAGCCGACCTCGTCGACCAAGATGCGGTAGGCGCGTTCGCAAATGCGGATTTTCTCTTCGTAAGTGGCGGCCTGGCCGTTTTCGTCGAAGGCCATCACCACCGCCGCCGCGCCGTATTTCTGGATCGTGCGGGCGTGGCTTTTGAAGACTTCCTCGCCTTCCTTGAGCGAGATCGAGTTGACGATGCCTTTGCCCTGCAGGCCCTTGAGACCTTGTTCGAGGATCTCCCACTTCGAGGAGTCCACCATGATCGGCACCTTGGCGATGTCGGGCTCGGCGGCGACGAGATTGAGGAAACGCTCCATCATCGCCTTGCCGTCGATCAGGCCGTCGTCGAAACAGATGTCGATGATGTTGGCGCCGTTCTCGACCTGCTGGCGGGCGACCGCGACGGCTTCCTCCAGATTGCCCTCGCGGACGAGCTTGGCGAAGCGCGGCGAGCCGGCGACGTTCGTTCGCTCGCCGATCATCAGGAAACCGGTGTTCTCGTCGGCGGTGAACGGCTGCGAACCGGACAAGCGCAGCGCCGGTTTCGGTTCGGGCAAAACGCGGGGCGCGTGACGCTCGACCGCCTTGGCGATCGCCGCGACGTGCTCGGGCGTGTTGCCGCAGCAACCGCCGGCCAGGTTGAGCAAACCGGCCGAGGCGAATTCGTTGAGCCAATGACCCATGTCGCCGGGCTCCAGGTCGAAGCCGGTGGGCGACAGCGGGTTCGGCAAACCGGCGTTCGGGTAGCAGGAAATGGCGGCGTTCGACTTGGCCGAAAGCTCTTCCAGGAACGGCTTCATCAGGTCCGGCCCGAGCGAGCAGTTCAGACCGACGGCGAGCGGTTTGCAGGACGCGACGGCGTTCCACAACGCTTCGCCCGTCTGGCCGGAGATCATCGTTTCGCCCCCGCGACCGACGGCGGCGGAGACGATCAGCGGCAAATGGATGCCTTGTTTTTCGAAGACTTCCTGCGCGGCGACCAGCGCGGCTTTCGCGTTGAGCGAGTCGAAGATCGTTTCGACCATCAGGATGTCCGCACCGCCTTCGATCAGCGCGCGGATCTGATGAATGTAGGCCGCTTTCACCTGATCGAAGGTGACCACGCGGAAGCCCGGATCTTCGGCGTCGGGCGAAATGTTCAGCGAAACGGTGAGCGGCCCGATCGCCCCGGCGACGTAGCGTTTGCGGCCGGTGTCGGTGCCGATGTTGTCGGCCCACTGGCGGCACAGTTTCACCGACTCGACGTTCATCTCCCATGCCAGGTCGTTGAGGAACGAGTTCTCGAGGATCTTCTGGAAGAACTCCGGATCCTTTCGCCCGCCATGCTCGCGGGGGTCTTCGACGAAAAACTCGCTCTGCGCGATGCCGGTGGCGGAGAAGGTGTTCGTTTCGCAGATGTCGGAACCGGCCTCGTAGAAACGCTTGTGGATGTCCGCGATGACGTCCGGACGGGTGATCGAAAGGATGTCGCCGTTGTTGAGCAGGTCCTTGTCGTTTTTCGCGAAACGTTCGCCGCGCGCGTCCGCCTCGCCCAGGCCATAGCCGCGGATGGTCGTGCCCATTGCTCCGTCGAGCACGAGAATGCGGTCCTGCATCGCGCGGCGGAGTTCGGCGGTCGGGTCAAGGATGGCCATGGCGGCGGGACTTTAGGGGCGCAAAACCGGCCGGCAAGAGACAAATCGTCGCATCCGGATATGATGATTTGAGCTTCTTTTTGCCGGGCGTTCCGTCTGGGAAGGGGGGGAAATAACCACGGAAAACACGAAAGGGCACGAAATCAGGGGGCTCTCGTGAAGTTTCGTGTTTTTCGTGGTTCCTCTCCTTCAAGCGATTTTTCCGGTTGAAACGGAAGCGCGTAAGGTTTGCGCCTAGAGGCGATCCGGCGTATGGGCGGGCCGCGCCATGAGCTCCTTGCTTCCCGACCTGACCGTATTGAAAGCCGGCACCGGTGTGCTGACGAAGTCCAGCGACGGCACGCTCGACCGCGCCGCGCTGGTGCATTTCGTCGCCGGGATCGCCGGGCTGATCGATCGCGGCCAGCGCTGCCTGCTGGTTTCCTCCGGGGCCGTCGGTTCCGGCGTGTCCGCGCTGGGGCTCGACGCCTACCCGTCGGACACCGCCACGCGCCAAGCTTGCGCCGCCGTCGGCCAGGCCCGCCTGATGCACGTCTACGGCAGCTTGTTTTCGAACTTCGACATCACCGTCGCGCAGGTGCTGCTCACCACGGCCGACCTCGCGACGCCCGAGCGCGCCGCCTACGTCTCCGACACGCTGCGCCGCCTGCTCGCGGAAAAGCGCATCCTGCCAATCATCAACGAGAACGATTCGGTCGCCGTCGAGGAGCTGAAGTTCGGCGACAACGACATGCTGTCCGCCCGCGTTTCCATCCTCGCCGGGGCGAAACGTTTGATCCTGCTTACGAGCGTCGATGGCTTGCTCGATCCGGTCAGTAACGAGGTCGTGCCGGTGGTCGAGGACATCGAAACGGTTTTCGGCCACGTTCGCGACGACCGCGGCAAGTTTTCCATCGGCGGCATGGCGTCGAAACTCCAGGCCGTCCGCCTCGCGGTGGAGAACGGCATCGAAACGCACATTGCCCACGGTCGCCATCCCGAGCGCTTCGCCGACATCCTCGACGGCCACGGCCTCTCGACTCGCTTCGTCCCGAAGGTTCCCGCTTAAACGAGTCTTCGTTTCGAATTTAGAATTTTAGGAATTAGGATTTTCTTCCCGTGTCCCTCACCGAAACCATCCACCAGATGGGCCGCCAGGCCCGGGCCGCCGCTCACAAGTTGTCGCAGCTTTCGTCCGACGAGAAAAACGCGATTCTCCGCGCGATGGCCGCGGAACTGCGCGCCCGCACGCCGGAATTGCTCGCCGCCAACGCGCTCGACCTCGAAGCGGGGCGGGCGAAAGGCTTGTCGAACGCGATGCTTGATCGTCTGAAACTCGACGAAGTCCGCGTTGAAGCGATGGCCGCCGGCATTGATCAGGTGGCGACTTTGCCCGATCCGGTCGGTCAGGTGATGGAAACTTGGACGCGCCCGAACGGCATCCGCATCGAGCAGGTGCGCGTGCCCATCGGCACCATCGGCATCATTTACGAAAGCCGCCCGAACGTTACCGCCGACGCCGGCGTGCTGTGTTTCAAAACCGGCAACGCCACCATCCTGCGCGGCGGCAGCGAGGCGATCCACTCGAACCAGGCCATCGCCGCGGCCTTGCAAGCCGGGGGCGAACGCGCCGGATTGCCCGAGCATGCCGTGCAGCTCATTCCGTTCACCGACCGCGAGAGCGTCGCCGTGCTCGCCGGGATGGACAAATGGCTCGACCTCATCATTCCGCGCGGCGGCAAGGGGCTGATCGAAACGGTCGTCTCGCTCGCCCGCATGCCCGTCATCAAGCACTACGACGGCATCTGCCACCTTTACATTGATCCCAAGGCCGACATCGACATGGGCGTGCGCCTGACGGTCGACTCGAAGACGCACAAGCCCGGCGTTTGCAACGCGTTGGAAACGTTGCTCGTGCACGAGGCGATCGCCCCCGCGTTCCTGCCCGCCGTGGCGGAAGCGCTGCGGGCGAAAGGCGTGGAACTGCGCGGCTGCGAAAAGACCCGGGCGATCCTGCCCGATGTCGTGCCCGCCACCGAAGAGGACTGGAGCACCGAATACCTCGACCTGATCCTTTCGATCAAAATCGTCGGCTCGCAGGAAGAAGCCGTCGAGCACATCAACGAATACGGCTCGCACCACAGCGACTGCATCGTCACCGCCGACACCGAGGCCGCGGAACGTTTCCTGCGTTCGGTCGATTCCGCCTGCGTCTTCCACAACGCCTCGACCCGCTTCAACGACGGCGGCGAATTCGGCTTCGGCGCGGAAATCGGCATTTCCACCGACAAGCTCCACGCCCGCGGGCCGATGGGTCTGCGCGAGCTGACCAGCTACCAATACCGCATCCGCGGCGAGGGGCAGACGCGGGGCTGAGCCGCCGGTCAGGGATTTTTCGGGGCGGCTTCCTCCATGGGAGCCGCCTTTTCCGTTTCCCCGGGGGTCTTGGCCGGGGCGGGTTTCTTGGTCCACTCGTCGAGCAGCGTTTTGCCCGTGTCCTTCTGGTGGCGCAGCGACATGCCGAGAAGGACCGCCAGCACGATCAGCAGCAGGATCAGCAGCTTTTTCGCGAAGCTCATGCCCGCCGGCGGCGTGTAATCGTCTTCTTCTGCTTCTTCTGCGACCAGAATGGCGACGGGCACCGGCTTCGCGGCAGGTTCGTTCGGCGTGGCGACGGGCAGGGCGACGCGCACGGGGGCGAGTATTCCGCTCAAAGCAGCCAGTTCGTCGTCGCTGAGCTGGAACTCGAAATCGACCTCGCCGAGTTGGGCGACGGTGCCCGATGCCAGCGGGATCGACAGGTGCCGTTCGCCGTTGCGCTTGGTGCCGTTGGTCGAGTGGAGGTCGCGCAGTTCGTAGCTGTTTCCCACCCGCAGCATTTCGGCGTGCCGGGTCGAGACCGACGGGCTGTCGACGACGATGTCGTTTTCCGGTCCGCGGCCGAAGCTGACCTGTCGCCGGTCGAGCTCGAATCGGTAGGGCTGCGGCGGGTGTCCAGGGATGGTCAGGGTGACGCGGGGCATTTCGGGAAAACGTCGGGTTCGCTCCGTTTCTAACGTCCGCTTCCGGCGTCTTGCACGGAAATTTCCCGTGCGCGGCACCGGGACGGACCGGCTTTCCATTTGCCAACGCCCGGTTCCTTTGCTCCATTGCCCACCAGTTATGGCCAATCCGACCAACGTCCTCGCCAGCGGCATCGAAATCATCGGCTCGATCCGCTTTTCCAACGACATGATCATCGACGGCAAGATCGAGGGCGAAATCTCCTCGGACAAAGGCCGCGTCACCATCGGTGAAAACGCTTTCGTGAAGGGCGACGTCGCCGCCGGCGAAGTGAAGGTTTACGGCAAGGTCGAGGGCAAGGTGACCTCCCAGCGCTGCGAGCTGAAGGACAAGTCGAAGGTCGTCGGCGACATCAAGTCGAAGGTCTTCTCGATGGAGGAAGGTGCCCAGCTTTCCGGTCGCACCGAGATCGGTGGTTGATTACGAAGGATTTGCAAAAAAGGCGGCTCCGGTGAGGGGCCGCCTTTTTTCATGGGGACGCGCGTGGGTGCCGGTGAATCGGGCGTCGTTTGACCGGTCGGTATTTGGAGGGGCCAGGGGTTAGGGGCCGGGGCCAGTTGAAGAGCTCCGTTCGCGCGTTTCGGGACACGTGAAATTGTCCGCAAATTTCGTCAGATCTCGGAGCTCTTTCCCTAATCCCCAACCCCTAGCGCCTGGTCCCTCAATGGCCGACCGGCCGGGTGACTCCGTCGCAAAGAGGCTCCGCCCCGGAAGACCCGCCTCGGCTGAAGCCTCAACTCCCCAGAATCCGCCGCTGCGTCGCGTCGTCGACCGGCGCGCAGAAGCGGTAGCCGTCGCCCTGGGTCGCGAGGGTGGCGGCGAAAATCTCGCGTTCGCCGGCGCTGGCGAAATCCAGGCCGATCAACGCGCGGCCGATCCGTTCGCCCGACTGGCGGTAGTTGAAGTAGCAGAAGCTCGCGCGGCCGCGGATGATCTTGTCGAGGAAGTCGTGCAGCGCGCCGCGCCGTTCGTAGAAATCGAGCCGCAGGAACAGGGGGAACGCCAGCAGGTCGCCGCGCAGCGGGATGGCGCGGAAATTGACGTCCACCGCGCCACCCAGGTCCTCCCAGTCGTAACCGCCGGCGGCCAGGCGGGCGGGTAGGCCGGCGAGCGTCGCCTCGTCGTCGGCCGTCACGGTGAAGACCGGCCACGCTTCGCCCGGGTGGTGTTTGCCGTATTGGAAATCGGAGATGTTGAGCCCCTCGAAGCAGCCGTCGAGCAGCTCCAGCATCGTGCCCGGCCGTTCCGGGATTTTCACCCGCAGGGTCCGGCTGGCCGTGGCGGACGCGCCTTCCGATTGGGCGATCAGCCCGAGCTGGAGGAAATCGACGTTCGCGCCGGTGACCACCACCAGCACGCGTTTGCCCGCCAGCGCCTCGCGGTTTTTCAGCACGGCGGCGAGGCCGAGCGCGCCGGACGGCTCGGACACACAGCGCAGTCCTTCCCACAGCACGCGGATCGCCCGGCTGACCTCGGCGTTGCTGACGGTTTCGATGCGGGAAAGCGTGTCGCGGCAGATCTGGAACGGGAGTTCGCCCGCTTTCCGCACCGCCGTGCCGTCGCAGAAAATGTCGACGGTTTCGAGCTGGACCGGTTCGCCCGCCGCCAGCGCGGCCTTCATCGATGCCTGGCCTTCGCCTTCGACGCCGACCAGCTCCATTTCCGGCCAATACGTGTTCAGCCAGCAGGAAACGCCGGCCGCCATGCCGCCGCCGCCGACCTGCAGGAACGCGGCGTCGAACGGCCCGTGGCCGGAAAGCACGACCTCGTCGGCCAGCGTGCCTTGTCCGGCGATCACCTGCAGGTCATCGTAGGCATGGACGTAGACCGCGCCGGTCGCGCGCTCGTCGGCACGCGCTTCCGCGACCGCTTCGTCGTAGCTGTCGCCGGCGAGCCGGATTGCCACCCGCTCGCCGCCGAGCTGGCGGACCGCCTCCTGTTTTACCCGCGGCGTCGAGCGCGGCATGTAGATCCGGGCGGAAATCCCGAGCCGGGCGGCCGCCAGCGCGACGCCCTGGGCGTGGTTGCCGGCCGAGGCGGTGACCACGCCGCGCGCGGTTTCTTCGGGCGAAAGGACGGCCATCCGGTTGCACGCGCCGCGCCACTTGTAGGCTTTGATCGGCGAAAGGTCCTCGCGCTTCACCCAGATTTCCGGGCCCGGGCCGGGCAGCACGAGGCGCTCCAGCGGCGTGGGCGAGCCGAAGCGGTAGACGCGTTCGCGGGCGAACAGGAGTTCCTGTCGGAGCCGGCGGTCGAGCGGCAGGGCATCGCGTTCCATGGCCTTGGTTTCCGCCATGCCAAGCGCCGGTGCAAGCCGGGGTGTGGGGCGGATGACGAAATCGCGGCTTGTCATAACGAAAAATTACGTTACGTAAATCTCCGTCATGACCGACGTCGTTTCCTTCGCCCGCGCGCTTGGCGACCCGACCCGCTGGCGGATCGTCCGGCTGGTGCTCGATGACGCGCTGTGCGTCTGCGAGCTGGCGGACATTCTGGAAATGCCGCAGTCGTCGGTTTCCAGCCACGTCCAGATCATCCGCAAAGCCGGGCTGCTCGAAAGCGAGCGCTGCGAGAAGTGGACGTATTTCCGTCTTTCCGCCCAAGCCCGCGGACTCGTCGAAACGATCGCCCGCGCGTTCGACGATGCTTCGAGCGCCGACGCCCGCGCCGACCGGGCGAAAGCCGTTCAACGACTCGCCCGCCGCGAACAAAGCTGCTGCCCCGGCCCGAAAGCTCTCGTCTCCCGAATTTCGAACCCCGTCACACCATGACCCTCGCCGAGTTCAAAGATCTGCTCGCCCGCCACGCCGAACACCTGTTCCGGTTGCGCCTGCCCGATGGCGCGCCGGTGCCGGTGTCGTTCCACATCACGGAGGTCGGCCGCTTGCACAAAACCTTCCTCGATTGCGGCGGCACGCTGCGTGAATCGACCACCTGCCAGCTCCAGGTGTGGGTCGGCGAGGACTACGAGCACCGGATTGAAACGGGCAAAATGGCCGGCATTCTCGCCAAGGCCGCCGCGATCCTGCCCGACGAAGCGGTGCCGCTGGAAATCGAATACGAGGACCGCGTGATCTCGCAATACACCGTCGCGGGCCACGAAATCACGGGCGACGCGGTGATTCTGAATCTCGCTCACAAGCACACCGAGTGCCTCGCGCCCGAACTGTGTGGCCTGCCCGCGATCGGTCGTTTGCCCGCGTTGCCGGGCAAATCGTCGTGCTGCGGCCCGACCGGCTGCTGCTGAGGCGAGCGAAAAGGCGAAGAGCGAAGAGTAAGCCGTCATGTCCAATCCCGTTGCCAAAAACCTGTCGTTCCTCGACCGCTACCTCACGGTCTGGATTTTCGCCGCCATGGGGCTGGGCGTGCTGCTCGGCAGCTTCGTCATCCACGACCCCGCGGCGTTTTTCGCGCCGATGACGGTCGGCACCACCAACCTGCCGCTCGCCATCGGGCTGATCCTGATGATGTATCCGCCGCTGGCGAAAGTGCGCTACCGCGAGCTGCCGAAGGTGTTCGCCAATCCGCGCATCCTCGGGCTGTCGCTGGTGCAGAACTGGCTGATCGGGCCGGTGCTGATGTGGTTGCTGGCGATTCTGCTGCTGCGCGACCAGCCGGACTACATGGTCGGCCTGATCCTCGTCGGACTCGCCCGCTGCATCGCGATGGTGCTGGTGTGGAACGACTTGGCGAAGGGCAGTCGCGAATACGCCGCCGGCCTGGTGGCGCTCAACAGCATCGCGCAGATCCTGTTCTACAGCGCCTACGCCTGGCTCTTCCTCACCGTGCTGCCGCCCTACGTCGGCCTGAAGGGCGTGCTGGTGCCGGTGTCGATGGCGGACATTTTCCACAGCGTGCTGATCTACCTCGGCATCCCCTTCGCCGCCGGCGTGCTGAGCCGGGTGGTGCTGGTGAGGTTGAAGGGCGAGGCGTGGTATGAATCGGTCTTCGTCCCGCGTATTTCGCCGCTCACGCTCGGCGCGCTGCTTTTCACCATCGTGGTGATGTTCACCTACAAGGGCGACGCGATCGTCCGGCTGCCGCTCGATGTGGCGCGGATCGCCCTGCCGCTGGTGATTTATTTCGCGCTGATGTTCCTGATCAGCTTCTGGATGGCGGCGCGCCTCGGCGCGGACTACCCGCGCACGGCCAGCATCGCGTTCACCTCGGCCGGCAACAACTTCGAGCTGGCGATCGCCGTGGCCATCGCGGTGTTCGGCTTGGAATCCGGCGTCGCCTTCGCGGCGGTCGTCGGCCCGCTGATCGAAGTCCCCGCGCTGATCGGCCTGGTCCACGTCGCGTTCTGGCTTCGCCGCCGTTTTTTCCCGCAGGCATCCTGACTTTTCCCCATGACCCCGCCCACCATCCTCGTCCTCTGCACCGGCAATTCCTGCCGCTCCCACCTCGCCGAAGCGATCCTGCGCGCCGCGCTCGGCGACGGCTTCCGCGTCGAAAGCGCCGGCTCGAAACCGGCCGGCTACGTCCATCCGCTTGCGATCCGCGCGCTGGCCGAGATCGGCCTCGACATCTCCCACCACCGCTCGAAGCACCTCGATGAGTTCCTTTCCCTGGATGTGGAAACTGTGATCACCGTCTGCGGCAACGCCGACCAAGCTTGCCCGGTGTTCCCCGGCCAGGCGAACCGCCACCATTTCCCGTTCGACGATCCGGCGCACGCGACCGGCACCGAGGACGAGCAGCTGGCGGTGTTCCGCCGCGTGCGCGACGAGATCCGCGCCGTGTTCGGGGCCTACGCCGCCGGGCGGCTCGACCAGGCGAAGCTCGCCCGCTGAGCGCTCAGAACGCGATCAACCGCGCCGCCGCGAGCGTCGAGAAACCGACGATCATCCACTCGAACGCGCGCTGCGGGACGTGGTGGATCAGCCAGCGGCCGCCGAAAATACCGGCCGCGACGGCGGGCAGGAGCTTGGCGTTTTCCCACAGGCTCGCCTCCGTGATCGTCGCGAGCTGGGCGTTGAGCGGCACCTTGATCAGGTTGATCAGCAGGAAGAAGCGCGCGCCGGTGCCGATGAGATCCATTTTCGGCACCCGCCGCGCCATCAGGTAGAGCTGGACCACGGGACCGGCGGCGTTCGCCAGCATCGTGGCGAAGCCGCCGAGCAGCCCGGCCTCCGTGCCGCAGCCGGGCGAATGCGCCCAGCGGTCGAAGGTTTCCGGTTTCACCCGGCGCAGCGCCTGCACCGCGACCATGAGGAGGATCGCCGCGCCGATCGCCCGCCGCAGCATCCGGTCGTCGAGACTGCCGAGCAGCCACCAGCCGGCGAGCAAGCCTACGAGGGTGGGCGGCAGCAGTTTCCACACCGGTTGCCACGAACCGTGCCGCCGGAACGCCGGATAGGCCATCAGGTCGGCCGCGATCAGCAGCGGCAGCACCAGCCCGACCGAGGGTTTCGCCCCGTAGAGGTCGGCGAACAGCACCACCGAGATTAGCGAGATGCCGCTGAAGCCGGACTTCGACAGCCCGATGCACAGCGCCGCGAGCAGGGCGAGCGCGTATCCGGCCGGGCTGAGGTGCATGCGCGGGTTCTAGCGCGGCGCGATGGATTGGGAAGAATTTCAACCGCCCCCATGCTTGCGCCCCCGCGTCCGGCGTGGTTTTCTCCGCGCGCCATGAAAATCGTCGTCGCCTACTCCGGAGGACTCGACACCTCCGTCCTCCTCCTGTGGCTCAAGGAAAAATACAACGCCGAGATCATCGCCTATTGCTCCGATTGCGGACAGGGCGAGGAACTCGACGGCCTCGAAGCCAAGGCCCTCAGCACCGGTGCCTCCAAGTGCTACATCGATGACCAGAAGGAAGAGTTCGCCCGCGACTTCATCTTCCCGATGTTCCAGGCGAACGCCCTCTACGAAGGCCGTTACTTCCTCGGCACCTCGATCGCCCGCCCGTGCATCACCAAGGGCATGATCGACGTCGCCCTCAAGGAAGGCGCCGACGCCATCGCCCACGGCGCCACCGGCAAGGGCAACGACCAGGTCCGCTTCGAGCTGTCCGCCGCCGCCCTGGCCCCCGACATCAAGGTGATCGCCCCGTGGCGCGACGCCGAGTTCCGCAAGCAGTTCCCCGGCCGCGCCGAAATGATCGCCTACGCCGAGGCCAATGGCATCCCGATCAAGGCTTCGATGAAGAAGCCCTACTCGATGGACCGCAACCTCCTGCACATCTCCTTCGAAGCCGGCGCGCTCGAGGACATCTGGCACGACGCTACCGGCGAGGCCGACAAGGACATGTACGTGCTCTCCGTTTCCCCGGAAGACGCGCCCGACCAGCCGCAGTACCTCCAGTGCCTCTTCGAAAAGGGCAACATCATCGGCCTCCAGACCGAAGGCCTCGCCGGCCTCATCGCCGAACTCGGCGACTTCCAGCCGACCGGCGAAAAGGACGGCTACACGCTGCTCTCGCCCTACGGCGTGATGCGCGTGCTCAACGCGCTCGGTGGCAAGCACGGCATCGGCCGCGTCGACATCGTCGAGAACCGCTTCGTCGGCATGAAGTCCCGCGGCATCTACGAGACCCCCGGCGGCGCCATCCTGATGGCCGCCCACCGCGACCTCGAGACGCTGGTCATGGACCGCGAGCTGCAACTCACCCGCGACACGCTCATCCCGAAATACGCCCAGCTCGTATACAACGGCTTCTGGTTCGCCCCGGAGCGCGAGGCGATCCAGGCGCTCGTCACCGAGAGCCAGAAGATGGTCAGCGGCGAAGTGCGCGTGAAGCTCTACAAGGGCAACGTCATGCAGGCCGGTCGCCGCAGCCCGCACAGCCTGTATTCCGAAGCCGTCGCCACCATGGAAGGCGGCCAGGAAGCGGCCTACAACCAGGACGACGCCACCGGCTTCATCGCCCTCAACGCCCTGCGCCTCAAGGCCAACGCCCGCCAGGCGAAGTAAGGCGACGCCTTTTGAAAAACGGCCGCTTCCCGAACGGGAGGCGGCCGTTTTTTGTGGAAGATATTCAATTGGACCGCGGACTTCAGTCCGCCTCTTGATTGATCGGAGCGGACTGAAGTCCGCGGCCCAATTTTGGCTTCACGAGGGAAACGATGCCTTCCAAGGTTCTAACATGGAACACATGGGTTGGCATCGGCGCGGCTATCTGCCGCACTGCGACTTCGCGGGAAACCTACAGGCCGTGACGTTCCGCCTGGCGGATTCTTTGCCTGCGAAGGTGGTCGCAAAGTGGCGGAGCGAACTCGCAAGCGATTTGATGTCGGATGATGACGAAACACGTCGCAATGCCGATGCCGTCATGTTCCGGCGCATGGCCGCCTATGAGGACGCGGGTTACGGTTCCTGCCTGCTGGGTAACCCGCGATGTGCGGAAGTGTTGCAGCGATTGGTGATCCAAGGTCATGGCGCATGCTATCGGTTGATCGACTGGTGCGTGATGCCGAATCACGTCCACGTGCTGCTCAAGGAGCAGGTGAACCATCCTCTGGCGAAAAATGTTCAGCGTTGGAAAGGCTCCTCGTCCATTCAAATCAACCGGCTGACCGGACGCTCGGGACGTCTGTGGATGCCCGATTACCACGACCGCCTTATCCGCGACGAAGACCACTTTTGGAATACCCGGAGCTACATCCGGCGAAACCCGGTGAAAGCAGGATTGTGCGCGAACCCGGAAGACTGGCCGTTTTCCAGCGCCGGGATTGGCTGGAAACCTTGAATCGCCTACGACTTTTCCAATTGGACCGCGGACTTCAGTCCGCTCAGATGCTGGAGAAGATGCGGACTAAAGTCCGCGGTCCAATTATGGCTCTTTTCTCATCGTCCACGTCCTATGGCCAAATCTCGCAGTAAACTTATCATTGCAGGCATCGTAATTGTGGCCCTGCTCGTGGCCGTTGGCATTTTCGTTTGGTGGCCGGCCTACCAGCGGCGACTGGATCCTCTCGCCCGGATGATCGATCAGGCGCGGGTAGAACTGAAGACGCAGCCCAAGGGCTCGCCGCATAGGGAGGAAATCTTAGATCGGCACTGCGACGCGATGTATGAGTGGGTAATCGCCCGGCATCCGGAGCTGGCGGTGGTTTATCGGGACGTGCCGGACGAGCGGAACGGCTTCCGCAAGTGGCTGGAATTTGATGCTCGCCACCCGGAGGGGCGGCTGGATTTGCCCAAGGAGATCGAGCGTATGACGAGCGGCGAAGCATGGGATGCGGAGTGGGTGAGCGCTTGGCTGAAAGAACATGCGGCTTTGATTGAAGAAATCGCCGCCATCGGTCGTTTGCCCGAGCAGTCGATAAAAGGCGTTCGCCTGCCGAATTGCGGTTTTGTGGGGGCGCGTTTGCCGAAGCAATGCTCGGACCTTTTGCTGCTACAGGCTCGCTTGCAGGCGGAACGAAAGCAGCCGGAAGCGGCGTTGCAATCGGTGCGAGCGGCGATGGGTTTGGCGGATCATTTCGATCAAATCGAAACGCCGAGCCTGTTGCATTCCACCGTGGGGATTCTGCTTCGTTTGAACGCAGGCAGGCGCTTTTATGAGACGATTCTGCCCACTTTGCCTCCTGATTCGCTCGATTTGCCCGCATGGCGACAAGCGTTGCAGGGGCCGCCGGTTTCGCCCAAGGAGCTGGGCTTAATCATGCGGGGAGAGTGGCACGTGGGGCTGCGCTATCTTGTCCTGCCGCAGGTCATGGTGGACCCAAAGGGGGGCATTCCACACGACCTGGCGAAATTCGCCGATCGCTGGGCGGAGGCGATGGCGAGGCGCATGGAGGCCTGCAATACCAAAAGCTTTATGGAATTAAAGTCGTCGTACGAGGCGGTTCATCCTCGCACGGATCATGTCTCATCCTTGAGCCGGCAATTGCTGGAAACGATGGATATCGGCTCCTCAGCTTGGGCGAATGGCTGGATCCGTGCCCAGCTCCTTTTTCAGCAGCAAAACGCCGCCTTGGCCCACCTGCTCGGCGAGCCGCTGCCGAACGAGCCGATCACGGGCAAGCCGTTCGTGTGGGATGAGGCGACTCAATCGATCCTTTTCCCAGAAGACGAACGATTGGCGCAAATCGAGCTGAAGCCGCTGGTGGTGCGTCGTTTCACCAATTGAAGGCTCAGTAATCCGCGACCGGGCTGTTGGCTTCCATGGCCGGGGCGGCGGGGACGCCGGCGGCGAGGTCGCGGATGGCGTCGCAGGTCGATTGCCATTTGGCTTCCGACCACTTGAGCGGGCCGTGGAGCTTTTTGCGGAAGCGGGCGACGCGCTTTTCGGCTTCTTCCAGCACGTCGTCGGGCAGGGTGGCGATCGCCTTGGCTGCTACTTCCGCAGTGTCGATCCGATGGCAGATGAGGGCGAGGTCGTTGCCGGCTTCGATCGCCCGGCGGGCGTCCTCGCCACGGCCGTAGCGCTGGGTGATCGCGCCCATGTCGAGGTCGTCGGTCAGGACGAGGTGTTTGTCGAAACCGAGCTGGTCGCGCAGGAAGCCGCGGATCATGCGCTTCGACATCGAGGCCGGGTGCTCCGGGTCGATGTTGGGAAACTCGACGTGGGCGAGCATGATGGCGTCGAGCTCCGGCATCAGCGCGGTGTAGGGGATGACGTCCTCTTTCAGCAGCTCCGCGAGGGTGGCGTCGGACGACGGCAGGTCGTGGTGCGGGTCGCTCAGGGCGCGGCCGCAGGCGGGGAAGTGCTTGCCGCACGAGCGGATCGAGCGTTTCCGCATCCAGCGGTTCCACTGGCCGGCGCGGTCGATCACGCGCTGGGGATCGCGCCCCCAGCAGCGACCGCGCAGCGAGTTCTGGAGCTCGGGGTGGTGGTCGAGGTCGAGTACCGGCGCGAAGTTCAGGTTGAAGCCGAGCAAGCGGAGCAAATCGGCCGTCAGCATGCCGGCCTGGGCGATTTTTCCGAGGTCGCCGTGGGCGGCGAGATCGACCGCCGACGGCAGCACGGGTGCGATGTCCTTGGTGCGGGTGACGCGGCCGCCTTCCTGGTCGATCGAAAGGATCGGGTCGTCATAGGACAGCGAGCGGAGGTCGTCGGTGAGCTTCCGCGTTTGCTCGGGCGAAACGATGTTCCGCGAGAACAGGATGTAGCCGGCGGGCTGGAGTTTTCGGAACAGTGCGGCCTCGTCCGGGGTGAGTTCGGGGCCGGAAACGCCGAGGAGCAGAAGGGAGCCGTGCATGCCGGGAAGGTAAGAAGATTTTTAACCGCAAAAAGGCGCAAAAAGTCCAAAAAGCAGAAGGCTCAAACCCTCTCCTCGTCTGCGTTTTTTGCGCCTTTTTGCGGCGAAGAAATCTTCAGCAGAAGAATTTCCGGACGAGGTGGAAGAACACCGGGGCGGCGAAGCAGAGTGAGTCGATGCGGTCCATCACGCCGCCGTGGCCGGGGATCGATTCGCCGTAGTCCTTTACGCCGCGGTCGCGCTTGATGGCGGACATCACCAGGCCGCCGCAGAAGCCCATCGCGACGATGACGGCGGACAGTCCGGCGGCTTGGGCGAAGGTGAACGGCGTGCTCCACCACAGGCAGGCGCCGAGCAGGGTGGCGGAAAGTCCGCCGCCGACGAGGCCTTCGACGGTTTTGTTCGGGCTGACCTTCGGGGCGACCGGGTGTTTGCCGCACAGTTTGCCCCAGACGTATTGCAGCACGTCGGAGATCTGGGTGACGAAGACGAGGAAGAACAGGAGCTTGGCGTTCTGCGCGGGATTTTCCGCCGAGAAACCGGGGATCCGCAGCATCAGCAGGGCGGGGGCGTAGCTGGTGAAGTAGACGCAGACCATCAGGCCCCACTGGACCTTGGCGGTGCGTTCCAGAAAACGTTCGGTTTCGCCCGCCATCGCCGTGCGGATCGGGATGAACAGGAAGGCGTAGACGGGGATGAACACGAGGAACATGCCGAGCCATTGGTCCGCGAGAAACCAGTAGTGGAGCGGCAGGATGACGAAGAACGCCCAGAACAGCGCGCGGTGGTCGCCGGGGCGGGTGGGGGTGAGCGTGATGAATTCGCGCAGCGCGAGAAACGAGGTCAGGGCGAACATGACCACCGGCGCGAGTCGCCCGATGGCGAGCGCGGTGCCGAAGACAGCGCACATCACCCACCACGCGCGGGTGCGGGCGACGAGATTGTCGACGACCTTTCTGCCGCCATCGCTGGTCACACGGCGGCGCAGGATCGCGCCGATGACCGAGGCGACGGTGAGGATGGCGATCATGCCGCCGAACAGCCACAGGGTTTCGCGGTCGAGGTTCATGCGGGGCGGAGTTGGAGGACGGCGTCGCGGGCGCGGGCGATGAAGTCGCCTTTCGGCTCGCCGGGTTGCAGGGCGATCGGCGTGCCGAAGGTGACCGAACAGAGGATCGGCACGGGCAGGACTTCGCCCTTCGGCAGCACGCGGTTGAGGTTTTCGATGAACACCGGGACGAGTTCGACGTCCGGGCGTTCCTTGGCGAGATGGTAGAGGCCTGGCTTGAAGTCGTTCAGCTCGCCGTCCGGCCGGCGGGTGCCCTCGGGAAAGAGGATCAGCGAGGAACCTCCGGCCAGTGCGGCGAGCATCGGGCCGAGCGGGCTGTTCTCGCGGGTCACTTTTTTCCGCTCGATCAACACGGCGCGGAAAATCTTGGCGGCCGTCCAACGGCGGACGGCGCTACCGGTCCAGTAGTCGTGCGCGGCGATCGGGCGGGTTTGCCGGCGGATCGCGGGCGGCAGTGACGCCCACAACAGCACGAAATCGAGGTTGCTGGTGTGGTTGGCGAAATAGATCCGTTGCCGCGGTTCGGGCGCGCAACCGCGCCAATGCGCGCGGGCACCGGTGAGCAGACGGGCCAGTGAGGCGATGGCGGACGCGATCATGCGGATTTCCGGTAAAGTCTGACCGTGCGGCGGAGGACGGTGGCCGCGGTGAGAACGGCGATCCACCACAGGGCGACGCAAAGGAGGTTCCAGGTTTGGCCGGCCAGCAGCGCGACGGCTTGGGCGATCAACCCGACGGTCAGGCAGAACATCCGGTGCGGCTTGGCTCCCGGGCCGCAGAAATCCTGGCCATGGCCGAGCGAGGCGCCGAACGCCCGCACGTAGGCGGTGGTGACGGCGAGCACCGCGCAGATCCAGCCGAGCGTGATTTCGCCGCTGGCATAGCCCGCCCCGGCGAGGAAGAGGACGTCTTCGATCCGGTCGGGGATTTCGTTGAACAGCTCGCCGCCTTTCGATTTCAGCCCGCCTTCGACCGCGACGAGGCCGTCGAACATGTTGCAGAGCAAGCGGAGCTGGACGCAGGCGGCGGCGAGGAAAAGAGCCAGCCACGCGGGCAAACCGCCGCGCTGGAACCAGAACAACACGGCGAAGGCGAGCAGGGCGAAACCGATGCCGGCGGTCGAAATGGCGTTCGGCTTCACCCGCAGCTTCACGAGCAGCCGGGCGAGCGCCTGCACCCAGCCGAGCGAGCGGGATTTGAGAGGGCGACGGTCTTCGGGAGTGTCCACGATGGAAACCCTAACAGCCGCCGCGGTCGCTGGAAAGACGGGGATTTACGCAGCCGCTTGGCCTCACGCCTCCTCCAGCGACTTGTCGAGGGCGGCCTTGACGAAGCCGGAGAACAGCGGGTGCGGGTGATTCGGCTTCGACTGGAATTCCGGGTGGAACTGGCAGGCGACGTGGAAGCGGTTGTCGGGCAGCTCGACGATTTCCACCAGGCCTTCGTCGGCGGAAACCGAGGAGATCACGAGGCCGGCTTCCTGCAGCTGCTGCTGATAGTCGGAGTTGACCTCGTAGCGGTGGCGGTGGCGTTCGTGGATGCGCTCGGCACCGTCGTAGAGATCGGACGCGCGGGTGCCGGCGAAGACGATCGATTCGCACGAGCCGAGGCGCATGGTGGCACCCATGTCCTCGACGCCCTTCTGCTCCTCCTGGAGGCAGATGACCGGGTGCGGCGTGGCCTTGTCGAACTCGGTCGAGTTGGCGCCGCCGAGGCCGCAGACGTTGCGGGCGTACTCGATGGTGGCGATCTGCATGCCGAGGCAGATGCCGAAATACGGGATGTTGTTCTCGCGGGCGTACTGGGCGGCGAGGACCTTGCCTTCGATGCCGCGGTCGCCGAAGCCGCCCGGGACGAGGATGCCGTCGACCTCGCCGATCACCTCGGCCGCGCCGTTGGCCTCGATCGCCTCGGCTTCGACGCGGACGATGTGCACCTTGGTGTCGTGGTGGGCGCCGGCGTGGATCAGCGATTCGTAGATCGATTTGTAGGCGTCCTGCAGCTCGATGTACTTGCCGGCGACGGCAATGGTCACCTTGTGCTTCGGGTGGATGACGCGCTGGACGAACTTTTCCCACTCCTCGAGGGCGGGCGGCGGCGTGTGGCCGAGGCCGATGCGGTCGACGACGAGGCGGTCGATCTTGTCGCGGCGCAGGTCGAGCGGGCACTCGTAGATCGAGTGGGCGACGTCGCGGAAGGCGACGACGTGCTTTTTCTCGACGTTGCAGAACATCGCAATCTTGCGGCGGTTGTCTTCGTCGAGGTCGGTTTCGGTGCGGCAAATGACGATGTCCGGCTGGATGCCGAGCTCGCGGAGCTTTGCGACGGACTGCTGGGTCGGCTTGGTCTTCGCCTCGCCCGCCGCCTTGATGTAGGGGAGCAGGGTGACGTGGATGAAGCAGACGTTCTCCTTGCCGACCTCGAGGGCGAACTGGCGGAGGGCTTCGATGAAAAGCAGGCCTTCCATGTCGCCGACGGTGCCGCCGATCTCGGTGATCAGGACGTCGACGTCGGGGTTGTTCGCCGAGACGGTGTGGATGCGGGACTTGATCTCGTCGGTGACGTGCGGGATGAACTGGACGGTCTTGCCCAGATATTCGCCCCGGCGTTCCTTCTTGATGACGGAGTCGAACACCTGGCCGGAGGTCAGGTTGTTCATGCGGGAGAGCACGCCGGAGGTGAAGCGCTCGTAGTGGCCGAGATCGAGGTCGGTCTCCGCGCCGTCGTCGAGGACGTAAACCTCGCCGTGCTGGTAGGGCGACATGGTGCCCGGGTCGACGTTGAGGTAGGGGTCGAACTTCTGCATGAGCACCTTGAGCCCGCGGTGTTCGAGCAGGGTGCCGATCGAGGCGGCGGCGAGGCCTTTGCCGAGCGAGGAAACGACGCCGCCGGTGACGAAGATGAATTTCATGCGGAGAAAGTGTGCGGGGTGGGAGAGGTCAGTGCGCGGAAAGCAGGAGCCGCTCGACGAGCGGGGCTTGTTCGGGAGTGTCGAGGCCGATGGAGTCGTCGGTGGTGATCAGCACCTTGATGCGGGCGCCGTTCTCGAGGGCGCGGAGTTGCTCAAGGGATTCGGTTTGTTCAAGCACCGATGGCGGCCAGCTGACGAAGCGTTCGAGGAAATCGCGGCGGTAGCCATAGAGCCCCTTGTGCCGGTAGACGGCCAGGCCGGCCGGCGTGGCGCGGCGGTAGGGGATCGGGCTGCGGGAGAAGTAAAGCGCGTGGCCGGAGACATCGAGGACCACTTTCACCACGTTCGGGTCGGCGATGGCCTCCTCGTCGTCGATCACGTTGGCGGCGGTGGCCATCGGCAGCTCCGGGTCGGCGAGGAAGGAGGCGGCCAGCTCGTCGATCAGCGCCGGATCGATCAGCGGTTCGTCGCCCTGGATGTTGATCACGTGGGTCGCCGCGGGCACCGCTTTGACCGCCTCGGCCAGCCGGTCGGTGCCGGTCGGGTGGTCGGGCGAGGTCATGACCACCTTGCCGCCGAAGGCCAGCACCGCGTCGCGGATCCGGTCGTCGTCGGTGGCCACCAGCACTTCGTCGAGTTTCGTGCAACCGAGGCAGCGCTCCCAGACATGCTGGATCAGCGGCTTGCCGGCGAGCACGTGCAGCGGTTTGCCTGGAAAGCGGGACGACCCCCAGCGCGCTGGGAGGATGCCGACGATGTGGAGGCCGTGGGAGGTGGAATTCACGTGGGACGCGGCAGACTAGCCGGGGTGCGAAATCGGACAAGAGCGGTTTGCGGAAAACGCCGTCACTCGCTCAGGAGCTGCGTTTTTCCACGTAGGCGAGCGCTTTTTCGTAGCTGGCGTTGGCCAGGAAATGGCGCAGCTGCGGGTCGACCTGGGCGCGGTGGGCGCGGGTCCAGGCGGCGATCGCCTCGGACGCCCCGCGTAGGGCGTCGAGGTGGCCGGCGGGGTCGCGGTCGCGCCAAGCGTGGTCGGCGATGATCGCGAGGCGGCGTTTCAGGAGTCCGGCGAGTTCCTCGGTGGGCATGCCCATGGCATAAGATGCGGGGCCGCCGCCGGCAACTGCGGCATCGACGTCGCCCGGATCGCCCGCTAGAGCCCTGTTGGAAATGGGTAGCTACTGGATCGACGGGGTGGTGTTGCTGGCGTATTTCGCGATCGTGATGGGCATCGGCCTGTCGCAGCGCTCAAAGAGCGGCTCGGTCGAAGGTTTCGCCCTCGGCGACCGGCAGACGCCGTGGTGGGCGGTGCTGGCCTCGATCCTCGCGGCGGAAATTTCCGCGGCCACCTTCCTCGGCGCGCCGGAGTCCGGCTTTACGAACCACAACTGGACCTACGCCCAGTTCGCCATCGGCACACTGATCGCCCGCATCATCGTCAGCTATTTGTTCATCCCGGTGTTTTACCGCCACGGCGTGGTCTCGCTCTACGAGTATCTCGGCACGCGCTTCGGTCCCCGCACCCGGACGTTCGCCTCGGCGACGTTCTTGGTGACCCGCGTGCTGGCGATGGGCACCCGGCTCTATGTATCCGCCATCATCCTCGTGCTCGCCTACTCGCTCTGGAAGGGCGGCCAGGTCAGCAACCAGGAGAAATTCGCCATTTTCGCGATCGCCCTCGTGTTCATCACCATGGCGACGGCGGCCTACACCGCGATCGGCGGCATCCGGGCGGTGATCTGGACGGACTTCCTCCAGGTCGGCGTGCTGGTGGCGGCGCTCGGGTTCACCATCTGGTTCCTGCTCGGGCAGATCCCGGGCGGTATGGAAACGGTAACGGCGCAGATCCAGCACCCGGCGTTCTTCAACTTCGCCAAGCCCGACGAGCCCGGATTCCTGCCCTGGCTGAAGAACGTGCTGACCGAGGAATACACGATCTGGGCGGCCTTCATCGGCTCGACCTTCGTGACGATGGCGACGCATGGCATCGACCAGGACACGGTGCAGCGCATGCTTACGGCGAAGAACCGCCGCCAGAGCGCATTCGCCACGATCCTTTCCGGCGTGGTCGATCTGCCGGTCGTTTCTGCCTTCATCTTCATCGGCGTGCTGCTGGCCGCCTACTACCGGGTCGTGCCGGACGGCGGTTTGCCCGCGGAGAGCCGCGAGGCGTTCCCCTATTTCATTCTGACGAAAATGCCGCACGGCATGTGCGGGCTGGTGGTTGCCGGGCTGCTGGCGACCGCCATGGGGTCGCTCAGCACGGCGCTCAACGCCTTGGGCACCAGCTTTGCGCGCGATTTCGTGTTCCCCCGACTGGGTGACGAAAACCTCACCGAGGAGAAGCGCGTGCGGGTGCTGCGCCTGAGCACCGTGCTTTTCGCACTGTTCATCATCGTCGTCGGGCTGGGCACCGCCTGGTACATGGCCCACGATCCGAAGGCGGGGATCATCCCGCTGGTGCTGGGCGTCCTCGGCTACACCTTCGGCTCGCTGCTCGGCGTGTTCCTGGTCGCGGTGCTGACCAAAACCCGCGGCAACGACACCGGCAACCTGATCGCGATGTGCGCCGGATTCGCCGCGGTGATCCTGATGAGTAATCCGTTCGGGATCCAGAAGGCGCTGGGTATCAAGGAGGCGTTCGTGCTGTCATTTCCCTGGCGGGTCACGCTCGGCACCTGGGTGACGGTGCTGGTGGCGCTTTGTTTCCGCACGCCGGAACGCTTGACGGAGGATTGAAACGGAACCGTCACACCGCAGGACCTTCGTTTCCAAAGGCATGCGCCCGATTACGTTTCCGGTATTTCGGAAAGCCGTAGTATTTGCTCGGTCAAGTTTTAAAAAAATGTCGGCGTGGAACGCCTGCGGAACGTGCGGAATGCGTCGTTAGCCAGCGTGGTTAGGCAGAATTTTTTTCAACTTTGGCGGGAGCTCGGGCATCCTGAGCGGGCACGGCGGTTGCGTCACCCGGGGGGGAGGCGAATCCAGCCGGGCGAAACATCCGAGACGAAAAAGACCCCCATGGAACCGGCCGCAGTGGCAATGATTGAGGAGAGTGAGGCAGTGGCCGTGGCAGTCGCGAACGAAGCGGTTGACGGCGTGTGGAGCGAGGTATGTGACAAACTGCAGGCGATGGTGGGGCGCGATGCCTTTCAGCGCTGGTTCCGCGCCGCGCGCTTGGTGGAATGTGACAACGGCATCGCGTCGGTGGGGGTGCCCGGGGAAATCCATCAGGTCTGGATCGAAACCAACTACCTGCCCGAGCTGACCGCCGCCGTCTGCGAGTGCATGGAGGGGATTCACGAGGTCCGCGTGAGCATCGCCGACGAGGACGCGGCGGCTCCTTCCGCCGAGAAAGAAGGCTCCGCCGAGGATTTCCAGGAAACGCCAGCCTCGCACGCTGCGGCGGACGCGCCGGGAGCGCTGGAAAAGCGCGTCAAGATCGCGGGCCTGAACCCGATGTTCACGTTCGAGCGCTTCGTGGTCGGCACCAACAGTCAGTTCGCCCACGCCGCCTGTGAGGCGGTCTCCAAGCGCACCGGCGTCGGCTACAATCCGCTTTTCATCCACGGCGGCCCGGGGCTGGGTAAAACCCACCTGATGCACGCCATCGGCCAGGAGTGGCTGCGCCGTCAGCCGAACTCCCGCGTGGTCTACCTGACCTGCGAAAAGTTCACCAACGAGTTCATCGATGCGGTCCGCCGCGGTGACATCGAGAAGTTCCGCCGCCGCTACCGCACCGCGGACATCATGCTCATTGACGACGTGCAGTTCCTCGCCGGCAAGGAGCGCTCGCAGGAGGAGTTCTTCCACACGTTCAACACTTTGCTCGACGGCCGCCAGCAGGTCGTCCTTACCTGCGACCGCCCGGCCAGCGAGATCAAAAGCCTCGAGCCGCGCCTGATCTCGCGCTTCGAGTGCGGACTCACGGTCGAGCTCCAGCCGCCGCAGATGGAGACCCGCATGGCGATCCTGCGGAAAAAGACCGAGGACTGGAAGGTGAAGGTCGACGACGGTATCCTCCGCTTCCTCTCCGAGCGCATCCGCACCAACGTCCGCCGCCTGGAGGGCGCGCTGATGCGCGTGGCCACCTTCGCGTCTCTTGCGGGCGAAAGCGTGACGGTCGAGAAGATCGAGCACCTCCTGCGCGACCTATTGCGCGAGGAAGCCAGCCGCCAGATCAGCATCGACTCCATTCAGAAGGCTGTCGCGGAGCACTACGACGTGCGCCTGGCGGACATGACCAGCCGCCGCCGGCCGGCGAGCATCGCCTTCCCGCGCCAGGTGGCCATGTTCCTCAGCCGCAGCCTGACCAAGGGCTCGCTGATGGAGATCGGCGAGGCCTTCGGCGGCCGCGATCACGGCACCGTGATCCACGCCTGCAAGAAGATCACCGAGCAGATCGAAAAAGAGTCCGGGCTCAAGGAAACCATCGCGATGATCGAGTCCCAGCTCCGCCGTTGAGCGGGCTCGTTCGGCCCGTTCCGCGGGCTGTTGGAAACGCTTCAGAGAAGGCTTGCCAAGGGTTGACGAAACCGGAAACGTGTCCAGCAACACGCCCGGTTTCCCTCGATCATGAAGTTCCGTATCTCCAAGGAAGTGTTTCTCGAAGGTCTGCAGAAAGTGCAGCACGTCGTCAGCTCCCGCACCACGCTGCCGATCCTTTCCAACGTCTTGCTGGTGGCCAAAGGGGGGCGCCTCCAGTTCACCACCACGGACCTGGACGTGGGCATCACCGGGTCGGTCGAGGCCCAGATCGAGCGCGAGGGCGCGACCACGCTTCCCGCCAAGCGTCTGGTCAACATCGTGCGCGAGCTGCCTTCCAGCGAGGTTGAGATCACGGTCGACGGCAAGAACGTCGCCTCGATCCAGAGCGGCCCCTCCTTTTTCAAGATCATCGGCCTGAGTCAGGACGAATTCCCGCCGCTTCCGGACTTCGGTGGCGCCAAGGAATTCCGTATCCCCCAGGTGATGCTGCGCGACGGCCTGCGCAAGACCTCCTACGCCATTTCGACGGACGAGACCCGCTATGTGCTCAACGGCATCTACACCTCCTTCCGCGAGGGCAAGCTCACGCTGGTGGCTACCGACGGCCGCCGCCTCGCCATGGTGGAAAACGACCTCGAATTCCCGGCCTCCCACGAGACCGACATCATCATCCCGACCAAGGCGGTCCAGGAGCTCCAGCGCCTGCTCGGGGAGTCGGGCGAGGCGCTCGTCCGGCTCAGTGACAGTCAGATCTCGTTCTCGATCGGCGACAGCCTGCTGGTCAGTAAGCTGATCGAGGGCAACTACCCGAACTACCGTCAGGTGATCCCGGGCGATTCCACCGAGCGCGTCGAGCTCGGCCGCGAGGCGCTGCTCGAAACCGTCCGCCGCGTTTCGCTGCTTTCCTCCGACAAGTCGAACTCGGTCAAACTCGTCTTCGGCGAGAACCGGATCGAAATCACCGCCAACTCGCCCGACGTCGGCGAGGCGCGCGAATCGATGGACGTCTCCTACACCGGCAAGCCGATGCAGATCGCCTTCAATCCGGACTTCCTCAAGGCCCCGCTCCAGAACCTGGACACGGCCTCGGTCTACCTCGACCTGATCGACGAAATGAGCCCCGGCGTCATCCGCATCGACGGCAGCTTCCTCTACGTCCTCATGCCGATGCGGGTGACGGCTTGAGCCTCACATCCGAAGGAGCCGGCTTTTCCCTAGCCCGGAGCGTTCGCGCTCCGGGCTTTTTCGTGTCCGTTCGCCCGGGTTTTCTACTATGAGAATAGTATTTCAGGATTTCCGGGTCGTTGGTGCGCGCTCGTGCCCGTGATTTCCGTCCTGATTCGCGCGTGTTTGTGGGAAACGGCGTCCGGATTTTCGTTAGCGGGGCCTTCCTGAGCGCCATTTCCTGGAAAAAGTTTCCGGATCTGGGTGTTGGTTTTGAGGGTGTTGCGTGCGGGTGTGCGGAAATCTCGAAAAAACCTTCAGAAAGGTCTTGCGGAGCGGGGTCGGTTCAGGGTAGCTTGCGCCCGT